>Ga0265301_10002371_pt1 | contig 21862 bp, 26 predicted proteins | sample AusTroGonzalo_MG_2_FD_193488 | JGI IMG/M metagenome (GOLD analysis project Ga0265301, IMG submission 193488) | Bovine rumen microbial communities from tropical cattle in Woodstock, Queensland, Australia - Gonzalo_04 | ecosystem: Host-associated > Mammals > Digestive system > Stomach > Rumen ... | reverse complement strand
CCCGTCAGGACGTGCCCACTGCGAAGCATAGCTTCCTGATGTGATCCTGCAAATCCCGATCTCTGCGTTTTTGCGGTCAACGACGCTGAGCAGCGCCCGAATGCAGAACGCGTTGAGCTTTGTCGGCATATGTGAGCTGCTGGTGTTATAGCTGGAGCAGAAGTCAGAGTTCGTTGAATTTGCCCAGCTGTTGTAGGGAATCGGACGGTTTTCCGCCTTCCACCCTTCCTGATTCTTAAAGAACGCATAGCTGTCTACTCGTGCAGTTGCCATTGTGTTTTTCTCCTCCAAATCATTTTTTCAAAATAGATATAGAAAGAGCCAGACTCATCGTTCTTTCGATCAATCTGGCTCGTAACAAAGAGTAGCTTTATATAAACGGCAAGTTTCCGGCGGCATTTTTCCACCGTGAAACTAATTCCGATAACTTTACAATATTATATGTTTTGTTTTTCTAAATGTCAATTTTCAGTGCGGTTAACGAAAAAGAGCTGAAACCGAAATGGTTCAGCTCTCTGTAAAAAAACGGTATTTCAGCTTTGAAACTCTGCGCCAAGACCGGCGCCAATGACTTCACCTATGAGTTTGCTCCTCACTTCTACAGGAAGGGCCGCGCAGATGCCGATTACTTTCAGCGCTGTCTGATCCTTCAGCTCCCGGACTTCATCTCCTGCCTTATAGAAACAGGGTACCATTTTGGTGAAGTCCTCTGCGACGAAGTAGTCAAGAGCGAGACCTGTCTCGAAGGCAAGGTACATCAAAAGGCTCATCCGCGGACTTTCACGCTTGAAATCTTCAATGATGAACTGGCGAATATAGTTCCGAACGCCGTAGGGCGTCTCCTGTCCAAACAGCTGATAGCTCTGTGTTCCCTTATCATCGCTCAGTTCAAAGATTCTTTCTCCAATCATTTCTGATAGGTCACGATGGGGCGCGTTTGCGATGTCTCTCGGATTTTGCTTTTCATAGAGAGCCATCTGCGTCTTTGCTTTTCGGAGCAGTGCTTCTTTCTCTTCTGCCGGGATCTTAGCCATTGCCCTTGCCATCTCGGCGTAAATCGACGGGAGCATGATTTCCCCTTCGGCGCCGAACATAAGCTTGTGGCAGGATTCATTCATCACATTGTACGCAAAGGGGGTTATTACAGCCGCGCTCGGGCTGAAAGGCCGTTTGCCCTGAAAATACTTGGAGAGCATGGTTTTGTTCATTCCCGACAATTCTGCCGCTGCCACACTGCTCAATCCGATGGATTTCATCTTCTGAGTAATATGCCGTCCCGCCTGAAACTGTGCCAGAAGCATCTCCGGTACCCGATCTGGGGAAAAGCCGTACTCTTCCGCGATTTTCTCGGTTACTTCCAATGTGGATATTCTGAAGCGAACATCCATCGGCTCGATAGCCCGCAATGCCTGTTCATCGAAATAGGGATAAGTGAGAGGCATTGCATAAATCTGATTCATTACGCTGGCTTTCATGCGGCGCCTCCTTTCTCAATCGCGGTTTGTACAGCCTGAAGAATCATCTGCTTCCGCCCCTCCGGCAGGAAACAAAAGAGATCCATGATTGTCTCGGTTTCCCCGTTTGTTGCAAGAACGGTATGTGTTTCATCCAGCCCAAGCAGCCAATGTGGAGAAACATCGAAACTGATGGACAGGTAAGAAACCATGTTCAGCTCTACCGCGTTAAAGCTGTATGGCACAAAACGTCTGCGGTAGATGTCGTAAACTCCCAATTCCTTTGTCTGACGCTTTGTTTCAGCAATGCAGTAGGAGCGGATAGCATTGGCTTTGAAGAGCCTCAAAGTTGGCGTCATGGATTCAAAGTCGCTGTTTTCAAAGACAGGCGCAAGGATCCGGCGAATCAGCGCAAGAACCTTTTCCCGGCGATCCGGAGACAACATATCGCAATAGGAGCACATGGCCGCCTCTGCTTCTGAGGCCCACTGCGGTTTGACCGCATCACCACTCGGTTTTTTAGAGACGCACTTCAGGATATCCAGATAGCTCAAGCCAGTAATTTCTAGCAGTTCCGGAAGATTTTCGTAACAAAGACGTTTCGGCCCTTCTGGACGAGGCTTATCATTTGAAAGCGCCATTCGCAGTTTAAACGCCTTAAATTCCTCGCGTCTATGCTCCTTATCCTTACGGGTCTGGGCATTGTCATTCGGAGCCGCACTCAATTCACTGTCTACCAAATTATAAATCAGATCTTCATCTTCCTTGGACACACGGTGTAAAGAAGTCTCTTTTTCTTTTGTGCTCATGGGACCTCCTCTAAAATGTTCTTAGTTCCTGATTATTTGACATGACATAAAACCCTATATATAATTTCCACAACGCTACAGCGAAAGAAGTGAAAAACATGCCAAACAATCAGGCTGAATTTGATTCTATTCGGTTTGAAAACTTCTCCGTTCCCAACAATGTATCAGTTGACAAATCAGAAAAACAATCAGAAATCGATGCTATTTTACCTCTTCCAACGCAACTTGTAAACTACCGAAATAAAAATTATTTTGTTTCCGCTGCTGTTCTTGTTCTCGGAGCCGCCTTTTCAATATACGTCCATGAGTGGACGCCAACGCTGTTATGTGCTCTGTTTGCTGTCTTTTTTCTCTGTAAAGGCGCTACCGTGTCAAAGAGATATAACAGTGGCAGGATTATCGAAGTTACCGCGACATGTACCGGTGTCAGGCCTTCCTTTTACAGAGATCGATTCACCGTGACCTTTGCGGCGCAATCTGATGACGATGGGTTTATATACTACAAGTTCACTGTTCCAAACAAACGAAATCGGGAAGAATTTGTTGTGGGGGCAATGTACATCATCTACTTTGACCGGGACGCTGACCAATCATTGCTGGGATATATCCTGCTGACTACCGGTATTGCTTTTGCCGCAGATTAATCCAACAACAACGAAACAGATGCAGTGTAAAAAAGTCTCCCAAAAAAGAAGAGCGCTACCAAGAAACCCTGGTGGCGATCTTCTTTTTTGAGTATCTATTGATTCGGTCTGAGGTTTACTCATCTCGCATGGGTACAATATCACGGACATACGAGTGGACCGTTTCGTAAACATCCTCAAAATCCGGTTTATTCACTTCACCGGTGAACCTGAACTTATTGTATGCATGTCTCAGACTGGGAACACCGTTCAGGAAACCGTCAAAATCCCCCAGGAGCCTTCCACTGCTTTCCATCGTTTTTAGGAGTCTGTCACGATCCAGTTCAAACACCTGGGCCAAGTAGTACAGGTCCACCACGTCTTTAATTCTCTGAAATACTTTATCCGTTGAGATTGCCGAGATCTTGTCTGCAAGCATCTGGTACGGTGCTACGCCGCGGAACTGGAAACCAGTAACCTCATAAATTTTTGTGGGCTGAAGAGGGCGGTTTACGTCAACATCCATGGTGAAGAGGACTTCGTCTGACGATGGATCCAACAGCTCAAAGCCGGCGGACCGTCTCTCTCCGTACATTCTGTACTGCCTGACGGCCAGATCGATCCCGCTTTTCTGTAGAGCTTTCTCCAGCGATTTGACCATCTGATCCGAAGAAGGATCTGTATCCGTGTACCAGTTTGCGTCTATATCCAGCGTGTGCCGGATTTCATGGGGGTAACCTGCCTCCAGCAGACAGGCTTTCAGTACCATTGCCCCCTTGAAGTCAATGGGGATCCCGCTTTCATAGATGGCACTCATCACCCGGTACATCCATTTTTCCAGCGCCGATAGCTCCATAGGAACACCTTCAATCGTTATAGTAGTTTATTGCTGCCTCCGCCAGTCGGTCAAATGCGTTTTGGTACTCCGGGACCGGGGTGAGCCCAGCGAAGCTGTTACCGCTGGAATAGTAATACCGGCTGAGGGCTTCCGTAATCCCCTGCATGTCCAGAATCGATTCGTTTGCGAGGGCGTCAGCCAAAGTTCTGTTGAAATCCGTAAAGCGCAGACCGTTCTTCTCCTGCACATTGCAGGGGCATACCCGGTTGCCGAGGACCGCAAGGCCGTTGTAGCGTGAAAGGGAATCATCTCCGTAGACCCATACGACAAATTCATCACTCCTGCCGCCAAAGCTACCCTGGCACATCAGTGCATCGTCCAGTGCGAAGACAACCGGCTTTCCAAGCTGAGCCTGTACCGCCCGAAGCCAAGCAAGCCCACCGACATAGTCGCTCCTCTTCGGCAAATCTGGTTTTTCAGGGTCGTACTCCGGGAGTCTGGATGTCTTGCGGTTTGCGAGATCCGCCTCCACGCGGGATTCCAGAAGATTCACCACGTACTCGGGTGGTTCCCGCACGCCCGTTTCCCAGTTCTGAATCGTGCGAAAAGGGATATGGTACCGCTCGGCGAACTCGCTCTGCGTGTCCCCAAAACGGTTTCTCATTTCTCGAATAGTCAAGGTCATCATCTCCTACACTAAAATACACTCAATGGGTGTATTTGTCAAGAGTCAACCGTGTTAGTTTTCTTCCGCTTGCTTATTTCCGTTGCCGCTCCTTTTCTTTTTATTCTTCCTGTGGAACCGAGGCATTTCCTTCATCCAGAAGCTGTTTTTCGTTTTCATCCAATGATATCCGATATTTTGCCGCTTTTGCCGTGATTTCTTTAGCGCGGCGCGATCGCTGGATCCGTAGAACTGTTTCAACTCTTCCGGACAGGTTCTCGTCGATCACAATACTCCGTTTTCTGTTGACACGTATGGAATAAGCTTCTTGTGACTCTATTGCCAGATTTAAGTCTCTCAGCTCTTCCAGCATTTGATTAATCTCTTCCAGTGCCCTAAGCTGGGCATCATCTTGGATCAGCACAGCCATGATTTTCCTCCTTAATAATTCTCTGCGCCAAACAGTTCGATGTCCTCTGGGAACAGGAAACTGTTGAAAGTCTCTACGGTGAATGGAGCAAACGCGTCATATCCTATCAACACCAACTTCAACTCATTGCTATCGCTCAGGGTACGAGCCGCAAGTCCGTTTGCCTGCGGTTCCGGAGCAAAGTATACCGTGAAGAATCCATATCCATCACAGTTGATATTCACAGCATAGATGTCACAGTTGCTGAATCTTCCTGCCGCAGCAGCATTCCCATCGGCATCAAAAAGTCTGTTGTAGTAGACGCGTTGGCTATTTTCGACGATAGTGGACAGGTTCTGAGACTCCAGTTCTTCCTTCGTCACACCCAGTGTCATCTGATCGTTGCCATTAGTCAGATACTGTACAGCTTCAGCGATCAGCATCTCACGCTGTGCCGCATTCAGCTCTTCCGTAAAAGCGACATCGCTGTTCGTCAGGTTTTCAAGACTGTATGCTTTTGTATGCGTGTCAAAGAAAACTTCTGTTTCCACTGAACCCATCAGCATTCCGTCTGAAAGTCTAATAATAAGGATTCGCAATGTATCTCCGGCGTTATCTGCGCCTCCGTAGGCTGGGCTGTCCATCCATCTTACTCCATAGTTGGATGGATCCCTTGCCGATGCGGAAACAACCTTGTCATAGGTTCTTCCCAATATCGCAAAGTCTGTCAAGCCATTGTACTTGGTGGACCAGGCTGGAGAGACAGAAGATTCCGCGTATTCCAGGGGCACACGTTCTGTCCGCATTAGATAACCATATGCCTCATCCGGATTGCCTGCATAAGCATATTCAAAGTGCGGATTAAGATATAAAGCGTCTGTTACCCCGTCTTGCGCCAATCCGACAGAAAACGTCATTCCATATCCCGTTGAAACAGACAGGACTTTGTCATTCCGGTAAGTTCCACTTGATTTCACCATGCTCGGCAAATTGCCATCTTCTGTGATGATGACCTCTTCTTCAGACGGAGGAGAAATGATGATCTCTGCTTGGCTTTCACCAGGTCGGGCCTCTGGATTTTCCTTCTGCTGTTGCTCCTCTCTGATTTTTGCTTCTTTCTTCGCTGAAAATACAACGATTGCCAGTATCATCGCAACCAAAGTGATTACAACAAGGGCTATCCCCCCAGGGCTTTTCCAGAATCTCTTTCTTTTATTCTTGCCGATCACGGTTCTATCTCTCCTTATCCAGTTCGAGAAGGTCCAGGTATATTTCATAAAGGCTGAGCCCACTCTTTTTCTGTATTCGTCTCGCTGTCTCCAACGACATATGCCGGAATCCATTCAAGACCTGATTCATCCCCTGAACTGACATTCCAGCGGAGCTTGCGAGCTCACGCATAGTGATAAGATTGTCTGTTTTCCACCTTTCGATACTGCTGTAGAGTGGAAAATGAGAAACCATTGGATGATGAGCCGTGGTTCTGCGCAGCAGTTCTGAAACCTGATCCGCAGAAAGGCCATGCTTCTCCGCAACCATTTCCGTCAGCATTTCATCTATTCGATCTTTTCCGAACTCTTCTACCTTTTTCTGAGATGGGTACGCCTCAAGATAATCCATCACAAGTTGGAATTCCTCCGAAGGTGGAATGAACAGTCTCTCCTTTTCCCTCATGCTGGATTCTCTCGCCTTTGGCAGTCGTGAAAGGATGTTATAGATATACGTTCTGGACAGCCCCATATCCGTCGCAATTGAAGCCACTGGTTCCCCATGCAATCGTCTGCGAACAATTTCCTTTATTCTATTGGGATTACTATGATATGCCATGCTCGTGCTTTTCTTCTTTCCAGTGCTTTAGATGCCCAATTATCGAAGTTCTTTCTCCAGTCTCTTTGTCATGAGCACTGACAGTGCCTGACTGTATCGTGCCATTTCGTCATCCAAATGATGGCTGCCTGCTCCTTCCAATGCTTCAATCTCTTCTGCAAGATACTCCTCCAGCGCGGCATTCACAGTTTTGGAAAAATCCCGGTCTGTTTTCGCCATGCCAGCATGCCTTAAAGCCAACGCTTCAGCGGTTCTCTTTGTTAGATAAACGGACTTCTTTACCGTCATCTTGCTTTTCCACTCGCCCCAAATATCCTTCTCTGCTTTCGATGCCCCTGCCGTTTGATTCTCCACGTCGGCTCTTTTGGGGAGTCCGGAAGGCTGAACAAAATCCAGATCATCAAACAGCCCCTGTTTGGAGCTCACATTCTTTGCCATCTTATTCGCCTCCCAACAGGTTATCTACAAGCGCCATATAATCCCGTGCGGCGGTGCAGCTCTTGTCGTAGTAAATGACAGGCATGCGATGCGCATGCGCCTGCTGGACGCGGATTGTTCTCCGAATCGGAGGCATAAACACCCGGGTTCCGATTTTCTCAGCAATCGTAGCAAGCTCTTCTTGAATCTCAGCGCCAAGATTCGTTGTTACCGGATAAGCCACCAACACGATTCCCGCAATCCTAAGATCCGGGTTCAGTTGGCTTCGCTGAATCGCGTTAACGGATTGAACAATATTGGACAATCCCTGGATGGAGTATCGATCCGCCGAGGCCGGAACGATAACCTCATCTGCTGCAATCAACGCGTTCTTCGTCAGTTCTCCCAAAGCCGGTGCCGTATCTATGATAACGTACTCATAGCCTTCAAGGTCCTTCAGCGCATCCTTCAGGCGAAAAGCTCCTGCCATGTCTGAAGCCAGAAGCGCATCTGCCCGACGGAGGAGGGGATCTCCGGCAACGATGTCTCCATACTCGGTATGCTGAATCGCCTCGCTGATCTTCACTCGTTCATATTCCAGGAGTACATCATAAAGCGTCACTTCTTTGTCGATCTCAGCGCCGAAGGTGTCGCTGGCATTGCCTTGGGCATCTGCATCGATCAGCAGCACTTTGAATCCGCGACTGTGGAGTATGCTGGCAACAGCAATGGCTGTGGTTGTTTTTCCGATTCCGCCTTTCTGGTTTGTAATTGCAAAGACTCTGCGCATGTTGACTCATTCCTTTCCACGCAATAATTCCATATTTGTTTTGTTGTTATGGCATTTATATTATATGCGTGTTTTATCTTTTTGTCAATATTGTTTTGTATCCTTGCTTCTTTAACAGCTTGATGTCTTGTCACCAAGTCGCCTTACCGCCATATCGCCTTACCATCATGCCATCATTCAAGGATTTCGCGTAAAACAGAGAAAATTGTTCCTACTTGAGAGGGGAATAGATTACCAGCCGATTCTGAAGTTCTCTTGATGATTCTTGTGCCCGACCATTGAGCCTTTTACATCGTGGACTATATTATAAAGCTGTTTTTAACTTCTGTCAACTTTACAGCATCGTTTCTCGATGTTATAATTCGGCCAACATCTCGTTATGAAAGAAGGATCCCCTTGAAGATTATAAGAAGATTTCTACTCATTGGAGTAATCCTGGTGCTGCTGTGTGTTGCCGGCTACAGCGGATACCGCGTCTATACGATCCAGCATGGTTACAGTGAGGCAAAACAAGCCTATGATGAAATCAGTCAGGAATATGTGCGCTATGACGACAACTCCACCGAATCAGACGCTGAAGAGATCAGGAATAATTCTGTGGCTGTGGAGTCATCTCCTGTAAAAGTTGACTTTGTGGATCTCCGCAAGAATCTGAATCCGGAGATCTGCGCTTGGATCTGGTGTCAGGATACCGTCATTAACTATCCCGTCGTTCAGCACTCTGATAATGAGCATTACCTGAATTATAATGTCAACGGAGAAGCCAGCGCAAACGGAGCTATCTTTCTGGAGGCTGCAAACTTCAATGATTTCCGTGACACCAACAATATTCTTCATGGCCATCACATGGGGGATGGCAGCATGTTCGCGTCCTTGAATTGCTGGCAGGTTACAGGCTATCTGGAAGAGCATCCTGTGATGTATCTGAACACGCCCTCCTGTAACTACCGTGTCGATATATTCGCCGGGTTCACAACGTCGGCTCATTCCAAAGCGTATCAGTATGAATTCAGCAGTCTCTCAGAAATAAACGCCTGGATAGATTGGGTTCGGACCGAATCAGTCATTCATCCGGAGATTGATCTTTCTTCACTTGACCGATTTCTTACACTGAGCACCTGTGCCTATTCTTACGAGGATGCCCGGACCGTCCTGATCGGACGGTTGACTCCTATTGAGTAGAGCAGTCCTACTGTATGTGAGGCAGAATAAAGATGTCTCTAAAAAAATGCTTGACAATTTCTGGTTAATATGATTAACTTATGTAAGTTGATACCATTAACTAATACGCAGGGCTTTTGCCGGGAGAGAGAACTTGCCAAGAGATAAAGCAAACACCAATTCAAAAATCATCCAATACATGAAAGAGGAATTCCTCACCTACGGCTATGAGAAGGCATCGTTGAACAGAGTGTCTGCAAAGGTGGGAATCACAACTGCCGGATTATATAAGCATTTCCGGAACAAAGAGAACATGTTCTACTATCTTGTAAAGGATACGTTGGATGATTTTGATCGGCTGACTCGGCAGGATCAGGAGCAAATGGAAGCTGATGCCGATTATAATCCTTTTGATGCGGACTGGGCAAAGTATTGGGTAGATTTTATTTTTGCCCACTATGAGGGCGCCAAGCTCCTGATTTGTTGTTCCAAAGGGTCCATCTACGAGTCTTTTGAAGAAGACGCAATTCAAAGGGAAGCAGCGTCCAACAAACAGTATGCTGAAATTCAGTGCAGATCCGGGAAAACGGTCAAGAACATATCGGATATGCAGTGGCACATCCTTGCGACGACTTATGTGCATCTGATTTTTGAAATTGTCCGGCATGACATGACGCGGGAAGAAGCGCTTGCACACATGCATTTTGTGAGTGAACTAATTTTCCCAGGCTGGAAGGAAATTTTCGAAATTAAAAAATAATAGGGTAGCAAAGAAAGATCCCGAGAAATCGGGACTTTCTTCGTTATAAGGGTTAGTTAACTCTAACCCAAACCATTAACTAAGGAGGGTTCACATCATGAACAAATGGAACAAGAAGAATGCCTTGCGAGTGCTGCTATATGCAGTGCTGTACGCCGTCGCGACAGTAATTGTATGCGTGACCGGTTCATTTCATCCGGTATTCTTTGTATGCTACCAGATCACGGCAGGGATTCTGCTCTCAGGAATTACCATCACTGCATTCAGACGGGTACAAGCTCCGGGAGTAGCAGCATGCCTGGTTCTTGCGGTGCTTTTGGTACTTCTGGTTATTCAAGACGCAGTTGCCTGGCATGTAATTCCGTTGATTGTTATAGCCATATTGGCAGAGGCAATCCGGCCTGCCTTCAAATATATCTGGACCGGCGATGTAATCAGCACAGTCATAATGAGCTTTTCAACTTTTGGATATTATGGACAGATATGGTTCAATCGGACATACACCTATGAATGCGCTATAGAAGAAATGCCGGTCGGGTATGCTGATACCTTGATGGCCATGAGCCCTCCGTGGTCGCTTCCTGCCGTTATCGTTATCGGAATCATTCTCTCTATTGCGGTTTCCAATCTGACAGCTAAGCTTTTTAAACTTGAAAGATAAAAATATTGTTTTTATGGTTCTCCATCTATAGCCTTTAACTGTTTGAAGTCCCTCATTCCCTGTAACGATGCATGGAATGAGGGGCTCAATCAATTATTCTGATAGTTCTTTTTCCATTTGCATGCTTGATTTATGCCTAAAATGGATTATAATAACGAAGTAAGTTAAAGTTATTTAACCTCAGTTTCTTTTCTCAGATTGAGAACTGTTTTCATGGCGCAGAATTATCGGGTGAGGTGTACAGAATGCTTGTTAACGAGTATGGCAACAGGAACGATCCGACCGTTATCCTTCTTGCTCCGATGATGATATCCGGATCGGATCTATACGGACAGATGAGTCCGTACTTTCAATGATCGTATCATTTCATTGCTCCCGATCAGGGCGGCCACGGAAAAGCCGGAGCCTATGTCAGCGCCGACGAAGAATACCGGACGCTGAAGAGTTTCCTGCTGGAAACGAGCTGTACAACGATTGACCTTGTCTATGGCGCGTCTATGGGCGTTGCGGTGGCTTACAGGCTCTTCCTTGACCCTGATTTCGACGTTCGCCATGCCTGGTTTGACGGTGTGGCGCTCAGCAATAGCGCCAGCTTTGGGGAATGGTTCATGAGCAGGATGTTCCGCAAAAGGAAGAAACCGTCTGTGAAATTGCAAGGCAAACCTTCTTCCATGCTCGTCAAAATGTACGGATATGACTTCGCAAAGCGGATGGCAAAGAACTTTGAGTGCATCACGCCGGAGGATATCGACGCGATCTGCCACGCCTGCTGTCATTACGACCTAAGGAAACTGACAGATGAAGAGCAGAAAAAGCTTCATCTGGATTTCGGAGAAAAGGACTTCGATCTGAAGTATTCCAGAAAAACGATCCCGATCTATATGCCAAAAGCGGAGCTCACGATCCGCAAGGGCTATGTTCATTGCGGCTATATGGCAGCGCATCCGAAGGAGTATGTTGAAGAAATAGAAACATTCATGCGGAGGCCAGTGGTATGAAAAGACTGACTTCAAGACAAAAGATTCTGTTTGGCGTATATGCCATGCTTATGGCAATCGTCGGAGATTACCTGCTTGGTTTTGGCACATTCAGTTTTTCGGATTCTCCGGACGCTTATATGGGCATAACCGCCAATGTGGTGCCAGACTGGCGATACGCGGTTTCTTCTGTCCTCGGCTTTATCTGTGCCGCGCTTTTCTCTGTTGCGGCAACAGAACTGATGACGGTCATGGAGAAGAAATACGGCTTGGAAGAAAGCAAACTGTATAAGCTCTTTAAGATCGCAAACTGGGGTGGGATCCTGTACTTTGCCTTCATTCATATTGGCATCTGCATGCTTCCTGTTGTGTTCAACGCTGGAATGGAAGCAACCGGTAGCCTTCAGGCATCGATTGATATGGTGATCCGTGTGCTGAAAAGCATAGCGGTTCCACTCGGGGCTGGCTTTCTGATCTGTGATGGTCTGGTTACTATCGGTTGGATTGGTCTGGTCGTAACGGGAAGGCTCCCTCTGAAAAAAATTGCCTTGATCTGTAACCCGCTCGTTATGATGCCTCTTGGGCAGTTGTTGAACTATATTGCGGAAGGTCTGGACTCCGGATCCGAATCTTTCGGGTGGCTTCTGATGTATCTCGTATGCGCACTTAAGCTGGTAGGCAAAGAGGATCGGATTCATGAAGGTCAGATCGCCTTTTGAACGCATATCAGCAGCTTAGAATGAGGGAATCAAATATGTCTGTGAAATATGAGCTCCTGAAAAAAGCATTTAGAATCATCCCGGTTCAGAAGATGATGGCCAAACCGTATGATGATCTGATGAAGCTGTTTAAAACTGCAAAAGCGAAGCCCAATATTCCGGTTCTGTCAGACCCGGATTTTGAAATTGAAACGATCACTGTTGACAGTTCACCGGTTCTGATGATACGCCACAGAAAGCCATCGGATTCGCTGTGCGTCTATCTCGTCGGCGGCGGTATGCTGAAGTATCCCAAGCCATTCCAGGCAAAAGAAGTCCTCCGTCTCGCGAAAGAGACCGGAAGAGATTTTGCGCTGCCCTATTTCCCTTTGTGCCCGGATAATGATCTTTATGACGTATTGGACATGCTGTACGACATGTATAAGCTGATGCTCAATGAGTACTGCCCAGAGAAGATCGCTTTTCTGGGTGGCTCGTCAGGCGCGTTCATGGCGCTTTGTCTGATTTCGTATATCAATCTGGATAAAGAAAAACTTCCCATTCCTGGAAAACTGTATCTTAGCTCCCCGGGATCGGAATTGGAGCCTCAGGAGAGGATTGAAGCTGAGAAGCTGAACAAGACGGACGTCATCATGAGCACTACAGCTCTTGACAACATTTTTGCGGGGATGGCCGGGAACAAGGCTCTGCCGGAGCATTTACGATACATGCAGCGCGGCATATATTCCGGAACAAAGGATGTTTATTTAACTTATGGCGGAGACGAAATATTCTCTGCCGCAGCCGAATCAACGGCTGAGAGACTTCGCTCCTATGGGGCAACCGTGAAGCTTGAAATAGGTAAGGGAATGTATCATGCGTACTCAGCCATGCCTTTAGTGGCTGAGGCGAAACCTGCATATCAGAGAATGGTAGAATACTTGAAGGTCTAGCAGGAACTGAAAAAACCGGCTATGGAGGGACAGGCAACCAATGAAATACGGATTGATGGGAATGCTGTTTTCAAAGATGTTTGCGAAGACTATATACGAGTATACCGAGAAGGCAGTTCCGAAGATTGACATTAGCTCCTTTAGGAAAAAGCATATGGCTGAATACAAGGCCTTGGTTTTCAGAACACCGTCCGTGGGCTCAATGAAAGACAACATGTTTGCCCCAGTGATGTATCTGGCCTGCTATGGCTTTGCATACTACAAGGCGGATCCGGAGCGCATCACCATGGAAGTATTTGACGGCATGATTGATGCTATCTGCAAATGCGACACGATGAAGAAGTTTTATAAGGGCAAAAACTGCTTTGATCAGAAGGAGATTGACAAATATGTGAAGGGCTCCGAAAGATCAAAGAAAAAACAGTATCCCATGGACTGGGTCTTTGACTTTTCCTATGATCTTTCCGTGCCGGAGTACTATGTCACGCACTGGGAATGTGGTGTGTGCAAGATCGCCCAGCAGGAGAATCTTATGTTCTTGATGCCGCATATGTGTGTGATGGACTATCCCACCATAGAGTATAAAGGTGGAAAACTAATTCGGACAAAGACGCTCGGAGCTGGCGGCGACTGCTGTGATTTCCACGTGGTAAAGAGATGATTTCAAGTGATTTGGAGGCACGCACATGGATAAATATCTGAAACTGTTTGAGCCAGCCATGAAAAAATGGTTGCGGGAGCATTACTCCTTGGCGGAAGCGGAAAAACGCTGGAACCGGGCCGTTGCTCTTGATGAAAAATGGATCCGTGAAGAAGGTGACCTGGGCGGGAAAAGCAATCCCATGTCAAAAAACATTCTGGAATGCTACGCTTTCTTCGCGTTTTATGAAGCGGTAGACCGCAGTTTTCCAAAAGAGGATCTGGATCCGCTTATGAGAGAGGTTATGGGAAAATCTCTGCGGATGCTCTCTCATTTTGACGCAAATCGTCTGTTGAAAAGCAGATTGGCTGTACGGCTGATCAATCGCTACTTTGAAAGTTATCAGAAGAAGGCGGAAAAATACCGCGGAAACAGATGGGGCAACACCTGGGTAATGCGAATGAGCCCCGATGGGCATGAGAAAGGGATCGCATTTGTCTATGACACATGCCCCCTGAATGACTTCGCGAGAAAGCACGGATATTTGGATTTCCTGCCAAATCTTTGTGCAATTGACCAGGTCACCTGTGCAGCGATGCATGGAAAACTGATCCGACACAAAACGCTTGCAGATGGTGACGGTGAGTGCAATTACTGGATGCTGGGAGATAAAGATCCCGATGCGCTTGCTGATGTCGGATCAAAATAGTGGTGTTTCTCTATCACTCATTGTCCATCATCCGATTAAAAAACCTCGTTCCATGCCGAAAGCAGGGGACGAGGTTTTTTCATTTGCTTGAAAAGATTACCCGTTGACTTTTTCCTTGAACGCCTTACCAGCCTTGAAGACGGGAGTCTTGCTGGCTGCGAATGTCATTGTTTTGCCGGTTGCGGGATTACGTCCCTCGCGGGCTTCACGGCACTTCAAAGAGAAGGTTCCAAAGCCGATAAGGCTTACGGAATCGCCGGCAGCAACTGCGTCCTGGATTGCTCCGAGCACACTTTCGAGAATGGCAGCAGCCTGTTTCTGGGTCATTTCTGTTTCTGCTGCAACTTTCTTTACGAGTTCAGTCTTGTTCATAGGAAACCTCCATAAAACATCTATACTCAAATTCTGAGTATGCAAAGTATACCAGCATTCGCCTTCAATTTCAACCGAAGTGATGTAAACAGCAGAAATATTAACAATTCTCTGCAATTTCGTCAGTTTTGCTGAGGTTTATTTAAGAAGAGCTCCAACGTTGTCCAAAGCCGACTTTACCAGCTCACCACTGGTGTGGGTATAGATCGTCGTAGTCTGAACGTTCTCATGTCCTAAAATCTCCTGAATCTCCAATACACCAGCGCCCGCGTCTCTATACATTATGGTTGCAGCTGTGTGTCTTAGTTTATGAGCACTGAATCCATTGCCCTGTAAGCCAGCAGCAAGGATATACTTGTCCACAATCTGTTCCACACGCCGTCCCGAGAGACGTTTAGCCATGCTTGCATTCATCGAGAGGAAAAGAGCCTCCTTATCAGCATTTTCGTGCGATTCCAGATATTTTGCCCTATCAATCAGATAGTTTTCAAGGGCTGCAAGGCATGGTTTATTGAGATGGACTATGCGTTCTTTTCGGCCTTTTCCGTGAAGTCTCAGCGTGTCGTCCTTGACATCCTGCAGATTTATCGCCACCAGTTCAGAAAGCCGCATGCCACAGGACAGAAACCAAATCAGAATACAATAGTCTCGTGTCGCAAACCGTCCTGACACCGCATTCAACAGCTGTTTACTCTCGTTTACCGTGAGAAAAACGGGCAGCGTTTTTTCTTTCTTTGGAGAAGAGATATCCGTTGCAGGGTTGGACGTTATCAATCCTGAGGGGTCTCGTTTCCGGAGATAATCGTACAGGGAGCGAATTGCTGCCAACTTTGCAGATCGGCTTCTGGCTCCGCAGGACCTTTCCATTTTGCAGAAAGCCAAAAAGTCATAGATATCGGATGTTGCCAGACTGGCGATGCTTTCCACAGTCATATTCTGAACAGGAATATCACTGAATACCTCTGGAGCAGATACGCCCATATCAAGTGATTTTACCCAGCGCAGGAAAGTGCGAATAGAAACAGCATAGTTGAAGATGGTTCCAGGAGCGGTGTTTTTTTCTATCGACAGAAACTGAAGATATTTATTTGCAAATGTTGGCAGTTCAAAATCCTTGATTTTAAAATTGTCCGGTTTGGCAGAATTATAATAGGTAGCCATTCCATTTCCCTTCTTGTAGCGCTCGGCATAAGGTTTCGTTAAACCACAATTTAACGAAGAATTGTCTTTTCCTTATAAAGCCGGTTTCTTGTCTGATCTTTTACTCCCCTGCTCATTCGACGATTTCTCCATAAACGATCATCTCTGCCCGTCGAATTGTTTCCCAGCACTCTGCACAGTACCAGGCGCCATCCTTCGTAACGTGCCATCCCGCCGCCTTCACAATTCTTTTCGCTCGGCTAATCGGAGCTGTTTGATTTGTCCACACGAAGGGATCTTCCCCACAGCGATCACAGGCGACATAGACGTTGTATGCCAAAGATTTCACCTCTCTCCTCTATTCTCTCGATTATTCTATGTCGTATTTTTCTTTTTGTCACCATCATCCTAAAAAAATGGCACTGAGAACGGCAACTGTAAGATTTCGCGAGCATAGAGGTTCTCAACCGAAACATAGGTTTCCTCCATAAAGCGAGAATCTTTGGATTTGTAGCGGTTGTCGCCCAGGACAAACAGAGAACTTTCCGGCACAAGGAATTCTGGAGCAGCGGAATAGGTGGACTCCTGTATCAACAAATACGGTTCGTCCAGCTCTTCCCCGTTGCGATAAACCTTTCCCTCCGAAATCCTGATCTCATCACCCGCCAGTCCGATCACCCGCTTGATCAGCAGGCGATTTTGTGGCCCATTCTCGCGAAATATGACAACGTCCCCATATTCCGGAACCGGGTCTCCAAGCAGATAAGGCAGACGCCAGTTCAGGATCAGGTGTTTTTTATGAATCGTCGGCTCCATCGATTCGCTCGGCACATAATTTATTGACAACACACATGTCATCACAAGTACAACAACGGTGCAGATTACAATATAGATTGTCGTCTCTTTAAGAATTCTTTGAACCTTCTCTTGGTCCTCTACTCTGATTTGTTTCATTTCTCCTAACGCTCCTTATACAGATTGACTCCGCTCTGTCATTATGGATTCCATAAGAGGGCAACAATCTTTCCCTCTTTGGATCAGCTCTTTGGCAACTTTGAGCGCATACTGATATTTCTCCGGGTTCGCGATCATCAGTGAAACATACTTGTTATCCCCGGACTGCTGAGTTCCAAGCAGATCCCCCGCTCCACGCTGTTCAAGGTCTGCCTCCGCGATTTTGAAACCATCAGTCGTATCACACATCACTTGCAGTCTTGCCAATCCTTTTGGCGTTTCATCCTCGCTTTGCAGGACGCAGTAGGATTGGAGATCACTGCGGCCAACTCTTCCGCGAAGCTGATGGAGGCTAGAGAGTCCGAAGCGTTCGGCATTCGTAATGACCATGACTGTTGCATTCGGGACATTGACTCCAACTTCAATGACTGTCGTGGCAATCAGCACGTCGAGCTCTCCCCCTTTGAATTTTTCGATGATCTCTTCTGTCTCCTCTTTTGATGTTTTCCCAGTTAGGGTCGCGATCCGCACGCCAGCTGGGCCGAGAAAATCGCTGTACTCCTTTGAGACTTGCTCAACTGACTTGACTCCAGGTACTTTTTCATTGGTCTCTATCATCGGACAAACCACATAGGCTTGATGTCCAGCCTGGACTTCCTTCAGGATAAATTTCATGTTTCCTGTTTGGTTCTTGAATATCCGTGTTTTAACCGGTTGGCGTCCCTTCGGCATGCTCCGGATTGTATGCATTTGGATATTATCCCCAAACACAACCTGTGCAAGGCTGCGTGGAATCGGTGTCGCGCTCATTGTGATACTGTGAACTCCTCTGGAAGCTTTCTCTACAATAGCGGTTCGCTGCTTTACGCCAAAGCGGTGTTCCTCATCAACTATGGCAAGCGCAAGTTCTTTATACACCACATCCTTGCCAACACAGGAATGCGTTCCTATTATGATTTGAGCATCCCCGTTTGCAATCGCTTTCAGGGCAGCTTCCCGATCCTTCTTTTTCAGAGAACTGTCCAGGAATACTGTCCGAACTCCATATGGAGCCAGCAATTCGTTGATTGATTCATAATGCTGTTTGGCCAGCACCTGTGTCGGTGCCATTATGACCGCCTGGTAACCGTTGTCAGCAAAGGCAACCGCCATCAGCACACAAATGATCGTTTTCCCGCAGCCAACATCCCCCTGTACGAGAGCATTGATACGTCTTCCGTCTTCCGCGCTTTTTAGCATCTCCTCTACGGCAATTCTCTGATCCGGTGTCAGCTCAAAAGGAAGAGAAGTAATGATCTTATTCAGCAGAGTTCGAGATCTGATGTTATATTGGCTGCCTGCAGAGATTTCGCTTCTGTTCAGTTCATTGTGGACAGCAAAGTAAAGTAGATCATTAAAAAGGATCCTGCTTCTCCCCTTTTCCACCTCTTCCATCGTTCTCGGCATATGGATATATCGCAGCGCGATAGGCATGCTGACTTCTCCGGAGGCATCCACAACCTCTCTGGGCAATATCTCACTGTCCGCAATACTCAAGGCAATTGCCTTTCGCATCGTGTCCTCCAAATAGCTGGACGCCATTCCGGCGATTGCAGGATACACCGGATAAATGCGAAGAGTCTGGTTGCTGACAGGTTCGAATATATCCGGTTGGTTCAGGCTATAACCATACTTATCACTGAAGTCGATTTTGCCGGCAATAATCACCCTTGCACGTCTGTCTGCAAGCGACTTAATACTGCTGTAAATCCAATGCATATTGAACCAGCGAACCGTCAATCGCTGGTTAAGAGGCTCGATCACGCAGCTTGCGGTCACGAACTGTTTTCCGTTCCCCGGTCGGCGTTCACATGAAACGACGGCAGCACTAACCAAGGAAATCTGATCGCGCGGCAGAATTCCGGTAAGCTGGCGGAAATCCTTATACGTTCTTGGCAAATATTGAAGGATGTCTTCTACCGAGAAAATCCCTTTTGTTTCGAACTGCTTTTTCTTATTCGGTTTAATGCCTAACAATTCAAGTTCCATGTCATTATCCAATGTTCGTTTTTCCTTTTTGTCAACTATTATTATATATCTTTTTTTGTTTTATGTCAACACTCTTCGTTAAATCTTTTTGTTTGGCATTAACCAAGGATTGATAAAAACTTTCTTTTGCTGTACAATCCTATTACATTTCAAGCTAAGGTCAGGAGGCACTTTTCATGCAATATCGGAACTTTGGAAACACCTATGTCATCCGCATGGATCGCGGTGAAGAGATTATCTCTACTCTTACCGCCTTGTGCAACGACGAGCATATCACATTGGGCTCTGTAGAAGCGCTCGGCGCAGCAGACCATGTTGTCATCGGTCTTTATGACGTTGAGGCCCGTCAGTATCACAAACACACGTTCGACGAGCCAATGGAGATTACTTCCCTACTCGGTTCTGTATCTACGAAAAATGGCAAGACCTATCTGCATCTTCACATCAATCTGTGCCGGGAGGATATGAGCGTGATCGGCGGTCATCTCAACGAGTGCCGGATATCTGCTACCTGTGAGATGATTGTCCGAAAGATCGAAGGGAATGTCGAGCGCGAGCTGGACGAAGAAGTAACAGGCTTGAATCTGTTTAAGTTTGTGTAATCGGCTGTATTTATCATCACGGAGGAATTATCATGTTTCTGAAAATCACAAAACAATATGGAAAACCGATCTGTGTGGCCTTATACGCTGGCTTTGCGGCACTTGCCGCAAAGAAGAAACTGCTTCCTCTTTTGATTCTGCTCGCACTCCATACTTTTGAATACTTCCATGTTGGCCGTAAAGTCGCAAAAGAAAACGGACTTTCAAAGATAGAAGGTCTGGCAAAATGCCTTGCATTTGGGTTCACCTGGTGGCTGCCACTCCAGAAGCGCTCAGCCTCCTGAGACAATAGTCCCTGTCCCAAATTTTATACTACAGGTTTCTTTACAAACCTCAATAAGCGTGGTATAGTATCGCCAGAAAACAGGGCAATGCCCGGAAAGGAAAAAGAAATGATCACAGTTCGCTTCACTTTGTCATGCAAAGAGCACAAGGAACTCCAGTCCAGCTTTGATTATCTGGACCGTCTCTTCGTGCGCTCATATAAGGCAAAGAAGCATGGCTATGTGATCTCATAACCCCGCCCGGGAAGAATCAGATTTTCTTTGGCCGCTTGCCTTGTATGAGGCAGGCGGCCTTTTCACGTTCAAATAGGAGAATCATCTATGCTAATTGCTATGGATCCCAAATCATTATCAGACTTCTTCATCCTGAATGAAGATGTCGACGAAATCATCGAAGTTCTGAACACCATCAATTTCAAAAAGGCCAACTAAGTCGGCGTCTTTCCGGCTCAGTGCCGGAACAGGAGCGTAAATAAAATGAATCGTATTCCGGTCATTAATATGACCGCAACCGGAAACAATATTACTCGCTTGCGGATTAACGCGGGCTTGACGGTGAAGGATCTCCAGGACATCTTCGGCTTCAGCACGCCGCAGGCCATCTACAAGTGGCAGCGTGGAACAGCATTGCCGACTGTAGATAATCTTGTAGTTCTCGCAGCCGTATTCGGAGTGAAGATCGATGATATTTTGATTTTTCAAATTGAACAGCAACTCCGAATCCCCGCATAACAAATAACCAGCTCTGGCAACAGAGCTGACAAGGTCCCTTCGACTAACAGGCCAGGTCACTGCCCTTTCAAGGCAGCAATGCAGGGTTCGAATCCCGCAGGGATCACCATATTCCGGATTGGTGTAACGGCAGCACGCCTGACTCTGACTCAGGAGGTCGTGGTTCAAATCCATGATCTGGAGCCACAACACAGCCCCGTAGTGCAGATGGCTAACGCGCCTGACTGTCTATCAGGAGATCGCGGGTTCGAGTCCCGTCGGGGTTGCCATTTGGCCTCTTCGTCTAATCGGCAAGGACGCCAGACTCTCAATCTGGTAATGTTGAGTTCAAGTCTCACAGAGGTCACCAAGAATCACAGGGATGCGCAGCCGGTCATCGGCTTCCCATGGCGCCGGCTGCGCAGAGGCCTGATAAGCCTACGTGGTGGAATTGGGAATACACATCCGGTTTAAACCCGGATACCACAAGGATTGAGGGTTCGACTCCCTCCGCAGGTACCATTCGAAATGCGAGAGTGCTGGAACTGGCAGACGGGCCAGGCTCAAACCCTGGTGCTTGAAAGAGCGTGCGGGATCGTAGCCCGCCTCTCGCACCACATACCGAATTGGTGTAATGGCAGCACGCCTGACTTTGACTCGGGAGATCGCGGTTTAAATCCTTGATTCGGTGCCACATGGTTCCATAGTCAAGTGGAAAGGCGCCTGGCTGCAACCCAGGAGACGACTGTTCGATTCAGTCTGGAACCTCCATGCGGAACAACGCCGGACGGCTCCGGCACCAGTTTCGAAAGCTGTGGGCAGCAATTATGCTGTGGGGATCGACACCTCTGTTCCGCGCCAATTTGCAGTGTTGCCAGAGTGGTAATGGGTCCGCTTGGAAAGCGGGAGCCAGGTTGAAAGACCTGCGAAGGTTCAATTCCTTCACACTGCGCCAAAAATGCTGGGTGATCCCGGACGGCTCCGGGACCGGCCTTGAAAACCGTGGGCGGCAGAATTGCCGTGGGGATCGACACCTCCTCCCAGCGCCATCGTTATGGAGTGATACCCTAACAGGTAAGGGACCTCCCTGCTAAGGAGGAGACGCAGAAATGTGTTTGAGCGTTCGAGCCGCTCTCACTCCGCCACACGCACAGATGTTGGAACGGTAGACAAGCCAGTCTCAGGAACTGGTGCCCAAAAGGCATGCGGGTTCAAATCTCGCTCTGTGCACCACTTATACGTTCTTAGCTCAGTCGGTAGAGCAACGGACTTTTAATCCGTAGGTCGCGGGTTCGAGCCCCGCAGAGCGTACCATATGCGCTTTTAGCTCAGTCGGTAGAGCAGCGGATTCTTAATCCGAAGGTCGTGGGTTCGACCCCCT
>Ga0265301_10002370_pt1 | contig 21874 bp, 36 predicted proteins | sample AusTroGonzalo_MG_2_FD_193488 | JGI IMG/M metagenome (GOLD analysis project Ga0265301, IMG submission 193488) | Bovine rumen microbial communities from tropical cattle in Woodstock, Queensland, Australia - Gonzalo_04 | ecosystem: Host-associated > Mammals > Digestive system > Stomach > Rumen ... | reverse complement strand
CGGCGAGTTCCCGGGTTGCCTTCGTGTTTTCCTGGATGGAGTCCGCGATTTCGTTCAGGGCGTGGATGAGCTGGGCCTGGAAGCGCTGCTCGCCTATGGTGGGCATGGACATTATCCTTCCTCCTTGTCGAGCAGGGTGAGGTTCAGGGATTCCTTCCCGGGTTCCCCGGTACGGAGCCGGAGTCCCCCGGGGGTTGCCTCGAGGCTCGCCCCGTTCCTGGCGAGGATGGAGCCCATGCTGGACATCAGGTACTTGAGCTGGTTGACGTCCTGCTCCGGGATTGGGGCGGGCCTGGTTTCGTCCGTGTACTTCCTGATTAGGCCCGGGAGGGCCTCGCGGCTGCTCCCGTAGATGTTATTGGAGGGAGTGCCGTCCTTGTCCAGTATGTTGATGCCGCACATGTACTTGATGCCGCCTTCCGGGAAGAAGGACTCGAAGACCTTGATTTCCTGGCCGTTGCGGTTGATGGTGAGTTCGTTGTCAATCCTGGGGAGATTCACCGTGGTGACCGGGGCGGAGGTAGTGACTCCCGGGACAGACTCCACGAGGCTGATGAGGGAAGTCTGCAGGTTGCGGATGCCGTCGTAGGCCTTGCGGAAATCGGCCATGCAGTCCGTGGGTTTCACCTGCTGCTGCCTGGCATTGTAGAACTCCCCGAAGCACCTGACGGCGTCCTCGATGAAGTTGGGATTGTCTTCCGAGTCGAACGACTTCCACCTGTCGTTTTTCTTGTCCCGCACGTGCAGTTCGCAATTGCCGTTCACGGGGTCGTAGACATTCTTGTAGAGAACAACGCCGTCGGCCAGGATGAAGCCCTCGGCATCGACCTGGCTCGGGATGTCCGCGACCTTCTTGATGATGGCGTTGATTTCCTGGTAGGTATGGATATGCGGCTTTGCCATAGTGTCTCCTTTAGTAAAAAATTTTTTACTTGATGACCTTGATTTCCTTGAGCATGTCCTTGATGCCCTGTTCGGAGAACTGGAAGTCCTTCACCGTGGGCAGCTTGGGCGCCTTCGGGGTGATGGTGAGGTGGAGCCCGGTCTTCCCCGGCTTCTCCTTGTTGACCACGACGTCTACGTAGTACAGGCTGTCCTTCTTCCTGGCGACGCTGATGCCGAAGTTGAAGACGACCAGGCCGGTTCCGCCGTGGACGGTATAGGTGTAGACGGGGTTGACGGACGCCTTCTTCTTGGAGATGGCGGTCACGAGTGTGTCGAACATGTTGCGGAGGCCGTCCCCGATACGGAAGCCGAGGAGGTTGTACTCGCGGATGTTCTTGAACAGTTCCCTGGACTGTTCCTCCCGGGCTTTCCCGGTAAGTTTCTTGGTTGCAGTCTTGGTCTTTGCCATAGGTATCTCCTTTTAAATAAAAAATTTTTTCTTGGCTGTCCCCGGGGTGTCCTACGGGGTGGGGAGCCCGGTGAGGCCCTTGCGGGTCAGGGAGTAGAGGCCCGGCTTGGGGACGATGCGGACGCGGTAGGCGGTCACTGTCTCGTCCCCGGTCTCACCGTCGGTGACGTAGCGGACGGTGTCGACGTACTCGAACAGGGGAGCCAGGTCGATGCCCCTGTAGGTCAGCTTGTGGGTCTTGGACAGCCTGATGTCCCTCCCGGAGTCTACCAGGATGTCCCTGGGGTATTCCGGGGGATTGAGGGTGACCGTCACGATGGAGCCGATGCCTGCGCCTTCGGCCCCGATGATGTTCACGTAGAGGGGTGCGTCTGACTTGGACGCCAATGGGTTCTTCTTGATTGCTACGATGGGCATGGTCTGGGGTCTCCTGGGTTTCCGATAATTAGTTACGCAAATGTTCTGGGGTAGACACCCCCCTGCCGGAACACGGTGGTACCGATATAGCATCGACCTCGATGCGGCCATCCAATTCGTCGTCGAGGTCATCGAGGTCGTCGAGGTCATCGAAGTGGGTCGAACTCGCCCCACTCGACACCGAGCGAGTACTTTTCGTCCCATTCCTCGTCGAGTTCGGAAGTGTAGGGAATCATGTCGTTAGACGGCTTCTTCCCGTTCTTGCGGCGGATACCCTTGTCGCCTTGGTGGAGCCCGGCAGGGCCGATTCGCAGACCGTAGTCGTCGGGGTCGAAGATGAGCACGAACCCGTTGTCGGACAGGAGCTTGACGAGCCTGTTGAAAAGATTTTTTCCCTTTTCCAGGGTCTTCGGGGTCGGCATGGCGGACATGATGGGGCCGCCCTTTCCTTTCTTGTTCTTAGCCATTGCTAGCCTCCTTCTTGCAGTACCAGTCGAACTCTTTTTCCACGTAGGAGCCGCGCACCCACATGAATGTCCTGCCGCAGTCCTTCTTGTCGAGAACCTTGCCTGCGGCCATCGCCTGGAGGCAGTCGTCCTGCGACACCTCCCCGTCCTCGTTCTCCCAGTCGGTTGCCGGGAGAAGGTACACGCTGTCGCCCGCCATGTCATACATGACGCACATCTTGTTCTTCTTCAGGAAGGCGTTGAGCTCCTTGACGATGGCCTCGGCGGCGGCGAGCACCTTCTTGGAGGGTTTCTTCGGCCTGTCGGCGGCCTTGACGAGGGCGATGTCCTTGAACAGTACGTCGAAATCGGCGCAGAGGCCGTCGTCGCTGTCCGCCTCGGTGATGGTGGCGAGCTTTTCGTCCGGGTAGACGTCGGTTACAAGGTAGAGGCGCTTGCTCAAGTCACCGGGAAGTTCCGGCCTCTCGCCGTCATCGCACTTGCCGTTCCATCGCACGAGGTCGTTCCTGTGGTATACTGTCTTTGCCATTCTGTTGTCTCCTTTTAAGTACCTCCCGGTTGCGACTGCCGGGGGATTCCCGGTCGTCCCCCGGGGAGCACGGTGGTAGGTACCGGGGGTGTCAGGCCCTGGTCCAGTTGATGCTGCCGGTACCCCAGAATTCCTTGAGCGTGGTCGAGCCGTCCTCGTTGGTTATGGTGAAGAAGGCGCCCTTCTCGTTGGACGAGACGTCCGTGACGTGGCGGAGGGTGTCTACGTGCCGGCCGCAGATGAATACCTTGTAGGTTTCGCCCACCTTCGGCTTCGGGTGGGCCTTTTCGTAGAGATGGCGCTCGTGCCTGGCAATCATCTGCTCTTTCATCTGCTTCAGCGCATCCAGGCTGTAGGTGTTTTCGTAATACAGCCGGTTGAGCCTGTATCCGTAAGTCATTGCGAAGCCATGGTAGTCGCCGGTGTCGTGTTCCACGAGCCAGTCGAGGACTGCCTTCTTTTCCGAATCGGCAAATAGGAAATCAAGCCATGCCATGTTTACCTCCCGGGGTCTCCTAGTCGTCGTCTTCTTCGAAGCCGTCATCGTCGTCCCCGTCCAGCGTGAAGCTGTCGTGGAAGCCCGTGATTGTGGCGATGGCTCGTGCCGCGTCGAAGCCGGGCTTGGACTTGGCGTTGGATTTCTTGGTAGTGGTCTTGTTTGTGGGTTTCTTGGTAGCCATGATTGCCTCCCGATAAAGGTTATGCCTTGTAGATGTCGATGAAGTTGTCCTCGGAGTCGAGGTCCGACATCGAGATGGACTTTCGGACATAGAACTTCTGCTTCCCGACGGCAACCGGGCGCAGTCCCTGTGCATTGCTCTGCTCGGGGTCGGTAGAGGTCATGAATGCCCCGCATCCACGCTTGTAGTAGCGTACGATTGCTTCCGGGGTTTTCTTGGCGAGGTACTTGATGTCCTCGGGGTCGTTGTAGTATCCGATATGCTGTGCCATGGTATTATTCCTCCACTACCTTCCCGCCGAGGATGCCGGCGAGCTCGTCGGCGTCGTCCCTGGAGGGCAGGTTTACTATGAAACGGTTCTCCGCGTAGTAGTCGCAGCTCTCGAGGCTGTCGTCCACGGAGATGGCGAATTCCGGGTCGTCGAGGGCGAGGGACGAGTCGATATCCCCGTCTCCGTCCGCGTAGAAGCGGGCGAAGAGCTCGTTGACTTCGTCAAAGACGGGTTCGCCGGAGAAGTGCTGGAGCACCTCGTCTATTCCCTCGTATGTAGTGATGTTTACGGTCTGTGCCATAGGTTGTCTCCTTTTAAGTACCTCCCGGTTGCGACTGCCGGGGGATTCCCGGTCGTCCCCCGGGAGGCACGGTGGTGGACACCGGGGTTTCCTGGAGCATCAGGACTCTGCCGGTTCGACGGCCGTAGTCTCCAGTCAGGGTCCTGAAAACAAGAAGGCCTCCCCCGGTGTTACCCGGGAGAGGCCTATGGGGCCTATGGAAAAAATATTATATTAAATTGTACAGTCGTCCAGCGCGCCCATGTCCCTCTCCTCCATTTCCGCCAGGAATTCCTCGAGTTCCCCGGCGTCGTCCAGGGATGGCATGTCGAAATGCATCTCGAAGGAGTCGCCCATGGCGTCCCCGTTGGCGACCTCGCCCTTCTCTCCGGAGAGGCGTTCGACGAGTGTCGCGTCATTGGCGCCCGCATAGAAATTGAAGTTGTGGGTTTCCCGGGGCATGGCGATTTCGACTTCGCAGAAAATATACTGGTCATCCTCGTCGTCGTGCACGCTGAGTTCCTCGATGGTGAGGCAGGCGGACGGGGCGTTCTGGGCCACCATCTTCTCCAGCCACTTCTCGGATTCCCGGCAACCCTCGATGGTCTCGCTTGACAGTGTCTTGGTATCGAGTTCCATAGTAATGTCTCCTTTTGTCTGTACCGGGATTACGACTCCCTGCACCTGTACCGTCCTCCCCGGGGGAGCACGGTGGTGGACACCGGGAAATCCCGGGGGTACCCCCTGTCGTCTTCCGGAAGCTTCGGGATGCCGCATGCCGAGTACCGTCGATACAAAAAAGGAACCTCCCGTGGGGTAGCGGGAGGTTCCTGGCGTGGAATAAAAAATTATTCGGCGATTGCCTTCATTGCCTTGTATGCTGCGATGAGCGCGTCCTTCTCCTTGGCCGACAGGGAAGCCCAAACTGCTTCAGAGTCGGGGTTCGCCGAGTAGGACGCGATGTCGTAGTCGTTGACGAATGGCTTGATGAAGGTATTGAGGAGCATCTTCTCTGTCGGGTGCATGAAGGAGTCCACGGCCGCGTTCTTCCCGAAGTATTCCCATGTGTATGTCCCGTAGGCTGCTACCTTGGGCATGTTGGGGATGGCGTAGAGGGTGGTGCAGTTGAACACCTTGCCGTCGCATTCTCGGCAGAACGAGCAGTGCTCGTGGGCTTCCGCAGGCATGCCGTCGTATCCTGCCAGCTTCGGGTTGTAGTGGAGGACGTACTTCACGCCGTTCACTGTGAACCAGCACTCGATGTCGCCGTGTTCGGACACGTGGCAATTAAGTACTGACTTCTCGGCTGGAGGGATAATCTTGGTAATCTTGATTACTGGCTTCTTGGGGGTTTTGACTTTCTTTTCCATAGTCAGGTCTCCTTATATTTATTCTTCTTCGGCTCCATGGAGCCATGCGTTGTAGCGGTCGGCCACGGGTACGGTGACGCGGAGTTCCTCGGTGGTACCGCCGAACTGTTCCCAACTTTCGCAGCAAGGAACAATGGTAATCTTCGTGCCGTTGGTCAAGGTGACCTTGACCTTGCGGTTTTTCGGCCGGTTCTGGCCAATCAGTTCAATCTTCTTGATTTTGAGTGTGCTCATGGGTGTCTCCTTTTGGCTATCCTCCGATTGCGACGCCATGCATCCGTACGGTCCTCCCCGGGGGAGCACGGTGGTGGCTACCGGGAGATTCGAGGAGATGTCCTGACTGGAGCTTCAGATGACGACCTGTCCAGGCAGGAAAAATAAAAAACCTCCCGGATTGCTCCGGGAGGCCACTCATCAACACAATGTACCAAACAGGAGAAAACAGATGGTACTACTATAAATATAACTAATTAAATCCGTTTTGTCAATACCGGGCAAGGAAAAGGCCCCTCCCGGGAAAATCCGGGAGAGGCCTGGGGACCTATGGAAAAATTAAATTTTAGCCAGCTGGCTGTCGAGGAAGTTGGCGAGCTGGACGAGCTTGTCCTTTTCCCCGTTGATGGCGTAGGTTCGCATGTCCTTTGCGATACGGCGGAGCATACGGGGGTCTTTCCTCGAGGGGAACGGGAGCTCGTTGAGGGGGATACGCTCGAGTTCGGCTTCCTTGGCGAGGCGCTTGGCCTCGTCCTGCGCGTGGATGAGCATAGCCTTGAGCTGGTCAGCGGCCTTCTTGGCCTCGTCGGCGTTCTTGTACTCGGCGACGCCAGTGATGGTACCGGCGGTGCAGTTGCCGCAGGTGGTCTGGAAGCCCTTGTGGGTGGTCGAGTAGTGGAGTTCGCGTCCGCAGGTGCAGCGGGCCGGCCACGGGACGCCGAAGAGCTTGGCGAAGCATTCGTCGGCACGGGTGGCGTGGACCTTGTACACGTGGTCCTCGAATTCGCGCTTGCTGAACGGAACCTGGCAAAGCGGACACTGGTAGTTGGTACGGGTGTACTTCATGCCTGCGGTCTTTACGTGGGTTACATACTGCGGAAGGGGTTCGGTCTTGATATTGAGTTTCATAATAGGTCTCCTTTTCTGATGTTACGGGGTTGCGACCGCCGGGGGCTCTCCTGTCGTCCCCCGGGGAGCACGGTGGTGGACACCGGGAGATTCGAGGAGATTCCCGTGCCGCAGCCATGTTCGAGGACGTCGACGGCGCCTCCGAGATGGGTAACTTCCAGTTTCCACGGTATAAAACAGAAAGCCCCACCGCTTGCGCGGTGGGGCTTGGGCTTATGGAAGGAAGATTACTTGGCGAAGCAGATATTGTTTTTAGCCATTGTCTCTCCTTTTTTCACGTTCTTCAAGGCCAACTTCTTCACGTGTCCTGCGCCAATGGTCGAAACTCTTGCGGCAGTCGCTGCACATCATGTACCAGCGGTCGTCAACTCCCAGCTGGAATACGGTGTTTCGTCTAGCCTGGCTGAACGGAAGGTGGCAGATATCGCAAGTATCTTTTGGAATCGGCATAGTGCTACTCCTTCTTTTCGATGAATTTCTTCCAGCCCTTCCACCAGGACGGAATGTTGTCAACCAGGCGCGTCCCGTCATTGTAAAGACCGTCAATTTCGATGGCGATGGGACAGTCACAGAGGAACTCACCCGCATCGATAAGGTCGTCAAAACTCTTGTCGCATTCGCCCGTTTCCACATCACAATCATCGGGGAAATCCACCTCGGCAGGCACAGCATACGCGCCACAATTTTCATACATATCGAAGATGAGCTTGAAGCCAGCTTCCTCCAGCAGTTCCTTGCCTTCTTCCATCAGCTTGATTGCTTTCAGCACCTTTTCCTTGCGCTGTTCCTTGGTGAGTTCCTTGGTTTGCTTTTTTGTTGTCATAGTTCGGGTCTCCAGAATTAAAGAATTTTTTTCTCGAAAACGGACCAGTCGGAGTTGGTTCCTTCCCCGTCACGGTTAAATTCAAGCCAGCCGCCGTCAATAGCGGCCTGCACCAGTTCGCCCACGGTAATCACCGTGTCGTCCTCGTAGTCCTCGTAGTTCCAGTGGAGCCCGTGGGTGTCGAAGGAGTGGATACGGTCCAGGGCCAGGTTGTCCCCGTCCATCAGGTCGTTCTCGTGCAGGTAGGACCTGATGTCCTTCGCGAGGTAGTCGTTTGCCTGCGCGGCAGTCCCGAACACCTCGATGGTGCTTCCCTCGTCGCCGTGGCGGTCGGCCCACTCATTACTGAATACGAATACGGTAGCCATAGTCATCTCCTAGATTGCGCTGGCGACACCGATACCGATGAGTGCCAGCAGGAAAACAAAAAATTTTATGATGAAGGGTACAAGGATAATCCCTATTCCTATCCCTATGCCGAAAAGGCATCCCTTGGCCATAGTCTACCCCCTCACTTCCACGATGAAATTCTTCATCCTGTTCTCGTCGCAGTTGGACAGCATGGCGCTGAACACGGCGCTGGTCATCTGGCGGGTGAGCAGCTCCACGTACCTGTCCACGCCGCAGTCGGCATCCACCGTGAACACCTGCAGGCCGAAGCCACCGTAGTACCCGACGGCCACCGCCGTGTCGTGCTGGCCGAACAGGTCGAGCGTGCTCACACCGTAGGCCCCGGAGGCGTCACGGTAGGCTTCCGCCAGGGCTTCCTGGGACATTTCCCTGCCTTCCCGGGGTTCAGGAGTATCCTCGACTACGAAGGTAACCTCGCCGAATTCCTTGATGCGCTCGAGGTCGAAGTCTCGGACTCGGTCGCACAGGACGCTGACGAGGTCACGGAGCGTTGCGCAGTAATAGTACTTGGCTTTGCGGTTCTTGTTCATAGGGTCTCCTTTTGTCTGGCCTCCGATTGCGACTGGCGGGATTGCCGGGGTCGTCCCCCGGGGAGCACGGTGGTGGACACCGGGAGTATCGAGGAGGTACCCTGGCGGCGCCGGCAGGTACTCGTGCTGCTTCAGACGACGGTTCGAATAAATAAAAAAAATCCCCCGGGAACCTGGGGAATTGTGTGTTGTGGTATCCGTGGTTCCCGGGGGCCTCCGTCAGGGAGTGCGGAGGTTATGCTTATTCGTTAATTATTTCCTCTTCCGAGACGGTGAGCTCGTAGAAGCTGCCGTTGGGGACAGATACACGGAATGAGCCGCCAGCTGCACGGATGGCGTTGATGACTCCTTCCTTGGAATAGTCGTCGTCCTCGGTGCGTTCTGCTTCGGTATCGGGGAGGTCTTGCCATTCGCCCCAGTTGAATTCCTCGTCGCCGATTTCACATTCGTCGCAGTAGACGTGGCTGAACTTGCTGCGAGCATCGGCTACTGCCGCTTCAACGGCCAGTTCCTCGCTGCCGTACACGCCGAGGAGGAAGGCGTCGTCACCGCCGAAAGCCCCCTGCTCGTTCACGTGGACAGTAATGACATATACGCTGTTGTTTGCCATAGGTAACTCCTTTTAAATAAAAATTTTTCCCAGTTCGGTTTCCCCGGGGTATCCCTACCAGCGTACCCCGTGGTACGGACCGCCTTCCTCCTCGGGGCCGACGACATTTCGCACGACGGTAGCCTTCTGGATGCGTTCGGACTGGGCGTGCCAGATGGCGTCCAGTTCGGCGACGGAGAGGGCGTGCGCCTGCCGCTGCTCCTCGCTGCCCAGGAACTTGGGGTCAGGCACGTTGCAGCGGACGCTGTACGGGCGCATATAGGCGGCACGGCGTTCCAGCCATCCGCCGAAGTCACGGTACACGAGGCAGGACGTGGCCATGCGCATTGCGTTCAGGACGGCAACACGGTGTACCTCCTGCGGGGTGTGCAGGTAGAAGTAGGCGATACGGTTGGCCTGTGCTTCAGGGTCACGGGTCATTATGAGCTGGCGGAGGCTCTCCATCTCCGCAGAGATTTCGGGCTCGGACATCCCGAGTCGCCCGGTTTCGTACTTCGTAGTTTCCATAGTAAGGTCTCCTTTTGCTTATTCCCGGGTTACGACCCCCGGTAGCGGTACGGTCGTCCCCCGGGAGGCACGGTGGTGGACACCGTATTAACCCGGCGTCATCAGGGAGCTGCCGGTTCGACGTCCGCATTCTCCAGTCAATGTCCGTAAAACAAGAAGGCCTCACCCGGATAACACCGGGGGAGGCCTGTGGAGCCTATGGAAAGGTTATTGCTTAAGGAAGCCGAGCTCGTAGACGAGGGGGAGCATCTTGTCCTTGAGGTTCTTGAAGTCGGCCTTGAGGATGGCGAACTGTTCGGGACAGCTTTCTTCGAAGAGCCCCTTGAGCTGTCTCCAGCCGCAGTCGTAGCGGTTTACCTGGAGTTCCGGGTGTGCCTTGTGGTATTCAGGGCGGGCCTTGGCGGAAGCCTTGAGGCAGGCCTTGAAATCGTCCAGAACCTTTTGGCCTTCGGGGGTCAGGTCGGTGAGCTTGTCTGCGATGAAGCGGGTTTCGTCCTTGGAGTTCTGTTTCCATGAGAGGCCGAGGAGTTCGTAGGTCTCCTTCTTACTGAACGGGTAGAAGTTGTTTTTGAAGTCGTAGGCTTCCCCGTCAACTTCCCCCTTGATGGAGGTCTGGTTGGATGCCGAGTGAAACATAGAGAAGATGTAACAATCCTTCTGCCATTCGGCATACTTGGGATTAGCAGTATCAGGCACCATATAGCAATCTCTGGTGTTGTACCACTGGTTTTCTACGAGTTTGCGGGAGGCAAAGCCGGACACAGCACGGTCGAAGTTTTCCGGGAGGAGGTTGAAGCCGTGGGCGACAGACATAGGCAGTGAAGTCAGAATGACGTATTGTGCGTTCTTTTCAACTACGTTGGAGTTGAAGCATAGGTATCCGAGTGACCCCGGGGCAATAGACCCACGAGCAGACTTGCTGTTCTTACCGATGACTTTGATGCCATCGGTAGTGCACACGCTCTTTGTGCATTTTGGTAGTTCCCCGCGAACCCATTCGGACATCTTGGTTTGTCCGTCAAGGTTGTAGTAGGTGTGGGTTCCTACCTGCACGAGTTCCTGGCCATCCTGGTTTTCCAGGAGGTCTACCGGGAATTCCGTCTGGAGTTCACGGGAATGCTTTCCCATAGTCCATACTGAGAAATTGATTGCCCAGCCCGGCTTTACACCGGCGAACTCCTCGGAACGGAAACCGAACGAGTTATCAAATTTAAATTTTTCCACCCATGCCTTGCGGAACTTTTCACATGCATCCCCGGTCAACCAGGCCGGATTCGAAAATAGACCGACGGTTACCTTGGTGAGCTTGAACTCCTTGATGAGTTCCATGAATCGGTAGAGGAACTGAATCGTGAGTTCATTGGCGGCCTTGCCCATCCCTGCATCCATCATGCGGGCCTGAACGGCGGTTTTTGATACGCCGTCCTTATGTGCCTTGCCGGAACCGGAGGTAGCCTGACCGTAAGGTGGATTTACGAAAAATATAATATTTTTGTCCTTGTTGGCTTTGAGAGCTTCCACCAGCTTCTTCGGGAGGGTGGCGGTTGCCCCGTTCAAGAAGTCGAAAACGAAAGTTTCCTGTGCTTCCTTAGAGAGGGAAGCAGAGCAGTTGAGTTCGTTCTTGTCGAGCGTGGACAGCCAGAGATTTCCGTGTTCGTAGTCACGAGTGAGACTTTTCGTTCCACAGCAGCAGTCCCATGTCATGCATTCTTGTTCCCAATTGTCTCCGAGGACGCGTGCGAGACGGCGGTGTGCTTCGTTCACGAAGATTGCCGGAGTGAAAAATTGCCCGTTACGGCGACGTTCGGCTTCGCCAACGAGGGTATCGTAAAGGCGTTCGAGTTCCTGACTGTCGGTTTCGCTGAAGACACCGAAGCGTGCCTTGAACTGACGTGCCTTGGTTTCGTTAATGGCCACCGGGGCATAGCCTTCGATACCCATAAGCCTGCCATTGGCAATTACGGCGTCGTCCTGCCCCTTCATGAATGCATAGAAACGGCCTACCAGTTCATTGGCGGTCATATCTGTGATGCTGGCAAGAATAGACGTACAAAAATAATCAAAGCCCTTCTTCAGGGTTCCGGGAGTCACCGGGACGATACGGGAAACACCGGCCAGCATCTGGTCGATTTTATCAAAAATTTTTTCGGGACTGAAGTCGGTTTCATCAATGTGATATACGATGGCCTGGGTCTGCAATTTCGTATCCTCGATGAGCTTTTCCATCAGTTTAGCATTGTTGTGCTGAGCACTGGGGGCAAGACTTTCGTCAATCATATTGACGTACTGATTCACGAAATTTACATGCAGGGCAAAGCATTCGTTCATATCTGCAACAAAGATAACGTCCGGCGTGCGGAGGTCGGTCTTGCCGTTGAGGAAACGGGAGTAGTAGTGAATGGCCTGCGCGAGAACCCTGGCACGGATGGCCGGGTCCTGCATGTTCTGGTCCTTCTTGAACTCGATAAGTATTGCCTTCTTGTCGATGCTCAAGTAGGCGTCGCACTTTTCGCGACGGGTGAGTACCACCTTCTTCCAGCGCTTCTTGAATGCGCGGAGCCAAGCAATAGCTACCAGGCTTTCCTGGTCGGTAGCGTCGTTGGCGATGGAGCGGAGCTCCTTTTCGAGCTCGCTCATTCTGACTTTAGCCGTAACGGCCTTAACTTGCTGTGCCTGTTTAGTAATCTTGTTCATAGGTTCCCTGTCCTAAATTATATGTTTTACTCCTTTTGCTTATTCCCGGGTTACGACCCCCGGTAACGCTACGGTCGTCCCCCGGGAGGCACGGTGGTGGACACCGGGAGGTTCGAGCATCTCCGGAAGATTCCTGGTTCACCGTCGTCTGAAGCACGAGTTCTCCAGTCGGAATAAAAAATCCCCCGGTAAATCCCGGGGGAACCAGCTAGGAGATTAAAATTATTCGGTTACGGTCATGGGCGGGGTGAATTCCCACGAGAGGTTGCCGGAATTGAGCTCGTTGAGCTGTTCTTCCGTCAGCTTCTCGACGTCCTCTTCGCTTTCGTACATGTCCTCGGGCATGTAGCTGTCCCCGTCGAGGTATGCCTTGCCGGACTTGAGCGCCTCCGTCAGCGCCTTGCCGACCTTCCTGCTGCTACCGTTAATCAGGAGCTCGAGTTCCTCCGGGGTGACGTTCCAGGACACGCCTGCACGCAGCCAGACACGGAAAGTCTTGAATTTCGGCTTGAATTCCTGGACATCGGCCTCGTAGCCGCCGATGGAGGTGATGATGAAGCTGTCCGGGGTATCCTCGCCGCAGTGGCCGAGTACTTCGTCGGAGGAGATGGTCAGGAGGTCGTCGCCGCTGTCCCAGTCCATGTCGTCGCCGTGGGATTCACCCCATTCCTTGACGATGCGGATATGGCACTCGGCGCCGTTGTCCATAAGGCCGGTGGCGTAGGCGACAGTGTTGCCTTCCTCGTCCTGCTCGTACCCGAGACCTTCGACAGCCTTCTCGAGGGCGTCCAGGTCGTACTTCACGGCATAGTTGCCGTAGCGGAATTCCCGGGGTTCCCGTTTCTTGTTCTTGGTGGCCTTCACGGCCTTGTCAGTGTTCTTTTTCATGGCGTTATCCCTTGTTATTGTGTGTGACACAGCTCTCGCTGCACGGCATGATTGCGACTCCCGGTATCGCTGCAGTCCTCCCCGGGGGAGCACGGTGGTAGACACCGGGATGTTCGAGCATCTCCGGAAGATTCCTGGAAACCGTCGTCTGAAGCACGAGTTCTCCAGTCAGGATAAAAGAATCCCCCGGGAAATCCCGGGGGAACCAGCTAGGAGGTTACAGAAATCATTTTCGGAAGTGCCTGATGAGCTGGCACGCCATCTGCTCTGTATCGAAACGGAGGCGTGCATACCAGGAGAAGATGTCGAGAAGTTCCTCGTCCTCGAAGTCCTTCATGTTCTCCGCCACGAAGGCGCCCGCCAGCTCGGTGACCAGCCCGCCGTCCAGAGTGAGTCTCCTTCCTGCTGCGGCAAGCCAGCCGTTCATCCCGGCGGCCTTCGCCAGCCTCTCCATGAGGCAGCGCATGCGGACTGTCACGGGAACCCTGTGGTTGTCGATAATTTTTCTTACCGTAGCTTGCATAGTGTGCCTCCTATACTGCTTCCTCGACGGAGTTGGTTTCCACGTATTCGGCACCGTGTCCTGCTGCTTCTTCGGAATACAGCTCGAGCTCGCCGAACTTCGCCTCGGCTTCTTCCGGGGAAGCTGCGTAGACGTAGACTTCGGAGCGGAAGGTGATGCGGTATCTCCTGTCGTCGGGCTTCCCGTCGTCATACACGTGGCTTCCCACGATATACTCGTTGAAGCTGTTCCAGTCGACTTCGAGGCGGTACTTCTTCCCGTTGTCGGTCATAGAGTAGGTAGTACGGTGGGTCTTGACCCCGTCAGGATAAATCAGGGTGTCGGACACGTATTCCCAGCCGAATCCCTCGATTGCCGGCTCGCAGTACTGCTCGCCGACCTGGCTGCTAATCCAGGAACGGAAGTCGAGCATGTTCTCGGATTCTTCGGTTTCGTCAATGTTAAGGTTGCTCATAATAAGGTCTCCTTTTCTTTATCTGCCGGTTGCGACCCCCTGTCCCGATACGGTCGTCCCCCGGGGAGCACGGTGGTGGACACCGGGTTCCTCGAGGAGCATCAGGAAGGCGCCTGGCGACGGCAGGAAAGCTTCAGGGAACATCGACTCCTCCAGTCAGGATACAGGAAGGCCTCCCGGAATCTCCCGGGAGGCCTCGTGATTGGACTAAAAAATTTTATTTCGCCTTGAGGAACACACGGTCAGTCGGTTTCAGAAGGAACAGCGGGTCTACGGAAGTACCGTCCTCTAGCAGCACGCTGTCCTTCCCCGGTTCCTTCACGGTTCCGTAGCAGTGCCTGTCGATGTCGAACACACGGTCTCCCGGGTGGAACCTGGTGAGGTCGAGTTCGTCCAGGTAGGGCACGAGGCCGTGAACCAGTCTCTCGTAGTCGCGCCAGACGTTGTTGCCGTACGACGACCCCATCATCGCCTCTACGTCTCCGTCGTATTCCTCTGCGTGCTCGCGGAAGTACCCGGCGTGCCATGTTCCGAGGATTGCGGCTACGGTCTTCATTCCCTTGTCGCTGATGACGTGGGTCAGCATCGGGGAGTCTGCGTCCCCGAAGTTCTCCCGTTCGATGGTGAACTGGGCGTTCCCGCAGCCGATACCGGTTTCGAAAGAGCCTGTCCAGTGGTCTTCCCTGGAAAGCTCGGTGCCAAGCAGGTCGAACGGTATGATTACGGTATTGATATCTTCATTTGCCATATCTGTCTCCTTTTCAAGTAACTACCTGTTGCGACCCCCTGTCGTGCTGCGGTCGTCCCCCGGGAGGCACGGTGGTGGACACCGGGCTGCCCCGGGAGCATCAGGAAGGCGCCTGGAAACCGTCGTCTGAAGCACGGTGACTCCAGTGAAACAATAAAAACTCCCGGGAGTTTCCCGGGAGTGATGCGCATATTGTTGTCTTCAATAAAAAATTATTCTTCCACGATGTCGTAGCAGACGAACTCGCCTTCGCTGCCGAGGTACTCCCAATGGCCGTTACCGCCGTCGAAGTGTTCGCACGAGGCGTTCCTGATGGTCTCCATCGTGTGCTCGCAGTGGTGCCTGTCCCCGCAGGAAATGATTTCGGGGACTTCGATGGCGCCTGCCGGACTCCTCACGGACTTGACGAGGTGGACACGGGGGGTCTCCGGCACGTCACGGACAGCCCAGTTCTCGGTGGAGTAGCCGAGCTCGTTGTCGGCGGGCACGTCCACGGACAGCTCGTCCGCCTTGCCGTGGCAGAACGCCTCTATGACCTCGGCGAAGCTGATGTCGGAACCTTTGACGCTGTGGCGGGATTCGTCGTCGCACCAGAAGTGGAAGGTGCAGGAGTTCCACTTGCCGTTCATTAGGAGGGAAATGCTGTCGGAGAATTCCTGTACCATTACCTGTTCGTTCACGGACTCGCCCGTGGCGAGGATTACGGGGAGCTGGCAGGTGTAGTCCCCGATTTCGGTGTTGGAATAGAGCAACGCTTTCATAATAGGTCTCCTTTTCTTTATCTGCCTGTTGCGACCCCCGGTCTTGCTACGGTCGTCCCCGGGGGAGCACGGTGGTGGACAGGTGACTCATCGAGGAGGTGCCTCTGGCGAGCTCAGGAGACTCGAACCGTCGTCAGGATACCAGTTTGGCGATTTTGGCCAAAAAACGCCAAAAAAGAAAACCCTCCCGGATTATCCGGGAGGGTCTTCTGGTAATAACCGTACGTTTCTGGCAGTTATTCGGTCTTCGGCAGCTTGAACTGCTCGAGGTTCTCGATTTCGCAGTCGAGGGTCATCTCCCACTCATCGGGGTCGAACAGCCCGCAGAAGTCGAGGTCGAACCATTCCACGATGTCGTCGTTGTCCTCGCTGGCGTCGATGATGGCCTCGATGTCGTACTCGTCGGTCACCCCGTTGTCATCAAGAAATCTTTGCAGTGCCTTGCGCTTGGCTTCCCGGTAGTCAATGAGGTCGCTGATGGTGAAAACCTTGTCGTCCTTCACGTACCAGTCCATCGCCGGGTCGCACGCGCCGTACTCCACGGTGGCTCCCGGGAAGGCCGCCTTGAGGGCGGCCACCCAAGGGCGGCAGGACGCCCAAGCCGTCTCGAAGCGCAGGTGGATACGGCAGGGCGTATCCTCTACCACGTCGAACTCCCCGGCGTCCCACGAGGGGCCCCACTTCTGGAAACGGAAGTCGTGCCAGTTGAACACCTTGCCGTCTGCACGTCCGTTATCCTCGGACTGGAGGCTGCGTGTCCTAGGGTCTATGTACCATTCCTCCTTGTCACGTTCCTCCGGCACGAGGACGGCGAAGCTGAACTCGCCCTTCTCGTTGAAAAGCTTTTCCTTCACGGCGGAAACGGTTTCCGGGCTTCCGCTTACCCTCAATTCGTTCATAACCACGTTTGCCATAATAAGGCCTCCTTTGCTGTAACTGCGTATTGCGACACCCTGTCCCGATACGGTCGTCCCCCGGGGAGCACGGTGGTAGACGCCGGGGATTCGAGGAAGGAGCCTGGCGGCGGCCGGCGAAGCTTCAGACGCACCAGTCGTCCACGGTATAAAAAAAGGAGCCTCCCGGATTATCCGGGAAGCTCCCAATGTCAAGTCTCTTCGCCCCATTCGTCGAGTTCCCAGTACGCCTCCCCGTCATCGGGGTCGCAGCGGCTGTTCATCTCATCGGAAATCTCTTCCTTGAGGTAGGCGGCGATTTCGTCGTCAGACTTCCCGTAGACGGACTCCGGCACCATTACGTAGTTCCATTCGGAGTTCATATACTCCCCGTCCTCGGTATAGGTGCGGGCGACGGCGTAGTACAGCTTCGTGGGTTCATTCGTCATATCGTTATCTCCTTTTCTGCTATCTGCGTATTGCGACACCCTGTCCTGCTGCGGTCTTCCCCCGGGGGGCACGGTGGTGGACACCGGGGATTCGAGGAAGGAGCTCTGAAGGCGCCGTCACCGTCGTCTCCAGGGCACTTCCGCTCCAGTTTCCCTGGAAAACAAAAAGAACTCCCCGGGATTTCCCGGGAAGTTCCTTGCAGGGGGTAGGAAAACAATAAGAAAAAATTATTTTGCCGGTTCAACGGCGAAGGTTGCCCCGGGAACCAGCGAGCCGTAGGCGTTGCACTCGTCTGATGTCAGGCCGAACAGCTTGCAGGTAATCTTACCCGGCTGGCTGCTGATTTCGGAATCGTGGCCACGGAGGGTGCAGAACAGCCCGTAGGCCTTCCTGCGCCTGTACTCGGTAGGCACGTCCACCGTAATAGAGAAGTTGAAGAGTTCCATAGTTCCTCCAAATAAAAAATTTTTTATTCGAACTCGGGTGCGGACAGCGAAAGACACACGCTGGCGTCAGTCATGCCGTTGCGGTATTCCACCACCGGGTCTCCCGGGTTCTCCCCCTTCCTGATATAGGAAATCCCGTCGTCCTTCCCGGGGTTCTCCATCTCGGCGTACTTGCGCACGATGGCCTCCACCTCGGGAGCCACCCAGTCCTGCACGTCGAAGGCGTCGAACAGGGTCTCCACGGACTTCCCGGGGACGATGCGGCAGAAGTCCCCGTGTTCCTCGGAATACTTGCGTAGCTCGGCTGCCGGGTTCTTCCCGGCGACAGCCATAAAGTCGATATGTTTCGGTTCCATATTAAACCCCCCTGTGGAAGAAGCGGGAATTGGGCACGATGCCGTACTTGCGGGACTTTTCGGCCCAGTTGTTGCAGGCGTTCTGGATACGTTCCTTGAGCTCGGGCTTTTCGGTACGGGACTGGTCTAGCGTAAACTGCCCCTTTTCGATTTCGTTCAAAGTCATAATACGGTCTCCTTTTCTGCTATCTGCCGGTTGCGACCCCCGGTCTCGCTGCGGTCGTCCCCCGGGGAGCACGGTGGTGGCTACTGGATTCCGCACGACGGCGCCTGTCGTCGAATTCAGGATGCCGGGTGCATCTCCTCTTCAGGAAAAAAAGGAACCGCACCAGTGTAGGTGCGGTTCCCGGTCGGCGATTGAAAAATTTTTTAGTAGAGCCAGTAGTCTATCTTCCTCGTGTACTTCGGGCTGGACAGGATATCTGCTTCGTCACCCTTGTAGTCGCAGCGGTCGAGGTAGCGCTGTCCGGCGTCGGTGACTTCCAGCACGCGGAAACGGTTTGTCCCGTCGTGGTGGCTCACGTTGACGAACAGTCCTTCCTCGTCGTAGCCGATTTCGATTTCGTAGTCACCGCAGTTCCTCGTGAACCTCCCGAAGAACGCCATGGGGTCTTCGGCCATGTCCATCAGCACCGGGATTATCTCGTGCCTGCCGTCCCACAGGCCGAGTGTCCCGGTAATCACGCACTGCCCCGGGAGTATACTGGAGTGCTTGATGTTGGTCTCGAAGTCATCCCAGTCCCAGTTGCGAAAATCACTGACCAAGTCCCAGTATTCCGAGGAGTTTTCTTCTGGGACGTCCCTTTCGTTCGCCTCGCAATGTTCCTTGATTTCGTCCATCGTCACTTCCCGGTCGGACTGGTAGAGGTATTTGGTCTCGCCCTTCTCGAGCTTGACCTTTTCACGCTTTTCTTCGTTATTCTTTGCCATAGTCGTTTTCCTGTTTTGGACGGACGCCCGCCCTGCACCTGCCCCTTGCGACCCCCCGTCCCGGTACGGTCGTCCCCGGGATAGCACGGTGGTAGACGGGGATTCCCCCTGGATTACTCCGGAAGTTCCCTGGAAGGCGCCACTGGCATCTCCTCAGAAAAAATAAAACCGGCTCCTGTCGGAACCGGCAAAAAAATTTTTTCTTTCGGAGGGCTAGCCGTGGTATCCGCCCGTACGGGTATCGTCCTTGCGTCCCATCACTTGCCTCCCTTGGCTTCCTTGACCGCGCTGCTTGCCTTGGCCTTGACCGAGTCCACGCCTTCCTTGGCGGCCTCTACTACCTTGTCCTTTGCCTTGCCAGCCTGTTCAGCCGCTGCCGAGGCGGTGCCCTTGGCTGCTTCGGCGGCGACATCGACTGCTCCGGCGGCCGCTTCTGACACTGCCGTCACTGCGAGCTTGCCTGCGCTGCGGGCGGTTTCCTTGGCCGCTTCCTTGGTGTCCTGTCCGCAGGCGGTAAAGGCGAGTGCGAACGAGATTGCGGTTACGAGCTTAATCATACGCTTTTTCATAATAGGTCTCCTGTTTTTGAGTGTTGTCGGCTCTTGCCTGTGGCGGTATTGCGACGCACTGCCCCGCTCCCGTCATCCCCCGTAGGCCACGGTGGTATCTATTGGGGCTCCCGGGATTCCCCGGGGAGAACCTCGTGTTCACCGGGAGGCTTCCCGCCGACAAAAAATAATATATCAAAAATTTCCTGCTCCGTCAAGTGGTTTTCTTTAAAAAATAATTTACAATGCAGTCCTCCCCCGTCAGCCACGGTGGTGGAGAGGGAAACTCCCGGCGTCGTCCAGGGGCTGCCGGGAGCAGCACTGGTACTCCACGGTGTGTCCAGTCTGAAACGGAAAAGCCCCCAGTATCGCTACTGGGGGCTTGCCTATGCAGGGTGGGAAAAACCTATTTCTCGAGTTCCTCGATTTCCTTTTCGAGGGCTTCCCTGTCGCACTCGTCCTTCCACGCAAGCACCATGGGAAGTACGGCGCTGTCGCACATATGTGCGATGAACTCCGGCACGCCTTGGCTGAGGGCCTGGGTCAGCAGGTTGGCGGCGAGCGCCTTGGACGCTGCGGCGGCGAGGATGAGGGCGGAGAGCTGTCCGTCATCTCGGTGTTCCTCCAGCACGCGCTTGAACACGTCCTTGGTGTTGTTGATGTGGTCAAGGCGGCGCATAAAGAATTCTTTCTTGTACATACGCTTGAAGTCGGCCCTGTCGCTTTCGTAGGCCTCGTTGAGCTGGTCAAACAATTCATCGGCTCCGTCGTTCATTCCGTTTTCAAATTCGTTTTCCATATAGGTATCCCCTTTTTTAATGGACGGACTCCCGTCCTGCAATTCCCACATTGCGACCTGCGGTATGTATGGAGTCCTCCCCCGTCCCCCACGGTGGTGAGGGGGGTTCCCGAGATGACGGGCCCAGAGGGCACCGTGGATTACGAGAGCAAACAGAAAGCCCCACGGAGGGTTCCGTGGGGCTATCCTTGGGAGGTTCTGGCGACTACCACCAACGATTCGTCACCGCCTTAAGCACCGAGATGTAGAACGTGGCTACCACCACGAACCAGCACACCCCGAGTTCAATGGAAGTGTGAATGTCAGGGAAGATACCCTGAACGCCCTGAACAATCGTGACTGCGGTTTCCGCCAGCAGACCAGCGGTAAATGCCGTAAGCACGACAATGATGAGAGTCTTGAGCATAGGCTACTCCAAGATTTCAACCGCCTTTCGTGGGCAAGACGGAACGCCCTTTACCTACGCACCTCTTGCGACACGCTGGGCCTGCCCCGTCCTCCCCTGCCCCCCACGGTGGTAGACACGGGCCGCCCCTGGGGATACCGGTGCTGCTCCCGGGGACTCGACGACCGCTCCAGTCGTACTCCCCATACGACGGAGCCCCGCACGGGAGTGCGGGGCTCTGCTGGGAAGCTGTGTGGCGAGCGTCAGCTGTCTATGAGGTCTACGTTGGTAGGTTCCTGCGAGAAGCTGATGTCGTCGTGACGTGTGTCGAGGAGATGCCTGTGTGCGATGTCGAATGCCGTGTCGGAGTCGGGCGCCTCGATGTCGAGGGTTACCACGGCCTCGTACGATAGTACCATCTTGAACTTTGCCATAATGTATTCTCCATAGGTTACGGACGGACTCCCGCCCTGCTGATGCAAGTTGCGACTCTCGGGCTCTGACCCGGTAGTCCCCCGGGAGGCACGGTGGTGGACAGATACCCCTTCGAGGAGCATCTCAGGAATATCGATGGGATGACGACTTCTATCGATACTTCACGGTGGATTTGAAGCTCGTCAGCCAGACGCTATGTTGTGCGTAATCCAGTTACGTTATCTTGTATGTAGTCCAATGGTGTTACCTTGTACTGAATCGTGAATCCCGCATCACCATTGGGCTAGACGGCATTTGCTAGCTTGTATGCAACGATGGATAACTTGTATGGAATGAGTTGGTACAAATTAAGTTAGAACAAATGAAAAATCCATACAAAGTAATCACCCTGGCAAATCTGAAGTAAGCAGCAGGAAATACTGGAGAAATCCTGGATTACACGTGCCGACGGCAGTGACTTGAGATGAGTGCCCGCACCAATTCTACGTGTGCGTTTGGGCACCTATTCCGAGGGGCGAGCAGATGGGCTATACCGGGTCCTCCCCCGCCATCCACGGTGGTAGCTACCGGGAACCCCCGGCGGATTCCCATCTCGGTGACTGGTGAGTCTGAAGACGCGGGTTGGCACAAAAGGAAACCCCCGGACGAATCCGGGGGTTCCATCAGGCAGGCATTAAAAAATTTATTTCATGAAGTCTTCCGGCTTGCCGTGCAGGTAGGCGGTGTAGCCGTCCGGTTCTTTCATTCCGGTAAACCTGTATCCCTGTTTCATTGCCAGCAGGGCATAGGCGTAGCAGCAGCAGATGTTATCAAGCAGCAGGAAGAATCTTCCAATGACAGTCTTCAGCTCGACCTCGACATCGCACTCGCCTTGGTAGCGGTCACTGGCCTTGCCTCCCTCGGGGGTATGCCATACGAGGTGGCGGTCTGCGGAGTAGTCCACATTGCAGTTGATGATGTCCTTGAAGCTGCACACCGGCTTCCAGTCCACGAATTCTGGCACGCAGCCAGATATGCGGAAGTGGAGCGTGTTCTCTTCGTCGGCAGGGCTAATCTCGGCATCGAACTTGATGGAGTTGTCTAAATGCAGCCAGGTTCCGGGGAGGTGCCCGCAACGGACACTCTCGTAGCGGGTACGGGTCAGGTTCTGCGACTCGCCCTCTTTCTTGTGGCAACGCCACTTCAGTCCCTTT
>Ga0265301_10002367_pt1 | contig 21902 bp, 27 predicted proteins | sample AusTroGonzalo_MG_2_FD_193488 | JGI IMG/M metagenome (GOLD analysis project Ga0265301, IMG submission 193488) | Bovine rumen microbial communities from tropical cattle in Woodstock, Queensland, Australia - Gonzalo_04 | ecosystem: Host-associated > Mammals > Digestive system > Stomach > Rumen ... | reverse complement strand
GCTTGTCCATCATACGGTGCCTGGGTAGTCTCGGCTGTTCAGGCCGGCTCCGCTTACTCGCTATAATGTGATCTAATATTGATTTTGGTCTTGTTCAAGGGCTTTCAATCTGCCAAGGTATTTTGATGTATAGAAATAGCCCAAATTCACAATAGCAGTGCCCTTGCACTTCCGGCATTTCACACGAAGATGCCCGCTTGCGTCGCTGAATACGTGCGTTATTGGGAAGCCGCAGTAGGGACATTTGACTTCCCGTTCCGTCAGATTAACACATTCCTCGGTCGAGATTCTCATAAAATACTCAACCTTTTCCGGGACGGGTGCGCTCTGAAACTTCGGTTTGCGGTTAGCTTCCATTTTCATCACCGAACCATCTGAGCCGCCTGCGCTCCGGATAATCTCCGAAGCGTGTTAGAACGCGCGTTATTTTGCTGTTCATTGCATCACTCCCTGAAGAATAGCAACGGTTATTTGCGAACAAATGTTTTAATTACACCGTCATTATAATCCAGTCGGAGAGCATTGTCAATAGGTTTTTTTCAAAAAAATTCTCGTGTCAGTTTTTGCGGACACATATGACGCCGAGAAGATCGGCCAGCACTTTCTTGATATTCTGCCGAAGATCTGTCCGCTTGAAGAGAGATAACAAAAACGCCTCCGAGCCGATTGTGGTTCAGAGGCGTTTGACTTCATGAGTGTGCATTGTCATACATCTTTTTTATGTCAGAAGGCAGGCTATCAGGTATCATTTCCGTCAGCTTGTCTTCAGATCCGTCTTCGATTGCTGTTTCATAGTACCAGCATTTGAATTTCAGCATATCAAGCGTTTTTTGAAGCTGTATCATTTCAGCTTCCACAGCGGCTTTCCGTGTCTCAAACAGCTCTTTTCTCTGCGCATAGGTGGTCGGCCCCTCTACGCACCATTCCATGAATTTCTTGATATCCTTTATCTCAAGGCCGGAAGCCTTCAAACATTCAATGACCCGAAGAGCTTCTACTTCTGTTTCTCCGAATTGCCGGATGCCGGATTGTCTCTGCATCGATGGGAAAAGCCCTTCTTTGTCATAATAGCGGAGCGTTGAAATCGGAAGATTGAACATCTCCGAAACCTGTCCTATCGTGTACATAAAAAACTCTCCTAAATTCATAAATTAGCCCTTGACCTAAAGTCAGGTTTAGGTATTACAATGTAATTGTACCCCGGTACAGAAGAAAAAGCAACATCAATTTATGGAGGTTTTTTGAATATGATTAGAACGGAAGAACTCAAACTCACACAGGAGTGGGACAAGACATTCCAAAAGAGCGATAAAGTCGATCACAGCAAGGTGACCTTTGTAAATCGGTACGGTATTACGCTGGCGGCAGATATGTACGTTCCGAAAGACGCAGAGGGTAAGCTACCGGCTATTGCAGTTTCCGGTCCTTTCGGTGCAGTTAAGGAGCAGTGCTCCGGTCTGTATGCACATACGATGGCGGAGCGTGGATTTATCACGATTGCATTTGATCCGTCCTTTACCGGTGAGAGCGGCGGGAATGTGAGATACATGGCCTCGCCGGATATCAACACCGAGGATTTTATGGCGGCAGTGGACTTTCTTTCTCTCTATGAAATGGTTGATCCGGACCGAATCGGCATCATCGGGATCTGCGGCTGGGGCGGCATGGCCATCAATGCCGCAGCGCTGGATACCCGGATCAAGGCAACGGTGGCAATGACCATGTACGACATGACGAGGGTCAATGCGAAGGGCTACTTCGATTCTGCTGACAGCGAAGAAGCCCGTTATCAGGCGAAGGCCGCCATGTGCGCCCAGAGACTTGAAGATTTGAAAAACGGCGAATATAAGCTCGGTGGCGGTGTAGTCGATCCCCTGCCGGAAGATGCTCCGTTCTTCGTAAAGGATTATTACGACTACTACAAGACCGAACGCGGCTATCATCCCCGTTCCCTCAACTCCAACGGCGGCTGGAACGTCATCGGTTGTGAGTCCTTTATCAATCAGCCTATCCTTCAGTACAGCAACGAGATACGCAGTGCCGTCCTGCTGATTCACGGCGAGAAAGCCCATTCCTGCTATTTCAGCCGTGACGCCTATGCGAATATGACGAGGGACAGCAAGTATACAGATAACAAGGAACTGATGATTATTCCCGATGCTGTTCATACCGATCTCTATGATGGTGGTGGCAAGGGTGCTATTCCGTTTGACAAGATTCAGAGCTTCTTTGAACAGTATCTGAAATGAGGGAAAGTGTATGAGCTTAAAGAAGTGGATCGTTCTGTTTATTGGGATTGCATTGGTTTTCAATCTTGCCGCCTGTGGCTCCAGTCAGCAAGCAGAACAGAATACAACTGCCGCCTCGAAAACAATACAAGAAAGCGGTACGGAATCGGGTACGACAGTGCATTCAGAGGATGCGACATCAGAGCCGGAAGTCAGAAATGAAACAGAAAGCAAGGCGGAGGAAACTATGCACTTATTTATTGGAAATACCGAGGTTTCCGTTGCATGGGAGGATAACGAGTCCGTAGGTGCGCTTATTGATCTGGTTAAAACAGAACCGCTCGTAATCGATATGTCCATGTACGGAGGTTTTGAGCAGGTCGGCTCTCTTGGTACAAGTTTACCGAGAAATGATAAGCAGACGACTACAGAAGCCGGAGACATTGTTCTGTACTCCGGAAATCAGATCGTCGTCTTTTACGGCTCAAACTCATGGGCTTACACACGGCTTGGTAGGATTACAAGTAAGACCGCTGCTGAAATGGCTGATCTGCTTGGCAACGGCAATGTTAAAATAACGATTTCATGCGGAGGACAATAAAATGAGCAAGGTTCTTGTTATTACGACGAGTTTGAGGGCAAAAAGCAATTCGGATATACTTGCCGAACGGCTCGTTGCCGGAGCGAAAGACGCAGGACACGAAGTGGAACACATCAGTTTGAAGGGAAAGGAGATCAAGTTCTGCATCGGCTGTCTTGCCTGTCAGAAGACACAAAAATGTGTGCTGAGGGATGATGCTGCCGAAATAGCTGAGAAGGTCAGAAATGCAGACACACTCGTGTTTGCCACGCCGATCTATTACTACGAGATAAGCGGTCAGATGAAGACACTACTTGACCGACTGAATCCCCTTTATCCTTCGGATTACCGATTCCGCAATGTCTATATGCTGGCGACCGCAACGGAGGATGAAGAGACCACACCCGAAAAAGCGATATCCGGTCTGCAAGGATGGGTAGATTGCTTCGAGAAAGCAACACTCGTTGATTCACTTTTCTGCGGCGGTATTTCCGATCCGGGTGAAGCATCCATCAAGGAAACGGAGCTTGAGGAAGCATATAACTTTGGAAAGCAACTACGATAAAGACAAAAACGCCTCTGATCCGATGTGGTTCAGAGGCGTTGCTGCGTCTATGGGATTATGCCTTGATCTCGGTGCCGTCCTTGAAGGTCACCCGGATGTCGTTCTTTTTGTGAACGGTGATGTAGTCCACCATCGCCAGCCAGTCTGTTTCCCGGAAATCCGTCAGCGGCTCCCGGCTCCGCAGGTTCTTCAGGTAGGTCTCGATCTGGTGCTTTCGGGCCATGCGCTCGGCTATCAGGTCGGTGACCTCGGTGTGTCTGGCCTTGGCTTTGTCGAACCGGGCTACCAGACCATCGTAGCGTTTCTGGTATTCATCTTGATCGAGGGCGACGTGAGCGTTCTCCTTGATGCACTCCTCGATGAGCTCGGCAGCGATGTTGATCTCCGCTTCCAGCTCGGTCAACTCTCCCTCAATCATCCTGCTCCGTTTTTCTTTTATTCTATGCAATCGTTCAGTTTTCCATTTTGGTGACGTGGAGCAAGAACGATGTACCGTCTTTCATCAATACGGTGAACGTGTTTGCTCTGTCGTCGCACTGAATGTCGGCGACGTCGAGCGCGTCGCTCACATTCATCAGATCGAAAAGAATGTCCTTGAAATAGTTTACATCCATGCCGCAGCCCTCCGACAAAAAAGGCGCACACCGAAGTGTACGCCCGAAAAACACACAACTCCGATTGCTGCAGCACAATCTTACTTCCAACCACGTAGGCGTATGAAAGCGGGGCGTGTGTTTTTACCAAAAAAACACACACCTACATAGTTGGAATTATTATATAATTGTGCTGCAACGCTATTGTAGCATAGCTTCGGGAGAATAGCAAGAACTTTGATTTGCTTGATTTGCAAGAGCCGACAGCAGCGAATGAAAGTTTTGTGTGGGCGGCGTATGAGCGCGGCGATTCTTTCGCGACAGAGCAGAGCGTCCGCAAAAACGTTTCATGGCAATCGGCGCAGAGAGCGAACGTGTTTCTTTTTGCCTTCACGCAACGGACGGCGGCATGAATAATTCACAAAGCGCCGGCGAGGCGCGCGGCTGCTGATTTGAAAAATCTGCAAAGAAGGTTTTAGGGCGATGCCCTAACAAGACGCATCCCGGGATTATTCTACCCCGGGATGCCCTGCTTGCGGAAGAGAAAACTGCCGCTTTTTCTTTCTCCGCGTTTACGAACTTTTTTGCGAGAACCATTTTTAGCTGCGCCAATCATTGAGGCGCAAAAATATGGTTTTTTGTTTTGGCAAGCAGTGCATCTGTGGGGACAAAATCTCCCCGATGCTGCCTGCAAGGACCTCGCCCTTGAACCCGCTTCGCAGAAAAAGTGAGACACTTTTTTCTGCGACTGCGCGCCGTCCCGGCACTGGCTTTGGCAATGAAGATGTTGTATTTGTGACTGCGCCGTACTCTGAAAAAACTTTGCTAAATATCGAAATCCTTATTGACACCATGTCAGTAATCTGCTATACTCATATTACTGACACGGTGTCAATTCTTTTTGGCACGGAAAGGAGCGACAATGATCAAGGGAACACCGGAGCTGATCGCAGGCCGGCGCGAGGAGATCATCAACGCCTGCGAGAAACTGTATCAGACGATGAGCTTCAAGGAGATCACGCTGAAAGAGATCGGAAACGAGCTGCCCTTCTCCCGCCCGACGATCTACAACTACTTCGAGACGAAGGAGGAGATCTTCCTCGCGCTGTTCCGCAGGGAGTACGAGCGCTGGATCGTCGATTTGGACGCGATTCATAAGGGAAACGACAGCCTGACGAAGGAAGCACTCGCATCGAAGATCGCACGGTCGCTCGCCGACCGTCCGCAGCTTCTGAAGCTGATCGCGATGAACATTTACGATATGGAGGCGAACAGCCGCATCGAGCAGCTCACGGAGTTCAAGCGGACCTACCGCAGACTGATCGAGACGCTCGGGGGGATCTTTGACAAGTTCCTGATCGGGCGCGCAGAGGGCGAGAAGAAAAACCTGCTCCGTATGTTCTTCTCCTTCGTCTTCGGCGTGTACCCGATGACGAACGCCACCGAAAAGCAGCGCGAGGCGATGAAGCGCGCGGAGATCGACTTCGAGCAGGTCGACGCCTACGCGCTTGCCTACGAGTTCCTCTTAAAACTGATTTGAATTTTTTGAAAAAGGAGTTATCTATTATGAAACAACAGATCAAAACCACGGAAGCCATTTTCCCGATGCCGGTGCTGCTCATCTCCACCTACAACCCGGACGGCAGCGTCGACGTGATGAACGCGGCCTGGGGTACGATGCTCGATCGCGATATGGTCGCGCTGAACCTGACCGAGACACATCGAACCGTACAAAACATCAAGGAGAGAAATGGGTTTGTCATCCACATCGCCGACGCGAAGCACGTCGTGGAGGCGGATTATTTCGGCATCGTCAGCGGCAACCGCGAGCCGAAGAAGTTCGAAAAAAGCGGCTTGACCTGTGTAAAGTCCGACCTGGTCGACGCACCGGTCATCAACGAACTTCCCATTGCGATGGAATGCGCCTTCGTGGAGTATCAGGGCGACGAGACCGGGATCGGCGTGATCGGCAAGGTCCTGCGTACATCCGTTGAGGAAGCGCTTATGAAGGACGGCAGGGTAGACGTCGATTCTCTGGAGGCGATCGCCTTCGATCCCTATACGCATGGGTACTACAAAGTCGGCGGCAGAGTCGGCGAAGCGTTCAAAGACGGAATGAAACTGAAATAAGGAAAGTGAGAAAACAATTATGATCGGAAACTTTACGTACAGCACACCCACGAAACTCTATTTCGGAAAAGACGCCGTGAAGGATCTTCCCGCCGTCGTCGGCAAATACGGCAGGAACGTCCTTATGACCTACGGCGGCGGCTCCATCAAGAAAATGGGGCTTTACGACAGAGTCAAAGAACTGCTGAAGGATTTCAACATTGTGGAACTCTCCGGCATCGAGCCGAACCCGAAATACGACCCCTCGGTCCTCGAAGGCGCGCAGCTTTGCAAGGAGAACGACATCGACGTGATCCTCTCGGTCGGCGGCGGCTCGGTGCTGGACTGCTCCAAGGCGATCTCCGTCTGCGCAAAGTACGACGGCGAGGGCTGGGATCTGATCTCGGGCAAGGTCAAGGCAACGGCGGCCGTCCCGATCGTCGATATCATCACGCTTGCCGCGACGGGAAGCGAATACGATATGGGCTGCGTGATTTCCAACACGGCGATCAACGATAAGCGCGGCTATCTGGACGAGCTGATGTACCCGGTCGCCTCCTTCCTCGATCCCGAATACACCTACACCGTCAACAAATGGCAGACCGCCTGCGGCACTGCGGACGCGATCAATCACGTGCTGGAGCAGTTCTTCGCAAGCCCGCACTCGATGTTCAACGACGGCGTGATGGCCTCTGCACTCCGTTCGCTGATGACCAACGTGAAGATCGCGCTGGAAGACCCGAACGACTACGCCGCGAGAAGCGAGCTGATGTACGTCTGCAGCTGGGGCTGCAACGGCATTCTCGCCAACGGCGCGGGCTACTCCGGCTGGCCGATGCATTCCATCGAACACGCCCTGAGCGCCTATTTCGACATCACGCACGGCGCGGGCCTTGCGATCATCACGCCGCGCTGGATGCAGGAGATTCTCTCCGAAAAGACCGTCGAGCGCTTCGTCACGCTCGGCACGCAGCTCTTCGGCTTTGATAAAAATCTGCCCGATTCTGAAATCGCGCAGAAGGTCATCGACGGCTTCTATGCCTTCTTCGAGTCCATCGGCATTCCGATGCACCTCGGCGAGCTCGGCGTCAAAGCGGAGGCAATCGATGAGATGGCGGATCATATCCTCGAGAACGACAACACGAACGAGCCGTGGATGTACGCGCCGATCGGCAAGGACGCGCTCGTCCGCATCCTCACGGCAAGTATGTAATATGGAGGCGGAAATATGGCAAAAACACTGATCGCGTTCTTTTCCAGAGCGGATGAAAACTATTTCGCCGGCGCGTTGCGCTATGTCAAGGCCGGCAACACGGAGATCGTGTGCGATCTGATGAAAGAGATGACCCCTGCCGATACCTTCAAGATCGAAATGAAAGAACCGTATTCACCCGATTATATGACCTGCATCGAGGAAGCGAAGCAGCATCTGCGGGAGAAAGCGAGACCGGAATTGATAAGATATCCTGACAGCATCGACGGATATGACACCGTCATTCTCGCCTATCCGAACTACTGGGGGACGATCCCGATGGCGGTGGCGACCTTCCTCGAAAGGTACGACTTTACCGGCAAGACGATCCTGCCGCTCTGCACCAACGAGGGCAGCGGGATGGGCGGCAGCGAGCGCATGATCAAACAATGCGCTCCCGGTGCGGAAGTGAAAAAGGGACTTCCGGTCAACGGAAGCCGCGCCGCCGATTCCGGCGGGAGCGTCCGCCGCTGGCTGAAAGAGAACGGCTTGATTTATGGAGAAACACCATGAAAAATGTAACACTGAACAACGACATCAAATGCCCGATTGTGGGGATCGGGACCTTTATGATCGCACCGTCCGATGCGGAAAACAGCGTGCGCGAGGCGCTGAGAATGGGATATCGCCTTGTCGACACTGCTGCGGCTTATCAGAACGAACGTGCGGTCGGTCGCGGAATCAAAGAAAGCGGCGTTGCCCGCGAGGAAGTATTCATCTCGACCAAGCTCTGGCCGAGCGAATACGAAAACGAAAGCGCGGTCGATGAAACGATCAAACGTCTCGGCGTCGATTACGTCGATCTGCTCTATCTCCATCAGCCCGCGGGAAACTGGCTGAACGGTTACCGTATGCTCGAAAAAGCGTACCGCGAAGGCAAGGCAAAAGCGATCGGCGTGTGCAATTTTGAAGGCAAGTATATCGCTGAACTGGAAAGCAAATGGAAAATCGTTCCTCAGTTCATCCAGGCCGAAGCGCATCCCTACTTTGCGCAAGATGAATTACGCAAGACGCTCGACAAATACGGCATCAAACTGATGTCGTGGTATCCGCTCGGACACGGCGACAAGTCGCTGATCAACGAGCCGGTCTTCTCGTCGCTTGCGGCAAAGTACGGTAAAACTAATGCCCAGATCATCCTCCGCTGGCACACCCAGATGGGCTTCGTTGTGATCCCCGGCAGCCGGAACGTCGCGCACATCCGGGACAATCTGGACATTTTGGACTTCACCCTGACAGACGTGGAGATGCAGGAGATCGCGGCGCTCGACAAGGGCGTGCGTTACTACAACCGCACCGACGCACAGCTTGATCAGTTTGCCGCCTGGCAACCGACTTATGAGAAAGTATGAGGGATAGAGAATGAAAAAGCTGCTTGTGCTGCTGCTTGCCGCGATCCTGCTTCTGAGCTTGTGTGCCTGCACGGGGACCGCTTTTCCGACTGAGGGAGCGGTGTCTGCGGAAACACAGGTCACGGAACCGCCTGCCGAACCGACACAGGCGCCTGCCGCAACGGAGTCTGTGCCTGTTTCAGAGGAAAGCGTCGCTGATCCGGCAGAGAAGCCCGAAACGACCACGCCGAAAACGAACATACTGGTCGTGTATTTCTCCCGCACCGGAGAGCAGTACAACGTCGGCGTGATCGACGAGGGCAACACGGCCATCGTCGCCAAGGCGATCGCCGCCGAGACCGGCGCGGATGTGTTTGAGATCCTGCCGGCGACCGACTACTATCCCTACACCTATGCCGAACTGACTGACGTGGCAAAGAAAGAGCAGAACGAGAACGCCCGACCCGCGATTCGGGACGCGCTGCCCGACCTGTCCCAATACGATACCGTTTTCATCGGTGCGCCGGTTTGGTGGGGAGATTGGCCAATGATTGTGTATTCCTTCTGTGAGACCGCCGATCTCTCCGGCAAGACACTGATCCCATTCTGCACTCACGAGGGCAGCGGCCTGTCCGGCTTCGACCGGAAGCTGGCCTCCGCCTGCCCGGACAGCACCGTACTGGACGGTTTCGCCATCCGTGGCAGCGACTGTCAGAACGACCGCAGCAATGTGGAGAGCAAGGTGCAAAGATGGCTGGACGAATTGGGCTATTAAGGAATGACGATGAAACAAAAGCAAATTGTCCGCCTGTGCGTGGACGCCGCCATGACTGTGGTGCTGCTCCTCCTGATGGGCTATTCCCGCATCGGGGAGGAGGCCCACGAATGGCTGGGGATCGGAATGACCGTGCTGTTCGTGCTGCACCACATTCTGAACCGGAAATGGATCGCCGCGTTATTCCGCGGGAAGTACACGGCATTTCGGGTGTTCCAGACCCTGCTTGCCGGTGTGATTCTCGTGGGACTGGCCATTTCCGCCTGCACTGGGATTATGCTTTCTAAGCATGTTTTCCGCTTTCTTGGCATTGGGACCGGCATGGCTGATGCCCGGGAGCTGCATCTGCGCAGCGGGTATTGGAACTATATTCTGCTCTCGCTCCACCTTGGCCTGCACTGGGTCATGATCATGAGCCTGATCGGTAAACGATGCAAAAACAAATCCGCCTTTTTGAAATGGATTGCCCGGCTCCTGGCCGCGGGGATCGCAGTATACGGTGCCTACGTCCTGTTTTCCCGGCAGATCACTGATTACCTGTTCGGCACGGTCGGTTTTTCCTTCATTGACGAATCGGAGCCGCTGATTCTGTTCCTGCTGGACTACCTGGCGATCATGGGGACCTTTGTATTCCTCGGCCACTATACCGCCAAGATCCTGCGTATCCGCAGACAAAAAAAGCCATCACTTACCTAAGCAGACTAAAAGAATTATAAATATTGCATAAAGCTATAATTGCAGCAACGCGGATAGTTCGAATTCGGTCACTCAGACCAACTATGTGGACAACCCCTTTGTACTGTTCACATGGTTGTTTTGTATCTGTAACTGGATGCGAAAGTCGACATTCAGAGAACTGCCGTGCCCTACTGCAAGTGCAGCTATGTCTGCCTGCTGTTGAGCTGCACTTGCCAAACGAGGTGATCGATTATGTTTATGTGGAATCTGATACTGGCGTTCATCGGGATCATTGGACTCACGGCGGTTATCTACGTCGCTCGCAGGATCCACCGGTTCTCATTTATCAAACGTTTCGGCGAAAAGCACGGCTTCCTCGCGTGGGTCGTGTCATTCCTTGCGGTCGCGGCAGTCGGACTGTTCGCGCTAATCAACCTGTACGCGGTGGTGATCGTGCTGCTGCACCTGCTGTTCGCCTTCCTCCTGTGCGACTTCGTCGGCTTCATCGTGCGGAAGGCGACGAAGCGAAGCTTCGGCTACGACGTGCAGAATATCGCGGCGCTCCTGCTGGCGGCGGTCTATCTCGGCGCGGGCTGGTTCCTCGCGCATCACGTCTTTGAAACGGATTATACGTTCTATACCGACAAGGCCGTCGGCGACGGTTTCCGCATCGTGGAGATCGCGGACGCGCACATCGGCATCACACTGGACGGCGCGGACTTCGCCGCGCAGATGGAGCGCGTGCAGCAGACGCGACCGGACGCCGTCGTCATCGTCGGCGACTTCGTGGATGACGACACGGAGAAGGAGGACATGCTTGCCGCCTGTCAGGCGCTCGGGAAGCTGGAAACGACCTATGGCGTGTACTTCGTCTTCGGTAACCACGATAACGGCTATTTTAACTACCGCAACTTTACCGCCGCCGAGCTGCGCGGCGCGCTTGAGAACAACGGCGTGACGATCCTGGAGGATGAGAGCGTGCTGCTGGACGACAGTTTCTACCTCGTCGGCAGACGCGACCGTTCGTCGCCGGGACGCGCGTCGGCAGGCGATTTGACAGAGGGGCTTGACACCTCTAAGTACATTATCGTTCTCGACCACCAGCCGAATGACTACGCGAACGAGGCGGCTTCCGGCGCGGACCTCGTCCTGTCGGGACATACGCACGGCGGACACATCTTCCCCGCCGGACTGGTCGGACTCGCAACCGGCGCGAACGACCGCACCTACGGAACGGAAGTGCGCGGCGGGACGACTTTCGTCGTGACCTCCGGCATTTCCGGCTGGGGCATCCCATTCAAGACCGGGACGATCTCGGAATATGTCGTGATCGACGTGCGGTCGGAATGAAATGAAAATGGAGGACAGACAGATGATCAAGGTTGCATTTTACGATACCAAGGCATATGACAAGCCGTCTTTTGAAGCTTATGGCGGGCAGAACGGGATTCAGCTCCGTTTTCTGGAAACAAAGCTGAACGAAGACACCGCCGCGCTTGCCGATGGTTGTGACGCGGTATGCGTTTTCGTCAATGACGACGTAAACGCCGCCGTGATCAACAAGCTGTATGACTGCGGCGTCAGACTGATTGCTCTGCGTTCGGCGGGATACAACAACGTGGACGTTCGAGCTGCGTTCGGCAAGATACACGTCGTTCACGTTCCGGCATATTCTCCTTACGCCGTGGCAGAGCACGCGGCGGCGCTGCTGCTCACCTCCGTGCGCCGCATCCACAAAGCATACAACCGCACGCGGGAATTCAATTTCTCGCTGAGCGGTCTGACCGGCTTTGACCTTCACGGTAAAACCGTCGGCGTGGTCGGAACGGGAAAAATCGGGCGTATTTTCATCGACATCTGCCGGGGTTTCGGCATGAAGGTCATCGCGTACGATCTCTACCCGGCTGGCGACATTGACTACGTGCCGCTCGAAACGCTGTTTGCCGAAAGCGACGTCATTTCCCTGCACTGTCCGCTGACGGATGAAACGAAGCATATGATCAACAGCGCAGCCATCGAAAAGATGAAGAAGGGCGTTGTGATCGTCAACACATCCCGCGGTGCTTTGATCGATGCCGGAGCGCTTCTTGACGGGATCAAGAGCCGAAAGATCGGCGCAGCTTGCCTCGACGTTTATGAGGAAGAAGCGGATATCTTCTTCGAAGACCGTTCCGGACACATTATGGATGACGAGCTGCTCTCGCGCCTGATCTCCATGCCGAACGTGATCGTCACGTCGCATCAGGCGTTTCTGACGGAAGACGCGCTGAACAACATCGCGAAAACGACGGTGAACAACATTCTTTCGTATTACAAAAACGACGGCATCTGTGACAATGAGCTGTGCTACCACTGCGGAAACATAGAACGGTGTAAAAGCGACAGAAAGCAAAGGTGCTTCTGACGGTTCAACGGAAAGAAGATGAAACTATGACGCACGAAGAAAAACGGCTCTATCTGATAAAAACTCTCTTGGCAGAGCAGCCGAGATACCGGAATACTGAGATACCGGCGGATGCGCGGGGGCAAAGAAACCTCTTGCGTTCTTTAATGAACATCCGTCCGCCCCAAATACTGCCGGGGCACGTCATCCAAGTGCAGGATGAATACCTGACTGCCTGCGCAGAGGAAAAAGGCGTTGTCTTTCCTGCGGAGATCCCGTCTGTTCGGGAAGCATTGGGCAGCAAGCGTCCCTTTGCAGAAAAACTGGCTCTTTGGCAGGGTGATATCACGCGGCTTGCGGCGGACGCCATCGTCAACGCCGCGAACTCGCAGATGTTGGGTTGTTTCATCCCGATGCACACCTGCATCGATAACTGCATCCACACCTACGCCGGCGTCCAGCTCCGTGCGGAATGCAACCGGCAGATGCAGCGGCTGCGGGAACAATACGGGAAGGATTACGAGCAGCCAACCGCTGTTCCCATGCTGACAGACGCCTACAACCTTCCGGCGAAGAAGATCGTCCATATCGTCGGCCCCATCGTCTCGGGAAGGCTGACGCCGGTAGCGGAGAGCGAGCTTGCTGTCTGTTATCGGAACACCCTCGACCTCTGCGCCGAAAATGGTCTGCGTTCGGTAGCATTCTGTTGCATCTCCACAGGCGTCTTCGGCTTTCCCCAAGAACGGGCCGCCGAGATCGCGGTGGAGAACGTCACGGCCTGGCTTGCGACACACGAGCGGCAGACGGACCGCATCATTTTCAACGTATTTACAGACAAGGACAGGGATCTCTATGCAAAGCTCTTACGACAATAACGGCTATGCGGAAAGCATCCGCAAAGGCCTGAACGTGATCCGCGCGTTTCGGGGCGGACTCTCTGCCGGCTTCGGAAGCAGGGAGGAACGGCTCGCGCGGCTGAAAACGGAACTGGAAACTGCCGACGCCGTTATCATCGGCGCCGGAGCCGGTCTCTCCGCTTCGGCGGGTCTGACATACAGCGGCGAGCGCTTTGATCGGTATTTCTACGATTATCGGGAACGCTTTGGGATTACGGATATGTATTCCGGCGGCTTCTACCCCTTCCCGGACGAAGAGACCCGCTGGGCGTGGTGGGCGCGGCATATCTGGTTCAACCGCTACATCGACCCGCCGAAGCCGGTGTATAAAGACCTGCTTGCGCTGGTCAAAGAGAAAAACTACTTCGTGATCACCACCAACGTGGATCATCAGTTCCAGCGGGCGGGATTCGAAAAGAAGCGCCTGTTCTATACGCAGGGCGACTACGGTCTGTTCCAGAGCGTCGATCCGAAAATCAAAAAGACCTTCGACAACGAGGAATGGGTGACGGGAGCGATGGCGGCGCAGGGATTTGCGCGTGACGAAAACGGCTCATTCACCGTGCCGCAAGACAAGAAGATCCTAATGACGATCCCGACCGAACTGATTCCGCGCTGTCCGGTTTCCGACGGCAAGGTCACAATGAACCTGCGTTCGGACGACTCATTTGTGGAGGACGCCGGCTGGCACGCCGCGGCGGAGCGCTATGCGGCTTTCTTGGAAGAAACCTCCGGAAAGCATGTGCTGTATCTGGAACTCGGCGTCGGTGCCAACACGCCGGTTATCATCAAATACCCCTTTTGGGCGCTGACCGAAGAAAACCCCGGTGCGGTCTATGCCTGTCTGAACCTCGACGAGGCGGTCTGCCCGAGGCAGATCGAACAGCAGTGCGTTTGCCTCGACGGCGACGTCGGCTCAATACTTAAATCATTTCTGTGAACGCACGCTCCGAATGAATGTTTTTTGAAAGAAGGCAAAGAAGATGAAAGATTATCTCGGCAAAGGCATTTTCAAGCTCGGCTTTGGTCTGATGCGCCTGCCGAAAAACGAGGACGGCAGCATCGATATCCCGCAGGTCGCGGAAATGGCGGACCGGTTCCTGGACGCCGGCGGCACCTACTTTGACACCGCCTACGTCTACGACAACGGCGCGTCCGAGGAGGCCTTCCGCAAGGCCGTAGCGGAACGGCACCCAAGAGAGAGCTACACCGTCTGCACCAAGCTCTGCGCGTGGCTGCAATGCCACGACGAAGAAAGCGCGAAACAGCAGTTTTACACCAGCCTGGAGCGCACCGGCGCGGGATATTTCGACTTCTATCTGCTCCACGCCCTGCAGCGCGGCAACTATAAGAAGTACGACGAGTACCACCTCTGGGACTTCGTCAAAGGGCTGAAGGAGCAGGGGCTCGTGAAGCACTGGGGCTTCTCCTTCCACGCCGATCCCGCACTGCTGGAGGAACTGCTGACCGCGCACCCCGAGGTGGACTTCGTGCAGCTGCAGATCAACTACGCCGACTGGGAGAATCCCGGCGTGGCGGGGCGGAAAAACTGGGAGATCTGCAAGGCCCACGGCAAGCCCGTCACCATTATGGAGCCGGTCAAGGGCGGCGTGCTGGCGGACCCCGTCGCTTCGGTGAAGGCCGTCTTCGATCGAAGCGGCAGCAAGGCGTCCTACGCCAGCTGGGCGGTCCGGTACGCCGCAAGCAAGGAAAACGTCATCACCGTCCTGTCCGGTATGAGCAATTTGGCGCAGATGGAGGACAACCTCAGCTATATGCGCAATTTCCAACCCCTGACGCCGGAGGAGGAAGCCGTTGTCGCGCAGGCGCAGGCCGCGCTGAACGCGGATCAGTCCATTCCCTGCACCGCCTGCCACTACTGCACCGACGGCTGCCCGATGGAGATCCCGATCCCGGAGATCTTCGCGGTACAGAACCGCAAAGATGGCAGTCCGCGCTTCCGGACCGTCCGGGAGTACGGCATCGTCACGCAGGGGAAGGGCAAGGCAAGCGACTGCATCCAATGCGGGCAGTGCGAGGCCGCCTGCCCCCAGCAGCTTCCCATCATCTCCCTGCTGGAAGCGTGCCGGGAGTGGGAAGAATAGCCAATCCGAAACAACAATATTCAGGAGGAAACTACGATGAGCAAAAAAGTACTGATCCTGTCCGGCAGCCCGCGCAAGGGCGGCAATTCCGACCTGCTCTGCGACGAATTTTTGCGCGGCGCGGTCGAGGCAGGCAACAAGGTCGAGAAGATCCGCGTCGCGGAGAAGAAGATCGACTACTGCAGCGGCTGCTATTTCTGTCAGACATCCGGCGGCGCCTGTGCCAAGAAGGACGATATGCCCGAAATCCTGCAGAAGATCATCGACTCCGATGTGATCGTGCTGGCCAGCCCCGTCTATTTTTACTCCATCGACGCGCAGCTCAAAACGCTGATTGACCGCACGGTCGCCCGCTGGACGGAAGTCAGGAACAAGGCGTTCTACTACATCGCCACCTGCGCCGATGAGGACGAGGAGGCGGTGGATCGGACGATCGAGTGCTTCCGCGGCTACGCCGACTGCTTGGAGGACGCGAAGGAAATGGGCGTCATCCGCGGCGCCGGCGTCTACGAAAAAGGTGAGATCAAAAACACGCCCGCGTTCCGGCAGGCGTATGAAATGGGAAAATCGGTTTGATGAACGTTCTGACCGTCCGAAACAGGCAGGAGCTTCGGGCCTGGTTTGAACTGCACGCCGCCGACGAGGCCGAATGCTGGGTCGCAGTCAAACACGGTAGGCCTGTCGATCCAGACGTGTTTTATTACCTGGATGCGGTGGAGGAGGCCCTGTGCTTCGGCTGGATCGACAGCGCGCATAAGGCGATCAACGGTGTCCGAATGCAGCGATTCAGCCCCAGAAAGAAAACAGTCCCTGGACGGAACTGAACAAGGAGCGTGTGCGCCGGCTGGAACGGCTGCGGCTGATGACAGACGCCGGCAGGGCCGTTCTGCCGCCGATGGGACCGCAAAGTTTCAGGGTCGACTCGGATGTGGAAGCAGCACTGAAGGTGGCAAGGTGCTGGTTAAAGTTCCGGTCTTTTCCGCCGCTGTATCAGCGCGTACGGGCATATAACGTAGCATTTTGCAAGAAACGGAATCCCGCAATGTATGAGCAGACGCTATCACATCTGATCTCTGAAACGAAAAAGGGCAGGATGTTCGGCGAATGGAGCGACTACGGCAGACTGCTGAAATAAGGAAAGGACGGACCTATGATCACGCTGCACCTGTTTTACACCGGCGCACCCGGAAACGCCCTGCGCTTTGCCGAGGAAATGGAAGCCTCCGGCATCGCGGATCGAATCCGGCAGGAACCGGGGAACCTGCGATATGAATACTTTTTCCCGATGAACGATCCCGATACAGTTCTTTTGATCGACGCCTGGCAGGATCAGACTGCCATCGACTCGCACCACACCTCGCCGGTGATGGCGGAGATCGCCCGCCTGCGGGAACAGTATGATTTGCACATGACCGTGGAGCGATTCGCCTCGGAAGACCTCGGGACAGACGAACAATACTTACGAAGATAAATAACGGAAGGCACGTTTCGATGGATCGCGCTCCCATCGACGTGCCTTCTTTAATTTCATAAATGGCGCGAATTGATAATTACTGGCGCGCTATGATGTTCCGTTTGGCGCACTTTTCCTGTATCATAAAGCCATCAACTGAAACAAATATCCATCAAATTTGAAACGGAGGAACACATCATGGCAGACAAGAAAACAGCTCTTATTACCGGTTCAACAGGAGGCCTCGGCTCCTGCTTCGTCAAGCTCCACGCGCAGGCAGGCGGCGATCTCATCCTCGTCGGGATGAACGAGGAGAAGCTCCTCGCGCAGAAGAAGGAAGTCGAAGAAACCTACGGCGTTCATGCGGAGATCATCACCGCCGATCTGTCCGACGCGGCGCAGGTCGAAAATGTCTACAAGACCTGCAAAGAGAACGGCTGGCAGGTCGATTATCTCATCAACAACGCGGGCTTCGGCGGTCAGGGCGACTTCGCCTGGGAGCGCACGATGGCGCAGGATATGAGCATGATCGCGGTCAACGTGGAAATGCCGACACGGCTTTGTAAACTCTTCCTCCCGGATATGATCGCGCGCGGCAGCGGCAAGGTGCTGAACGTCTCCTCCACTGCGGCAACGATGCCCGGTCCGCTGCAGGCGGTCTACTACGCCACCAAGTCCTATGTCACCAGCTTCTCCAATGCGCTCTGGCGGGAACTCAAGGACACCGGCGTCACCGTGACGGCTCTGATGCCCGGCGCGATGCGCACCGGCTTCGCGAAGACCGGCGGCCTGTCCGACACCAAACTGTTTTCCAACGCAGTCGATCCGTTCAACGTCGCGAAGGACGGCTACGAAGGTATGTTGAAGGGCAAGCTGAACGTCACCTCCGGTCTGCCTGGCTGGCAGACGCCGATGATGAAGATGGCACCCATGTTCCCGAAGAAGACGATGCTGAACTTCGTCTACAAGCAGCAGATCGCGGGCAGCGCAAAGAAATAACGGCGCAAATTGTTTTGATTTGGCGCGAATTGATATTTCTTTTTGCGCAAATATCGTGTATGATAAGAAAAAACGGAGGTGCGGTATGATCTTATATTTCACCGGGACCGGCAATTCGCTGATGGCGGCACGGGCGGTCGCGCAGAACGGCGAACAGCTCGTCAATATGGCGGATGCACGCAAAGCAGGAAAGTATCATTTCAATATCCCGGAGAGCGAACGTATCGGCTTTGCGTTTCCGGTCTACTGCTATACGCTCCCCGACGTTGTGCTGGACTTCGTGCGAAATCTTGCGATCGGCGGCGACCGGTATGTGTTTGCGATCATCACCTGCGGCGGCGGGATCGGCGGCGCAGGCATGTTCCTGAAAAAAGAACTTGCCGCAAAGGGACTGACGCTGCAATATCTCACACCGCTTCTTATGCCAGACTGCACGGTGTTCTACTATAACATCGAGCCGAAGGAAAAAACAGACGCCCGGCTGGCGGACGCGGAACAGCGGCTTGCGAAGATCAAAGCCGATCTTGACGCGGAGAAAAAACTGCCTGCAAAAGGGCTTTCAAGTAAGGCTCTGCGCCCGATGTATCACGCGATGGCGGGCACGAAGAAGTTCACGGTCACGGACGTCTGCGTCGGCTGCGGCCTGTGCGCGAAGAACTGCCCGGACAGCGCCATCCAAATGGAAAACGGCAGACCGATCTGGGTGAAAAAGCGCTGCTCGAAGTGCGCCGCCTGCATCAACCGCTGTCCGAAAGCGGCGATCCAGTACGGCAAGGCGACGGAAAAACGAGGCAGATATGTCAATCCGATCCTGAAAGGCGGAAAGAAATGAAAAACTATATTCTGGACGGTCGCTACAAGGACCTGCTGCAGTGGCACGGGATCGACGTGGAAGCGGTGCTGAAGAAGGCGCAGCTTCCCGGCGACGCGCTGAATCACCGTGTTCCGACGATGACCGAAGAAGGATACTGCCGCTTTATGCAGGCGATCGACGACCTCAGCCGCGACGAGAATATGCCGATTCGGCTCGCTACGACGGACAAGATCGAAGCGTTTTCCCCACCGGTCTTCGCGTCCTACTGCGCGAAAAACGGCGCTGTCTGCATCGAGCGCCTCGCCCGGCACAAGCGGCTGATCGGACCGATGCAGTTCATCGTAACGCAGAACGAAACGGCAACGACCGTTGAGATCACCGGACACGATGATACGCTCGTACAGCCGACGTTCCTCATTTCCTCGGAGTTCGTATTCCTGACGAACATTCTGCGCCGCGCCACAAAGGAGCAGATCGACCCGGTCAAGGTCGAAATGCGGTCGCTACCGTCGGGAAACGCGATCGAGATGTTTTTGCGGTGTCCGATTACGCAGAGAGATCGCAGCACGATCACTTTCAAAAACGCCGATCTTGCGATCCCGTTCATCAGCTACGACGAGGGCATGTGGAGTTATTTCGAGCCGGAATTGACTAAGCGGCTGGCGGAACTGGACGTGGACGAATCCACGAGTGCCCGCGTACGCAGCGCGCTTTCGGAACTGCTGCCGGGCGGGCAGTGCGCGATCGAGGACGTGGCGGCAAAACTGGGGCTCTCCCGGCGCACCCTGCAGCGGAAACTCGCGGAGGAGGACACTACCTTTCAGAAGCAGCTCAACTCCGTGCGCGAAACGCTGGCGATCCACTATATCCGCAATACCGAAATGACCTCAAACGACATCGCGTTCCTGCTCGGCTACGCGGAACTCAATTCCTTCCTGCGCGCCTTCACCGTCTGGACAGGCAAGAGCGTCAGCGAGTACAGAGCTCGCAGAAAATGACAGAAACAGCACCTCCCATTGGCGTTAACCAAGGGGAGGTGCTTTGCGTGCGGGTTAAGTATAGATCAATTCATGCAGTACGATTTCTTCTGCGCGGTCGCGGATGCTGTTTATTCGCCGCACCCACGCCATCTGATCGCTGGCTTTCAACTGTTCTGTGACGCCCTCGCGTTCTGCCAGCTGCCGCGTCAGCCGGTCGAGCATCTCATTCGCCTGCCGATCGGTTTCTTCGAGGTATGCGTTCAGCGTGCCGTCGAGCAGCATCGTGGAGAACAGGCACGCACGATGATCTCTCAAATAGCGAAACAGCATCCGGCCGTATTTGCCGTTCTTCGGTTCAGCCGGTACGGTCAGATCGGGCAGGGAGTAGTCTCCGACCTGCGTATAAGTCAAGCTGCGGCGTTCGTTGGTAGTTGCATTTTTCATCATAATTATCCTTTCATCTGGCATCTTGAATAGCGTTCAAGATTGCTTTGTTTCGTAATACGGAAAAAATCCTGTGACCTCTTGAACGATAGTTAAGCAACGATATACGATTTCCTGTCTATCTTGAATCTTACAAAAATGCAAAAAAACTAAAAAATCCGGCAATTCAAGAGGCACAAGGGTTTGCGGCTCTCACGTGCAGAAAACCCTTGATTTTGCTGAAAAAACTGTGGTATTTGATGTGCCGGGAAAGGACTCTAAAATACCCCATGTGACGGGTTATCAGGCAATGGCATTCAAGAGGTCAGCGGTTCGATCCCGCTTATCTCCACCACGAAAACCGGACGTCCAAACGGACGTCCGGTTTTTGTGGTGGAGGTAGGTTTGGGGGAGAAGCGTCCGGTTCGAACACGAGGATTATTTTGCGGAGCAAAAGCGGCGCGGAGCGGCGGAACGCCGGAGGCGGAGAAATCCGAAGTGTCACGGAGAAATCCCCCTTGTGATATGCACAGAAAAGGATTATAATAATGCTGTGATGCAGGAGCTTGTATATGCCGCTGCTGTAATCGCAAACATAAACCGAATTTGTGGAGGCATAAATGCAAATAGACTGCGTATGGGAGCATAATGGCGATGATAGCATCCTTTATGCTGATCGCTTTGTTGGCGCCTTTACAAGAGGAGCATCTATCAAAGAAGCATTATTAAAAATGCCGGAAGAAATACGGAGGTTCCAACTGTGGCGAGGCGAAACGCCGTTTGATGATTATGCCGTTGAAATCGTTCAGGAAAAGGAATCCGATCTGCAAATCGGAGACGCAGACAGCGACGTTTTGTTCACGAGCGAAGAAAAGACTCTTACTACCGAAGAATATCAATATCTCAAATCTTTGGTAATGAAATCCGCAGCAGATTTTTATAGACTTTACATTTCGTTTCCCGATAAGAATAATAGCGCCAATCCGTATCGCAAGACGTTTTACGGTCCTGTTCCTCGCACTGCGGAGGAAATGTATCAGCATACGAAGAACGTAAACGAATACTATTTTTCCGAAGTGGGCGTGAAGGCTGATAACGAAGGAACGATTGTTTCCTGCAGGGCAAAAGGATTCAATGCACTGGAAGCCATCGGAGATTATTTATCGCTTGAAACTGTAACAGGCAGTTATGGCGAGCGATGGTCTGTGCGAAAGGTTTTAAGACGCTTCATCTGGCATGACAGGATCCACGCGAAAGCAATGTACAGAATGGGTATACGAACATTTGGCGCGGATGCCATACCAGATTTATTTGGATTTGCTCGATAAAACCCGGCTTTGCGAGGTGTAACCCATGAACACTGCGATCCTATATTATTCCAAGCACCACGGCAACACGAAAAAGCTGCTGGACGCGATTGCCGCCGAGGATAATTCCGTAACGCTGATCGACGTGACAAAGCAGCCGGACGCCGAGCTGTCGTCGTATGACAGGATCGGGCTTGCCTCCGGAATCTATTTCAGCTCGTTTGCAAAGCAGCTCATTGCCTTTGCCGAGGCGCATTTGCCTGACAACAAGGATGTGTTCTATATCTACACGCACGGCGCGCCGGTCGGCGGCTTTTTGAAGGGCATCCGCGCGGTCGCAAAGAAAAAGCGCTGCCGCGAGATCGGGAAATACCATTGCCGCGGCTTTGATACCTTCGGTCCGTTTGGAAAGCTCGGCGGTATCGCCAAAG
>Ga0265301_10002366_pt1 | contig 21909 bp, 19 predicted proteins | sample AusTroGonzalo_MG_2_FD_193488 | JGI IMG/M metagenome (GOLD analysis project Ga0265301, IMG submission 193488) | Bovine rumen microbial communities from tropical cattle in Woodstock, Queensland, Australia - Gonzalo_04 | ecosystem: Host-associated > Mammals > Digestive system > Stomach > Rumen ... | reverse complement strand
GGCGACCGCTCCCACGCCGCGAAGCCCCTCGCGGGCCACGTCAGCGGCACTTTTGGCCGTGTCCTCGCTCTCCACCATCTTGATCCAGGGGCAGTGCTTCTCGAAGAATGCGCGGGTCTGGTTGATGGCCATGTAGTGGGTGCGGACCTCCCGGATGTCTTCGATCTTCTGGCCGGGGAGGGCCATCAGGTTCTGGTGGATGTGGAGATAGACTTCGCCCTTGATCTGCTGCGGGTTCTTGCGGAGCAGTTCGAAGTTGGGGATCAGTCCGCCGGAGATGGTGTTCTCGATGGCCATCACAGCGGCGTCTGCGCGCCCTTCGTCAAGGGCGGCGAACAGGTCGTCGAAGGTGGCACACTCCACCATGCGGGGCGTCTCCTCGCCCCGGGTCTGGTAGAATTCGCGGGCGGCCTGCTCATGGAAGCAGCCCGAGAATCCCTGTATGGCAACACTTTTCATATCCTTTCATAAAAAAGGCCCGCCAAATCATTGGAGGGCCCTTAAATTGCTAACAATCTGTCATTTGACGTACGTGCCGGTCCTCCCATTATCTTTCCGGATAATAGTGATAAAAGGAAAAGGCGTAAAATCGTGCGTTCAACATAACGGTGGCAAAGGTAGTAATTATTTCTCAATCTTGTTCCCTTCGTCCTGAGTTCCCCGGACAACGATCACGATTTCGCCCTTGGGGGCGTTCTGGGAGAAGTAGTTGAAGAGTTCCTGCAGGGTGCCGCGATGCGTGGTGTCGTGCAACTTGGAGATTTCGCGGGAAACGGAAGCGGGGCGGTCGGGGCCGAACACTTCTGCGAACTGGCCCAGCGTCTTGACCAGCCGGAAGGGCGATTCGTAGAAGATCATCGTGCGTTTTTCGGCGGAGAGTTCGGCCAGTTTTGTCTGGCGACCCTTCTTGACGGGCAGGAAACCCTCGAAGCAGAAGCGGTCGCAGGGGAAGCCCGAGTTCACGAGCGCCGGCACGAAAGCCGTGGCGCCGGGCAGCGTCTCCACCTCGATGCCCGCCTCCACACAGGTGCGCACCAGCAGGAAACCCGGGTCGGAGATGCCGGGTGTGCCGGCGTCGCTGATCAGCGCGACGGTCTTGCCGGAGAGGATCCGCTCCTTCACGCTCTCCACCTTCTCGTGCTCGTTGAACTTGTGGTGCGATTCCATGCGGGCGCTGATCTCATAGTGCTTCAGGAGCACGGAGCTGGTGCGGGTGTCCTCCGCCAGGATGAGGTCGGCTTCCCGGAGCACACGGATGGCACGGAGCGTCATGTCTTCGAGGTTGCCGATCGGGGTGGGAACGATATAGAGTTTCGCCATATTTTTGTATCTTTGTTTCGACAAAAGTACGAAAAATGTTCATAGAAAACGCCAAGAACCCCGGTTGGATCGAAGTCGTCTGCGGCTCGATGTTCTCCGGAAAGACGGAAGAGCTTATCCGCCGCCTCAAGCGGGCGAAGATCGCCAACCTCCGCGTCGAGATTTTCAAGCCCAAGATCGATACCCGTTATTCCGTGGAGTCCGTGGTGTCGCATCAGGGCAATTCCATCCTTTCTACGCCCGTCGATTCGGCCCGCGCCATCCTGGAGAAGGCCGAAGGCGTCGACGTGGTGGGCATCGACGAGGCCCAGTTCTTCGACGAGGCCATCGTCGACGTGGCGCGGCAGCTGGCCGAGCGCGGCGTCCGCGTCATCGTGGCCGGCCTCGACATGGACTACCTCGGCAAGCCCTTCGGCCCGATGCCGGCCCTCATGGCCACGGCGGAATACGTGACCAAGGTCCACGCCATCTGCGTCCGCTGCGGCGACATCGCTCATCACTCCCACCGCCTCTCCAAGAGCGACCAGCTGGTGGAACTCGGCGAGAAGGATGTCTATGAACCCGTCTGCCGTCACTGTTTCAAGCAGTTACGCGAGCAGGACATCCAGTCCGGCACCCTCTTCGAGTAAAAAAATTTGGTGGATTCAGAAAGAATCCCTACTTTTGCAGTCCAATACACCGCGGGGTAGAGCAGTTGGTAGCTCGTCGGGCTCATAACCCGGAGGTCGCAGGTTCGAGTCCTGCCTCCGCTACTAAATGAGACAAGTCGCAAGATTTGTCTCTTTCTTTTTGTGCCAAACCTGCCACAGAAGTGTGTAGAAGTGCGATTTTAGCAAGATATTCATTGCAGTTATCGGTTCGAAAAGACTTCTTTTCGCCATCCCATTGAATCCCTTCAGGGAAGGTTAATTTTTGGATTTTTTGGCAAAGTTGGAAGTCTTGCTTAAGCCAATAATAGCCTAATTGTGAGGCGATTGAAATAGACGATTCGATATACTTCGACAGGTTCGAAAACTTAATCTCTGCTGCTTCCAGCTCTTTCTCTGCTTTATCGATGTTCAATGTCAGTTCTCTGCTGGCTTCATTGTACACATCCTTATCAATATCACCAACGGCAAAACGCATCTTGATAGTTTTCAACTTGGTTTTCAATGTAGCCAGGTTCTTCTGTATATTGGCAGTAGCCTCAACGCTGGCTGCTTCCTTATCGTTGAACTTCTTTTCCAGCACCCTTTTAAATAGGGGTATAATCGCATCTGGTAGCACGAAATCGTTCAGCAGTTCAGCATACTTGTCGTGCAACTCTGATGCTTTTACATTGGTTTTGCAGCCTTTAACGGCACATTTATAATAGTCGTTGTTCTTGGTGGTATAGCCAGTCATCAAGTGATTGTCTTTCGCACAGAACACGAACCGTTTCATTGGGAACTTGGGGGTTTCGTCTTGGTGTTCGTAGTTTGCGTGATTGCCATCAAGAATGTCTTGCACTCTATCAAACAACGCTTCTGATATAAGCGGTTCCTGCGTTCCCATTATATAGTTCTTATCGGTATCTTCCAGATTCAAGTATTTGTGCTCCAGTCTGCCGCAATAGAAACTATTACGAAGGCTGCTGGATAACTTCTGCTTGGTGATGGTCAACCCCATCAGTTTTAATCTTCGCAGTATTTCATATTGGGAAATGTCTGGCTCATTCGCAACCCATTCAAATGCATTGCGGAGAATCTTGCCTTTCTCATTCACTGTAATAACGTGGTGTCTATCTATTTTCTGGGAGTTATAACCAAGTGGTGGTCTAGAGTACCACTCACCACGATTGATGCACTTAACCATTCCTTCATAGCATTTGTGCCTACGCATCGCATTTTCGATTTCAGCGATGATGATGAGGATGTTTTCAATTTGTTCAGCTAAGACATTGTTGGAATCAATCGGCTGGTTAACTGATTTGACATTTACACCACTTCGCTTTACTTTGGCTTTGTAAACGATACCATCCTCTGAATTTCTGGAGAATCTGTCGTAGTCAAAAACAACAATCTGATTGTACTCTGGGTCATTCAGAACTTCCCCAATCATATCCATAAACAAATCTCCAGCTTCTTTTGCAGATTCATTTTTGCCGCCAAATTCTTTCTTGATTCGGATACCATTTCTAGCGCAATAATCTCTACAACTTTCAATTTGCGTTTCAATAGAACAATTATTCTTGAACTGGTCAGCACTTGATACTCTGGTCCAAATTGCTGCAACCTTTTCTTTTTTAGCTAATTCTTTTCTTTTTTCTACTATTTTTTCTTCTCTGGTCTTTTTATATTTTTTAATCATAGTTCTTCATTTAATTTATAATTATAATAAGTAATTTCTGCTATTTCATCCAATACATTCAGGATACCCAACATAGTTTCTTTATCTTTTATTTCTAGGGCTTCAAAATCTTCTTCATAATTTGATAATTCATTATTTAAAAACATTTTAAATATACAATACTATAACAGCATCAAGGCTGTTTATGGAGTGTCTTTTGCTTCTCCATCACCGCTTTTGGTGATAGAGACTTCTGTTCAGCAAGGGGCACTTCAACCCTTTTACTGGTCTATTTTCTTACGATTTATTATTGATTATTATTATTTCCTCTGGATGAGGCTTATTATTACTGGGCATCGCCAGTGAAGAAATTTTATCCTTCTTTTACAAATATACCAAAAACATTTTTAAAAATCAACAATTTACAAAAATCATATCATACATTTCAATTTTCGGAGAGTATTGATTGATGTTCCAGTAATGGCATTTATTGCTCTTAAAGAATACTGGCGCTTAAGAAATGAAACCTCTTTCTGATATTGCTGCTTATACGCATCCATTGACTTTCTATAGGTACTGGGTCTTCCCATCTTGATGCCATCTTTACGACACTTGGCGATATACTGGTCTCTGCCGCTTGCCATACGTTCACGGATGGTCAACCGTTCCATTGATGCGATTTCAAGCAAGATGGTGCAGATGAGGGATGCGACAGGATTGACTTTACCATCATCGTTGAGGGTTTCAAGATTGTAATTCTTCACGTATAGCGATACTCCGTGTTCATTCAGGAGCTGGATGACTTTCAATGCTTCCAACGTGTTTCGCCCCAGTCGGCTAATCTCCAAACAAACGACTTTGTCAATATCGTTGCTCTTAACGTAGTCGATGAGCTGCTGGATTTCCGCACGTTCTTCCATCGCTTTAGCACCGCTGACTTTGTTGCTGAACACGGCTTCTACGTTCCAACCGACAGTCTTACAATACTCCGTGAGTTCGTTAATCTGACGCTGATACTCTTGCTTGTCTGTGCTAACCCGTGCAAGGATGACTACTTTCTTCATAAGGCAATATCTTTACTGTTTCTACAGCTAAGATATAGCTAAAATTTAATATATGCAAGTATTTTATAGCTTATTTTGAATAATAGCATTATTTTATTTATTTTTGTCTTAAACTGGTAACTATTTAATTTTATGGACCATAAACCGAAGCAAATACGGGCCATTGTCCATCTTGAAATAGATGGACAACACTATTACTACGGAAATTTGAAGGCTTTAACCGATAGCTGGTCAAAAGAAGATTTAGGGGTATCTTATTCTTATTTGAAGAACCTAAACATCGCTGAGGATAAGCCGTATCAGAACAAAAAATGTATCATCCGAAGAGGGATTATTGTAACGTCTGATAGGAAATGTGTATAACATCTTCTATATTTGTAACGAAGACATTGTGTCATATTTACATAAATCGTTAATATCTTTGATATGAATACTAACTCACGCCTACTAGTAGTACTTGATTTTCTATTGTTATCCCTCTTAACTTCCTGTACGGGTACTACAAATAATAAGAATGCCCCGAATCCGATGGAGGGTGTTAAATCAATGAAGGAAACTGTTTTGGAAGCTTCATACAGATTCGACACTCCTTATTTCGATACGACAGGCGTTGCTACTAGTTATTTTGATGACAATGGAAGAATCACTAAAAAAGTAGTATATGATAAAAATGGACTAGTGTCCATGACAACGTATTCGTATGACGAAAACACGATGGTTTGTACGGAGATTCTTTATTCAGACTATCGTGATATCCAAACTACAACTACCACAACATATAATGACAATAATCAACCAATCATTGAAAGAACTGAAGAGTATTTTGGGTATGCGAATGATGCGGTTGTTAGTGAAAAAAAATATGAATACAGTGAATCAGGTTTGCTTCTCAAGAGTTCTTCTTCAAATAGTTCGACAGTTTACGAATATAATGAGCAGAATCTACCGCTACACACTTATCACTACCTCGACAATAGTCTTAGCGATACCTATGAATATATTTATAATGGAGAACAACAGATTGAAAAAGAAGTATTGTCGTATTACGACAAAGGAGAACCCTCTTTTATTTCTACTACCTATTATGAATATGATGATGACGGTAGAGTAATTAAATCACATACTCTAGGTGCACTTTTTGAAGACACCATATTTACTTATGAATATGAAACAGATAAAGTAGGTAGGATTATTAAACAAACAACGAAAAGAGATGACAGAATAACAGAAATCGTATATTTTGAATATTCACTATCCTAGACTATATCAAACAAATCTTTGTAATTTATATAAGTATATACTCAACTATGGAAAATAATATCCCCTATATGTATGAGGCGCTATTGAAACAAATCTATAGCATTCCTCTTAATTCAACCACCTTACACTTTACTCATGGAGCGCATGCTGATATTATTCGAAATGTAATGAACTCCGAATTTGTTTTAAATGAAGAAGAGCAAACGGATACTACTAATGAAGACTTTATTGACTACGGTAAGTGCCTTGGTGTTGCTTCAACTTATTTGAGCGAAGCTTTAGATTATGCCATTCGCCATACCTCAGGCGACACTAATAGCAATCCGCTCTCATTGCTTTATAACTCTCTTCCTGCACAAAATTATTCAGAACTTTCAGCTATTATTGAGAAAGCCTGCACCCTTCTTCATGTTAATTGGGAAGCCTTGCTTATTTAAGTCTAAGTCGGTTCATTATATTACAAAGTTATAAGGTGATACATCTATGCTGGGTGTATCACCATTTTTTACGTGTTAAAGTGATACAGTTGAGGTTTTGATACATCGACTTCATCTGCATACTCTTTACTGGGTCTTCATAAATACTATGCACTGGTGGGGGATATTGTTAATCTATACCCTGCCGTTGCACTTCATCAGCTCTTGCCACTCTACTTTTCTTCTCCCCTTTGTAAACCGAATGACGGATGACAGATGATAGAAATACATATCCGCTAGGACATCCGCATTGAAAACGATGTGCGGTTCTGGGACTAGACGTATCTTTCGGAAATAGTCTTTCAGTTCTCTGTAATGTAATCGCACTTCCAGACGGTACAAACGCTTGGGATTGCCATAGTGTTCCAGAATATACTGCTTGTCGGAGTTCTCCGCTATCTCTGCTTGCTTGTCGTATGCTTGTACCGTTATCCCATCGTTCTTGTTCTTGATGGCTTTCTTCTGCTTGAATGTTATAGTTGGATGATTTAATCTATCTAACGAAGTGCTATACTCAAAGCTAACTCCACGTAGAATAGCTTTTCTATCATCCACTTTTTTGCCATTGATGATAGTGTGGATGGCTTTGTTTCGCATCATCTTCTTGATTACCGAAGGAAGGTTGAGGCGGCTATCCATCGCTAGGTCAATTGCCGTAAAATTATTGAATACTAGGTCGAATTTCTCTGGTAATGCAATCAACTGGCGCAATCGTTTCTCATCGTACAGTATCGGATTTGCTATTTTGAAATACACATAGCAAGTCGCATCATCGTAATCTGTGTAGTGCCAAAACTTGAATACTGCCACGTGTTCCCCTGCCTCAACGACATCAAAACAATAACGGAATGTTTCATTGATGACACGATAGAACGTGTACTCTCCAACAAACACGCACTCCCCAGCATCGACACTTTTCAACGCATTTAAACAATCTTCATTTTCTGCTTTGTAGCAAATTTTCAATTCGTCTATTACTATTTCATAATCATAGCTCATTCATTTATTGGTTAAACACTCTTATTCTCATCTGGCTTTGGCTTATTCGGAACCGACTGCCAGTATTTCTCCATCCCCTGGCTGATGTGCATCTTGTGTTCCTCCGACTTCGGCTTGTTCTTGCTGCTGATGCTTATCTTCATCTTTGTCTCATCGTCAAGTTCTCTGTATTGTCTTTTGTAGTTGTTCATCGTATTCATTAGGCGTTAGTGTGCCTATTCCAATTATAAATAGTACGTTAGATAGAAAAAGTAGAAATAAAAAGAGTAGTAGATTGACTTTCCCCAAATAACTGGTTAAATTTAAAACGATAGACAGAGGCATACCTACTACGGTTAGTATTCGCTGGGCGAAAATGAGGGAGATTACAGTAATGAACAACCACCCCATCAAGGCTATACAGAGGGTACCCAGTGCAACAATAGATATAATCAACCCCTTCTTGGACCTAGCTGAAATTCACAAACGGCTCTGTAATCATCCAGGAATGAGTTCGAAATTTCGATTGTCTGTTCTACAAATCACTGAAAGCCAGCCATTTAGGTTGGCTTTTCGTTTTGTTTGACGGGGCTTCAGCCGCCGGATCAATAGCCGGGAATCGGGAAGAGGACGGTGGGTATCAGGAGAAGGAATCCCAGGATCAACAGCACGACGACGCCTTTCCAGACCCACTTCACCCATTTCTCGTAAGGGATGCGGGCCATGGCCAGGGCGGCGATCAGCACGCCAGAGGTGGGGGTGAGCATGTTGGTGAAGCCGTCGCCGAACTGGAAAGCCAGGACCATGGCCTGCCGGGAGACGCCGACCATGTCGGCGAACGGTGCCATGATGGGGATGGTAGCGGCGGCCTTGGCGGTGGCGCTCGGGATGATGAAATTGATGAGCGCCTGGATGCCGTACATGGCTGAAAGTGACGCCAGCGGACCGGTTCCGTCCAGGCCACGCTGCAGCGACGCGAGGATGATGTCGATCAGTTGTCCGTCCTGCAGGATCACGATGATGCCGGAAGCAAAGCCGACGATCAGTGCCGCCGACAGGATGTCGCGGGCGCCGGCAATCAGTTCGTCAGCGATCCGGTTGGCGGAAAACCCGGCGATGACACCGCAGAGAATGCCCATCAGCAGGAAGAGCCCCGTGATCTCAGGCATGTACCAGTCCCAGCAGGTCACGCCCACGATCAGGGCCACGACCGTCAGCAGCAGAACGACAAGGATCCATTTATGACGGCAGGTCAGCTCGGGAACGGGCTGCTGCGCTTCCGCCGTGTCAACCGGCAGTGGAGTCCGTTTGGTCTTTCTGCCGTAAATCACCACGAAGATGGCCAGCAGAATCGTCAGCAGCGCCCAGCAGAAGAGGCGGTACTCCATGCCGGAAAACGGCGGAAGCTCGGCCATTTCCTGCGCGATGCCCACGGTGAAGGGATTCAGGAAAGCGCTCGAAAACCCCACGTTGGCAGCCACATAGACAATCAGCATGCCCATCATGGCATCGTATCCCATCGAGACCACGAGCGGCACCACAATGCCCACGAAGGGGATGGTTTCCTCGCTCATGCCAAAGACGGCCCCAGCCAGCGAGAAGAGCAGCGTGATGGAAACCAGCACGACTGAATCATACCGCCCGATGCGGGCGATGAAGTGGCTGATGCCCGCCGTCACGGCACCTGTAGCGTTCAACAGCCAGAAGGCCCCGCCCACCACCAGGATGAAGATGATAATGCCCGCCTGCTTCACGAATCCGTGATACACCGCCGCGAAGAGCTGCCATGTCTGCGGCCTCCCGCCCGGCACGAACCACGTGGCCATCGCACAGATCAGGAGGATGATGGCGATGATCACATACGTATTCGGGAGTTTCAGTTTGCTCATAGGTGACTATGTTATTGGGGCCGGCGGGACCAGGGGTTCAGGTGGAGGCGATACTTCATGGTGCGGTACAGCAGGACGATGTAGAGGATGTCCAAAACGAAACAGGCTTCCATGAGCAGTTTCATCAGGGGCATGAACCGGATATCCACGAATTCGGACCAGGTAAAGCCGTATTCCCGGATCATGATGAAGGCACCCATCAGGGAAGGGGCGAGCGTCCCGAGGCATTTGAAAATGGCGATGCCCATCGACTGGCCTTCCGCATCGCCCCGGCGGAGCAGCATGACGATGAACAGGGCGGACATGATGAAATTCATCAGGTAGGCGGAATACATGCCCCGGGGGTCGTTCCATTCCAGGATACTCAGGCGTACGCACAGGAAAGACAGGATGAGAATCAATACGATGCAGGGATAAAACGCCTTATCTGACGCAAAGGGGACCGTCTTTTTGAAATAGTCCCGACCATATCGGCATTGCAGGAAAAGGATGATGATATCCAGCAGAAGCCAGATTCCGTTGAACCCTCGCTGGTGCGGAGACATGCAGGCGGCGCCGGCGCCGAAAACAAAAAGCAATTCCCAGGATAGATTGAGAGACAGCGCCACCAGCGGCATCCCGCAGCTCTTGTCCTTGCATCCGCGCCAGATAATCAGGAGATAAGCCAGCGTCCAGAAAAGGCCGCTCAGGCACGTGAGTGTGATGTACAGCGGATCATCGGCCGGGAAAGCCAGCGATGCAGCGGATACAGTTGTCGTCAAGTGGTTCATGCAGGACAAAGATAGACATTATTCCGTTTCCGTTCGATAGGAACAGGGCAGGATTTTTGCTATATAGCCGTCGTCTTTAAACTGTATGATATGCGGCGGGAGAGTCGGGAGCATGTGTCGAAGGGAGCGGCGTCGGGGATGGTGGCGTTGGTTTTCCTCGTATTGGGATTTCAGCTGGCGGTCTTCGTGATGAAGGTCGTGGAACGACCGGGATGCCCGGTCGAGCCGGGCATGACAGAAAGGGCTGAAGCGAGCGGAGATGCGGGTGTTTTTGGGAGCCGCGAGCATTTTCCCTGCGAGCGGGACGAAAAACAGAGCAGCGGAGCGAGCGAAACGACGTCCAGCGCCGCGGAGCGAACGGCGAGCGGCCGATCGAAGTTCGGCGGCTACGAACGGCCGACGGCCGTCAACAAGCCGGTTCGAACGTACGAATCATTCACTTTTGACCCCAACACCGTCAGCCTGGAAGACATGCAGCGGCTTGGACTGAGCCAGCGGCAGGCCGAATCGATCGAAAACTACCGCGCCAAGGGCGGACGTTTCCGAAGCAAGGCTGACTTCCAGAAGATGTATGTCGTCTCCGACAGCCTTTACGCCCGGCTCGAACCCTATATCGACATCCCGAAACTCGAACTGAACACCGCCGACAGCGCCGCCCTGGTGGCCCTGCGCGGCATCGGGCCGTACTACGCCCGCAAGATCCTCGACTACCGCGACCGCCTCGGCGGCTTCCACAACAAGGCCCAGCTGCTGGAAATCGACGGCCTCGACGCCGAACGCTACGAAGGCTTGTGCGAAGACATTATTGTTGACACCACGAAGATCCGCCCCCTCGACCTCTGGCATGCGAGCGACACCATCCTCTCCCGCCATCCCTACCTCGGCCTCAAAGGCGCCCGCAGCATCGTCCGTTACCGCCAGCTCTACGACACCACCCGCTGGACCCTCCACGACCTCGCTTCGGAACATGTACTTTCGAAAGAAAATATCGAAAAATTAAAAAAATATATCGACATTCAATAAAAATTTTTATATTTGCAGAAAAAATTGAGAACCATTATCTTTGTAAATCGAGATGCCCGATCAGGTCGGGCATGACGAATAGACGAAAATTAATGAGATTCCCGGACAAGCCGGGAATGACGTATATGTTAGAATGTAAGAATATCACCAAGTGCTTCGGGAACTTCAAGGCCCTTGACGACGTGTCGATCGCCGTGCCCGAAGGCAAGATCTTCGGTCTGCTCGGCCCGAACGGCGCCGGTAAGACGACGTTGATCCGCATCATCAACCGGATCACCATCCCCACTGCGGGAGAAGTGATCCTTAACGGTAAACACATCGACGACGACGATGTCCGCGCTATCGGGTACCTGCCCGAGGAACGCGGCCTCTTCAAGAAGATGAAAGTCGGCGAACAGTCCTTGTACCTCGCCCGGCTGAAAGGCATGAGCACCGCCGAGGCGACGTCCGAACTCAAGAAATGGTTCATCCGTTTCGGCATTCAGAGCTGGTGGGACAAGAAAGTTGAGGAACTGTCCAAGGGCATGGCCCAGAAGGTGCAGTTCATCACGACCGTCCTCCATAAGCCGCAGCTGCTGATCCTCGACGAACCCTTCTCCGGCTTCGATCCCGTGAACGCCCAGCTCATCCGCGACGAAATCCTGCGCCTGCGGGATGAAGGTACCACCATCATCCTGTCGACCCACAACATGGAGTCCGTGGAAGAACTCTGCGAGAACATCGCCCTGATCAACAAGTCGCACCTCGTGGTGACCGGAGGCACCGACGCCATCCGACACCAGTACGGCTCCAACCAGGTGGAAGTGCTCTACCGCAGCGGCGAAGCCCTTCCGCAGGGTGAAGCCTACAGCATCTTCGCCGATGAAGACGGCAAGGTAAACCGCCGCGCCGTGCTCGACGTGAACGCAGGCAACGGCTCCCGCGAAGTGCTCGGCGAGCTCATCCGCAACGTGGACGTGGTCTCGTACCGCGAGCTGGTCCCGCGCATGAATGATATCTTTATCAAACTGGTAACCGGAAAATAGGAGGAAGCGCCATGAACTGGAAAAAAGTAGGCATCGTCATCAACCACGAGTACATGACTCGTGTGCGCAAAAAATCCTTTATCCTGACCACGCTGATCACCCCGATCGCCCTGGGTCTGCTCATCTGCGTGCCCGCGCTGATCATGCTGTTCACCGGAAAGGAAGACCAGAAGATCAAGGTCATCGACCAGTCGGGCATCGTCGCCCCGTATTTCGAGAATACCGAGTATACCACCTATGTGATGGGAGAACCCGGCGAGACGGCCGAAGACCTCAAGGACCGGTTCGACGAACTGGGCTACTACGCCATCGTGGGCATCTCTCCGCTCGACGAGAAAGGCGATGTGACGGTGGTTTCCTATTCGAAGGAACCCCTCAACATGGATATCAAGAACGCCATCAACCGCACCGTCAACAAGGCCGTGGAAGACCGCAAGCTCGCCCGGTACGACATCATCAACCTTGATGAGATCCTCTCCGACGTCAAGACCGACATCAAGGTGAACGCCATGACGCTCACCAGCGACGGTGACGCCAAGGAGGATAGCGTGGAAATCTACATGGTGCTCGCATACCTGATGAGCTTCCTGATCTACATGTTCGTGTTTATCTTCGGCTCGATGGTCATGCGCAGCGTCATCGACGAAAAGAGCAGCCGCGTGGTCGAGGTCATCGTCTCCTCGGTCAAAAGCGTGGAGTTGATGATGGGCAAGATCATCGGCGTGGCGCTGGTGGCTCTCACGCAGTTCTTCATCTGGATTGCCCTGACCGTGGTTATCGTGGTAGCCGTCCAGTCCGTCGCCGGACCGAAACTGATGTCCGAAATGGGCGGTATGACTGAAATGATGGCGATGGCCGGACAGGATGGCCATATCGGCCCCGAAGAAATGGCTGCGCTGGCCGAGCAGGCCGGACACGATTCCGATGCTCTGGGTGTGGTCCAGATCATAAACCAGGTTCGAAGCCTCAATTGGGGTCTGATTCTCGGCAGCTTCCTTATCTACTTCCTGTTGGGCTACCTGCTGTACGCCTCGATGTTCGCCGCCATCGGCGCGGCCGTCGACAACGAGGCCGACACCAGCCAGCTGCAGCTGCCCGTGACCATCCCGCTGATCATCGGCCTGTTCATCATGCTGCACACCTTCCAGCACCCGAGCAGCCCCCTGTCTGTGTGGGCCTCCATTATCCCGTGGACCTCGCCCATGGTGATGCTGGCGCGCGTGCCCTTCGGCGTGGTGCCCGCCTGGCAGCTGATCCTCTCCATTGTGTTGCTGCTGCTGACCTTCCTGGCCACGGCCTGGCTCTCTGCCAAGGTCTACCGCATCGGCATCCTGACCTACGGCAAGAAGTCGACCTTCCAGGACCTGATCAAATGGATGAAACGCAAAGACTGACGATATGAAAAGAATCCTGCTGATGGCTGCGCTGCTGCTGGCCCTTCCCGGGCTGGCGGTGGCGCAGTTCACGTACAAGTGGACCCCCGTCCCGATCGATTCGACCTGGGATGACATCAAGGACCTGCGCGCTACGATGGTCATCGACAAGTACAACCCGCAGGTCGCTCCGCTCATGGAGATCGTGGGCTATTCCGAAGCAGAATCCGACAAGGCCCGTCCCGAAAGCGGCTTGTCGAACTTCGCGGCTGATGTGATCGCCGCCGTCGCCGAGGAAAAGACCGGCGAAAAGGTGGACATCGCCCTGATGAATTTTGGCGGCATCCGCACCAGTATCCCGAAAGGCGCGGTGCGCGTGTACGACATCTTTTCCATCTTCCCCTTCGACAACTACCTGGTGACCTTCGACATCAAGGGCTCTGACCTGAAACGGTTCCTGGAACAGATGATTGCGCGGCGACGCGTCGAGGCGCTCAGCGGCGTGGAGATCGTGATCACCGGCAACCAGGCCGACAAACTCGAGGTAGCGGGCGCGCCCATCGACTCGGACCGCGTCTACAAGTTCGCCACTATCAACTTCCTGATGGACGGCGGTGACGGCGTGGTGCTCTCCGACGTGGCCTTCAACCGCAAGGACACGGGTATCTGGATCCGCGACGCGATCGTGGAGTATCTCAAGGCGCAGACGGCACGGGGCGAGAAGATCGCCCTCCATCCGGATGGCCGCGTGAAATATACGGACTGGGAGGACCGGAGACGATGAAACGGTTGCTCTATACCCTGCTGGCCGTGCTGCTGTGCGCGGCCCCGCTGCAGGCCCAGGATCTGGTGATCCTGCACACGAACGATACCCACAGCCAGATCGAACCGATCCGTGTGGGTTACAACAAGGGACTGGGCGGCGTAGAACGCCGGCTCCAGTACATCGACGCCGTTCGCGAGAAATACGGCAAGAACAAAGTGCTGCTCCTCGATGCGGGCGACTTCAACCAGGGAACACCTTATTATACGGTGGCTCACGGCGACCTCGAAGTAGAATTGGTGAACCTCATGGGCTACGATGTGATGACGCTCGGCAACCACGAGTTCGACAACGGGCAGGAAGACCTGGCCCGCCGGCTCAAGAACTGCAAGCACAAGGTCGTCACCTGCAACTACGATTTCACCGGGACCCCGCTCGAGAAATTGGTGAAACCTTACGTGATCGTGCGCCGCGGCGGCATGAAGATCGGCATCATCGGCACGACTTCCTATCTGGAGGGCGTGGTGCTCAAGTCGCACCTGGACGGTTTGGTCCGGCTCAATGCCATCGAAGAGGTGAACAAATGGGCTGACTACCTGAAGAACAGGAAGCACTGTGACCTGGTGATCCTGCTGTCACATTTCGGCTACGAAGGCGGTTCGCTGGAGCGCCCCTCCGACGTGCTGATGGTGGAGAATTCCCGCAACCTCGACCTGGTGGTCGGCGGGCACAGTCACACTTACCTCAAGGAACTGCGCGAGGTCAAGGATCTCGACGGACGCGTGGTGCCCATCTCGCAATGCGGTGGGCAGGGGATCGTGGTGGGTACGTGGGAGATTACTCGCGTTCGACCTTGAGCTGCTCGATATGGCTCTCGGCGTCGGTGGTCTTGACGTAGAGGATTACCCGGAAACGTTCACCACCGGCGCTCAGCGAGCCGACGGCATATTTCATCGGGGCCTTGCCGCTCTTGTGGAGGATGGTGAACTTCTTGGGAGTATAGCGGGTGAAGAAGTTCTTCATGATGAGCTTGGCCTGGTTGCGGGTGCAGTTGTTCACGGCGCCCAGCATGTCGAGCTCGAGGTTGTCGGCAAACCAGGCGGAAAGCTTTTCGTAATCGCCGGATTGAATATATTTGCCGATGGGCGTGAAGACATCCTGCGTAGTGTCCTGGGCCGTAGAGGGACCTGCAGTAAGGAAGACCAACAACAACGAAGCAAACCAGTATATTTTCTTCATCATATCCGTTTTTAGACGAGAAGCAACGTATTCAAAAATCACGCCATGAAGATCAGGGTGCTCTTTACGGGAAAGACGACGGATGTGTGGGTCCGGCAGGGAATCGAACAGTATGCCGGCCGCATCCGGCATTACGTGGGATTCGAGCTGGTCGAACTACCTGATCTGAAGCAGACGGCTTCCCTCCGGGAAGAGCAGATCAAGGAGAAGGAGGGCGAACTGATCCTCAAGGAATTGCGCCCCTCTGACCATGTAGTGCTGATGGATGAGCACGGGGCCCGCTTCTCGTCGGTGGATTGGGCACGGAATTTGGAGCAGAAGGCCGCGCATCTCCCCAAGGATTGTGTCTTTGTAATCGGCGGTCCCTATGGTTTTTCGCCAGCCGTGCACGCGAGGAGCAATGAGAAGCTGTCGCTCTCGCCGATGACCTTCTCCCACCAGCTGGTGCGGGTGGTCTTTCTGGAGCAGTTGTACCGGGCAATGACCATCATCAAGGGAGAGCCCTATCACCACGAATGAGCAGATTCCGTCAGATCAGCCTCCAGACCCGGCGCTTCCTGGTGCGGTACAGCAGCCAGGCGCTTTTCATCTTGGCGCTGGTCCTGCTCGCCCTCTCCGGCCTCCGTCCTGACTATGCTGCGCGCCAGCACCGGCAGGTCGCCCGCGTGGAGCGCTCGCTGCATAAGCGCGAGAAGATCGCGGAGCGCTATGCCTACCGCGCCCTGCAGGCGCAGGACCAGGACTGGGTGGATTTCGACGACATGCCCGACGACATCGTGCTCTACTGCTACCAGGCCGACACGATGAAGAGCTGGACCCACCAGTTCCCCATCAACAACGACGAGGTCGATGTCTATCCCTATACCTACCGGCTGCAGTTCATGAGCAACCGGAACCTCTACGCCAATCCGCTGGCCTACATCGGCATTGAAGAGAAATACGTGAACCTGGGTTCCGCCTGGTACGTGGTGACCACCCAGTTCGACCGGGCGCAGAAGATGAAGGTGGTGACGGGCATCCTCATCCGGACAGAGTATCCCGGCAGCGCCGTCCCCAACAAGGTGAACAAGCATCTCCATCTGCGCGACGGCTTCACGACGACAGCCATCACCGACGACGATACAGCCATTGTCTACGGCATCGAGGACGAGCCGCTCTTCTCAGTGGTCCCCACAGTCCCGCCCACGCCCGGGCACGGCAACATGCCGCTGCGCTGGGTCGCGTTTGCGCTGATGCTGCTGGCCGTGTTCCCGTACCATTACCGCCACCACACCTGGCGCTCCTTCTGGTTTGCGATCATCGTGCTATTGGCGGTACGCCTGATGGCACTCTATTTTGTGGCGAAGGGATATGCTTCCGGGGAGCTGTTCTCGCCGGTGCTGTATGCAGACAATGCGCTGTTCAATTCGCTGGGCAGCCTGCTGTTCAACAACATTGTGGTGGCACTGGCCTTCTATGCGCTCTTCGTGATGCGCTACCGTATCCACAAGCAGACCGAGACGATGTCGCCTGGCGGGCGCTGGACTGTCATCGGCCTGCTTTCGCTCGCCGGCGTGGGCCTGATGGCCTACATCCACTATGTCATGCGGTCGCTGATCCTGAACTCCAGCATCGTGATGGAGCCGCACCGCGTCTCCGACATCAGCCTCTATACCATCCTGTGCTACCTGACCTTCGCGATGCTGTTCCTGGCGTTGCTTTTCCAGATATCCATGGTGGTGATGCTGGTGCGGCGCGACGCACGCGTCAATCTCTTTTCCTGGCGCAACTTGGTGCTCTATATCCTGGCCATTTCGCTCTACAGCGTGGTGGCCATCAACATCTTCGGCCTGGACAAGGAATACGAGAGCAACCGCGTGAATACCAGCAAGTTGGCAGTGGAGCGCGACCTCTCGTTGGAGATGTTCCTGCGCGACGTGGAACCCTCCATTCAGAGCGATCCCTTCTTCTCCGTCCTGACCTCGGTGGGCGGGACCGACATGATCAAGAACCGCATGGAGGAGCGCTACCTCTACAGCGATATCGTCCGGAAATACAACATCACCCTGACCACCTGTGCGCCGAACGACCTGATCGCGCTGGGACAGGGGACCGAGCCGGTGGGCTGCTACGCGTTCTACCGGAACATGGTCGACGAGTACGGCGTGCAGCTGGCGCCCGGGTCGAACTTCTACTACCTGCACGACTACGACGGGCTCGCCTCCTACCTGGGCATCTTCACGTATCCCGATCCGGCTACCTACCAGGTGTCCTGGCTCTTCCTGGAGCTGGATTCGAAGTTCAAGAACGACGTGGTAAGCAACCCGTTCGACGCGCTGACCACCCGCGCGGGCACGGCTCCTACGCTGTCGCGCCGCTACTCCTATGCGCGCTACTCCGACGACCGGCTCGTGTCTTACGGTGGCAGCTACATCTATCCGGTGACCCCGCCTTCCGACCTGGGGCAGGGCTATTACATGTTGAACCGCAACGGTTACGTGCACTTCGTCAACCGGCTTTCGGACGAGGACCTGACGGTAATCTCGCGTCCGCGCCGGCCTTTCTTCCCGTATCTGGTGTCGTTCTCGTACCTGGCCCTGTTCTACGGCGCCTTCCTGCTGCTGTTCACCCTGCGCTGGCGGAAGGAGAAGCTTTTCAACCTGCCCAAGCACTCCCTCAAGCGGAAGATCACCCTGCTGATCACTTTCTCCATGGTGTTCGCGCTGGGCACCATGGGCATCGGCAGCGTCGTGTACGTGATGCGTCTCACGCGCGAGAACAACCGCGAGGCGATGGACCGGCTGATGACCGCGGCCCAGTCCACGCTGGCCGACCCGTGCAAGTATGCGATGCGCTACAACGAAATCAACTCCCCGGAGCTGTATGCGGCGATGGACGAGTTCAACAAAGTGACGCACAGCGACCTGAACCTCTATAACATCCACGGCGAGCTGATCCGCAGCACCAAGTCGGAGCTCTTCGACCAGTATCTGGTCGGTAAGCGCATGAGCAACAAGGCCTTCCGGCAGATTGTCAAGGAGCGGCAGCTGCGCTTCGTCGACCTGGAGAACATCGCCGGCGTCAGTTTCTACTCCATTTATGAGCCGGTGTTCAACGGCGACGGCGTGATGGTGGCCATCGTCAACGTGCCCTATTTCACGCGCAGCGAGGACGTGACCAACGCCACGGCCTCCACCATCTCGGTGGTCATCAACATCTACCTCATCCTGCTGCTGGCGGCCATCACCCTGGGCGCCCTCGTCTCGAACTCCCTCTCCCGCCCGCTGGTGGAGATCAAGGAGCGCATCGAGCGCCTGGGCCTGACGGGCAACCGCCGCATCCGCTACCGCAACACCAAAGATGAGCTGGGCGTGCTGATCAACTCCTACAACAAGATGGTGGAAGACCTCGAGGAGAGTTCGCGCCGCCTGGCCCAGACGGAGCGTGAGCAGGCCTGGAAGGAGATGGCGCGGCAGATCGCGCACGAGATCAAGAACCCGCTCACGCCGATGAAGCTCAGCATCCAATACCTGATGAAGCTCAAGGAGGAGAACGTGCCGGGCTGGGAAGACAAGCTCGAAAGCGTGAGCAAATCGCTATTGGAGCAGATCGATACGCTCTCGCAGACGGCCACGGAGTTCTCTTCGTTCGCGCGCTTCTACAGCGAGGAGGTGACGCGCATCGACCTCGACGCGCTGATCCGTGAGCAGCAGGAACTTTTCGACAACCGCGACGACCTGACCTTCGAATATCGTCCCGCAGAAACGTTGCCGGCCCTGGTGGACGCCCGCCGCAGCCAGCTGGCCCGCGTCTTCGTGAACCTGATCACGAACGCCATCCAGGCCATCGACAACGCCGGCACGCCGGACGGCACAATCCGCATCTCGCTGCTGCCCGCCCGTCTCTCGGGCGCCGCGGCCTGGCGGATCGATGTTGAAGACAACGGCCCCGGCGTCGGCGAAGAAGACATGGCGAAGCTCTTCACCCCGAACTTCACGACCAAGAAGACTGGTACCGGCCTCGGCCTGGCCATCTGTCGCAGCATCGTCGAGCAAAGCCAGGGCACCATCGCCTACAGCCGCTCCGACCTCGGCGGCGCCCGCTTCACGATTATATTGCCGGCGGCGGTCTCGCTTTCCTAAGGCGCGTTCAGAACCCTCGGTTGCTGCGGGCACTCGCAACGAGGAACACTGAACGCTCCACCAGGCCTGCACACGCGAGACCTTATTTCTGTCTCAGGAAAATCTGCAAAACACAGCCGCTGTAGTCGAAGTGGCTGCGGAGCTTGTTTTCGAGGAATCGCTTGTAGGGGTCGCGGATGTATTGCGGGAGGTTGCAGAAGAAGGCGAAGCTCGGCGAGGGGGTCGGGAGCTGCGTGATGTATTTGATCTTGATGTATTTGCCCTTCCAGGCCGGGGGCGGATAGTTTTCGATTTCGGGGAGCATGACCTCGTTGAGTTGCGAGGTCGGGATGCGGCGGGAGTAGTTCGCGTAGACGTGCTCCGCGGCGTCCAGTACGTCCATGATGCGCTGCTTGTTCGTGGCCGAGGTGAAGATGACAGGCACGTCGCTCAGCGGCGCGATGCGCTTGGCGATGGCTTCCTTGAATTCCTTCATCGTGTTGGCCGTCTTGTCGGGCACCAGGTCCCATTTGTTGACTACGATGACGCAGCCTTTCTTGTTGCGGATGATCAGGTTGAAGATGGCCATGTCCTGCGCCTCGATGCCGCTCGTGGCGTCAATCATCAGGATGCAGACGTCGGAATTCTCGATGGCCCGGATGGAACGGAGTACGGAATAGAACTCCAGATCCTCGGTCACCTTGGTTTTCTTGCGGAGGCCGGCCGTGTCGACGAGCATGAACTCGTGCCCGAACTTGTTGTAGTGCGATGCGATGGCGTCGCGCGTCGTGCCGGCCACGGGCGTAACGATGTTGCGTTCCTCGCCGAGCAGCGCGTTGGTAAGAGACGACTTGCCCACGTTCGGCTTGCCCACGATGGTGAAACGGGGTAGACCCGCGTAGGGGTCCACCACGTCTTTCGTCTCTTTGGGCAGCAGTTCGACGACCTTGTCGAGCAGGTCGCCCGTGCCGCTGCCGGTGGCGGCCGCGATGGCCATCGGATCGCCCAAGCCCAGCCCGTAGAACTGGTAGCTGTCGTACATCTTGTCGCCGGTGTCCACCTTGTTGACGGTCAGGATCACCGGTTTCTTGCAGCGCCGCAGGATGTCGGCGATCTCCTCGTCGAAGTCGGTGATGCCGGTGGCGGCTTCCACCATGAATAGCACGAGATCGCACTCCTCGATGGCGATCAGGACCTGCTTGCGGATCTCGCCTTCGAACACGTCGTCGCTGCCGGAGGTGAAGCCGCCCGTGTCGACCACGGAGAATTCATGGCCGCACCATTCGCACTGGCCGTAGTGGCGGTCGCGGGTCACGCCCGCCGTCTCGTCGACGATGGCCTGGCGGTTGCCCACCAGCCGGTTGAAAAGGGTGGACTTGCCCACGTTCGGGCGTCCTACGATGGCTACAAGGTTCATGTCAACTTTGTTTTAGATTCCCGGGCAAGCCGGGAATGACTTTCGTTATCTATACTCGACTTCATCGATCCAGCCGGACCACTGGTTGAAGTAGAGGTTGCCGCCGTCCCATTCCACTTCGCCGCGCTGGAAGTCCACCGTTTCGCTGCGGATGAACTTCTTGGCAGGGTAGAACTGGCCGGAGTAGTCGCTGTTGCAGATGATGCGGTAGGCGTCGAGGCCCTTCGTGTAGAAGAAGAACTCGTCTTCGATGTCCGCCACAGCGCCACGGCCGCGGCCGAACGACACGTCGGTCGGCACCCAGCCGATGCCCTCATAGTAAATCTCGCTCCAGTCGTGCATGTTCACCGCACCCGGATGCATCATCCAGCCGCTCTGCCAGCGTGCCGGGACCCCCGCATAGCGGCACATGGTCACCAGCAGCAGGCCTACCTGGCCACAGTCGCCGTGCTTGTTTTCCAGCACGTACATCGGGATGTTCTCCAGGGTGGAGTACTCGCGGGCGCTGGCCCACGGGAAGCTCTTCACGATCCAGCCGTAGATGGCCCTGACTTTCCGGTAGGGATTGGTCTCGCCCGCTACGAGGGAATCGGTGATGGCCTTGATGCGGTCGGTGAAGACCACGTGGGTCTTGCGCTCGGCCGTGTAGGTCTTGTAAAGGTCGGATTCCGTGTCGTAAGGCTGGCAGTCTTCGGGCTTGAAGTCGTACCACTCGTTGAATCCGGTGAAACTGAAGGCGTAAGAGAACACGGTGGGCTCTCCCGCGACCGCCACTTTTTCCATGTAGATGCTCTTGTGCTCCACTTCGTCCGGCGCGATGATGTAGCCGGGCTCGGAGGCGGAGAGCAGTTTTACTTCCGTGATGCTGTTCTGGTCCTCGCGCGGATAGGGCATCCAGGCGCGCA
>Ga0265301_10002365_pt1 | contig 21915 bp, 36 predicted proteins | sample AusTroGonzalo_MG_2_FD_193488 | JGI IMG/M metagenome (GOLD analysis project Ga0265301, IMG submission 193488) | Bovine rumen microbial communities from tropical cattle in Woodstock, Queensland, Australia - Gonzalo_04 | ecosystem: Host-associated > Mammals > Digestive system > Stomach > Rumen ... | reverse complement strand
CTGCCGAAGACCGTAGCCATCTATGCCCCCGTTCGGCTCCTGCGCCGTAAATTCTATGGTGAAGTCGCTGCCGACGTTTCCGCCCTTGTAGGTGCAGTCGGTGACGATGTAGCGTCCCTTGACTGCGAGCACGCTGTCGTACTCGCCGCCGTCCGAGCCGTCGATGTCCACGAAGCAGTTCGGGACTATGGCGGCGTTCATGAGGCATCGCCCGCGCACCTTCTTGATGCGGTCTATCTCCTTGCTCGGCCTTTCGAGCGGCTTGACGTCGCCCTCCTTCTTCGAGAGGAAGAAGTAGTTGGGGTCGTCCCCGAAGTTTACCTTGTTAAGGCCCTCGTCGCGCTCCATACGGCACTCAAGAAGCCCCGTTTCGTGCGTGAGTTCCACTTCCTCGAGGTCGATGGACTTGTCGCGTCCCATGACGATGAGCTCGTTGTTGTCGAGGTAGAGGATAGTCTTCCCGGCGCCCTTGAGCGCGTATTCGTAGAAGTCCTGCACTACGTCCGTGAAAGTCCCGGAGCGCCTGTACGGGTACGCAAGGGGGTCGTCTATGAAGGCGCCTTCCCCGGTCCTCAAGACGATACCCGCGTAGTCGCAAAGCTCCTGCAGGCAGGCGCGTACCGTCTTCCCCTTAGAGAAGCACACGGAGCAGTTGAGTCGCGCGAGCTGGTAGAAGTTGCCACGGGCCTGCACGCAGTTGATTTCGAGCGCGATGTCTTTGCCGTTGCGTTTCGGCACGGCGTATGCAATCTGCCCGGCGAAAATCGTCTTCGCCCCGCCCTCGTCCTCGTAACCCGCCTTCAGTATTACGGAGTTCCCTTCGTTCATTATCGAGTTCAGCGTGTACGGCTTCGGGTTGTAAATGGTGATTTCCGCGCCGTTGTCGAACCACTCGACGGAGCGCGTCACCTCGAACTCGATGTCGAGAGCCGAAAGGTCCAGCGTCGTCTCGCCGCCCGTCTCGTTGCCCTTGCTGAACTTGCCCACAAGGAGCTGCACCGCCCTTCCGAACGCCATAGGCTATGCGCCTCCCGTCAAGATCGAATAAAGTTCCTTCTTTTCGTCGTCGTCGATGTAGTTCAGAGTGTAGTCGCTTCCGAGGTTGCCGAAGCCCAGCGGCTCCTTGCAATCTAGCGTGTTTTTCAGGACGACGAGATCGCCGCCTTTCAGGCAGCGGTTCTTGTATGCCAAAAGCGGCGTGTTGGTGACAAGCCGTATTCCGTTGTTCTTCCCGTCCACGGACTCGAAGTCCGCGAACCAGTGGCCGTCGCGCCCGTTCCAAAGAAGGCGTATCGAGAGCGAAACGCCCGAAAGGTTCACGGACAGGGTGCGCCACGCGCCGCCGTCCTTGTTAATCGGTATCTCCATCATGGCTGCATCACCTTCCCGGTTATAGATTCCTTGATCTTGCCTGTAGCCTTCTCGACCGCCGTCGCCTTGCCTGCCTTGTTGTTCTCGGCCATCTTCTTCCCGGCGTCGGTCTGCTGCGTCTTCGGTGCCGGAGGGTTCCACACGCCGTCGCGCCTTACTGTCGAAACTTTCGCGGTTTTCACCTCGCGGAGCTTCGCCGTAAACTTGATGCTTTCGCCGTCTTCCGGGCCTCTCGAATACGGGATGGACTCGAACAGCATCTCCTCGTAAACTTCCAGCGAAGTGACAAGCCGTACAGGCTTGCGGCTCCTTGCAATCTCTTTCAGCTTCTCGAATTTTTCAAGCGCGATATTTCCGCGTCCTTCGACGCCTTCAACGTTCACTTCGTCCGGTTCTTCATTGACTGTTCCATCCTCGTTCACGTACCCGCTTTGCGTACCGCCTATAGGGTGGTTCGTGAAGAAACCGGTAATCTGCACGGAACGCAGACGTTCGCAGACGTGGTCGCTGATTGACGAACCGTTCTCGACGGCATGTTCCGGGATGTCGAAATCCAACGAATGGGACTCGTCAATCAACAGGTCGAATTTAAGCTCGTCAAGACCGAAGCCCTCGTCGCGGAAGAACAGCGACGACTGCATGACCTTCGGAGGCATGTCTTCGCCTGTGAACTTGTCTATGAGGCCTTGGTACGGGAACGTTATCATAGCGCGAAAGCCTTCGCCGCTGCGGTGCGGCTTGTGAAGTTGAGCTGCGAGGTTGCAAAGAAGCGCAGCTGTTCCTTGATGATCTTCGCCGTCATTTCGGAATCTGCGGAAATGCTGTTATAGACCGTTATGTTGTTGTTGTAGGTGTCGCCCTTCGTCATCTTGGCAGTTTCTGCGTCAATCCTTTTCTGTATGTCATCCTCGGCGCTGAAATCAGGCTTCGGCAACTGACCGACCTTGTTCATGGCGTTCATCGCAGCTTGCTGTTTTGTTTTCCAATGACGTTTCTCGAACTCGTACTTCATCCACGAAATCTGTTTTTCGTTAAGTCCGCTGAACAGCATCCCGACGGCTTGGCTCCTAACGTTCGTCAAGTCGATGTTCGGGTCGACTCCGTTCATCCTTGCCAATACTTCCGCCTTTTCGTTTTCGGAAAGTCCGAGCGCCTTCTGGTTCTCGATCTGGCTTCTGACGTGGCGCATGGCCTCGTTTGAATTTGCGTAATGATGTTCTCTGTCGAGTTCGCGCACCTTGTGCTGGAAGTACTCGATGCCGGCCTTAGCGGCGTCGTAAATCTGTTCTAGGCCCCAAATCGCCCCGGCGACAAGACCGCCCTTGCCGATGTTCTTGAGCGTCTTTCCCAAAAGGACAAAGCCCGTTCCCGAATCGAGAGCGGACGCCCTGGCGGAACGCATGGCCGGGCCGAGCAGCTTCATCGCCGCGACGAACCCCATGATTTCCACGGGGGCCTGCGAAAACAGCTTCAGCGCGTCCGAAAACGCGCTTGCGAACTCGCGGATTTCGCCCGTGTGCGCCTTGACCGCATCCATGAGAGACACGAGGACATCCTTGAACCCCTCGAAAACTTTCTTGAGCGTCGGGAGGTTTTCCTTCATGGACTTTGCAAGCTCGCCCACGACCGGCAACAGCTCGCGACCGATTTCCTCGCGCATGTCTCCGATGTCGTTCTTTAGCTGCTGGATCTTGCCTTCGTCGGTCCTGGCGAATTCGTCGGCAAGGCCCTTCCAGTCTGCCATCGCCTTTTCAAGGGCGGCGACCTTCAAGTCCTCGATGTTCTGACCCCTGTGCTCCTTCAGCCACTTTAGGAGTTCCTTGTCATCTGCGCTGAGTTTTAATTCCCCGGTTTTCTTGTCTGTCTTTACATTCCCCTTTTTAAGGTCTTCATTCAGTTTCAACGCATTCGTAATCATTTCGAGTTCCGAAGTGTCGAAACCCTTTTTTCTCAGCGAATCGTATGTACCGTCGAAAGCCTTTCCTAGACCGGTAGCGAGGTTCGCCAGCATCTGCGGGTTCATTTCCGCACCGCCAGTCATGCCCATGGAATAGTCGGCAAGGAGGTTCATCATTCGGGAAAGCCTTCTCGGGTCCTTGACGAATGTCGAAAGCTCAGCCGCGCCTGCAAGCATGGCTTCGTCGCCGATGGTAGTCCGCTTCTGAATCTGCGACGCGCGGAGCTTGATGAACTTCGACGCATTGCCCATACCGTTGTTGCGGAGGACAGTGTCGAGCATCTGTTCCTGCTTGCGCTGCGTAACGAAGGCGTCTATGCTTCCCCTGCCGAAACCGACAAGCGCCGAGATACCCTTGAAACCGGCATAGGCCGCGACGAGACCCGTCACGGCACCCTTCATGCTGTTGAAAGCGGAAGTTAGGCCGTTCGTTTCCCTCGTGGCCTCCTTCATCCCGGAAGAAATGTTCTTCGCCTGCCTTGCGGCTTCGCTTGCGGCCTTGCTCGCCTTCTGCATGCCCTTCTCGAGACCGGACGCGGGATTGTTCCCTCCTGCTCCGGCGAAACCGCCGCCGAAAGCCTCGCGGAAACGCTTCACGGCAGCCACAAGTTCGCTGTCGTCAACCTTCAATTTTATGGTCTGTACAAATTCTTCTGCCATCTACAGGTTCTCCGCTTCGTTACTTGTCCTTGTTCTTCTGCGAGTACAGTTCAGTCCATGCGCTCTTGTAGTCCTGCTTCATACGCAAGTACGCCCCGAAATTCACCATCCGGTCGAAAGTCCACTCCGCCTCTATATCAGAAAGCGGAACATGCGCTTCCGAGACGATACGCCACACTAGCACATATTCCGCTGCTCCGCCGCCGAGCTTTCCAACATCTCCAAGGGCCTCGATGTCCTTGGAGTCGGTCCCCTCGAACGCGGCTACGATTGGGTTTGAGTGGTTGAGTCGCCACCCGTCGCCTTCGGGGCCTTCGCGAAAGGGGAAAGGCGTTCCTCCCTCCACACCTTGACGAGCAGGGCGTAGATTTCGTTGAAACGTCCCTCGAAATGCGCCGTAACTGTTTCCATTTCGGAAAGAGTCACGTTCTTCTTCCCCGGAGTGACCACGGTGACGTTCTTCAGAGTCGTCTCGACAATCCAGCGGAAGTCATCGCGCCCCATGTCAGAGAACACCCCGGACATCGCCACGAAAGCGTCAGCCTCGTCGTCTAGGAACATGCCAGTCCGCGCCATCTGACCGACAACGCCGAGCACCTTGCGGTCAAGGTCTATGGCGTCGAATCCCGTATGCGGGAGGAGCTGGTATTCGTCATCGCCGATTTTGAAGTTGATGGGCTTCATAGGCTACTACGCCCCCTCGAATGCGGCTTCGGCCTTCACGTTGAGCACGATGTTTCGCGGCTGTGCCTGTCTGCCTTTCACCGCGTCGCCCATGCTCTGAATCCACGCAACGCCCATGAGGACGTATGCGCCGTTGAGGTCCACGATTGCGAACGGGAACGGACCTACGCCAGTCTTCTCGTCGGCTACGCGTGCCGTCTCGATGGCGTTGATCTGCGGGGAGGTCTGCATCATCGGGAGCGTGACCGTGTAGAGGTTGCGGACCATGCGGGAACGTTCCACAGCCCCGTTGGAGCCTTCCACGGTCTCGAAATCCGGTCCTTCCTTGGAAATTGTCGGGTCGCCGTTGAAGTCGGTGAGCGCGATGCCGTTGAAGGAAATGTTTACCTTGGTATGGTCGTAAGTCTTGAACATCGACATAATCTTTCACCTCCTTAAAGGGTAACGAGCAGAGAGACCTGCACGACGGTGTGAATTGCGTTCATACGGGCGTAACGTCCGTTGATTAGAGGGAGGTTGCGCTTGCGGACGTCTTCCGCGTAGTTCTTCGCGAGGTAGCTGTACGGCTTGTAATCGACCGTAGCGGAATCCACCATGACGTACTGATGGTCGGTATCCTGCGCGACCGTAAGGACGTTCAGGACTGCAGCGGCAACGGCTGCGATGCCCGCGTCGTCGTAGGTCACGCCGTTCCCGTCGTTCGCTTCGCCGAGCAGCTGGTAGATGCGGCTCTGGACGTTGAATCGGATCCAGTCGTCCTTCACGATGTTGTCGATGAACGTTTCCTTGTTCTGCGTGGTGCCCATGAAAAGACGGGCCTCGCCTGCAACCTTCGTATAGACGTTCACGCCCTTGGCCTGGAGCGCCGCGTAGTCGGTGGCGCTGTAGCTGTCGAACGTTACGCCGCGACATTTCTTGTGGGCGAACGTGCCGCGTGCCGAGTCGGATGCGCAACGTCCGGCCACGATGCCGACCGGGAGAAATTCCTTCGAGCCGCCCGTGCGGTTTTCCTTGTGGAGGTAAATGGCGCAACGGTTTGCGCTTGCGGAGTCCAGCGCATCGGCGAACGTGTTCGCCGCGGTAATCGCCGCGGACTGTGAACCGCCATTATAGACCTGGAGGTGCAATACCTTGTGGGCCTCTGCGAGCCATTCCTGCCACTTGTTCGTCCCGTTGATTTCGGTCGCGGTGACGGCCGCATCGTCCGTAGCGGCGATGATGTGGTAGAATGCGAAACTTTCCGCTGCGGTCTTTGCCTTTCCGATGGCGGTAGAGAACGCCCCGTCATTCGCAAGCGGGATGCAGATCAATTCGCTCGGCTGGGAGTCCTGCGCGAAGAACGCGGAAGCCATTGCGTAGATTTCGGAATCCGCGCCATACGCTTCGGCAACGGCCTTGGCGGTCAATGCCTTCATCGGGTCCGTGGAAGGCGTGAACGCTGTCGGTGTCGTAGTAGTCGCGCCGACCTTGCCGACAATGGCGACGGTGTTCACGTCAACCGTCTCGACGCTCGAAATGGCGTCCTGGATGCTAATCTTGACAATCTGGTCGATAATTTCAGCCATTGCCTTTTTCTCCTGTTATTTGTTAATTCCTCTAAGAAAAGACCAGTTCCACGGACGCGGGCCTGTGCATCTCGTCCGTGACCCCGTTCCCGTTGTGGTCCGTCACAATTCCCTTCACCCTGAAGCGCCCGTCAAGTACGACGGGTTCCACAGTCTCTATCTTCGGTACGTCTTCCGTGAACTCGTCCGCGAAGTTGACCGTCATCGTGAAGCGCCACTGTCTCACGTAGAACTTCCCGTCGAAGGTGTCGACGGGGATGATGCCCGTGATGTCCCAGACGCTGAATCCCGCCTCGGCACCTGCCGTGTCGCGGAAGTCTTTTCGCTGGACAAGGTTCCGCACCATGCGCAGGGCCTCCCCGTCGCCTTCAACCTCGATGAACGCCACCGTGGCGACCTGCTGGAACGCGAACGTCGCGCCCACGCCGGGTGCAGGCTTCATTTCCGATCCGTACTGGTCGACCTTCTCGACCCTGACGGCGATATACTTGCCTACCGGGGCCGGCACGTTGGAAGGCGACTTGAAGAACGGGCACTTTACGAGTTCGCTCCTGTTGAAGTACTCGACGATGGAGCCCTTGATACGTTCCACGATGCTTTCCTCGAGTACCTTCTGTTCTTCCTGTTCCGGCATCAGGCCCCCTTCAGCGCTTCCGGCACCTGCGACTGCGGCACCATGCACGCTATGTACTTCCAGTGGTCTATAAGACCGTTCACGTTCGGCAGCTCGTCCATAAGTTCGTAGAGAACGCCCGCGCAACGAACGTAACCGAGCCCCGTACCGTCCTCGGAACGGAAGTCGAGCCGTTCGGAGGAATAGACCTTCACCGTACCCGTGTTCCGGCTCAGCGCCGCCGCCGGGACAGTTTCCTTCCCGTTCAGCGGCTGCACCGTACCGCGCACGCTCCTTGTCGTCACGTCAGCTTCCGTCTCGTTTCCGCGAAGGTCGAAAGCAGGGCGCGACATGCGGAGAAATTCAAAGTAACGGTCGAAAAGCGTCGCCACCGTCGAGCCCCCCGCAGAGCACGCCGCCGGTCACTCCGGGCCTCGGGCTGTACTGCTCCAAGAGTTCAAGGTATTCCTGCCCGAACACGGTGTTCGAGAGGTCGTTGTTTCCGGAAGAGCCGCCCGTGCCGTAACCGACGGAAAGGTCGCCCTCGCGCTTGCTGGTAACGGGTCCGGCGACCCCGCCCGAAGCCATTTCGAGCAGGGCCGCCTTGTGCTGCACCATGAGGGACAGTGCGTAAACAAAAGCCTTGCCGAAGTAGCAGCGGCCCACGCGGAGTTCCGCGCCCTTGATGAGCGCTTCGAGGCGCGGGCTGTTCGCCACCTTGTCGTCAAGGTAGGTCACCAGTTCGTCACGTTCCTGCGGAGTCAGAGACATGGAACAGGCCCCCTATTCTTCCGTGCCGTTTTCTTCGGCTTCAGTTTCTTTCTTCTTCTTCGCCGCTGCCGCCTTCGCTTCCGCGTCGAGCTTGTCGAGCGCACCCTTGCGCTTCCCGGCATTCTTCTGCAGGGTCTCGTTTTCGGGTTCGGTCGCGGCGATATCGTCAACCGCCTGCTGCGTGTTCGCCTTCTTCACGGCGCTCGCCGGGTCTTCCGAGACCTCGATGTCGTCGTTGTCGATGTACGTCCCGATGGAAGGGAACTTCTTCGGGTCGATTTCTTCTACGAGGTTCGAGCCAGGAAGCAGTACGGACTTTCCGAAGATTACGGCTCGCTTCATGTTGTTGATGTAGATTTTCTTCATTTTTCAAATTTTCCTTTACCGGGTGTTTTCAAAAAAATTCTGACTTGTTCGGAGGTTCAAGATTCGTGATGGAAGAGGGAAAAAACGCGACGGACTCCACGACTCCGCGCAATCAAGCCTTCGTCGTGGAGCAACCCGGTAAGGTTAAATTCCGTCGCAGTACACGATTCCCTTGAGGTTCTTGATTACGGTACCGCCTACGCGGGCGAAGCAAGGAACCTTGTAGTGCAGGGCGTGTGCCTGCGGTTCGTTCTGCTTGAACGGGATCGGGAGCACGTAGGACACGACGGACGCATCCTTCTTGTAGAGGACTGCGCGGCCTGTGCTGTTGCTGCCGAGGCTGTCGAGCTTGCGGCTTTCGGACCAGTTGACGATACCTTCTTCGCGGAACACCTTCTTGAGGTATTCGAGGATGGTCGTACCGTCATTGTCGCTGACGCGGGTCGTCGCCATGTGGGCGAACGCCTCGTGGTCGAACACGATGGAGTCGAGGACGATGGAGCCGTTGTTGAGGTTGTAGGCGGCATCGACCATTGCCTGCACCGTCTTGGTGATTTCGGCGACGGACTTGTCCTTGATCTTCGTGGACGTGCCTGCTGCGTTCCCTGCGGATTCCACGACGGTGACGTTCTCGTTGTTGAAGAAGCCGGTCACGCCCTGTTCTTTGTCGCCGACGAGGATGACTTCGTCAACCTTCTTGTCGATGAAGCGGCGGGCCGTGTTCGCGTCGTCGCGGGACACGTTGATTCCGGCGGTGAGGTACTGCATCAGTTCCACTTCCGAGTAGGAGTAGGAAATGGCGAGGGTCTTGATGCCGACACTCTTCACGGTGAGGAAGCGGCCGACGGGCGGGAGGTCGTCAGCGTAGTCGGCGATGAACTTCGCCATACCGACTTCGGAAACGGTCTTGTAGCCCCAGGAGCCAATCCATTCGTCGATGCCAGTCTGCATCGGGACGAGCTCGGTCGCGTGGAGGGCCTCGCGTTCGAGGCCGTAGGTTTCGTTCGCGATTACGCCGAAGAGGGCGAGAATCAGAGCGTTCTGTTTAGCGTTGAATGCCATAGGTATTTACCCCCTTATGCGATTTCCAGTTCGGCAATCTTGCCGTCGGAAGCGTTGGACTTGAACACGCCGCCGCTGATAGCCGTTGCGCTAGAGCTGTTGGCGGTGATCTTTCCGGTGGAATTGTTGATGTAGGCGGCCTGACCTGCGAGGACTTCGCCGGCGACCTTTACCCAGAGGCGGCCCTTCTTGAGGACGTTCACGGTGTCTCCGGCTGTGTAGCCGAGCTGCATCGTGTCGGCCTCGGTGAAGGAAACGATACCGAGGAACACGCCGCCTGCGACTGCGTCAGCGCCTGCGGTCTTTTCGTTCTTTTCGATGGTACCTGCGGCGGATTCCTTGCCAACGATAAACTGGTCTGCGTTACGGGCAGCACCTGCCGTGGAGGCGGTGATGGTCACCTTTCCGGTGGAAGAGGTTGCGCCGTAGTTGTCGTCGGCGGCAACGGCAGTTGCGAGGGCGGTAGCGACATCGGAAGCGTCATCGCCGCTGCCTGCCGTGACTTCGTACTTCGTACCTGCGATGGTCACGGAGAACTTGTCGCTCTGTGCCACGGTGCCGCCTATAGTCACTTCGACCACGCGGGCGACAGCGTCGGCGGAAGCGGGCTTGGATGCCCAAACCTTTCCGGGGTTGCCCTGTACGGAGTACACGGGGAAACCGCCAATTTCGTCCTTGTTGTCCTGGAGCGTACCGCTTTCGATGGAATGCGGGACGAACGGGAAAATCAAGCCGGGGAGGCCGATGCCTCCAAATTCATCCTTGTTGAAATCAGCCATATCAAGCCTCCTTTGCGGCCTTTCCGGCCAGTTTGTCCTTCATCGCCTGATAGGCGCTGTCGGTGTTGTACTCGCCCGTTTCCTTGATACCGGCGTAGTCCGGGGTGAACGGGGAACGTTCATCGCCTTCGCCTGCGCCGCTGTCGAGTGTCGCACAGGCGGAGTCGAATGCGGCCGCGACGTATTCTTCGCTCTTGCCTTCGAGGCTGAGCTTGTCGCCGACGACCTTCGAGATAACGGCCTTCTTGATGTCGATGTCGGCGTCTTCAGCCTTGACTTCGCATCCGTAGCCCTTGGCCTTCTCGACGAGGGCAATCTTGTCGGCGACGCGCTTCGCGATTTCGGCACCGTCAAGCTGCTTTTCCTTGAGGGTCTTGAGTTCGGCCTGGGCCGTGTCGCGTGCTGCGGTCATCTTTTCGAGTTCCACCTTCGCGGAATCCCTTTCGGCCGTCACCGTGTCGAGTTCGGCCTTGTGTGCAGCTGCGGAGTCGCCGAGCTGCTTTTCGAGCCCTGTAATCTTCGCTGCGACAGCCTCGTCGGCTTCGTAAACGGCACCGTCAATGATGATTTTCTTCATTGCGTTGTCCTTTGCCGGTTCATGCCCGGCGGTTTTTGGTTTAGTTAAATCGTCAATACAGTCGCCCACGGTGATTTCGACGCTCTCCCCAGCCCTGCCCGCATAGACGAGCGCGAGGTGGTTGTAGCGTATGCCGTGCTGTACCCATCCGTATTCGGTACCGCGCCAGTTGTTGAGCGGGTCCTTGTTCTCTTCGATGACTTCGACGTCGTAGCCCATCGATACGGCCTGCACTTCCTTCTTCTCGATGGCCTCGATTGCCTTCGGGTCGGTGACCGTGATGGTAATCCAGAGGTCGATACCGTCGAAGAAGGCGTCAGTGCCCGTGAATCCGACTTCGTACTTCTTCACGTTGTCGACCGTCACGCTCTCGTTCGGGTGCTGGAGGGTGACAGGCTTGGAGTTCGCCGAGTTGACGGAAGCGGGGTCGCCCACTTCGTTTTCCGGGCGGAGTACACGTTCGAGCGTCTTCCCGTCCTTCCCGACGTAGCGGAACACGCCCGCGCAGGTGCAACGGATGTATGCCGTGAGGTAGCCTTCCGGTGTCCGGTGCAGCCTCTGCGGTTCAAAAAGATTTCTGTCCCTGTAAAAAATTCCCATGCCCCAAAGTTACAGGACGGAAATGGCGAAAAATGGAATCCTATAGCATATTGTCGAATACGCTTAAATTTTGCCGCTTCAAAGCCGCTTAAAACGGACGAGCAGGGCGTTTTTTTCTGTGGGGTAATGAACGTCACGGCCAGCAAGGAAAACGGGCCGAGCGTCACGAAATGGCGAAAAAAAAGGGCGGTACTAGACCGCCCGACTCGAAAAACTATACAAAATGTTTAAATCCGTCCGGAAATTAGCTACTTCCAGTCCTTTTGTTCATCAATTGCAACGGCTTCATCATCCGAACTGGTTGTTTCGGAAAGCATCCTTTCCCATTTTTCCAGTTCCTTGGTGAGCTCTTCGTTGACGTTTTCCAGCCCGGCCATCATCAGCTTGTGGACCTGCTCGTAGGAAAGTTTAAGATTCAAACCTTCCTCGGACAGCTTGATGTGTTCGCGGAGCAAAAGCCGAAACGACTTGATGCAAGTTATCCTTGCCTTGCAATATGCTACTTCCATTTCCTTTGCGGTCATATCTTCTCCTTGGTTAAATCCGTCTTGATACCCATTTCCTCGAGAAAATGGTTGTGGGCGTTCAGCAGCCTTCTCTTGAAGAAATCCTCCTGTTCCGAGAAAGTCTCGCCGAAAAGCTCGAAATCGGTCATCCCCATCCTCTTGAGCTGCAATATGACGTCGTATGTAGGCGTGTTCGTCCCGTCGCTCCATTTGTAAATGGTCTCGGGCTTGATTCCGAGCGTCTTGGCAAGCTCCTTCTGCTTTACACCGATACGCGAACAAAAACTTTTAATGTCAATCATACCTACAATATAGAAATATCTATATAAAAAATACAACTTTTTGAAAAAATTTATATAAAAAATACATAAAGTGGAATAAAATGTGTTATATTTGGAAGAGACGGAAAATAAACATACAAGAACGATATGGAAAACATCAAAAAGAAAAGCGCCCTCTTCCTAATCGGCTGCATACATACCGTGCTTACCAAGTTTTACGAAAAAAGCCTGACGGCGGAAGCTGCGATCGAGATGATAAGAAAGATTATCGCAGACTGACATCCGCTGTCAGGCGCCATTACGGAGAAATGGATCTGAAAAAGAATATAGTTCAAAACGGGGAAAAAGTCAATAGGGTCTATGCGCAACCGCGCATACACGCATAGGTATTCACGATGGACAGGGCCAAGGAAGGCAGCATACTTTCGTTTTTCGAACGGTGCCTCGAATGTTACGAGCGTCGCCACGGCAGGAAGCCGGCGACCCGTGACGAGATGTGGGAGGCAATAACCGAAGGGATGGAAAGGGGCGTCAAGGGGAATCCGGAAAGCTGAAACAAATCAACACCGTTGAACAGGATTTCAACAGGGTTGAATTTTCCGCATTCAGTGGACTATGCCTTCCTTCTTCAGCGCATCCATGCCCCTCGACACGATCATTCGGCAAATTTCGTCGGGAAACGGGGCGCAGGGGCCTTTTTTTTCTTCGAGCGTAGACTTTACCGCCCTTTCGACTTCCGGGCCGAAAAGCTCCCCCAGCGTCATCCCAGCGAGCAGGAAATTCTTGCACGCGGTCGCGGAGGTATCCGTGCCGCCCTTCTTGAGGGTGCTTATCATGGATTCGGACAGCCCCACGGCATCGGCAAGTTCCTTTTGGGTCATCCCCGTCCTGTCCAGAAAAGATTTGATGTCGATTTTCAAGTTTTCCTCGCGCGCGCGTAATATCCCGCTAAAGTAAATGGTTATTTAGTGATAACTATTCAAATTAAGATAATGGTTATTATTACTTATACTTCTTTTTATTTTTAAATAGGCCAGGTTTTTCTAGGTTTTTTTTAAAACCCGCCGGGTTAATCTAGGTTTATTTTAAAACCTATCGGGTTTTTCTAGGTTTTTTAAAAAAACCAGTGGGTTAAAATCTAGGTTTTTTAGGTTTTCCTGGGTTTTTCCAGGTTTTTTAAAACCCAGCAGGTTTCTATAAAAACCCAATGGGTTTCTACAACGGCCCGTCGGGAGCCGTTCACTTGATGAGCCCCATCTTCTTCATGTCCTCTATAGTCCTCACCACGCCCGCCTTGAACTCCGGCGACTCGAACACTTCCGGCTCCGGCCTGAACTCGGAAGAGTTCCTTACGAGGGCGTCACCGGCCTTCTCGCCGAACATCTCCTGCGCCGTCATGCCGACCTCGCAGAGCTTCCTCAGATAGGCGTATCCGGGTTTCTTGCCGTTCAGCCACCCCGTCATCATTGCTGGCGCAGCGCCTAGTTTCCGCGCCGCGTCCGATTTGGACATCTTCGTCCTCTCCAAGAATTTATCCCAGTCGATATTGTTTGCCACGTCCTAAATTTAGAACTTTCTAAAAATATTTAAAAATTATCAAAATATTTTAAATTGATTTTTACAAAATCTTTTTATATTTTTATAAAAAGTTTTTATATTTTTGTAAAAAACATTTGATAGATGTGTAAATCCAAAAAAGGAAAAGACATGAACCCAACAACAGTAGGACTATCGAACAAGGCCTTCGAAATCGCCAAGAAAGTCGACAAGTCGAGGAAGGACAGGGGACTAAGCTCTTCCGTGTCCGCAGTTGTCTCCGAGGCGATCGTAAGGGTGTTCGGCAATGCAGCAAGTTCCAAGTGACAGATACTGGGCCAAGGTGCTCTTCAAGGAGTTCATCCGCCACTACCGCAGGATGACGGACGAGCAGGCGGCTGCCGACGTGAAGCAGTCGATGCTCGACCTCGAAGACCTCAACCCCGACGGCGAGTCGTTCGGCTCGAAGATGGTCCGTTGGTCCATAGAGCGCAAGGACTCGAAGACCGCGGTCGCGTCACGCGAGAACGGAAAGAAGGGCGGGAGGCCCCGGAAGAACGAATGTTCAAGCTCTCGACAGCCAAACGCTACGGAAGATGCCGCTACCCGCGAGGGCGCGGTGAACATGACCTCCGCACCGTCCGGACAAACACGGTGCTGGACGCTGGAATCTGGTACATCTTCCGTAGCAAAGTTTAACGACCAAGAAACCATCGAGATAAGCACGAACAACAAGAAGGGTACGGGGACCGGACCCGTTAGAGAAAAGAAGGTTCCCGTGCCCGACGTGCTCAGCCTCGCCTACTCCGGCGAGTTCGGAAACGTCCGCCTGACGCAGGAACAGTACGCGGAACTCGGCATAAAGTTCGGCAACCTGCAGAAACTGAACCGCGCGATAGACTCGCTCAGCTGCAAGCTCGAGAACAACGAGATAACGCCGCCACCGAAGAACCATTACGCCGTGCTCGTCAAGTGGGCTTCCTACCGGGACGACATGGAAGAGATGAAGCAGCAGGAAGCGGAAACACCGAAGATGACGGAGATGGAAAAGAGCTGGTTCCGGTCGTCAGCAATGATAGCCCAGCAGGAAAAGGAGCTTACGAATGAACGCCGTTGAACTGGCCATACAGAAGGAACTGGTGAACGCATACGCGATGGCCCACAGGACGGTGCCAAACGCCTCGCTCGGGATCGTCGCGGCATCAATCGCCGACGCCGTGCCTTCAATCACCGCGGAGAACGCCCACGACATATTCCGGAGGGCGCTGCAGGTCGAGGCGATACCGACAGTACCGACTCTCGTAACGGCCGCCAAGAACCACATCGCAGAATCCTACGGAGACAAGGGCGATGAAACGAGGTCAATCGAGTACAGGGACCCGCGTGCCGCGTGGCTGCCGAAGAACCCCGTCATGAGGGCAATAAACGTCAGCGAGGCTATCCGGAACTACTGCGTCGCCTGCGGCGGGAACGCATACTGGCAGCTTTGCAGCGCCAAGGCTAGAGGAAAGGAAGCTTACGCCGCGTTCACCAACGGCATCAAGGCGACTGTAATGGCGCTCTACGTGAAGTACTGGCGCAATTCAACATACGCCAAGGGCTACCCGGTCAACGCAGTAATATCGCTTTCCCTGATTCCAGCGACCGTCGAGGACTTCAGCAACATGCTCGCAATCGAGAACGCGGCGGGAGGCCGGTGATGGTGAACGGATTCATGCGCGGAAGGGCGAACGACGGGATCCACGGCGAAGAAATTGAAACAAACCCGATAGGCAAGGTAAACGAAATGAAAAGAACCTACTACAGAATCCTTCGAAAATTCAACGAGGCCATCGGCGGCGACCACTACACCGCCCGTTTCCTCGACACGGTTATACAGACAGCTCTGTTCCTCACGGCGGCGCTCGCATCGGTCGCATTCTTCGTATGGGTGGTATAACATGCAGACGAAGTTTTTTCACCCGAAAAAGGGACACTGGAAGCTCGAAGTCAGCGGGGAACCAACCGACGCGCACATCAAGGCTTACGGCGTCGTGCCGAAGGACATCAAGATTTCCGTGACGCGGAAGGAAGAATCCGGATACAGGAACACGTTCGTCAGCCTGGAATACCTCGCCGAAATTCTTACGAAAGGAAGATGAAGAGATGGAAAAGGAAGAAATGAAGCAGGTAGCCGGTTTCGTTGGCATCATAGCGGCTGGCATGGCGTTCATGTGGCTTTTCGTACAGGCGATGTCGCTTGCCGCCTACCTAGACGGGGGAATGTGATGGAAAGGCTGTGGTACGTCGAGGCGGGCGGTGAACCGCTCGGGGTCATGACGATGCGCGACGCGCTCGAATGGGGCTTCGAGAACGGGGACACGGAACTCTACTTCGAACAACTCGAAATAAACCAACAAACGGAGAAAAGAAAATGAATCAGGACAAGCAGATCAAGGAAACGCTGGCAAGCATCCACCACCTCTACAGCATCGGGAAAATCGACCGCGAGACACACAACAGATGGTGCGCGGAGGCATGCAAGGGAGCTACAAGCTTCGAACAGTAGAAAATAAACCATAAACAAGCCAAACGGAGAAAAGCAAAATGGAAAACGGAGAAATCAAGACCAACGGCGCGGTGACCGTTACGGACGACTACGCCGTCGTGGTGGCCGACACCGGCGCACTGCAGGAATTTTTCAGAGAAGGGAGCAACCTCGACGCGCTCTACGGAGTCATCGAGAAGAAGGCGAAGGGCCTCGTCGCCGATTTCACTACAAAAGAAGGCCGGTCGCAAATCAAGACCGCCGCCCGACAGCTCGCCAGCGTAAAGATAAAGGTGGACAACATCGGGAAACAGGTTGTCGCCGAACTCAAGGCGCTCCCGGATGTCATCGACGCCAACAGAAAATCGTTCCGCGAAAAGATGGAAGCCCTTCAAGACGAAATCCGAAAGCCCGTCACAGAAATCGAGGAACGCGAGAAGGCCGTCGAGGCCATCTGCAACACGCATTTGAACCTCGCATTCGCAGGTTCGGCAGAAATCGAGGCCGAAATCAAGAAGCTCGAAGAGACACCGCTTACAGAAGAGAAGTGGAAGGAAAGCCTCAAGGACGCCACGCTCGCAATTTCCGGGGAAATCAACGCGCTCAAGGTTCTGCGAGACGCGGCACTGAAAAAGGAAGAGGACGCCCGCCGCCTTGCCGAACTCGAAGCGAAGCAGGCCGAGGCCGAACGCATCATCCGTGAACAGAAAATCAAGGAAGAGGCCGAACGCAAGGCGAAGGAAGAAGCGGAGGCCCGCGCCGCCGCGGAAAAGGCCCGTCTGGGACGCGAAAAGGAAGAAGCCGAGAGAAGGGCCGCCGAGGCGGAAAAGGCCCGCCAGGAGGCGCAGAAACGCGCAGAACAGGCGGAAGCCGAACGTAAGCAGCGCGAAGCCGACGATGCCAAGGCAAAATCCTTCAGTTTCGAACCGGCGAAGGCCCCATTACCCTCCCCCGCCCCGGCACCGTCCAAGTGGACCCCTGAAATGAAGGCCGTAAACAAGGCCGTCTACGAACAGATCGCCGCGTACGTCCTCCCGGAAATCAGGAAGACGATCGCCGGGTTCACCGACAACGGCTACAGGGTGGCGGCAGAAGAAGCGGCGAAGGCGGTCGTGAAGGCCATCCTCACGGGAAAGATCAGCAACCTCAAGGTGGAGTACTAGCAACATGGAATTTATCGAAATCGAAAAAGACGAAAGCAAGAAGCCGGAGTGGCTCGAAAAAAGAAAGCACTACATCACCGGCACGGACGCCGCGAAGATTCTCGGGATGTCCCCGTTCGGTTCAATCTTCGACGTATGGCTCGACAAGACCGGGCAGGCTCCCGACTTCGCCGTGAACGAGGCGATGAAGTGGGGCTCGCGCATGGAAAGCGAAATCCTCAAGGCGTATGCCGAAGAAACGGACGCACGTCTCGAACACATGGACGGATACGACCTCGTGACGTGCGACAGTTTCCCGCGCCTCGGCGCCTCGCTCGACGGGTGGAACCACACGATAGGATGCCCTGTGGACGCCAAGAACATCCGATGGAAGGACGAGAAGTGGGGCGACCCGTGGACTTCCGACTTCCCGGAATACTACAGGGCGCAGCTCCAGGTGCAGATGATGGTGACCGGGGCGAAGTTCGCGCACCTCGCCGTACTTTTCAGCGGACAGCAGTTCGTCATCTACACGATGGAATACGACGAAGAAATGGCGCAGAAAATCCTCGACGCCTCCGACGCCTTCTGGCCCTACGTGGCGCACGGCGAAATGCCCGAAGTAAGCGGAAGCGCGACGGCGTCCGGGTTCATCAAGGACAGGTTCGCGGAAGGCGACCCCGAAAAGGAAAAGGAAGCCGACGAGGACCTGCAGAAGTACGTGGCCGACTACAAGGCCGCGACCGCCGCGGAAACGGCAGCGAAGGCCAAGAAGGCCGAGGCCGCGAACCGCATCAAGGTGTTCATGGGCGACGCCACGGTAGTCCCAGGATGGTGTACCTGGAAGAACAACAAGGACTCGAAGGAGACCGACTGGGAAGCCGTGGCGAGGGAAGCGATGGAGCCGCTCGACAGCGCCGCCAGGGTGGCGCTAATAGCGAGCCACACGGCCACTAAGAAGGGCGCAAGGACGCTCCGGATCACGGCGAAAGGGATTTAAACGGAACAATCAAAAGGAACAAAAACTGGAGAAACGAAAATGGAACAGAACCTCCCCGCAACATTCACCCAGAACGAAAGCCAGCTCCCCGCGGTGCAGGCATCGGCATCCGAAAACTCGGCAATCGCCATGGCGGCGCTTCAGAAGGCCACCGTGGAAGCACGCTACAAGATGGCCCTCGCCCGTCCCCGCGACCTCGACATGGTACGCCAGGCGATGCTCAAGGACGCGCAGCGCCCCAGCTTCGCGAACGTCGCCATCTACCACAAGCCGGTCGGAAAGGGCATCGAAGGACCGAGCATCCGCTTCGTGGAATCGGCCATCCGCAACATGACCAACATCCTCACCGAGACGGCGACTATCTCCGAGGACGACGAACGCCGCGTCATCCGCGTGGCCGTGAGCGACCTCGAAACGAACACCTACTTCTCGCAGGACGTGACCGTCACGAAGACTGTCGAACGCTCGAAGCTCCCGCAGGGCGAGAAACCCATCCGCATCCGCACCAATTCCAAGGGGCAGCCGGTGTTCATCCTCCACGGCACTGACGACGACATCCTCAACAAGCAGAACGCGCTCATTTCCAAGGCCGTCCGCACGCTCGGACTACGCCTGATTCCGGGCGACCTCGTCGATGAAGCCCTGTGGTACGTGCGGCAGACCATGCAGAAACAGGACGCGCAGAACCCGGACGCCGCCAAGAACCGACTCATCGACGCCTTCGCGCAGATTGGCGTGTCCGTGGAACAGCTCAAGGAATACGTCGGCCACGAGCTCTCGGCGCTCTCCCCGAACGAACTACAGACCCTCCGCGCCATCTACTCCGCAATCAAGGACGGCGAAACTAGCTGGAAGGCAATCATGGACTCGGAAGCCGAAAAGAACGCGGAAAAGGAAGCCGAAACGAAAAAGACGGCGAAGAAGACTGCAACCGCAACGCAGCAGCCGAAGTCGGCACCGACGGCGACTGAACAGGCGACCGAACCCGGAGAGGCTGAAACCGCCCCGGCCGAACCTACAGACAACGACATGTTCGGATAACACGGAGCAATCGACATGTACGGTCTTGTAAAGCGCTACCCCGACGGGACGGAAAAGGTCATCGCGAAGAGGGAGAACTTTGTCCACCTCAACGACAGGGCGATGAGCCTCAACGAGGACTGGGACGATCCGGACGGGGCTACGTATTCGGTCAAGAAAATCGTATAAAAAAAAGGAAATCAAACTATGGCATACTTGAACCGCGCTACACTTATAGGGAATCTCGGACACGACCCCGAAATCCGCACAAACCCGCAGAACGGGAGGAAGTGCGTGACGTTCACGCTTGCGACATCCAAGCGCTTCAGGGAATCGAACGGAGAGACGAAGGAGCTAACCATCTGGCACAACATCCGCGGATGGGCCGGAGTAGCCGAAACTTTCGAAAAGCTGAACATAAGGAAGGGAACCTCACTCTATGTCGAGGGAGAAATCACCGAAAAAACCTGGACGGACAGCAACGGGCAGAAACGGACGCAGAAGGTAATCGACTGTTCAAATTTCCAAATCTTGACACAGCGCCAGCAGAACAACAACGTTTCGCAAGGCGGTGTGTGGTACGGAAACCAGGACGACGACCCGGCGTTCTGACGGATAGAATTTTGCGGTGAGCCTGTCTAGCCGCCGCAAAAGCCTGCCACACGGCGAGACAGTATCACCCTCATCCGGGATGAGCATTGTTCTCTGTTGTTTTATTCGTCGTGCCCGGCAGGCACAAGGCCGATTAGCTCAACGGAAGAGAGCAGAAACAGCCCGGAAGGGTCGTCGGCGGGCGGGCAACTGTTTAATCAGACGCGAAGGCGGTTCGACTCCGCCATCGGCCTCTAAAAAAAAATGAACAACAAGGAAGCTTCAAGGAGTAAAAAAATGTCAAAAGAGTTCAAGTCCTTTTTCAAGAACGTCGGGGGGGGGAAGGTGAACGGTGCAACTACCCGGTACGTCTTGATACATACGGATGCGGTTGCGCTCACGACTGCAAGTATTGCTACGCGAAAAGCCTTCTTGACTTCCGCAAGCTGTGGAACCCGCTTGACCCTGCCGTTGCCGACAAGGGGAAGATTCTGAAGGTGCTGAACATGATTTCACAGGGAAAGATGAAGGTCACGAAGGCGGTCAGGCTCGGCGGCATGACAGACTGTTTCCAGCCATGCGAGACAATCCACCGCGTCACATACAACACCATAAAGGCGATGAACGAAAGAAGAATCCCGTACCTTATAGTCACTAAATCCGATCTTGTCGCAACGGACGAATACATGGCAATACTCGACCCTCGCCTCGCCCACGTTCAAATTACGGTAACGACAACAGACGACGGGCTCGCACTAAAGTACGAGAAGGCCGTTATCCCTTCAAGGCGAATCAATGCAATAGAGAAACTGTACAGGAACGGATTTGATGTGGCCCTTAGACTTTCTCCTTACATACCGGAGTTTGTCGACCTTGAAAAGTTGAACACTGTAAAGTGCGACAAGGTACAGGTCGAGTTCCTGCGGGTGAATACATGGGTGAAAAAATGGTTCGGTGACATGGTCGACTTCTCGAAACACACGGTAAAGCAGGGCGGGTACTTGCATCTCCCACTTGAAATAAAGAAAGAACTCGTCAAGGGTATAAAGTTCAAGGAAGTTTCAGTGTGCGAAGACGAGGACAAAGCCTACGAATACTGGAAAAACAATTTCAACCCGAACAAGAACGACTGTTGCAATTTGAGGTGAATATGAATGAAAAAGACGAAATGGAAAGAATTTGCAGCGCATGCGGAAAACCGATGAAAAAGGGTTACTGCATTGAAGGCGGCATGGAATACTATTGCAGCGACGAATGCTTGCACACGGCTTACAGCGACGATGAATACCTGGAACTGTATGACGACGGGAACGGTGATTCCTACTGGACTGAATGGGACGAAGAAGGGCGGTACATCGAACTCACAGACTTTTGAACCTAAAGAATGAATATACGCCGATGGGTGCAGCGGCACATTCCGCAACATTAATCACCTTGTCTCCCTAGTGGGAGCGCCCGGAGGCAGATTTTTCACCCTAACAAAAAAGGATAAAACATGGCTGAAAACGAAAACATGAAAGTCAATTCTAACGACGGCAACCGAGAACAAGGAAGACACCTCATTCTTGGAAACGCAACTTGAAATGCTCAACAGGTACAAGGATGTGCTGGGGACTCAAATCATCAAGCTCGTAGAAGAAACTCAAGGCTAGTCCGTCACCCTGCATAATGGCGTAGAAGCCGTTGTGCAGGATAACGGATTAACATAACGGAGAATAAAATATGGACCATCAAGAAATATCCGCGATAGCCACCCTGTACAAGAAAGCAAAAGGCTCTACTTCAAGCGTTGACTTCAATGAAGGTTTCCTTGCCGGGGTTCATTTCATGGAAATCCTAAACGAAGAACGTCTGTGTGGAAACAAGGAGAAAGAAAATGGATAACGTAATAAATAAAAAGATTGACAACGATTTGTGCGAAATAATCGAAGTCAAGTTCGGCAACGGCTACGGCTCCGGCTACGGCGACGGCTCCGGCTACGGCTCCGGCTAAATAGACAAGCTCCTTAGCACAGATGGTTAGTGCACTGGATGCGAAAGCAGCTCGGAAATCGCAGGTTCGAGTCCTGCATAGTCACTATAACACAACACGGAGAATGTTATGAAATACAAATTAACAGACGAAACTAAAGAAGCCTTCGGGAGAACACTACACCGCATTGTTTGTGTAACAGCTTTTGCATCCGTATCCGTTGGAGATGTTGGCGGGTGGGTCGAATCTGAAAACAACCTATCCCAAGACGGCAACGCTTGGGTGTCCGGCGACGCTAAGGTGTACGGCAACGCTAAGGTGTCCGGAACGCGGAG
>Ga0265301_10002362_pt1 | contig 21933 bp, 18 predicted proteins | sample AusTroGonzalo_MG_2_FD_193488 | JGI IMG/M metagenome (GOLD analysis project Ga0265301, IMG submission 193488) | Bovine rumen microbial communities from tropical cattle in Woodstock, Queensland, Australia - Gonzalo_04 | ecosystem: Host-associated > Mammals > Digestive system > Stomach > Rumen ... | reverse complement strand
CGCATAAAGCTGTCATCGTGGCGTGACACCTGCCACGACGTGCTATAGATATACGGCAGGAGGCGGTAGCGGAAGCGCACAGCATCCACAAGTGCTTCATAGACAGGCTCGCCGGCCTTGCCATAGAGATACAGCTCGCGGGGCACATCGGTACCGTGGCTACGCATCATCGGGCAGAGAGCGCCGAACTGCATCCAGCGCACATAAAGCTCCTGGTACTGCGGATTGCGCACCGCAGAGTGATGCCCCATGGTGTTATACGAACCTGCGAAGAAGCCGCCGATGTCGGTGTTCACCTGCGGGTTGGCCGTCAGCGTATAGTTCAGACAGATGGGAATCTGCTTGCGGAAGCTGTCCCAGCTGCTGCCGATATCGCCGCTCCACGTGTTGGCACCCGTGCGCTGCTGACCCGCGAAATAAGAACGGGTAAGGATAAAGACGCGCTTGTCATCGGAGGCTGCACGCTGATGGTCATGAACGCCCTCCACACAGGCCAGAGGAAAGATATTACGCACAGAACGGTAAGAGGCCGCGCCGTCCCCCACGGGGACAACCTCGTCGAGGTCACTCTCCTGATACGAGTGATGGTCGGGGTCCGTAGAATCCATCCACCAGGCATCGATGCCCATCTTATGCAGGCGCGAGAGATTCTCCCAATAGATGTCGCGTGCCTCAGCGGTGAAAGGATCGTAACAGCGGACACCGCTGGGATAATCCATGCGAGGCGGCCACATCGGCAGACCGCTCTGCGGCCACGTCTGGAAATGCATCAGCAATCCCTTCTCATCCATCTGGCGATAACCCTTCGTGTTGGGGCCGAAACTCTGCCAGATGCTGATGCTCATGTGCGCGTGGTGCTTGTTGTGGACCTCGTCGATCATCTGCTGTGCCTGCTGGAAATCCTCGTTCAGGAACTCCATCGCATTCCAGTTGTAGTTGCTCCCCCAGTACTGCCAGTCCTGAATGATGCCGTCAAGCGGTATCTGCTGTTCGCGATAGCGGCGTACGACACTGAGCAGTTCATGCTGGCTCTTGTAGCGCTCGCGGCTCTGATGGAAGCCGTAGGTCCACAGCGGAAGCATTGGAGAACGCCCCGTGAGATGGCGCAGCTCACGAACGACACCGTCCGCCGTGCCGCCATAGACGAAGTAGTAATCCACGCCCTCGCCGACCTGCGACTCCAGCGTGAGACCGTCGCGGCTGTCCAACTGCGTTGGCGAGTAGTTGTCCCAGAAGATGCCATAGCCCTTCACACTCTGGAAGACATTGGCAAAATCCTCGAGGTTCGACTGCATCATCAACCTGTTCTCGCCGCGCTGGCTCATCTTGCCGTTCTGCAGGAGTCCCACGCCATAGAGGGGCTCGTCCGCCTCCAGCGCCCACGACTGGGAGACACGGTAATGACCACGGTCCGGGCCTTCCGCGATAGGCGTGAGGCGATGCTCACCCTCGCTCACCAGCAGTGTACCTTTGGCGTCGGAAAATGAGACCTGACCCGTAGCGGTGTTCACGCTCACGCGCAGGGAAGAGCTGGCATAGGTGACGATGTCGCCCTTCACCTGCTTCTTCACCTTGACCGCCTCTGGCTTCGCAGTAACCACATAGTCATGGCGGCGCACAGGCTGCTGACCGTCGGGCCCTTTCTGAACGCGCACGGCCTGGGGCGTGTAAAACGTAATCGTTTGTGCTGAAGTCATTTGCGCCAACAGCATCAGCAAAGAGAGAAAGGCTCCCTTCATCAAGATTCGTGTTTGCATCATAGGTGTATTTTCTGTTTTTGTTGTCACAATCCGCACAAAAGTACGGCAAAATCATGATTGCAACAAACTTTTAAAGTGAAAAAATGTTTCTTGTGACCATCGGTTCATATTTTTTGCTTACCTTTGCTACCGCATTCAAGATATTCACACAAATCTATGAAGAAATACATCCTTGACCTCGTCGTGCAACGCACCAGCGCACCACGCCCCGGCTATGTTCTCTTGCAGCTCACTGACCCCTCCGGCCCGCTGCCGGAAATGGTGCCCGGGCAGTTTGTGGAAGTGCGCGTGGACGGCTCCCCCGAGACCTTCCTGCGCCGCCCCATCAGCATCAACCTCGTAGATCGCGAGGCCAACGAGCTGTGGCTCCTGATCCACGTCGTAGGCGCCGGCACGAGAGCGTTGGCGACGCTGAAGGCGGGCGACACCGTGAACCTGGTACTGCCGCTGGGCAACGGCTTCACACTCTCCCCCACTCCCCACTCCCCGCTTCTCATCGGCGGCGGCGTAGGCACTGCGCCCCTGCTCTATCTGGGACAGGAGCTGAAGCGCCAAGGCACAAAGCCCACCTTCTTATTAGGAGCACGCGCGTGCGAAGACCTGATGCAAGTGGAGCGCTTCCGCGAGGTGGGAGAAGTGTATATCACCACCGAGGACGGCAGTCTTGGCGAACGAGGCTTCGTCACACAGCATTCGCTATGGAACGGCACTTCCGCCTACGATTACATCTACACCTGCGGCCCCAAGCCCATGATGGTGGCCGTCGCACGCCTGGCACGCGAGAAAGGCATCCCCTGCGAGGCATCGCTGGAAAACCTGATGGCCTGCGGCCTCGGCGCCTGCCTCTGCTGCGTGGAAGACACCACGGAAGGACACGTCTGCGTCTGCAAGGAAGGACCTGTGTTTAACATCGAAAAACTGAAATGGTAAGACTCACCCCCTACCCCCCTCTCTTTCAAAGAGGGGGGATAGTATAAAAGGAATTAAAATTGAATAACATGACAACGAGCAACAACAATATAACATCGCGCCAGCCTTCCCCCTCTTTGCAAAAGAGGGGGTTAGGGGGTGAGTCCGTAAACATCGGAGGTCTCACCTTGAAGAACCCCGTGATGACCGCCTCCGGCACCTTCGGCTACGGCCTGGAGTTTGCGGACTTTATCGACCTCAACCGCCTCGGCGGCATTATCGTCAAGGGCACCACGCTGGAGCCGCGGCAGGGTAACCCCTACCCTCGCATGGCCGAGACACCACAGGGAATGCTCAACTGCGTAGGCTTGCAAAACAAAGGCGTGGATTACTTCTGTGAGCATATATACCCCGAAGTGCGGAAAATCAACACCGCCGTGCTGGTCAATGTCAGCGGGCACAGCATCGAGACCTATGTGGAATGTGCACGTCGCATCGCAGAACTGGAAGACATCCCCGCCATAGAGCTCAACATCTCATGCCCCAACGTCAAGCAGGGCGGAATGGCTTTCGGCGTGACCTGCGAGGGTGCCGCCAGCGTTGTCAAAGCCGTGCGTGCCGTCTATCCCAAGACGCTCATCGTGAAGCTTTCGCCCAATGTCACCAGCATCGCCGACATCGCGCGCGCCGTAGAAGCCGAGGGTGCAGATGCCGTCTCGCTCATCAACACACTCATGGGAATGGCCATCGATGCTGAACGCCGTCGCCCCATCCTCAGCATTGGCACAGGCGGACTGTCGGGTCCTGCCGTGAAGCCCGTGGCATTACGGATGGTGTGGCAGGTATATGACGCTGTGAAGATTCCCATCGTGGGCCTCGGCGGCATTATGAATGCCACAGACGCCGTAGAGTTCATGCTCGCAGGAGCCAGCGCCGTGGAAATCGGCACGGCCAACTTCATTGACCCCGCCGTGACCATGAAGGTCATCGACGGCATCCATGACTACCTCACGCGCCACCACTTCAGCAGCGTCCGCGACATCATCGGCGCCGCACATCAGCAGGGTTAAATATCGATATCAAAAGGATTAAACCACGGCAGAATACTCAGCGTCAGGCAAACCTTGTTCACAGCCCCCAACATAAAGTAAACGGCACCCGTGTCGTGTGCTGACAAGCCGCGCATAGACCCCCAGTCCTTCATGTTCAAGTCCACATTCTTCATGCCCTGTTCGGTAGAGAGGAAGTAGTAGAGGTTATTCGCATTGCCCACAGGCACTGTGATGTCTGCCTTGTGGTGTACCAGCAGTATACGCTCGTCCTGTCGCGGTGTCCAGCCTTTGCAGAGGTTGTCCGTATCGAGTTTCTCCAGGATACGTTGCGAAAGCTCGGAGTTCAAGTCCTGTATCTCGGGTGTCACGAACTTGTCGATATCCAGTGAACCTATCAGCTCTTCATCGATCTCTACACGTGTGTGTTTCATGCTGATAAACCAATCATCAATATTACTCAACACAGGCTCGATGAACAACCGGTCGCGAGGAATGCCCAAATTGAAGTATTCATTATAGGTCAGTAGCACATGCACCACCGTGGATGGCATTCCGGATATCTCGGCACGGATGAACTGGCGGTAAGTCTCGGGGATATCATAGGAGCCGCCACCTGCAATGGAATAGGTGAGGTGCAGGTCGGGGTACTTCTCATCAATCAGCCGCACCACCCCCATCGTCGTCTGCCCACCCTCGGAATAGCCGATATTGAAGAGGACATCATCATTCCACAGATAGCCCATTTTCGGCAGCAGCTTCTTCGCGGCCAGGAGCGCGTCCACACTGGCCTGGGCATTCTGTCGTGACATACAATACGCCTGCAGCTTATCCTCTGTGGCGCCAAATCCATAGTAATCCGCAGAGACTGTGATGAGCCCGCTCCCCACAATGATTTTCTGTGCGGTGAGCTCACCACGCGAGGGGCACTCGTCGGCACGGAACACCGTGAAATGGTTATAGAGCATCAGCCCGCGAGCACGCTGTCGCGGCTTCACCTCGTCACCGATGGTAATAGCGCCGGAGAGCATCACCGGATTGCCGTAGGGATCTGTTGACGGATATTCAAAATTATAGGCCGTCATCTTCGACTCCGCGTAGCGCACAGTACTGGTGATACGCGGTGCCATCGGGTCGTCATCCTCCTTTGGAGCGACTGGCTTGGTGGCAAACTGCCCAGCCCCTACATTCTCATCGTCCGTACTACAAGCAGTCAGTATCAGCACAAAAAAGCATGGCAGGACGGCCAATAATCCTTTTGAAAATAGATTCCTTGTCACGTTTATATGATAATAACAAAATCCAGATAATCCAAAGTTTGGGTACAAAGGTAGTTATTTTACACATATTACCATCACTTAGGAAGTGTTTTCTCGCAAATTCATGTTTATTGCACATGATTGGCTGTGTGAAAAGTGTAAAAAAGACAATCATTATCCTGCAGAAAAGCCGTGAACGAGTCATTTTCTCTAAAAAGCACTTGTCATCAAGAGAAATATCAATAACTTTGTGGCTTAGACATCTATTTTACTTAACCCAATTAATAACGTTTCTATTATGAAGAAAAGAAGTTTTCTTGGAGCGCTCGGCGTAACGTTGCTCGCCGCCCTCCTCTTTGTGGCCTGCGGCCCCACAACAAGCGATCAAGTTGTCGGCTCCTACAAGTTCACCACTGAGTGGGATGAACCGGGAACGGAAAAATCATTCCCGCACAAGATTACCATTGATGAAACAGAAATCTTCGAGGAGGATAAGTCCTATACTGAAGAAGGCATGAAAAGCGTCACCTACTTTATCGACGATGAAGGACGCGAGTTATCAACTACACTCTATTTCTCCTACGTGAGAACAGGTACCTGGAAAATCGAATACACCGACGGCAGAGAATGGCTGGTTATCAACGGCTTGACCGATGAGTCGAGATTCGAGAAATACGAACTCTCCGAAGAGGATCCCGCTCTGGAAGCGTGGAGCAAGCAACTGGGCGAAGACATTGTAGCTGATATGAATTCCGACGACGACTGGAAGAGCGAGCACAACTATGGCTTCATCGGTGTCAACGATGAAACGCTCACCTACGAGACCAAGACCGAAACCATCAGAGTACAGCGCATCAAGTAAGTTTCGGCTGTCGTATAGACACTAAAAAGGGAGCTCATGCCCTCACGGGTTGGAGCTCCCTTTTTTGGCCGCTAATAGAAAATAAGGAGTAGAAAAGAGAGAGGTTGCGGCCAGCTTTCTTGGGTAAAAGTGAAATATGAATATCTTTTTCTAATTAGAAATCAATATATTAGTCCTTGCGACCTGAGAAGGTCTCGAAGGTTCCGTCGTCATAGAAGACGTGGATTTCTGTGATACGGCGCTGTGGTTTGTCAATATATTTCACAATTTCACGAACCATCACATTACCTTCTGGAACATTGTTGGCAGGCTTGGTGTCAGCTTCTGTCGGACGAACGCTTTCATCCAGCTTTGTCTTGCCTTGCGTTTGGGATGCCTCCTGATCAGGAGTGCTCTCCATGTCACCCTCGCCAAACATCAACCACGTGATGCTGATCTCAGGAAACCGACGGTGTATCGCCTGAACGGTGTTGTTCGTTGGAGAGGTATGCCCGTTGAAGATACTGGAAAGCGAGGAGGGTGAAATTCCAAGTGCAGCTGCAAAGTCGCGTTGAGTCATTTTGTGGCTCTGCATGATCTGCGAAATGCGTTCCTTCATCGTTTGATTTTTCTTCTTTAGGCGGCCTCCTGACGTTGGCCATATCGGTTTGACGCTGCAAAGGTAAGGAAAAAGTATTTATATCTCCAAATTTATAAGACAAAATTTTTAAAATTCGTGATTATAATGTGTTTCGAAATATAAATACAGTTCTCCAAACTACGCGAACATGAATATTCGCATTTATAAACCCGAACGCTTAAGGTCGTATTTCTACATACTTAAAGAAAATACTTGAATAAAATTTCCGTAAAAATTGGATTTCAACCACTTAAAATAAAAAGAAACGGTCGGATTTGTTTCCGAGGAACAAATATTCAAAGATATTTACAATTGCATCTGCATCAAGTAACGAAATGAGTTATGTATTGTGCTGATATTTAATTATATAAAATGTTGTTTTCGTGTTGAATATTCAAACATTTGCACATTCAAATAAAGAGGTTTGGAATTTCGAACACAAGATTCACGGATTTCAAATTGCCATTTATGTTTTCGAATCGTTATGGATTTGCCTATAAAAATTTATGTTCATAAATCGCAAAGGTGAATTTGTTCAGCTTTCGAAATGCCAAGAAATGTAAAATTAAATCTCAGAATCTTATTATTTGCGTGTATGAAGTACAATCGAAAGAAGGGACACGCCCCTATTTCTGTGCAATTCTCAGCGCATAAAAATAGTCCCTATCTCACTTGAATCAAGTTCGTTAGGGGCTAAAAATCCTGTTTTAAAAGAATACCAGAATAGAGAAAAATCAGTGCAAAATTTGATAAACGAGCTCCTTGAGGAGGTCTCCATCCGATGTTTTTTGCCCTCCTACTCCCTTCGAAGCGGCATCCGTTCGACGTATTTCACCTATAATATAATAAACCTTTGTTGCAGAATATTGCCGCATTGCCGGGAGAATGTTCTTGCGAACCTGCCAGGTACTCTGCCCCAACCAGTCGGCAATCCCCTGTTCCGTCTTTACAGGAGAATAATAGGCGAGCATCAGATCGGAGTAGAATTTGAAGATGGTGGAGAGTGTGGGTTGCAATGCGAAGTTCTTGGGGTTGCTGTCAAAATATTTCACAATCTTATTTGCCTTCAACACATCCCTCACTGACAAGGCTGCTGTCAGCTCGAAGGAATTGTACTCTTTGCTGATGCCGATATTGTCCTGGATGGCCTGTGCGTCGATGCGATGCCCCTCGCCCACCGCCACGATGAGCTTATCCAACTCGCCCGCAAGGCGGCTGAGATCCGCGCCTACGTGTTCGCAAAGGATCAAGCACGCGTCTGGCGCAATCTCAACGCCCTTTCTTTTCACGTAACTACCCACAAAACCAGGAAGTTCGCGGTCATAAAGTTTGTTGGATTCAAAGACGATTCCAGCCTTACGAATGTCCTTTGCCATGTTTGTGCGGCCATCGAGGACACCATTTTTGTGACAGAGCACGAGAACGGTCGTTGGCATGGGTTTCTGGGCATAAAACGCTAACACCTCCTTATGCGGCAGACTCTGAGCCTCGCGCACCACCACCACCTGCCGCTCCGCCATCATGGGGTAGCGCTTGGCAGCATTCACCACCTCCTCGCCAGTCGTCTGGGGGCCGTAAAGGATGGTGAGGTTGAAGTCGCGCTCCTCCTCCGTGAGGGCCTGCGCCACGATATATTCGGAGAGGAGATCAATATAATACGGCTCCTCCCCCATCAGATAATAGATGGGTTTGAAGTCGCCAGCACGTACCTGCTGCACGATTTCCTCATAACTGATGCCTCCTGCTTTCTTTGCCATATTACCACTTCAGGTGCTTCACCGTCTTGTCTTTGCTCTTGATCTTCTGCAGCGCCAGGATGCCGATATGCACGTGGTCATGCACGTAGTTCGTGGTGACCTTCTGGTCGCTCTCCGCCGTCTTCACGCCTTCCGGCGTCATCGGGTTATCCGATACTAACAGCAGCGCACCGGTGGGGATGTGGTTAGCGAAGCCCGTGGTGAAGAGCGTCGCCGTCTCCATATCCACAGCCATTGCGCGCGTCCGCAGGAGATACTCCTTGAAAGTCTCGTCGTGCTCCCAGATGCGGCGGTTCGTGGTATAGACAGTGCCCGTCCAGTAGTCATGACCCGCATCGCGAATCGAGGAACTGACGGCACGCTGCAGCATGAATGCAGGCAGCGCAGGCACCTCGGGCGGATAGTAGTCGTTCGATGTTCCCTCGCCTCTGATGGCCGCCAGCGGCAGGATGAGGTCGCCCATCTGCACCTTGGCCGGAATAGCGCCGCATTTGCCCAGGAACAGGCACGCACGCGGTTTGATGGCACTCAGCAGGTCCATGATGATAGCGGCGTTGGGCGAACCCATACCGAAGTTGATAATCGTGATACCATCAGCGATGGCCACACGCATATTAGCGTCGTAAGGCGGTGCCTCGATGCCGAAATGCTCACAGAACAGATCCACGTAGTTGTTGAAATTAGTCAGCAGCACCAGGTCCGTGAAGTCCTCCAGCGGGTGTTTGGTATAGCGCGGCAACCAATTTTCCACAATTTCTTGCTTCGTTTTCATACTTCTTTTTGGTTATTTCGATGCAAAGATAGCACTTATTTCCCAAATCCCGTCACAATTATTGTTAAAACTATGCCCGGCATGCTGCCTTTCCAGCAGCTTAATAGTAATTCTAGCCCTTCTTTTACCACACCTGAATCGTGCGCGCAATTTTACTCCGAAAAACCTACACACCTACACCTTTGGCAGTTAACTATTAGAATATTAGACGGATAAGCAGGTGTAGGTTCGGGTGTAGGTTGGGCAAAAAGGTGTAGGTTTTAACACTTTTTCGGCGATTCACACGAAATGGAATGGGAAGATTGGGGCTGACAAGTACCCTGATTCTCTGGCCACAAGACCACGGTCTTATCGTTTTTATCACGGGTGAGAAAGTATTTTCTCATGCGTGAGAAAAATCTTTATCACACATGAGAAAAACCGTCATGCCTACGACGATAACAGCATTGTTCACTACGTTAGACACTCACGCAGCGCTTTGTTTAATCATTAAGTTAAATTGTTGGGTGGCCTGCCTCTATCGTTTATCCGCGTTTCCCAAGGTCGCGAAATCTCTCAAGATTCAGCTATGTCCAATGCTGCAGCTCCACCTGCACTTGCAATATGATTTCCTCGTCTTTCATAACACGATGTATTTCGACGTATTTATGTGTTGCATAGATACAAAGTTATTTCGTAAAATACGATAAAATGCACGAAAACGCATCCTGAAATACGATAAAAAGTACGGGATAGGGGCGTCAGCGGCCTCTGTCAGTTTGCATGAAATAGTTTTGCGAAAGAGCAAGGTCTTCTCGCCTGAAGACCTTGCTCTTTCCATATTTGGGGTTGCGGCAGGACGGGTCACTCCTGGTTCACGCCACGGGTGGCTTTGGGCTGGACGGTGGTGACGGTGTCCTGTGGTTCTTCGGCGCGGGTGGCGGGGGCGTGCTTGGTGTAGGAGCCTCCGTAGTAACGGCGGTCGTAGTCGTAGTCATAGCCGTAGTAGCCTTCAGTCTCCCAGTAGCGGTCGTAGTTGCGGAGGCGGAAGTCGGTGCTGGAGTAGCGGCCGTCGATGGTTCCCCAGAAGTTGTCGGCGCTGAGGCCGTAGCGTCTGATGGAGCAGTCGAGGTCGGGCTCGTCGTAGAACGTGAGGTAGATGACCTCGTTCTCGATGTAATAGCTGAAGTCATGACGGACCTGGGTGTTGCCGTAGCGACCGTAGTAGTCGATCTGCGTGCCTGTGCCCCTGCGGTAGCCCCATCCTTCGGGGTAGAAGATGATGTCGGAGCCGCGGGCGGGAATACCGTCGTAGTACATATCGAGGTCGCCGAACCAGTGGCCTTGCAGTTGGTAGCCCACGTTTTCGTCTTGGTCGATTTCGCAACTGGTGAGGCTGAATGCCGTGATGAGCAGCAGGCTCATGAGGGCGATATAGGAGTACATTTTCTTCATAGTTGTCAACTTTTAAGTGGTTTGATGCTGCAAAGGTAAGGGCTTTCTGCTGCGCCACCAAAGGAAAAGACCTAAAGCGGATAGGATTTTCCCCATTTCACATTCTGCCCACGGTCATCTCAAAAACACAAATGCCTGTCATGGTCTTAGTTGATACGCTACAGATTTAACAGATTACACGGATAAACATGGAACATAAATCAATCATAAATCAGGACTTAAATGTTTTTTGAACAACGAATTATACGAATTAAACGAATTATATCCCCGCTCTCGGAGAAAGGGATTGGCTCACAGCTAAGGCTGTTAGCCGTAGGGGATTCCGAGGGCTGTCACTCTGAAAACTCGTTTTCAAGATGACCAGCCATCGAAACTCCCAACCCCATCGGGGCGACATCCCTTTCACCGCCCACGCAAAGATATCCGTGTGATCCGTGAAATCCGTGGTCAAGAAGAGAATTCGTGAAATTAGTAAAATTCGTTGTGAGATAAAAATATGCTTATTACGCTCATTTGTTTCCATCGAAAGATTTAGGTTCGGATTTGATGAGATTTAAGTTCCATCCCTTTCTCCGGACTTTGTCGAAAATACTCACGCTCGGAATTAAAAATAAAGGATTTTATTTTGTACTTCTCTCGCTTCATCGTATTTTTGCAGCATGAAAGATGAAACGGTACTCTCCTACCCGACCCTGAACCTGCCCCCTGCCGAGCTGCGACTGGAGCAGACGGAGGGTGGCGTGACGGTCTTCGACCCGCTGCGGCGACGGCATGTGCGGCTGACGCCGGAGGAATGGGTGCGCCAGCATTTCACGGCGTACCTGATTCAGCACAAGGGCTATCCTGCAGGGCTGTTGGGCAACGAGGTGTCGCTGACCATCAACGGGATGACGCGCCGCTGCGACAGCGTGCTCTACGGCCTCGACCGCCAGCCTCGGATGATCCTCGAGTACAAGGCGCCGACCGTGGCGCTGACGCAACGGGTGTTCGACCAGGTGTGGCGTTATAACACGGTGATGCGCGTGGAATGGCTCATCGTCAGCAACGGCCTCCACCACATCGTCTGTCACCTGAACAGAGAGACAAACACCTATGACTTCCTCGCCGAAGTTCCCCCCTACGAGACCTTGAAAGACTGAGCCTCATCACATAGTCTTAAAGGAACACGGATTACACGGATACAATCATGTGCAAAGAAAACAAAGACCTCTGCCAGCTCGTGGTAGAGGTCGGAGAAAATGTTTATTAACGAATGAAACTTTATGGCAATTCCAAGGAAATATTGAAAAGACCTATTATGAAATCAGTCTGAATACATCTCCTGCGCTTGTTTGAACTCTTCAGGATAATTGGCTTTCAAATAAGCCATTTGATAAGCCAGCCAAGTGTAGCAAACAGCATGGGACTTTTGGAAAGCGTACAAACCTTTAGCCTCCATTTCATTCCAAACCTTTTCAAGAGCATCCTTTTTATGACCATTCTTCATACCACCTTCTATGAAACGGGGCTTCAAGACAGAAAGCACATCCATCTTCCTTTTACCGAAGGCTTTTCTCAGCAAGTCGCTCTCACTTCTATCGAAGTTGGCTATCAAGCGCGAAAGCATCATCAATTGTTCTTGGTAAACAATGATACCATATGTATTCTGAAGGTACTTTTCCATACAAGGGATGATGTACTTTATTCCTTTCTTTGATTTTTTGTGCTTGACGAGTGTTGGTATATCTTCCATGGGACCTGGGCGATATATGCAGTTCAAGATGACCAAATCCTCAAAGCATGTAGGATGAAGTTTTTGCATGAATTTTTGCATCCCTTTTGAACTGAACGGAAACACGTCATCGGTTTGGCCTGTTTGGAAAAGTTCCATCGTCTTCTCATCATCAATCGGAATCTTTTCAATATCGAAATCCTTATCATAGTGAACTTTTACACTCGCACATATATCCCTCATCTGGGAAAGAGTTTTAAGACCAAGGAAATCAAATTTTATAAGACCAGACGACTCCACATGCCATCCTTCGTATTGAGTACAATTCACTATTTGTTCATTACCCTTTGAATCTTCTATTGAACAAGTTGAAATAGGTGCCCAATCAGAAACAGGCTTGTCCACTACAACAAACCCACAAGCATGGACACCTAATCCACAGATTTTTCTTTCTAATATAGCAGTATTAGCAAATGCATTACGCAAAGGGATTCCGACTTTTCGAACAGCTTTTCTTAACTCTAGTTCATATTTGACGTAATTCTTTATAGAACGCCAGGAATAACCTGATAGGAGTTCGTTAATAGCCAGAATCTCAGGAGCATGCATTTGGTTAACTCTTACTACCGTACTGAATGCATTAGCTGTTGAGAATGCGCGGAAAGAAACAACATGAGCGCAGCAGTCCCTACCATATTTTTGTTGAAGCCATTCAATAACACGATCTCGACCTTCATCATCGAAGTCAATGTCTATGTCTGGGAACATCGTACCTTCTGGACTTAGGAAACGTTCAAAGAGTAAACCGTGTTTCAATGGGTCAATCTTAGTAATACCCAAGCAATAACATACAAGGCTTCCAGCAGCTGAGCCACGTCCAGGGCCGACCCATACGCCAAGCTCAGATTGGGCGGTGTTAATTACATCTTGCAGAAAGAGAAAATAGCCAGAAGCCCCTCTTTGTTTGATAATTTGCAGTTCAAAAAGAAGCCTGTCAGTCACATCTTCTGGAAGTATATCCCCATATATCTGTTTTGCTTTAGCAAAAGAAAGGTGTTCCAAATAGTTATCCTCCTTTTCCCTTCTCTCATTCCCAAAGCCATCAGGAATGCGAATAGCAGGAACAATGGGAGCATGGCATATGTCATAGAACTCAACCTTGTCAAATATCTCCATCGTATTGGCTATAGCTTCTGGGACATCTGAGAACAACTCGCACATATGTTTTCTGCTTGTCAACCAGCGGAATTGAAGTATATCTGTTTTGGCAAATTCATCCATAGTCTTACCTGTAGCATAACATTGTTGGATATTGTAAGCTGCCAAATCTTCAGGAGCAACATAATGAACATCATTTGTGGCTACAACCTTTACGCCAGACTCCTTTGCTTTTTGCATGAGAACGGCATTAACCCTTTGCTGTTCAAGCATCAGATCACTCGGTGTGTCGCTCTTTAAGTCATAATCAGCACAACGCTGTAACTCCAGATAATAATCCTCCCCAAAAGTTTGCTTGTACCATTTGATAGTCGCATCAAGCCCTGCTATGTCATCGCTTACTATATGGGAATATACCTCACTACCAATACCACCCGAGAGGGCAATCACCCCTTCATGGTATTTCTCCAAATCATGATGGTCTGTTCGTGGTCTCATATAGAAACCGTCAGTCCATGAATTACTGATAATCTTGATGAGGTTTTTATAGCCTTGATAGTTCTTTGTCAAGACTGTTAAGCGATAGCCTTTGCAGTGCTTGCCAAGCTTCTTGTCCTCCTTTGCACCTGGTGCAACATACAGTTCACAACCAATGATAGGCTTAAAAGGTTTCTTCCCTTTCTGCCGTCTTTCATTGTTGACACGAGAAACATAGTCGAAAAACTCCATCATACCAGACATATTACCATTGTCAGTAATAGCTACGCCTGGCATCTTGTCTTTGATGGCAGCATCAACCAGTTCCTTTATATTGGCGCACCCATCATTTATTGAATAATGGGAGTGTACATTCAAATGTACAAAATTTTGAGTTCTCATATTTTTCCTATTTTATTATTAATCCCTTAAATAACAATAATATTTACGGAACAGATCAAGTCCCTGCTCGATTCTTCGTCTCTCATCTTCTGTATATGAAGCTGCATACTTCAACAACTCAAAGGCATCAGCCATCATCTGAATGGTCTTGTTCCATTTCCGCATATCATCGAAGTCTGGCGGATAACCATGCTTGTCTAGAGCTTTGAATGCTTGTAAGCGAGGTTCTATAATCTGTGACAAAGTATGGTAAGTGTTCCATACCTCTTCAACAGGGTAGTCATGTTTGTGACTCCAATTATCTGTGTTGTCAGTTTTTATTTTCATCATACTCGCAAAGATTCATTATTTCCATAATTGTACAAATTGTGGCACAAAGTAATCAAAGACCTCCGCCAACTGGTGGCAGAGGTCTGAGTAAAATACATTATTCCGTCAAATTATTATGCGATTGGGTCTAAACAGACATCTTTGCGTCGGCACATCTTGCAATGTTTACCCATCCAAACTTCATCGAACTGGTTCTTCGCCTGCTCAACAATCTGAGGCTCATCAGTCAGTATGCCAGCCTCGAAGTTGCGGGTTGTGGTTGCTTTCATGCCTAGTCCTGCCCCCGTAAGGTTTGCACTACCCACATACACCTCCTTGCAGTCAAAGACCAGTATTTTGAAATGCACGCGAGGGCAAAGCACACGTTCCAATCGGTCAAACAGTACAGGGAACTTGTCAAAGTCATCGCGGAAGTTCTGCCCAGGTTCTTTTGCATGAATCAGCCGCACCTCCACCCCACGATGAATCAACTGCGCAATCAGTCCAAGTAGCGGTTTCACCTCACCATCAACAACTACATAAACGTCTTTGATGTCAGCGGTACCAATCCACAGCGTGTGCTTCACGGACTTTATCCGTTCAAGCACCCCTTTGTAATGGGCAGAGTTGGAGATATAGATGGTCATATTAAACCGTGATTATATGACTCTTCCAGCCATGATAAGGATTCTTGATGATGTGCTCGTATATTGTCTAATGTCCATATTGGATAATGACCATAAACGTACAGCATTTTTAGACTTTCGATATGGCCACTAATTGAGTTTGCTAGGTATGACTCTATATGCCCACGCTTCACTTCAAAGGCAGAGTCACGTAGTGAGCTATTCTGCCCTGAGGAAATCATACATAGATTTCCTATATCATCTTTGAGGGCCGCGTCATCAGGATTTGTTTTTTGGAGTTCATTCCAATTGAATCGTCTTTTGTCTTCTCCAAAATGTTGGGGCGCAATGTGTTCTATAGAACGGTTCCTGCGGAAAATGTAGTCATTAGCCAGATTACGTTGTTTAGGATCTGTGAAAAATCTCGCCTGATTTTTCCATAAGTAATAGTCGATTCTCCAGAAATAATAACGATCAATTTTTCCGTATCTTAGCGACTCATCCACATCATCTTCCCCAGCAAAAGGATTGGGGTGCCAGAAAATGTCTAATTCCTCCATCTTTCTGAGAATGTCGGTTTCGTTGATATAAAGGCTGTCTGTGGCTTTGACTTTTTCTCCAAACCATACCAATAATGGTGCAACCCAGTAATAATAAGTCATCGCAGAAGAAGCAGAATATAACATGGTTTCAAACTGGCGAATTTCTTCTTTCCTTCCAAAATCTCTGTATAATTGGAAGGGATAGGGTTCATCGTCGTTATCACTATAGCGTACCAGATAATAATCTGTAAGCAGTCGATAAAGCAACAGATTTCTGAAGAATATTTCAATGTTAATCTGCGAAAGATATCTGTTAAAGGTTTCTATGAGTTTATGCTCATTGAAGAAATCGGTAGTAGTGATTTCATCTTGCGAGACCTTACTAATATCCTCTGCATAACCAAGAGTGATAAAAAGAACTTGTAATAGAAACTCGGGAAAAGTGAGCAGGGTAAAGATATTCTTGCGCCGACGTCGCCGATTGTTCGGATTGTTGTTCAAAGGATCGTCCATCGGTTTGATGTGAATAATTTCCCTTCCTCTCACTTCTTCTTTCAGGTCTTGAGAGATACTCTTTACGACTTCCAGAATTGGTGAGATGGTATCTTCTTTTGTATTTAAGATTCTAAGAATAGCATTTTGATACTTCAAGCGACAGCGTTCGTAGGAATTATTATCAGCCTCATCATCAGACAACTCTCGATTGTATCTTGTTGGTCTGTAAAGCATTTGGTCTGCTAGAGAACAAGTATTCCATAACCTTGTGTATTCTGCTTTCTTGTCAGATTTCAATTTGCTGAGCAATGTCACTTTCAGAATCTCATAAGGTTCTAATGCTTTACCCGTGGTATTCATCCTCTCGAAGTACGTATTGAGTTCTATCATAGTATATTCTTCCTCGAGTTTAGAAATGAAGAATGTCAGATGACTATATATGAAATCACCAAACGACCTCTTATCAAGTTCTTTGTCGCGGATATACTTATCAATAACCTCAAGAGCATTGTTCATCTTAATATTAGTGATTCTATGCATTCGTTCCTCGTCGCATTGCTTAATTCCGACTAACGTAGAAAGGTACTCTTCATCGGTTTCGCGAGCTGCAAATTTCAGTCTTGGAGATCCTCCGACTCTGATGAAATCACGCCAACCAAAAGTAATGCCTAATAACATCATCACCGTAAAACGTTGCTGACCATCCACCAGTTGTAAAAGACCATTGCGACTGGAGATTGTAGTAAGCAGACCTATATAATAGGGTTTAGTTGACTGATAGATAAAAGCGTGGTGCAGGTCTTCCATTAGCCGCACAATTTGATCGTCTCCCCATTCAAAGAGCCGTTGATATAAGGGGATACTGAACAATTGCTGTTTATAGTTACTTTCTACGATTGATTGTGGGGTATATTTATTCTCTGACATATTCTGAAACTTAGATGTGAAGTGATTTGAACGGCAATAGATAGTCATCCTCAATAATTTTATATAATCTTTTCTCCTGTGCCATATAATCGTCCCGGATTGTCCGATTACCATTTTTCCTGAATTCATGGACCATTGGTAGATAAGCTATTCTGCTTTTCATTTCTGCAAGGAAAAATGTTGGGGACGTAGCTCTGTTTATCAAAAGTATGATTCTGCTTTCTCCTGCTTTCTGATATAAGGTAGAAAGATTAGCCTTGCTCGTGTCATATCTTATTTTAGAAATCACCCGTGTAATGCATGTCAGAGCCTCTGCAATATATTCTTCTCCAAACTTCAGGTAATAAGCAAAAAGGAATGCAGCAATTACATTGCCATACCACCAATGTGTACGTTTCTTATTTTCAATAGGTCTCCTTTCTTCTTGGAATAATTCTTTATCATCAAATATTGGTTTAACAATCTGTCCGGAACAAGATATGGTATCCCACAATGCTTGATACGCTTTAGTTTGCGTGAAAAGTTGGTATCTTCTGACAAAGTGTTCGACAAACGCAAAGAAGTGGCTTCCACCTTGAATGGCTTCATTGTACTCGAATGCCTCTCCAAATGGTGGAACGGCATCTATCATAGCCGCCGATTCGAACTCGGTCTTGATGGCTTTATTTGCATGGGGATCGCATTCTTCCATCATTGTCCATTTTCTCAGGCAATACAGATACCGACCCACAACAATCGAAACGCTTCGGTCACCCAACTCACTCTCATGTCGTAGCAGAAGAGAATCCCATTTCTTGGCCAAATGCATCTGTTGCTCTTCCCACGGAATGAAACGTAAATGATGAGATTTAAGCAACTCATAATCAGTGAGTGGCTTCCCCCTGTCGTTCTGTGCCGAGAAAAATGTATATGCTAAATCTAACGACTCGCTGGTAAGGAACAATGTATCAAATGTAGTATGGCTCTTCAACAGCTCTACTATTTGCGCTCGCTTTGCTGTTCGTTCTTTATCTCCCTTTATATCATCCCACCCTCGCTGCTGAATAAAACTACGAATGAGATACCTGTTGTAGGCAATGAAGTCATTGGCTTCTTTTGACAGGAAACGTTCATGTAGTAAAGGAGAAGATTTGTCTCCAAGTTCAAGCAAAAGAAGTGATAATGTCACCATCCTCTGCTGACCGTCAATGATATTCCACTTGCCATCCTCTTGCTTCATACCAAATTGAACAATGATAGTTCCCAGATGATAAGGATGGTTTGTATGGTCTTGCATTAACAGATCATCAAGGAGAAGACGCACATTTTTCTCGGGCCAGCAATAAATACGCTGATACTCAGGAATGGCTAATGTCCCTTTGAATTTCTGAATCTTGATAGGACTTAAAAGGTCTACCAATCGCTCTTTATGCAATTCTACCATATTGATGAATTATGATTATACCTTATCTTTCATGAATGAAGGATTATCTTAATTAGTATTCTTATCCACATATTCGCAAACATCTCCCCAAAAACCTTTCTCATTGTTTGAAATAATTGCAATGCAAAGAAGTTTATCGAGGTTAACATCATCATCTGAAGAAATCCGAATTACAACGAATTGACATTCATTTTCCACATCAGTTTCCTTTTCTATTTGGACTTCGAACAGATCATATTTACAAACAATGTTCAAATCCTTGATGGAATCGTCTGTGCCTGATGTAAAACTGAACTTTTTCTCTATGATGTTTTCTCTACATGCAAAATAGTTGAAGAGCATTTTTGCATCATTCTCTTTTATGAGTTCTAAAGGAAAGGTAATAGTCAATCCACAAAGTCTGAAAGAACTTGTGAATGCAGTCCTTTCTACGGTAACATCGTACTTCTTGAGGAAATCGTTAAGATCGAAGTTGTCAGTATTCTTTCCACTCAGTTCTGTCTGACAATCCTCTGTTTCATCACATGACATCCCAAGCATGATATGATATATAGATGGAATCCCCATCTTGAAAGTAATGAGAGTGTCAAGTTCTTTGTAGTTCATAATCTTTCTTTTTTAATTATACAATATTTCTCTTGCGTTCCACGCGCTAACCACTGCGTCAGCGAATAGCTATTAGTTCCTCTGATTGATAAGGTTTACTACCACCTTCACCATCACGTCCTTTTCCTCCGTCTTGCTCTCGGCAATCATTAGGGTTAGGGCGACAAGGGTGTTGTCAGCAAGTCGTTTGCTACCGTCTTTGCGATAGAGAATGTGGTTGTTGTTGAGGAACCAAAGGAAGAGGGTGGCGGCAATGCGTTTATTGCCGTCGCTGAAGGAGTGGTTCTTGGTGACGAGGTAGAGCAGCATGGCAGCCTTCTCCTCCACGCTTGGGTAGAGTTCTTCGCCTCCGAAGGTTTGGTAAATTTGTCCTATGCTGCTCTTGAAGGAATCGTCCTTTTCGTTGCCAAAGAGAACGGAGCCGCCAAATTTCTCGCGAAGCCGGTTAATCTCCTGCATCGCATTCTCGTAGGTGGCGTGAAAGACTTCCTGCTTTGTGGTCTTCTCGATTGTCAGACGCTCGTAATCGTAATTATCAAGGGTGTCGAGGGCGTATGTGTAATCCGTCACAACCTCAAAGAGTGCATTGGTCTCATCTGTGGAGAGCAGAGGCTGGCTTTGAATCGTACGGCCCAGCATCCCCACCAACTGGCGAAGCTCACCAATCTGCTCCTTACGGATTCGTTCGTTAACGGCATAACCTTTGACAAGGTACTCTTTCAGCACCTTTCGTGCCCAAATACGAAAAGCTGTACCACGTTTGCTTTTTACACGGTAGCCAACGGAGATAATGACATCAAGATTATAAAGTACAATTTCTTGTATCTGCTGTTTCCCTTCGATAGCACCATGCCGAGTGGTATGTGCAAATTTTGCACACACCTCTTCTTTGTTCAACTCTCCTTCTGTAAAAACATTATTAATGTGGCGAGTTATAACAGTTCTGTCTTTCTGAAACAGCTCTGCCATCTGAGCCTGTGTGAGCCATACAGTCTCATTCTCCAAACGAACATCAATCTGAGTCTGTCCGTCCTCCGTCTGATAGATAACAATCTGATTCTGCTCCATATCTTTAGGTTTGCTTACGAAGGCAAAGGTACAAAAAAATTATGAGATAACCTCATCATGAGCAAGAAAAATCATAATATTTCTCTTGCTATCCACGCACAAGCTTCGGCATCGGCCAATGCGTGGTGATGGTTCTCTAAGCAGTAACCACACTCTGCTGCAACAGTATGTAGTTGGTGATTGGGAAGATGACGGAACTTGCGACGCGATACACACAAGGTGTCGTAGAACTCATAATCGGGGTAGTCCATCTGATAAACATGGAAGGCGGCTTTCAGGCAACCTTCGTCGAAGGGCTTGTTGTGGGCCACGAGGGGTAGGCCCTCAATCAATGGCTCTATCTGCGCCCAAACCTTGGGGAATACGGGAGCATCGTCGGTGTCCCGGCAACTCAGACCGTGCACCTGACTGCACCAATAGTTGTAGTAGTTCGGTTCAGGTTGTATCAGGGAGTAGAAGGTATCTACGATCTCTCCATTACGCACAATGACAATGCCGACAGAACAGACGGAACTGCGCTCATTGTTGGCTGTCTCAAAGTCTATAGCTGCAAAATCCTTCATTCCGCGCCCTCCTCATATTTGTTCCACATTCTCTTTACCTTCCCTGCAATCTCTTTTCGCAACCAGAGAGGTTCCAGCACTTCCACATTCTCACCGTTCCAGAGAATTTCCTGCTGGAAGTCAAAGGCTGGACGGAGGAAGAAAGTGAAGATGCTGTACTGATCGTTCCTTTCAATCTCCTTCTGCGACTCGTGGAGTTGCAGGTCACGGATATAGTTAGCTTGGCTTGCCGATACTTTCAGCTTAACGGTTTCTGGTTCGATTGACTGGTCTGCGATGATTCCGAAGCAGCCGTCAAAGAAAGTCTCTGCATTCCAGTCCTTGGGCATCTCAAATGTCTCTTCCGTCGTTTGAAGATATTTGATTCGGTCGAGAGAATAGACGCGAGGACCCTGCTCATAATAATAAGAATAGGTGCTGCGCGCCACCATATACCATCGCTGCCGGAAGAGCTTCACACAGTATGGCTGGACATCAAAGTTGTTCTCCTCATCCTTCCAGTAACTATGATAAGTGATATTGAGCACCCGGTTTTCCTTCATCGCCTCGATGATGGTCTGCAGGTACTCCTGTCCCGTAGGCACATACTCCAGGATTATGCGGTCCTTGATGCTTTGGCTGTTGGCCAAGGCATTGCTCACGCAGAACGTGTTGTAGAGCCAGGAGCGAAGGCCGTTCTTGCTGATGTCCTCGACATTCGTAATATAGTAGCGGTACTCTCCACAATTTTCATTCTTGATCTCTATACCGAACATATCCCAAATGACATATCTCCAGTTGTCGAAGGTCCTTTTAGGAATCTCCACACCACGACTGATTTCGTCATCCAACCACTTTTCGTTCAACTCCCTGAACGAAATTTTCCCTGCGCGATAGATAGCCTCTATCACCCAGACGTATTTACTAATTAGGCTTTGCCCTCTATCATTATTAACCATAGACACTAAAATTTGCTGCAAAGATAATTGAGGGGTACGCCAATCTGTGGCAGAGGTTTGAGAAAATTTCAGTTTTAGAGCGGAAACCAGATGAAGGCGGCGGCGTCCCAGAGGGCGTGGCTGATGACGATGGCGGGGAGTTGTTTGGGCATCAGGCGATAGAGGCCGCCCCAGGCGAGGCCGCAGACGAGGGCGGACATGATGAGCATGAAGTTTCCTGAGGGCAGGTGTACGAGAGTGTAGGCGACCGTGGCGAGGATATAGGCC
>Ga0265301_10002361_pt1 | contig 21934 bp, 37 predicted proteins | sample AusTroGonzalo_MG_2_FD_193488 | JGI IMG/M metagenome (GOLD analysis project Ga0265301, IMG submission 193488) | Bovine rumen microbial communities from tropical cattle in Woodstock, Queensland, Australia - Gonzalo_04 | ecosystem: Host-associated > Mammals > Digestive system > Stomach > Rumen ... | reverse complement strand
CGCAGGCGGACAGGAGAGTTCCATAGCATTTAATTAGTTAGATTTCCGGCGTAACAAATTAAATCCTGTGGAACAAAATCCACGGGATTTTTTCTTTATGGTGCTATCGTCTAGTTTGGTTAGGACATATCCCTTTCACGGATAGAACGATCGGTTCAAATCCGACTAGCACTACTATAACGGGCCATTAGTTCAGTTTGGTAGAACGTCTGCTTTGCACGCAGAATGTCAAGGGTTCAAATCCCTTATGTGTCCACTATGGGTCAGTAGTTCAGTTGGAAGAACGCTTCATTAGCACTGAAGAGGTCACGGGTCCGAATCCCGTCTGTATCCACGAAACTTTGGTGTCCTGGCAGAGGTAGTCAATGCATCGGACTGAAAATCCGACTATCCTGGTGCAATTCCAGGGGTCACCACGAAATATACACCGATGATGTAATTGGTTAGCATAACTGTCTGATACGCAGTTCGTCCTGGTTCAATTCCAGGTTGGTGTACTATGGCACTGTCGGATAGTGGTCTATTCCACCGGTCTGTCTAACCGGCTTTCGTGGGTCCGAATCCCACCAGTGTCGCTACAACAGGAGTATGATGTAATGGTTAGCATAGTGGTTTCCAAGTCCACCTGTTTGGGTTCAAATCCTGATACTTCTGCTAAAACGCCTAATGATGGAATAGAAGACATGCTGGTCTTAGAAACCAGTGCTAGAAATAGCGTGTAGGTGCGAATCCTACTTAGGTGATATGGAGGTATGCCGGAGCCTGGCTTATCGGACCTGTCCTGAAAACAGTGGGTGAGAAATCACACGAGGGTTCAAATCCTTCTACCTCCTCTAAATGCTCCCGTAGGCTAATTGGATAAACCACTAGACTACGAATCTGGTATTCCTGGTTCAAATCCAGGCGGGAGTACGAACAAATGTGGCTATATCATAGTCTGGTTAATGAGCCTGTTTACCAAACAGGTTACCTGGGTTCAAATCCCAGTAGCCACTTAAGATTACTGTGGTGGAGGATACGTCGCCATTTAAATAAATTTCCACAGTAATCTCTATGCGCTTGTGTCCCGAGCTGGCGAAGGGGGCGGTCTGCAAAACCGTTGTAGAAATACCACCGTAGGTCCGAATCCTACCAAGCGCTCTAAATGCTCCATTAACTCAGTTGGTAGAGTAACTGACTCTTAATCAGTGAGTCCAAGGTCCGAGTCCTTGATGGAGCACTACTTCATCCCTGGTGTGGTGTAATTGGTTAGCACGCAAGTTTGTGGCACTTGTAGTTCGGAATCGTTCTCCGGCATTGGGATAAATACATTATGAATTACGAAAAAATTTATTATCAAATTATTAACCATGCTATTAGTGAAGAAAATAACGCTATAAGATATAAAGGTAATGGAACTTATTATGAATCACATCATATAATACCAGCATCTTTAGGTCGGAAGTGACGAAAATAAAAATCGTGTTTTATTAACTGCTAGAGAACATTATTTGTGTCATTGGTTACTTGTTAAACGATATGATTTAGATACTGTTGAACGAAAGAAAATGATAAAAGCTTGGTTCGTTATGGCTGGCGTTGGTAATAATTTACAAAGACCGACCAGATGTATGAATGTTTATGCGAAATACAGAAACGAAATGAGTCAAGTTATGAGAGAAGCACAAACTGGAAATATAAATTCTCAATATGGAAAACATTGGTACACGAATAGAAATACAGGTGAAATGAATACATTTAATACTGCACCAAATGAAACTTGGGTTTTAGGTAGAAATTTATTTAAAGGAGAAACTACTAATATAAAAGATAAAACAAAGATTATTAAAAAATTAAACAATAAAGATGAACTTGCAAAAATACATTGGGATAAATTTCATAGTGGTAATTATTTAAGTATTCGTGATTATGTAAGAAAAAATAATCTAAATTTAGCTTTTATAACCAGATTATTTCATCGCATTTCAATTTATGATAAAGTATTTGTAGGTCGTTCACATAATAATGGTTCAAAAATTGAATTTGTTAAAATATATGAATAATGCAGGAGTATCGGCATACACACGAAGCTCATATCTTTGTGGCAGTGGGGTCGGCACCCATACCTGCAACTAACTCTCCTTCGCCTAGCTGGTTATGGCACTTGCCTTACAAGCAAGCAAAACCTTGGTTCAAATCCAAGAGGGGAGATAATGTCCTAATGGTGTAACTGGCAACATTTCTGCCTTCCAAGCAGCGGTTTCGGGTTCAAATCCCGATTAGGGCTCTAAAAACCAAAGATCTAAAAAATAAAAAACTTTTACACATAAAGTAATAATTACTATATTTGGCTAATGACATTTGAAAGTCTATTTCCTCGGAACGAAGTACAATTCAATGCCACTATCGGTAGAGGGATAGCCATTTTGTGTAGCAGTTCGTACACATCTGAATGAAAGAACATCGAAGTTAAATCTAGCAAGTTTAACACAAAGCCGCCTTGGTTGAATAAGATGTAGCTGGAGTACAGGAAGACCGACCCATAAGCTTATTCGTAAATCCCACAGAAGTGATTCTTCATACGTTATACCAAAAAGAATCAAATTTCAGTTCTAGTGTTCCTTACTAGGCTGAAGTTTCAAACTTCCCAGTTACCCAAAAAGAGGTACATATAAATCATTAAAATAATTAAAAACCATTGAAGGTCTCCTTCAATGGTTTTTGTTTACGAAGTAAACTAAAATTTACACTAAAAATTCTTCTAATTCATCTTTAATTGTTTCTTTAAAGAAACTTAAATACAAATCATCCTTATAAATGCTCTTAAATTCTGTTAAAGTACATTTCAATGGATCTTCTAGATTAGTTAAAGAACCTTCAAAAATAGTTTTATAAGTAAGTTCTTTATTATGATTTGTAACTTTAAATTTACTTAAATAAGGGTCATTGTCATAAACTGACATGAAGTCTGTTAATATAGCATAATCGGAATGTAAAAATCCATCAAAATAAGTCATAAGGTATGTATTTGTAAAGAAATGTTTACAATAAAGATATTGACAGTGCAGTTTAAATATGCTATATTATTACTAATTAAAAAAGAGGTACAAACTATGAACGAAATTATCCCGAATGGTTACTTGAACTGGACAGAATATAACCGAGCAAAGGCTCGTCAGGAAAAGCATAAGATGGTTATCCAGGGAGTTATCGGTATGGTTGCGTTCTTTGGTTTGATTTTCTTGGATGGATTTATTAACACCGCATTTTAAGGAGAATACTTCAATGAATATTAACAAGTCAATTTGTATGCAGTTGCTCTCTGTGGCAGGTTGCGAAATCAAGGGTTTCAAGAACGAACAGACGAATGTTATGGGCCTTGCGATTTACAAGAATAACGGAAAGATTGGCGAATTCAAGGACGATGGTGTGGATATTAAAGTTAATGGAAGAATGCTTCATTTGAAGTATGCCAAGTGTGAATACACATCGTTTGTAACACTTTTGAACCAGAACAAGTTGGGGTAATAAAAATGGCTAAGCGTCACCGTAGAACAAAAGCAGAAATGGCTGCACACCGAGCTGCTAAGGCAGAAAAGATTGCAAAGAAGTTCCAGTCAAAGATTGAAAAGAAACTTGAGGAACATCCGCAGGTTCTTGGTGTTCGCCCGGTTGATTTCAAGGTTACAGATTTGGAAGACCCAAATAATTATGAATTGAGTGAATTTTTGGGAACTGAAGAAGATTGTAACAAGTTCATTGATAAGCATCCTGAACACGATTTTATTAGCAAGTTCCCATATCTGTATGAAGGTGGGAAATATCGTGTAACTTATTGGAAGAAAGTGTAAAATGATTTATCATATTAAAAGTGGTGATAAGATAATGGTGGACTTTATTACCAGAGCCACTTATGGTAAACCTGGTATGCTCGGATGTCGCCATATTGAACGCACTTACGAATTTAAGTGGGGATATGATTTCAATGACCGAGTTTGTTTTGACGAGCATGACCTGCCGTTGGTTAAAGACGAACTTGACAAACAAAACATTCAATACGAAGTAGTAACAGAAGTATGTTAATAACTGCAATAAAAAGGAAATTTAAGATGGGAATTTTCAAGAATATCGGCAAGATTGAAGAACTAATTGAAGCTAATGTTCCAGGTTCGTGGGTCATTTACCATAATGCTTTGACAGTAAAGGATTTGCCGGAAGATTATAAAAAGGCCATGCTCCAGTTCGGATATAGTGAAAATGCCCCTATTTTTGGTGTTGATTGGAATGATCCGGAACATACTGAGAAAACTTATGTTTTGGTCTGTATTGGTTATGGTAAGCAGGCCGACAGTAAAGGTTTCAAAAATCTCCTTTATAGGGATGTGGATAGAGACTGGAGATTCACTTGGACTATGAAGGAATGCAATAATCAAATCAAAGATTTCAAAGATGCACTTGATTTCTGTTATCGCAGGCTCCAGGAATATTTTATGTTTATGAAAATTTACCTTCGTGAAAGGGAACAAATGGTAAAACTGATTAATATTGCATACGATGAGGTTGTTGAGAAAACTGATGCATTGTAAATTTCATTTTACATAAAAATACACAAAAACCATTGACAACACAGTTAATTTAAACTATATTTAAACTGTAAAAGAAAACAACTAACTCAAACAAAAAACAAGAGGTACATCTATGAAGAAGACCAACACCACCACCAAGAAGAACACCACCATTAAGACCGCTGCAAATAAGGTAACTATGAAGGAAAAGACTACTCATTATGAACCGGCTCCGCTCACTGACGCCGAACACGCTGAAATCCAGGATGCTCTTATGAAGCATCGTCTCTGCATTAAGAGTGGTAAGAAGCACGCCCGTGTTTATCGTTTCAAGGGTTATAAAAACCATAAGATGATTACTTCCCCGGACTTTGTTTATGTTATCCAGGCGGATGATTATCGTGCAAATCCGACCCAGGTCATCAAGGATGTTGTTGCAAAGTCCGCACAGGTAATGACCAAGCGTGATAAGAAGATTAAAAATGAAGAATATGAACGTAATATGGTTGCGGTTGAAGAAGAACTTCTTATGAACAAGGGAATTGTCATGCAGTGGAAGGTTGCAAAGCACGTCATTTTCCGCCAGGTAAACCACATTTGCACTGATCGTTCTATTCTTGCAGAACTTGACGAATACGCAAAGAATAACGGTCCGTTCGTCACGAATCGCCTTCGTGCAACTAAGGATGGCAAGCACCTTGAAATCTTCCGTAAGCTTGTGCGAATTTTTGAAGAAACTGAAAAGGATGTGCCGGATTATGACTGGAAGAGCTTCCGTTACATTACGAAGAACGGACAGGTGGTTTGTGCCTACTCTCGTATTGACGAAGTCAAGATGAAGAAGATTTCCTTTGAACGTGGTGTGACCGACAAGTTTGGTTACAACCTCAACATCAATGACAACATTGATGAAATCCTCGCCAAGATTGCGAAGTAACTGAAACTAATGGGATGGTCCTGGAAACGGGACCGTTCCCTTTCTTTTTTAAAGGAAAACAGAAATGAGAGATGCAGATCGTTTGGACCCGTTGTATGAATACCTAATGCAAGTTCATAAGCAGAATTTTCCTGATTGGAGATTTTGGCAGTTCATTGGGAATTTTGAACGCTGGTATGGAATGGACCCGTTTTATATGGAAGACGAAAAGGTCTATGAAAAAATTGAGAATTTTGTCTCAGCAATGAAAGTTCACGATAAATTTATTTCAAAGAAATAATAAAAAACTATTGACAAAACGAATTTTAAAATCTATATTTAATTAAGAAAACTTAGAAAAAAGAGGTAAATAATGCTCGTAAAATCAGACGAAAAGCCGTTTAACATTTCTTGTGATTTCCAGGAATGGACACTTGATGACCCTAATCCAGGTCGCCGAGAATTTTTCGCTTCCGTTATGGATGCACTTGAAAATAATGAATCCGGTTTTGCAACTTTTTCTGTTGGTGTTCCGATGGAAGAAGGTGTCGGTGGTTATTTCACTAACACATTGAACCTGGACCAGATCAACCTTCCACGAATTGCTGTACCCGATATTGTGAATAAGACAATTAAGTTTGTGGATGAAACGGTTTCTGCTGAATTTATGAAGGAACATCCTGATTATGAACCAATGAAGGCAGAAAAGGCTTTTGCGATTTTCGTACACGAAGCTTGTCATTTCTTGCATTTGTCCAGGGACCAGGGCGAATTTACTAGCCCGCTTATGAAGGGCAAGGTCTATACTATGGATCAGCTCATTCACTCACCGAAGGTCCGCCGAGAAGCAGAATTTGAAGCCGGTTATCGTTCTGTTTATTACAATGCTATCCATCGTTTGTATCCAGCTGGTGACCGCACTATCCTGGAAACAAATATTACGAATATGATGAACTATGATAAGCAGAACCAGTCCCGTGAATGGTGGCAAAAGTATAACGAAATTATCAAGCCCTGGCTCAAGGATGCCCGAGACGAACACGGTCATCTCGTCATTGATAACCACGGTCAGGTTGTTAAGAGTGGCGAAGTTGAGAATATGGACGCCTATAAGGAATTTGTGGATGGTCTTATTTCCAAGGTTGAAAAGTTCACAGAATGGGCAGATCCGAAACACGAAATTAAGGGTGTGTTGGATTATGAACTCGCACCGGTTGCTGAAGCACCTGTTGATGACGAATTGGAAAAGGCTATTGCACTTATCCGTGCCCGTGGTTTGAATGTCACTCGTCCAGGCGACCCAGAAGATAGTGCTGATACCGATGCTCAAATGAAAACCAGTGTGGACCCGCAACTGATGCAGCAAATGCAACAGACTGCAAAGAATTTGGGTCAGGCCGTTAATAATGCCCAGGCGAATGGAATCGGATTGGAAAACTCTCCTGATTTCATTAAGAACTTTATTGACCTGAATGACCAGCTTGAACAGAGTGGACTTTGCAACAACTAACACAAGAGGTAAAGAAATGATTACAATTTATCACGAAGAATTCCTGAAGACCGCTACCAGTAAGATTAAGGAAATTACAGAACTTGAACGAGCTGGTAAGAAGGTTGAAGCCGCCAAGGCTAGTTTTGATTTTGCCAAATATAAGGTGGCATATTACGAACAGTTTATCAGTGGTTCAGATCCAATCACGAATTATGAAAAGATTTATGAGGACGATTATTACTGGGCCTTGGTTTCTCTCGGCGTTGCCCGTGATAAGTGTATGGATTTGGGTATATACGAATAGACCTTCTACTACATAATGGCTCCCAGATCTGGCACGTTCCTGTGCCAGATTTGTTTTATTGGTAGAACTAATTAGCCAAACATTACTGATACGTACCGTTCAAGTACTTGCAAGTGTAATGTAAACAAATATTTACATAAATTTACAAAAAAACTATTGACAATAGGTGCAGTTTAAACTATATTTGTTTACATAAAAGAGAGGTTCAATATGATTTCTATTCGTAAAAAGATTATCAACGCTGCCATTAAATGCCGTATCGCCCGTGACAACTATCAATCTGTAGATTCCGCAATGATTAATCATAATTGCAAAGAATATAAACTCTGGCTTAAAGCAACTGATAAGGCTTTTGATTTGATTTGTTCGGAAGAAGGACTTAAAGAAATTAACACGAACGGTGTTATCACACAGGCAGAAGTGGAAGAAGCATATAACAAGAAGATGAAGAAGTAAACAATATTTTACATTAAAATTGTTGCCAAATGTGCAGTTTTAATCTATATTTGTTTATGTAAAAAAGAGGTAATAACTATGAATACAGAAAATTTCGTCAAAATCGCCAATCTCATCAACCTTTTCAACGAACAGAACAAGAAGCAACCTGGTCACAAGACCTTCGTTCATATTGATTCTATGGATGAATTTCAGAAGAAAGAAAACGGTGCTGTTTGTGCATTGAACTTCACTGCCAATGGTTTTGGTGGCGAACAGAAATCTACTCTGGAATTTGTTTCTGGCGAACAACTTCTCACCTATCTCACAATTCACACTAAGTAATAAAAGGAGTAATAACTATGGTACTTTGTGAACTCGCTGCTCGCTTTGACTCTCGTAAATCTTTCTATGGTAAGGCTACCGTAGCTCAGGACGAAAATGACTCCATCCTTTATTCTTATAACACGAAGGTAGCCCAGGTTGATAAGACTGGTAAGCTTACGCTTTTCCCGGCCTGGAACTACTCTCTTACTACCCGTCGCCATGTTCGTGAATTTGTTAAGCAGTTCAATGTTGAAGATCAATTTGAAGCACTTAAGTAAGGAACTAAATTATGTTTAAAGACGATGACGATATGGATATGGAAGAGTTCAAACGAAATTTGAGCAAGGAACCTATGGGCGAATATGAGCAGGACGAACTTATGGAATCGTGCCGTAAGAATTTCCCTGAGAAGATCCGTAGCAAAGAAGCTCAAAAGATTTACAATGAATCTATCAATGAACCAGGTCCCAAAAAGATTTTCAAAATGATTACTGATTTCAAGTATGCGTTTGCTGATGAAAAGACTGACGCAGAAGAAGATGTAATGATGAGAATTGCTTCTCATCTCGGTATGAACTTGAATGAAATGCTTTTTGAAAGAATGGTAAATGATCAGCTCAACTGTAAAGACGGCATAAATAGTGCTTTGATTATGTCACTCGCAGTTGCTAATAAGGGCAAATGTAAGGACCCTGAACTCCAGCGTTATTTGATTGGCAGGTTTCCGAAGATTAAGCGTTATTTTGGTGCTTGCGGTGAACTAGCATTTATGGCTTTCTGTTCACAGTTAATGATGTATGAGCACTTTGTGGATGAAATGATTTTTAAGGAAAAAGTTTACACAGAAATTGCTCAGATTGAACGTGAACCTATTACGGAGAAGAAGTAATGAAATTTAACGATATAGAACTTCCCGTAGACCTTCAAAATAAAGATAAGGGTTCTCAAATCATTAGTGATAATGATAAGATTATCTTAAATCTTGATGAAGAATATGGTAAAATTAGGGTTAGAGGTTGGCCTGGTGGACCTCAAATTTTGGCTTTTATTCCAGAAGAATTCAGAGCAAATTGGGATAAGGAATTTGACTGGTTTATCAGAGCAAATTACTTGTTTGATGAAGTGTTCAAAAGTTCATTTGATGAAGGTCATTATAAGTATAACATTATTCGTGGTGATTGGAAGCATAATTTTGCAGAACATTATAAGTCTCAGATGTGTACAATTCGTAGACTTAAGCAGATTATGGATATTGTTCGTAATCGTCATAGCCGAGAAATCAGAGATAAAGCACAAATTTATCTTAATAGACTTTTAGATTTGAAGGATGATTTCCGATGAACCCAGCATTATCTGCTTGTAAAGATGTAATTAACATTCTCACTCAGTATACAGTTAATGACCAGGACATTTTTATCATGAAAGGATGGGAAAATAACTTCTTGTGCTGGGGAGATTATGAAATTCACAAAAACCTTATTCATCATACACTTCCGATTTCACTTGAGATAAATGTGGCTCGTATAATACCTATCTGTATGATACAACAAGACCCAGTATCAAATTGTAGAGAATTTGCGATGTGGGGACCTGGGAAAGTACACGATAATAAACCTAATTATGTGGCGAATTTCGGGCACTGGGTTCCAGCATTAGGTGGCAGTACTCGCATTGAAACATATAATGTAGAGAATATAAAAGAAGCCAAAGAAATGATTGATGACTTCCGTAAATTACCAATAACGAATAAGGCTGACACCTTTGAACATAAGGAAGAGATTGATGCATTTATTAACAAATGGGAAAAACGAAGTATTGAACTGATAAGAAAAGTACGAATGGGTAAAGATTTCTAAAAAAATTATTATATATACAATATGATGAGAATGATTAATACACAAATAAGATTACCTAAACACTATTTGGAGGATAGCGGTATTTCTGTTGTGTAAATAGATTATTCACTTCATAGAAGGAGAAAACAGAATTACCGCGACATAAAAATGTTGCGGTTTTTTGTTTATAATAATTTACAATAAAATTAACAAAATGGGATTGACAAGGAGGTGATTAGTTACTATATTTTAGCCTGTAATTGAGAATGATTGAGCCGTGAGCTTGATTAGTAGATTGAAAATTTGCATTATAGTTTATGTTTGCTGAAGTGGCGATGAGTTATTGAACAGAAACATTAAACCAAATGTAAATTTCAATTTACAAAAAAATCACTAAAAATGGTTGACAAACCAAATAGATTTTTCTATATTAGTGAATACAATGAGATTGGTTCGTGAAACCAATTAGAATATTGAAAATTTGGAACCAGATAGTTCAAAACTATGGAACTGACGAAAATCGGACCCGACTAGAATCGGGTAGATGGGATAGCCCTGAAAAATAAATTGCAGGATTTCATAGTAATCATTTAAACAAACTACAACAAACTAACAACTGACAGAAATGTTTGCTGTGGGTGTTTGAATGGAACAAAATAACCCGACGATAATGTATGCCGAACAGCTGCTTAAATCCAAATATATGTTTTGGAGACGTGAAAATAGGGTGAGAAAGAAAACTCGTTAAAACTCTCGTTATGAGGATGTAGCTCAGTTGGTAGAGCAATAGACTTTTAATCTATGGGTCGCGGGTCCGACCCCCGCCATCCTCACTAAATTTTTCACCGGAATGTAGCTCAGCCTGGTAGAGCACTTGCCTTGGGAGCATGGGGTCGCAGGTCCGAATCCTGTCATTCCGATAAATTTGAGTAGTTCATTGGAACACTAACTATTAAACACCTGTGAAGTTTTTCAGGAAAAACACCGGTAACCACCGGAGAATGAGGACATTCAACCACCTCCACAGATACCATTAACACTGCCTAAAGGGGACCTTCCCGGTACCTAGTTGGGTAAGATAGTAAAAAGAATAGTGAAGCCCAAAGACAATAAACTCAAATGGAACTAGAACAACAGAAACGAAACCTAGGATAGTTCTCTGCTAGTTCCACCGGTTTATACGAATGTTGGAATCATGCGAGGAATAAAACAGAGCCGAAGCATGGACCGAGCGTCGTTTCATATCAATTATGATATGGGATGGGGCCCGCATTTAAAACGCAATAGCAGGTAGCCCTGCAACGCAAAGGTGGTAGCCCACTGAGAAGTTGGAAATCTCATAAACCAACAGAATTTTTTGGACAGGTATGCAAGCGGTTGAAGCAGACAGACTGTAAATCTGTTCCCATTCGGGTAACATCATAGGTTCAAATCCTATCCTGTCCACGAAATGCCCTCGTAATTCAACTGTATAGAATAACTCCCTTCTAAGGAGTAAGTTGCAGGTTAGAATCCTGCCGAGGGTACTAATGCTGATTAGTTTACAAGCGATTAGTGGCAGTATGACTAAAAGTATTGCTGCAAGGTTCACAACCGGTTCGCTAGAGGTAAAAAAACAGGTTGGGGTATGGGCGCTGGCTCCCCGTAAAAACAGGTTGCGAGATAAAAAATCCTACTCAATATCCCTCGTATTGAACAGCATGACTTAGGTGATAAAGTTCGTACCACGGACCTGATGGATGCCGTAATCACCAATTCATCACCCACTGGGGTATAGCCAAGCTGGTAAGGCGGGAGCCTTTGAAGCTCTGATTCTTTCCCTGGTTCAAATCCAGGTACCCCAACTAAAAATGTAACGAAGGTGCGAATCCTTCAAGCAGAGAGCTACTGCGATATTAAGTAAAACTACCTACCAGGTGTATCCGCTCGCTCTTATAAGGCGTTGAAACGGTAATTGGTTGCATAGGGGTTCAAGTCCCTTGACCTGGACTATGAAATATATTTGTAAATTTTGTTTTGGTGAAATTGGTAAACACAGAAATTATAAATAAATTAAGGCTGGATAGCCCAACTGGCAGAGGCATTGGTCTTAAAAACCATTCAGTGTGGGTCCGAATCCCTCTCCAGCTACTATTTAATTATGAGGAGTGTGTATGCCTAAAAATTGGAAAAAAGCAAAAGAAGGTACTTGGTGTTGTAGATACTGTCGGACAAGATTGTGAAACAAAACGAAATATGCTGGAACATTTAAAATCTCATCCTGAATATCAGACAAGAGAAAATGTTAATCATACTTGGATTTGTCAATTTTGTAATCAACCTTTTAAATCAAGAAGAAAATTGTACGCACATAATAAAATTTGTACTGAACGATTGAAATTTGATACAGATAGTATTGGACGAATCAAAAACCCTATTGCTCAAACTAATAGACTTAATATAATGAAAATAGAAAAGCAGGAATTAAAATAAACAGACCAGCTTTAACTGAAGAGCATAAAAAATCTATTAGTATTGGTACGAAAAACTATTTGAAAAGAACTATTAAGCACGGTGGTGCTAGATACTCATTTACAGCTTGTGAGTTCATCAATAAATTAAATGAAGAAAAAGGATGGAATTTACAACATGCTGAGAATGGTGGCGAAATTAGAGTTGGTAATTATTATTTGGATGGTTATGATAGCAATTTAAATATAGCCTTTGAATATGATGAAAAAAGACATTATAACTCTAATGGTGAACTGAATGAAAAAGATTTAAAGAAAATGAATTATATCAAAGAAAAATTAAACTGTCGCTTTTTTAGATATAATGAAAGTTTAAATGAACTAAAAGAATTTTAAATCACTATTGACAATGATAATTGAATTTACTATATTACTAAATGTTGAGACGGAATAGTCCTCTATTTGGGCCTCATTGATGTAGCGTTAGCATGGAACCATTCCGAAGTTTCCGGGTCAGTTAGATTCTGACATGAGGCTCCAAAAAGAATTTTTAACCTCTGGTAACCGAACTGGCATAGGTACCGGACTCAAAATCCGGGTTTTGTGGGTCCGACTCCCACCCGGAGGACTAATCATTTGTTTTGAACTGTAGTTTAAAAGTACTAGGTAGTTAATTAGCACTGACCTTAACAAAAACTATAAATAGATTTATGCGGGAGCCACGGTGGTTTGGCTTACTTTGTGGGTGGTTGCCCTCTTGTTTTACCCACAAACAACTTCGGAAGTGTGAGGCTCCGAAGATACCACTCATTTGATTATTGTTCCATAGCTCAGTTGGTAGAGCAGATCCCTGTTAAGGATATGGTCCCTGGTTCGAGTCCAGGTGGAACAGCTAAAGAAGAGTCATAGGCTTAACCTATGTGGAGCGATACCCCTGATAAGGGTTCCCGCAAGCTGGGTAGTGCTTTGAACTACCCAAACCTTTAAATTTGCTGGAATAGCTCAGCTGGTAGAGCTACGGCTTTGTAATCCGTGGGTCGGGAGTTCAAATCTCTCTTCCAGCGCTAAAAGAAATTGGAAGTCATAAGCACTCTAAAAAATGTAATGTTGTTCGTTCTAGGGACTGAACCGTTTAATTCAGTAGCAACATTATCCGAATGGAAAAGTGGATAGTTCGGGACTTCTGTGTGTTTATCGCAGGGTAGAGCAGTTGGTTTAGCTTGTCGGGCCCATAACCCGAAGGTCGCGGGTTCAAGTCCCGCCCCTGCTATACTTGCTTTATTAAAGCAATAAATTGGTTCTTTGCAATTTTCTCCACTAATCAAAAGAAAATCTCTGGATTTACCGCGACCTTGTAATCAACATATTACTGACTTAGCTGTGTAATATATTCTAGATTCTAAAAACACTAAGTGCGAACGAAAGTTCCGGTTGCGACCATTTTGTTGTTACCTCCTTGGGTTGTTGTTCAACTCAGAGCACCCTAGCGAATGTTAGGGTGCTTTTTCTTTTAAAAGGATTAAATTATGACTTATGAAGAAATGAAAACTATTTTTGGTAAATACAGTTTTACTACTGATGAAATTACAAAAACTAATAGGGTCTTATATGTAAGAGCACCTGAAACTAATTTTGATATGACAGAAGACTGGCGAAACATTATTGCAACTGCTAAATTTGATTATAAAAGCCCAAATTTAGAAGATTTATACTTTTATAGTGATTTTTATTTAACCAAAAACGGACTTTGTACATCAGATAGAGTACGAATAGAATGGGAATATGAAGAAATTACAGAAGCTAAACTGGAAAGAAAATGTAAAAATTTAGTTAAAAGGATAAAATCTTTAACAGAAAAACACAAATTAAACAAAATTACTAGTGATTTTTAGCATTTGTAAACGAAATTTTACATAAAAATAGTTGCCAAATACTACAGTTTTAACTATATTTACTTATGTAAAAAAGAAAATAAGAGGTATAATATGAACGTATATGTGGTAACTTACAACACGAAAGATAAACCTGAACGTCGTATGATTTGGAAGGTTCGTAAGAGCAAGAAGAAGGCGGAATCTGACCGCCAGGAAATCATTAAGACTTTTGGTGATTTCCTCGCAGATACAGAAATTGATGAACGTCCACTTGACTAATGAGGTAAAAAACTATGAATAGTAAAGAACTTGAAAATCTCCGCGTAAAGTTTAACGAACAGCATGCTTTGATAACCGAGAAGCTCAAAGAAATGGTACATAAGGTCACCGGTGATAAGGAATTTATTGAGATTAATGATGACGGTGCAATCAATATGCTTTTTGATATGCTTGATGCAAAGCAGAAGAAGATTATTGATTATATTCACGAACGTCAATCCTGGGGAAGTGATTTTTTCCGCAATGAAATTAATGCACCGTTCTTTGTAACAGTAAATAATAAGGACAAATTTGACCAGGTTATGGATATTCAAAATGGTCCTGAACGATTTGTTTTTGTTGCATTTACACTTATGGATGCTTATGAGAAGGCCTTTAAGGATATTGAATTTTTTATTACGAATGGTATGCAGCTGGTTAAGATGGCTAAACTGCATAAGTATGTGAACCAATACACTAAGTAAACTTTTGTTGTTACCTCCTATAAACCCTCCCACTTTGGGAGGGTTTTCTTAAGTTCTACTTAAAACAAAATTGCATTATGACCCATTGTCAAATCATAAATAAAAAACTATATTATGAATATAGAGAGTGAAATGGTTTACATTTGGTCCCTTGAAGCAATAGCTGTATAGGATAGATTAAATGGTTTGCCTTAAAAACATCGGTGTTAGTGTAAGTAGCACGGCACATTAAAGATACATAGATTACAAAATATATTATTTTATTATAGAGTTAATATATTAGTGCAAGTGGTGGTTCAAATCCCCGACACCGGCTATAATAAATTTGGGTATAATTCTCTGCATATAGTTCTAGAATGTATGTTCAAGAAGCCCGCAGTAAGACCTCTGTGAAAGGTTTGGTGAGTTATCCTTGTCGCAAGGCACGAAGATTTGAAAGAGAATGTATGGTTTAGGTAGCAACTCAACTATCGCTGGGCGCAGACCAATACCCTAACTATTTTTTGAAGGAAAACAAAAATGAAAAAGAGAAAAGAAGTAAAAGAAAAAGAAACCGAAGAACAGAAACAGGCACGTTGGGCAAAAATGAGAAAGATGGCAAAGTCTTTCGCTAAACAAGCTGGAATTAAGAAAGAAAAGAAAGTAGAAAAATTATCTGATAAGTATGATTACTAATCAGTATGGAGGTGTGCTAGAGCTGGTTTAATAGGTCCGTCTACTAAACGGAAGGTCCGAAAGGGCCCGGGGGTCCGAATCCCTCCACCTCTTTATATAAAGGATAACTATGAAAATTGTAACTAATAATAACATTTCAAAAGATAAAACTTCTCATTATTTTGCTGAGAAGTTTTCTTATTATACACATCAAGAAATTGAAGATTTTGCTAAGTTGTATAATTTCCGAACATATAATTATAACTGGAAAATCAATTCTATAACAGTTTATTCAAACATTGTATGGAATGAACGCGGTGCAAAGTTATGGTTTAAATTTGAAGAAAAATATCCTGGTTCGGATAATTATTTTCTAGTAGATATACAGTCCGATTATACTTATGTTTCCAGGCCTTTCTTTAAGAATATGGCATTTACACTTGAAGAACTATTTGAAGCATATAAACAGAAATATGCCAAAGAAAGTGCTAAGTATGAACTAAAAATGAAAGAAACGGAAACTGCACGCAAAATTAACGATATTAACACAGATGAAATAGAACTTGATTTTATGACATTGGCAGAAAAGTATGGATATGAGTTTACATCTGAGCATCCGTGTAATCAAGCGTCAATATACAATACTTATGAATTCCGTAAACCAAGTTCAAGTTATTATATATCCTTTGGTTCATTCACAGTTAAATCAAAGAATGTACAGTGTTGGCAGATTAATGCTTATTGGCCTTTCGTTAAAGACGAATACTGTAATTATGTGGGAACTTATGACGAAATTAAGCAAGTTGCCGAAGGTTATATGAAAATGTTTGAAAAACCTGTTATGACAAACTGCTATGACAACTATATTATTAAAAAGTAAATAAAATTTTACATAAAAATGGGTAAAAATCCATTGACGAACGGAAGTTTATTTACTATATTATAATATGAACTAGAAAAAACATTTAACAAAGGAAAAACTAAATGAATAACAACCCTTTTATTTGTGACCTTGGCTCTCTTATGGATATTCTAGCCCGTGGCGGTGTAGCACCGGAAACTGAAGATATTCCGGTTATCCGTCGCCCGAATGTGAATGTAGGAACAGGTCCGGGTGCAAAGTATCCGCCAATTCCTCGTAATTTGGCAGATGAAATTGCGGCTCGTAAGGCTCGTATTAAGCAGGAGCAGGACGCACTTGCAGAAATGGAAAAGCAGTACGAAATTGAACGCAATAAGATTAAGTATGTTGCTGATGACGAAAAGATTCAAATGACTATTCCTCGTGAAAAGGTAGTCAAGATGATTGCTTCACTCTCAAAGGCTATCCAGGACGCTCCGCAGGCAAATACCTATAAGATTACGATTAATCTTTAAGTTCTGATTCAGACAAAGTTGTCAATAAAAACTATTGACAACTTGTTTATCATATTTTACATTTACAATGTTGAATGTTCAACGAATAACTTAAAAGGAAAAAATAACTATGAAAACTAATACAACTATGGCACAGCCAAAAAAGATGAACTCCCGTGAACTTCTAGCTAGTAAGCTCAAAGATATTGTTTCAACCAACAAGCAGTCTGTTGAACAGATTGATGGCAACTCCTGGCGTTTTAAGGGAGTTGAAGTAGACTCAAAGGTTAATGACTATATCGTTAAGCTTGTTGCGAAGACTGGTAAGAGTGGCAAAGAATTCAAGAAGCGTGAACTCTATCGTGTTGTTGATGGTGCAGAACAGAAGGTTGAACTTGGCGAATATAAGAAGGAATATTTGTACAAGATTATTCACGGTTTGACAACCACAAAGATGCCACGTATGAAGCTCTCAAAGGACCATCGTCCTGAATTGTTTGAAATGCGTGATTATATCAAGGACCACAAGGCAGATTTCACGCTTGATGGCAATACTCTCACGGGTAAGGTTCCACAGGGCGAATTTAAGCTTGTTGTTGGTAATCTCAAGCCAATGAAGAATGGACATAAGCGTGTGTTTGGTTCTAAGCTCTTTATCAATGGTGAACTCTATCACGAAGGCGGTTCATTGTTCCGTTTGATGCGAGCGTTCCAGGCAAAGAAGCGTGGTAAGAAGCCAAAGACAGAACAGGCTGAAGCCAAGAAGGCATAATCTAACCATAATTAACTCTCCGGTTAATTGGATAGGGTGGGGATTTTCCCCACCTTTTTCTAAGTCTAAATAGTAAAATTTTATTTACAAAAACTATTGACTATCATTGTTTCTTTTTTATATTTAAGAAAAAGGAAAGAAACTATGATTTTTACAACCAAATGCACAGACGGAAAAGACCGTAAATTCCAAGTATTTTTTACTCATAAGAATAAGACCTGTACCTGTGAAATATGGGAAATGACAGGCCTTCCAACAAATGAACTTGAATACAAATACCCAAATTCAACAGTTCGTGGATGTCCTTCACAGAAACACCCGGAAACTGTATCTAAACTATTATTAGCACGTGCGGTATCTAAATGTGCGGAAAATGACAATTATGTGTATGCTTATGGCAGAGCATTAGCCTTAAAACGTGCACTTAGAGTGTTGATTGACAGATTTTATGATTCTACATCAGTAGAATATGTAATTAAGGATCAGATTCCTTATGTGTTTGACAATGGAATGTTTAAGAAGTTTATGCATCAGCTTAATGTTCAATGCCCACAAGGTATTACAGAAGCTAAAAGATTACAAACCAAACCTGGTTATAATCTAAATGAAGAATGGCATAGTTAGACTTTTTAACTATTCATGTGTATTCCTACCGCTCCCTATCAAACGGGAGCAGTTTTTGTTTATAAAAGTTTACATTATTTTTATTGACAAACGGTGCAGTTTAAACTATATTTACTCATGTAAAAAGAAAACAATAGGTAACAATATGATTCTTAAGTATGACCCGCGTAAAGAACTCTGCAATATGTTCAAACAGCTCATTACAGTTGATTTGGTTCAGGAACGTAGAGGTGTTGTTTATCAGATTAAGAATCTCAAGACTAATACCATTTACGGTACTCTTATGAAGAAGGCTCCGACAGAATGGGAAATTGAAATTTTCAAGTTTGCACTTGACAAGAAGACATTGACGATTAAACCTATTGTCAAGTATTCTGATTATGGTTGCCACGATATTCTTGAAGTTGATGAAGACCCAAATCCTGCTTATGTAACTGGTTTGCTTCCGATGCTTGCTAAATTGGTTAATAAGGAAAACTTACTTCAAGACCGTAAAAACAAGATTATTGACCTCTTTGAAAAGACTTTTGGTTAATTAAAATTTACAATTCCATAATTGACAAGTATAGATGAATAATCTATATTTGTTTTTGTATTAGAGAGGTTTTTAATATGAATTTACAAGAAGACTTTGGAAGATGTACAAAGCTACCTTGATGGTGAATTTTATAACCGAAATGGAGAAAACTAATGTTTACGATTTATTTTGATATGGACGGTGTGCTTTGTGATTTTGACGCCCGTTGTAACGAACTTGAATGTTGGAAACCCGAAGTTCACAAGTGTAATTGGAACAAGATGAAGGAGATTGGTCCGTCATTTTGGAGTGATATGGAACCGATTGAAAGAGGGCTTATTCTGTTGGAAATGGTTAAAGATTATGCCGACAAACATCCAAATGTTCAGGTTGGTATCTTCTCCGCAGTTCATTTGTGGGAAGGTAAGAGTGGCAAGAAAGCTTGGCTAAATAAGTATGCTCCATTCATTCCGAAGGAACTAATTAAGATTATCAACAATGGTAATTTAAAGTATAAAGAAGCAACGCCAGATTCCTTGTTGGTTGACGATAAGGCAAAGAATGTTGAAAACTACATTAATGCCGGTGGACACGCAGTTCTGTTTGCTCCTGACAAATATATTGATGAAATCTTTGAAGAGATTGTCAGTAATATCCAGTAATTGACGTATAAGCCCCAGTAATTCTGGGAATAGTGGAGAACTATCTATGACTAAAACACGACTTACTGCCCAAGAGCTGTTGAATACTTGCGTTTTAAAGTATTCTATGGTAAAAGAACAATACTGTGAATGTTATAATTTGCCATCAAGTCTTTCTTTCTATGGTGCTACTGTTAAATTCCATGATAATAAATTCTATATTGTTGGTGACTTTGAATACTCTAAAGGAGATACAGAAATCTACTGTATGGGGTGGAAACAATTTTATGACCTTGAAGATGCTACCGAACATTTAGATTTCCTTGTTGATAAAGTCGCTAATTTTGAAAAATTATATAAATCTCATCTTGAACATAAACGATTGCAGAAGATTAAAAATGATTTCTAACTGTGATAAATTTAAAGAAATGGTTTATGAATGGAAATCTACTGAATATGCAACGTATGGTTTCTCTAAACCTATTGCTGGCTTTGAAACAGGTTATTCCCTATTCAATTATGATTCCTTACATAAGTCAATTCTTATTCACTTATTCCATTTTAGTGAAAATGATAAATCTACTACGAATTGGGGTTGTAAAATCTTTGATGACGAACAAGAAGCTATATCGGCTTTAAATACTACATTATTAAACCTTAAACGATGGGATGAATATCTCCGAATAAAACAGATGTATGAAGACTTCTAGATTAAATTATACCTTCAATGCAGAAGAAGTAGTTGATAAACTACGCCCCTATGTTACTGAAATAAAAGAAACTAATCAATTAGGTTATGAACATACCTATACTGGTTTCTATAAAGGTAAACCCGTATTCCAAGTATCAAATAAAATCCATATACTACGTTGGGGTTCTCCCGAATTCTTCCATACAGATACTAAGTCTGTTGATAAAGCTATCCCTATTATTAATGAAGCTGTTTTATTCCTTAAATCCCTTATTGAAAAGAAACGAATTGAAAAAGCTAATGAAGACTTTAAATAAACATATTAACCTTAATCTATTCAATTCCCTATGTAAGGAATATAACCTTGTTACTAGTACACCTACAGAAGGCTGGATACATGCTTATCCTCCTTCTAAGTATCTACAACAAGGTTCCTTTATATTAGAATACAATTCATCTAATGATGCCCTCTATATGCCCTCTAATATCCAACGTGATATGTCTTCTATCCTAATGTATTCTACTATCCAATTCAGCCCTAATTTATTCAAACTAATGTTCAATAAATTCATTAGACTAGAAAAAGAACTTAAGAACATTGAAATCAAACTGCGTTTGGCTAATGCCAATGACGATTTTAATTAGCTATTTGGGTCATCCCACTTTCAACGCTCTAAGTCTATATGTCATAAAATACAACATATTATATGTCCCGAAATATGTCAAAACTGTGACACCCAAAATGCCCAAAAATTGCCCGTTTTTTGGCATATTTTTCGCGGGATGGTTCAAAATATATCCCAAAATTTGTATTAAGGCCATATAGGGGGAGTATGGTATATTGGGTGGGCTACCAAGCTCTATCAAAGTTCTTTGTCAGCAGTTTTTTAGTCTGTTCCAAAATCAGATAAAAATACTTACAGAATAGCCAGTTTAATACTATATCCCACAAAAAAAATCTGCACTTCAAAAATGAAGTTCTTTAGGAAACAAAATGTGTTTCTGTATATTGCTAAGTTCTATGGAATTTTCTATATTATAGGAAAATGGGTGATAGAAAAAAAATCTGCACTCAGAAAAATAAGTATTTTATTGGAGAAATGTCAGTTGATTTTCAATAGAGAACATTTTGATTATCTTATGGATAAGTTTGGATTTATGGTAAATCCTTATAATTCAAATGCAGGAATGTATAATAATGTTGTTATGATAGTATATGAGCCTCGGAAAGACAGAATTTTAGTTTATAATTATTCAAAAGGATTTATACGAGCAAATGATATTCCACACGCAGAGAGTGTTATAGAAGATACGATTAAAGTAATAAGTGATATTAGATTGCGTGAAAAGAAAAGAGATTTAGAAGAAAAACTTTCAACAATGAATGAGGATTTTTAAAATGGGAAGAGCAGAATTTATTAGCATTTGTAATGAATGTGGATTAATCCGGGATGGATACTGTGGATATTTTGATAATGTTCCATTAGTTTATTTTCTCAGTGAAGATGATGATTTATTGGTATGGAATACAGTAAAACACAAATATGTATCTGCGACAAATTATAGGGACGCAGTTAAATTGGTTAAAGAAAAGATAGACTTTCATAAGGAATTTCTGTTAAATCGTAAAAAAATGACACTGGAAAGAAAGTTGGATGAGATGTCGGAGGACTTTCAATGATTTATTTGGATTTTAATGAACTGTGCCTTAATAATGGTATTCAGATTAAAGAAAATACAAAAGATAAAAAAGGAGTCA
>Ga0265301_10002358_pt1 | contig 21978 bp, 13 predicted proteins | sample AusTroGonzalo_MG_2_FD_193488 | JGI IMG/M metagenome (GOLD analysis project Ga0265301, IMG submission 193488) | Bovine rumen microbial communities from tropical cattle in Woodstock, Queensland, Australia - Gonzalo_04 | ecosystem: Host-associated > Mammals > Digestive system > Stomach > Rumen ... | reverse complement strand
GTGATGTTTGTTAGAATCGTTTTCATGGATATATATTATATAATAATTCAAAATCGCGCAAAGTTACAAAAAAAAAATTACGTACGCAACACGCGCACGCACTTTTTTACGTATTGTTACAAAAAAAAGCTATTTTTTTACGAATTGTTACATTTCTGTCATGAATGCACCGGCCATCCGTTCTTGTTCATCACGCGAAATATGTGCCTGGGTAGCTAATATGCGCCATCGGCTGACTACCCGAAGAACGGTATCAATCATCGTATCCGCTTGCGCCACCGAGACCCCGAAATAGGGCGCCACTTCTTTCGCAAGTCCAAGATCAAGCTCATTGGTGTGCTCGTTGATATTAAGGCTCAACCCTACTCCATACGATTGCGGGTTGAGGTCATAGGCGGGCGATAAGGTCCATCCTTGACGCGTGAGTAGAAAACCATGGTTACGCAAATGGTCATCGCAATTATGGATAGCAATGTTGAACACCATTCGTTTCCACATTTGCGTGAGGTTCTCTTCTATATGACAGCAAGAACGGGCAATCCACTCTGCCAACTCCAGATAACTGACACCGGCTGTTTCGCCATCCGTATAGCCGAGCATCGTCATCGCGGAAGTGAAATGCACCCGACGCAAGTCATCCGTACGGTCGAAACGGCGGGTAAGGAAAGTAGCGTACGTATTACCCAATTGTTCTGTTCGGAAAGGCGCCACCTCAATGCCGCATTGCTGCGCCATGGTCATAGCAACCGCTTCCCATGCACCTACATTCGTATCATCATGACGGCTGGGGAACTTGGCAATCCATAGACTCCCGTCCGGCATACGCACATTCGCTTTCGGGCGCGCACCGCCAAGGGATGAGCCCGGAGCAAGCAACATACGTAGCCACTGACTGTTGGCTTGGTCAGCTTCGTATTCCCAACTCGCATGCTCCAAGTCACGCAATGCCGTGAACGGCGGTGTACTGTAGTTCGGGTCATTATCCAGAAATTCGCCATCCGGTGACAGTTTGAGGCGAATGGCTCCCATGCGGCTCTCATCGAAAACGCCCAGCAGATAATCGCTCTCATGCAGATGGCTTATCGGACGCTGTTCTTCTTTGGCTCGCAGTCCTTCACGTCTGTCTAACAACACACGCCCCCAACGGTCCGGAGAGGAGTCCAAGAACAACCCGAAATTGCTCTTGTTATCCGGCAGATACTGACGGCCTGTGAATAATTGTAAATCCGGATCTAGCAACATACAACGCGCATCATGCAACCACTCGTCCGAAAATTCAAACGAGAACACCTCTTTTCCCCGCAGCAATTGTGCCGTGAGTACGCCTACCAGCAGCGGTGAAGCGGTAAAAGCATCATCAAAATAAATATAAATAGCGCGGTTCATAACGTTGGGCGTTTAGTGGCACGTTGAGGAGTGGTTAGTTTGGCATCTTGCAGTTTGCGACCGAGGATATCATCTTTGGCTACAAGCAACAGGTCGTCTTGCAACCCGAGCGCAATCAGTACACGCAGGTACATACCCATTGCGACACCTTCATCGCCACGCTCTATCTTAATGAGCGTATTACGCGCTATACCGGCTCGTTCAGCAATCTGTTCGGACGACAAATCACGACGCAGACGCGCCAATCGGATGTTCTCGCCTAATTCGTTTAACAGGCGTTTATGCTTAGGTAGTAACGGACGTTTCATAAGTTACTCACTATGATAATGTTCAAAATTCTGCGCAAAGGTACTACTTTTTGCGCATATATGCAAATATTTCCACAAAAAAATAGTGGTTTTTTACGAATTGTTACAAAATTCAGTGGAACAACTGTTCTACGTGGTCATAACGCAGCAGTTCAATCTCCCCGGCTGTATTCTCAAAGTCCCCGCCATAAACCACTGCACGGCGTGCAATAGGCGTACCGGTCCAATGGGGTAGTTGTTTGAGCGTTTTGGCAAAATCCGGTTGGTAAGTCATGGAACTCTTCACCTCAATTGCCGTCAATTGACCGTTCTCTTTGACCAATATATCTACCTCCTGTCTGTTGCTATCCCGATAGAAGAAAATGTTTCCTTCCTTGCCTTGGTTGAAGCGATGCTTGAGACACTCCATAACCACCATATTCTCAAAGATAGCGCCGCGCATCTTATCCAACGCCAGTTGTTTGGGTGACTCGACATCTAATAGATAGCAAGCCAAGCCCGGATCATTGAAATAGAGTTTGGGCGTTTTTACCACTCGCTTCGTGATATTCTCATAATAAGGTGGTAACATCGTCACCAGATACGACGCCTGTAGGATAGACAACCAATGCGTTACGGTCTTGCTATCCACGCCCAGTTCCATCGCCACCTCGGAGGCATTGAAGAGCGAACCGACCCGCGCGGCACATAGTTTCATGAACTTAAGGAACTGCATCTGGTCTTTGATACGCAGTAAATCCCGTACGTCTTTCTCCAAATAGGTCTTGACATAAGACGGGTAAAACAAACGAGCGATATTTTTTCCGGCACATATGGCGGGATATAAACCATCATAAAGCAATTGGTTCGTATCTTTACTCGCTATTTGCACTGCCGCCTCCTCTAATGACATCGGCAGCAGCTCATATACACCGGCACGACCCGGCAACGACTCCGTCAGTCCTTGCAGTAACTCCAGATTGCTGCTTCCGGTCAATACAAACCGCCGATCCGCATCATCATCTACGATACCTTGAATATAATCCAACAACACCGGCACTTTCTGAACCTCATCGATGAACATTCCTTGTTTATGCTGATTCAGGAATGCCACAGGGTCTTGCTCCGCAAATGCACGCACATGCAAGTCCTTCATACTATACTTCGGCAAATCGGGAAACAAATGTTTGAGCATGGTAGATTTACCCGATTGACGAGGACCGGTTACCGAGATTACCGAGAAATACTGAGCCGCCTCTTGTATCACATTCTCCAGACGACGTGGGATGTAAATTTGCTTAGCCATGGTGGTTTGTTTTTATGCAATTTCGGAATTGCGCTGCAAAATTACATAAAAATTTTGACATGACCAAATATTTAGACAAAAAAAATGCAGGCGAGCTGCATTTTCCTCTAAACGTTAAACATTAAACGGTAAACGGTTCGCTTATTCGAATCGGACAGCAATTCCTTAGTCTCTTGTTCCCGATCGCAGAAGTACTCTTCTCCTGCATATCCAAATAGCACGAATGGATTATACATAATATGTTGTTTACTAGTATTTTACACGTAATGTAATTGGCGTTTCACAATTTGCGTTTCACAATTTGCGTTGCAAAATTACTGCTTTTTTTTTGACATATACAAGGATTTGCACAAAAAAACGCACCCGAAGGATGCGTTTTTGGGCTTTCAGATTGTACGTGTCATCGAATTAGAGTTTAAAATAATTCGCCACTCCAAAGCATTTTGAGGAAATCAAAAAGATAAATCACTTCGATGTTACCTACGCGACGCGTGATCGGATCGCGGGACACGACGATACAACGACTACTCGGAAACTCTTCACCATACTCTTTAAAATTACTCATATGCTTGCTTTGCACCTCTTCGGTTGATTTGATCTCGATACCGATTTCAGCATCTCCAATAACGGCATCTACTTCTTTTCCATTATAGGTATGCCAATAACTCAGTTTTTTGCGGTTATGCGAATAACCTATATACGCTATCATCTCTTGTATCACGAAGTGCTCAAAGCAATGTCCGTATTCCGATGTACCGGGAGCCAAAGATGTACGGTTTAGCAGATGGTTATAGACTCCCACGTCGAAGTAATAGAACTTCGGTGCTTGTACCACCTTGCGTTTTACGACCTTCGTATAGGCAGGAATAGTGTAGCCGATTAATGTATCTGCTAAAATAGAAAAGTATTCCTTCACTGTCTTGGCTGAGACTTGACAATCATTGGCGATTTTTTCGTAGTTCACGATGTCTCCGTCGCAGGTGGCCGCCACTTCCATAAATCGCTCGAAAGCGTCTAAATTGCGCACCAGCGACTCCTCTTTGATCTCTTCGCGCAGATAGACGTCAATATATCCGTCCAAAAGTCGTTCCGGCTTCTTTGCCAAATAATGAGGCGGCAATAGACCATACAACAAGGCCTTGTCCAAATCCAAGTCCGCTATCTCGGCACTGACAAAAGGATAGAAATAACATGGAAGAGCTCTCCCACCTAAGGTATTATGCCCCTTTCGTTTGAGCTTGCGTGCACTACTTCCGCATAACACAAACCGCAATCCTTTCTTCTGGATAAGACGATGTACCTCATTCAATAACTCCGGCACGAAGGGTATCTCATCTATCACCACAATACTGCCTTCCGGCTTATCTTGCAGCATCTCATACAGCAATTCAGGCTTCGCGCTAAAACGACGTCGCAACTTGGCATCCAACAAGTCGATATACACGGCATCAGGAAACTGCGCCTCAAGGAACGTACTTTTGCCTGTCTGACGCGCACCGAACAGGAATACGCTTCCATCTAACTCGTTGTTTAACTGACAAATACGATTAATCATATTATGTGTTTTGCAATAAAAATCCAAAGTTCTACTCCTGATATTTCATAAAAATCCGAAGTTCTACTTCCGATATTTCTTCAAAATCCGCTGCAAATTTACTACAAATATTTGGAATATGCAAGGATTTGACGTAAAAAATTAAATTTATTTAAAGTTTTTGCGGGAAAGACTTGTTATTCGCACGACTGTGCGACTGTAACTTCGAGGTGGGACGCGCAGCGTGTCGGTGCCCTCGAAAGTACAACAAATATTTGTTTATTTTTTTTGATATATGCAAGAAAAAAGAGATTTTTTTCGATTAGGAATGAGGATTTGGCACAAAAAACGCACCCGAAGGATGCGTTTCTTCTTACTCGTGTATCAGTATTGCGCGGACGAAGTTGCCGAACTGACAAATACGTTTCTTGCCGAGGACGGGATCGGGTTTGCCGCGGAGTTGGGCGGCGTGCCGATCGACCATCTCCTGGTACCGCGGATGGTTCGGGTCTTTCGCGATACGCGATGCCTCTTGGCAAACGGCTTTCCAGCGTTCGTACTGAGCCTGTTCGGCAGGCGTGCGCGGGTTCGCCTTGTAATCCCGCTTCTCCTGTCCGTACATCTCCTTCGGACCATACCCGAAGATACGTCCGTCCGGATACTTCCATGCCTTACGACGCATGGTTATTCGTGAATGTTTATCAAACTTGCCGGTCAATCCATCGATTCCGGTTTCTGTAGTAAATGTTGCCATAATGATTCTTAGGTAATAATTAGGGTAATAATTAACTTATATTCAACTTATGATTAACTTATCACTAACGGTTTTAACGTTTTTTGAACGTTATTATTCGTTTATTGGATGTGATTAGGGGAGTGTCGGAATAGTATTCCGACGTAATGGACGCTGTAAAAATTTGCATGGCAAAGTTGGCAAACTTGACAAACTTAGCGTTGACTTTGCCAACTTTGCCAAGTTTGTCATGCGATTTTTTTATACACGCCATACCGAATCTTTTGTACTAATCCATGTACCATCCATTCTTCGTTCCAACGCGCGGAAGTTCGAGGAGAGATTCCTTGAGACTGCGCTTCGGCGACGAGGGTTTTGGATTCAAACTCAGTGGGAAGGAGAGAGAGGAGGATGGCTTTCTGGTCGAGGGGTTTTACCGATGGAATCGAGACTTTTTGAGTTCCTTTGATGAGTTGGTAGGCTTGCGCCATGTGGAGGATCAGCTTGTTACCGATGAGTTCGGCGGTAGCGTAGTCCTCATCGCTGCACACAAGACCGGAATACAATTCCGGACCAATGGACAAAGTCCCGTCAGCGCTATCACGCTGAGCAGTCAACGAACTAATTCCACGGAGGGCGGAGAGGATGAGGGCGATGCGTTCGATATGTACCGCCATTCTTAGTACCACGGAGTGGAAGTCCTCGCCGAGCATTCGGATGAGGGTCGGATAGGCGGTCTCGAGGTGATGGCCGAGACGGGTACGCTGGTCGGATGTGAGGCGGAACTCTCCGGGTTTGGAGAAGAGCAGTTTCTCATAGAGGTGGTAGAGTTGTTCGGCTGCTGCTTTGATGACATCGCCGGAGTTCTCGGAGGGTTGTACATACTGGCTGTTAAACGCCTGGTGTTCATCGACGATGAGGGTGAGCAAGCGCGAGAAGTAACCGTTTTCGATAGAGGGCACGAGGGCATGGTACTGGCTGAAGGTACCGGTGAGGACCATGGAGAGTTGCGGGTTCTCGATCACGGAATGCTCCTTACAGCGGGCACGGGAGATGGTCTCGTGCTCAGCCGCTTTACGGAGCGCGGTGTTGTAGTTAGCCGTACTCGAACGCCAAATATCCGTGATTACACTTCCCTCACTCTCATGGATATAGCCGCGGCCCTTCTGCTTGGCAAGCGTCTGGTAGAAAGCCGGGTACGTAGCATCGCCCGGGATGATGAGGGGATTCGCCTCGTGAATGGGTTTGACGAGTTCGAGAGCAAGGTTGGCGATACCCTTTCCGCAAGCCGCCGAACCGACGATGAAGAGTTGCAGGTTCGGGTAATAGCGTTTGGCACCGATACCGTACTTGAAATAAAGGTTCGGGAGCACGCTCGAGCACGCGGTAAGTGCGGACATTAATAACATGTCCTTCTCGGCAGGTGTGTGAGCGAGCGAGAGGACGAATTTCATTAGTTCAGGCAGGTTGTTTACATCCATGTTTTCCACGATGTGGAGGTTCGCCTGCTCCTCGGGATTCAGGTTCTGAATTTCATTCATAACGTTAAAGGGTTAAAAGGTTAAAAATGGTCGCTTGCGCGACGTTAATTTTTCAAAATCGAGTGCAAAGTTAGTACAAAAAACGTCCTTTTGAAAGGACACAAAAAAAAAGGACGTCACGTGACGTCACTTTTTCGCTTTACTTTTCATTCGTTTGCCGAGGGCGTTAGGATCTATAAACCAACCAAATAGGAGTGTTAATTGGTCGCAAAAATCTGTCCTTTTATGTGCTTCGAAATATTTTTTGAATTCTTTGTCATATCTGCATCGCTCGAGGATGTATTTCTTCACTTCCACATAATTATGCTCGGGCGGGATGGGGAGTATATTATCGAGAAAAAACTCCTGCCGGATGTCTTTCTTTCGGGTTGAAACCGGCGGCTCTATTTTGTCTTTTACGAAATCGGTCCACTGGCTCATCCATTTGCGGAAGAGGTTGAGTTGATCCGGCGTGAAGTCTTTCATCTCGGGTTTGATAAAGTCCCAATCGATCTCTTTCTCGCGGATGGTTTGTTTGTATTCCGCCATAACGACATTCGAATCCGGAAAGATAGCAGCATCTTTTTGTGCGTAGTGCCACAACCAATCCCAATAACGTGCCATAATATCGGCTGCTTCTTCTCCCTCAAAGAAGAAAGTCTGTTCGTCGGGTTCGCCTTTCTCCATGTAGCATGCCAACTCATGCACGAGCGCTGGATCTGTCCAATCGATCTGAAGGAATCGTTGACGACGAGGTTCAATTCGTGCGGCATCGAAGAGCCATTGTGAGAAGGGCATGTGCCACGTCTCTTTCTCCCATATATGCTCTCCGAACTCTTCGGTCACCAGACGCTGCATGTAAGCGGAGAGCAAGGACATCGCTATACTGAATTGACGGACATTAGCGCATACATCCACGATGGGAACTTGACTGACCGTGAATTGGATATAGGCATCGTTGAGTTGGCGGAGCTCCGCCTCCAGATAGCCCCACCCGTCCGCTATCACTTCCTGCTCATAGCGGGAGAAGAGAAAGTCCTGCTTACGCTCAATATCGAGCGGTATCTCGCGCCGCTCGCCCTCATCGGAATTGATCAAGCGCACGCATAACAGCGCGGCGCCCAGAAAGCCCTCGATCTGTATCGGTTCTTCCTTCTCCGAATAGGTATATATCAGCCTATGCGCGTCATAGCGGAGAGCCGGAGAGAAAGTATAGTTGTCTAATAAATGAATCATTGTGCAAACTACCCTTTTTTGCTCCACTCGCTCGGACTTAGACCTATCTCTCGGGAGAAAGCGCGGGAGAAAGAACTCGGCGAGGAGAATCCTGAATGAGCCGCTATTTCCGAAATCTTCATCTCCGGATGCTCCTGCATCAGCCGCTTCGCTTCTTCAATACGATAGCGGTTGACAAACTGGTAGAAGGAGCAGCCATAGGTATCGTTGATGAACTGGCTCAGATAGGTCCGGTTCATCGGCAGCACACTCCGTATATCCATCAGCTTGAACTCCGGATTGCAGTAAGGTTTCTCCGCCACCATCCATTGCTCCAACAGCTGCGCATAGTCCCCCTCCTTGAGCTCAACTTGCTCCTCGCCCGAGGCAATACGATCCACAATCAGATCCCGCCAAGGATCTTGACGGAAGAGAATCTGCTCGGTACTATAGGCGAGCATGAAGATGACGAACCACTGCTGCGTGAAGCCGCGTTCGTGACCGTGACCGGAGCACATATAGACGTAATTGGCGCCGATGATGAACAGCATGATGCAGTACCGGATGATCCATTGCACGTTGATATGTTCCATGGACGAGTAGTTGTTCTCACACCATATTCTATACGCACGTATATGCGAGAGCGTCAGCATCAACAGCGCGTACGGATAGAGCGCCACCACCGGCCATAAATTCCACGGCACGATATAATCCAGCGCCACCATTCCGGACAGCGGCAGAACCTGCCATAAGACAATCTTCCAGTTCAGCCATCCGGGACGTAGCGTCTCCGTAGGATAGAGAATCATCACCCAGCCTAAGAGGTTACCGATAAGCAGTTCGTGCGTGGTCAGATGATCAGCACCCATGTTCATCATCTGCAGCGGAGCCACCAGATAGCAAATCAGATACGCCAGGTCGCCTATTCCCCATGCCAACAACGCATAGCCCCATAGCCGACGCATTCGCATCCCTTCCGAATGGCGAAAGATGGTCCATGCACCCGCGAAAGCCACTGAGAACGTACACACGTTCAGCACCGGCGTGATATAGATGTCGAACACTCTGTCGGGGATAAATTGACTCAGATACGTGCTCGCGCCGACGATGATCGCCAGCACTACACCGAACACCACTTCCGAGCGGTAGTCCCTCCACATCTCACGAATATCTGTTTGCATAAATTTTTATTTTACGACGACTAATTGTGGGATAAGCGGTTCGGCAACGGTGCCAAGGTGGTCATCGTTGATGAAGCGGAAAGCGTCCTTGGCTTCGAAGAGGTTGGTATAGTGGGCGGAGTAGTAACGAAGGGTAACCGATGACGGGTTACCGGTTACGGGACTCGCGATATACAAGAAGAACAGGCCTTCTTCGTACTTAGCGATGCCGAGGCAGGTTTCGCCGGAGAAAGCAGCGAGCACATCGTTGGCACTGACGACAGAGTCAGGGATGTTCACCCCTGCGAGTTTCTGCACGGCAATAACGGCCGTCATAGAGACGTTCGGGTCGGGATTAACGGGAGCAGTCCAGGCGGGACGCGCGATATCGCCATAAAGGTTCTTTTCAGGCGTTGGTTCGTCTTTCTTGTCGCACGCAGCGAAAAGGACCGCTAACGCTATAAGACCGGCTATAAATAGCCTGTTAGAATTTTTTACCGGTAACATCATATTTTTCATTGTTGCGAATAATTATTACGTGGTTGTTTTCAATAATCTTGTACGGACGGTCGTCACCCGGAACGAGAAGCACCGGAGCCTTGAGCGAGCCATGGTGGGCGTCTGCCACATAGGCAACGGTGAGCGGTGAGCGGTTATCGGTTACCGGAGTCAATACCGTGCCATCCTCGGTGCGGAACTCGATAGACGAACCCGCAGCATCACTGCTAATTGTGATGAAGTAGAGTGAATCTATCTGTGTAGCTACACCTACTAACTCGTTGCCGATGTAAGCCTGTAACCCATAACCGGTAACCGGTAACCCCTCAACCATCGCTATCATCGTCATGTTCGTGGCCGAATTACCACGGAAAGCAGGCTGTTCAGCAGCCGGAACTTTCTTCGGAGCATTGGCTTTTTGCTCGTAGAAATGGATGGTGACATCGCCTTGTCCGAGGCGCTTGAAGAGGTATCCTTCGCCCGGACGGAGTGCATTGAGGTCGCCTTCCCATTTACCATCGGTGGAGAAGTATGCGAAATGTCCGTGACTCTTGACAATATCCCCCGGTGTAGCCTGTTCGTAATAGTCCGCGAGGGCATCGGTGATAGCTGTTGTTTGGTCGAAGAGACAGGGCAGTTCGGTCCACTGTTTATTTCCGGCGATGGTGATGAATCGTTCTGCTTCAGGAATCTTATTACCACTGATGCGCAGCGTGTTACCAGCCTTCGTATAGAACATATAGATGTTATGATAATCGAAGGTCTTGAAGGTACCGATGAACTCATCTCTTCTGCTCGAATAGGTAATGAAATCCTGCGTAGAAGGAGTCTTGATGATATCGCCTTCGGACCACGGGTCAGAGGCCGTCATCACATTCTTAATGAGGCTGTTCTCTGCATTGAGATTCACATTATACGATACCCAGTTCCATCCCGGTTCGAGCGCTATATTCTGCGTCTCCGTACCGCCGGTGGTGAAGCGAACGATCTGCTCGTTGCCGCATCCATAAACAGCACCGTGCGTGAATACAGCCACGGTGTCCGGCGCGACAGTGAGCGGCAGCACTTTGCCGGTAGATGCCTGCCAGAGGAGGAAGGATAGCGTTTTGCCGTTCATCGATTCATTGCCATAGATAGACATATGTACCTTGCTAGTGTTGCGCGTTTGGTCGAAATCGATATTGTTCATACCTACGCACGAGTTGCGATAGAGGGCGATGACGCGGTCATCAGAGTCGGTGTCATACTGATCGCCTATCTTCACTTCGCCGCAGATGGACATATTGAGCGGATACTTATGCTCATCGGGTTCATCGTACGGGCAGACGGCAGCGACGGTGTACTCGATACGTAGCGGGTCCAGCAGTCCGTCTTCGTCAGAGAGGTAGATGATATCGGAATATACGCCTACCGGTATATCTTTGGAGAACGTGAAGCGAAGCGATTTCTCCTCCATCGGGTCCATGGCTCCGGACGGACGGTTGACGGTCATCCATGACGGCATCGACTCGATAGCGTACTGATGCCGCTTGCCGGAGTTATTGATGATTTGGATGTCGTAGATGGCATTAGCGTCCGTATTATCGTTCACGTTCATCGTTATCTGATGGTATTCCCATTTGAGGGCGTTCTTATCGACAAACGCGGTCCACGTAGCGGGCGACACCATCGGGTTGCCATGGAGGTCCTCTACGTCGCGCACGGTGACAAAGAGCGACTGCTTGTTGATCTCGCGGTCCGCCATGTTGATGTTGATGAGCAGCTCGTCGTTGTTGAACGCCCAATCGAAGTTTAGTTTGGTCAATTGCCCGTGGTCGCGCAGCGGTGCGTAGTTCGCCTTATCGGCATACGCGTCGGCTGCTGTCAGCACAAGCGGTATGACTTTGTTGACCACCTTGCCGTTGGCGTCGCGGAAGATGCGCTGGTCATTGATGGAGAACACCTGCTCGAGTACACCCGAGGCATTCTGCTTGAGTGTGCTGAACGGCAGGTAGGCGATGATACCCATCTCGTCGCCTACAGGAGCCATGGTGCTATACTCATCCATCAAGGTCTTCGGCAGTGCTTGCTCGAAGAGCACGAACTCATCGAAATTGCCTGCGAAGCCGTCGCCGCCGAGGTACATAGCTCCACCCAGAGACGGAATGCTATCCGACGAACGCTGGTCAATCATCTCGCCATCCACGAAGGTAGAAGCGGTATTCATCGTACGGTTGACAGCCAGCACGTAGTGATGCCATGTATCATCGGCATTGGCGTTGGCATTGGCTGTGGTGATAGAGAACTTATCACAGCTGAATAGGGTACCGTCTTCCTGCGCTTTGAACCAGAACATGAGTGTGAAATCCTGCTTGTCGGAGCGGGAGAGCACATTGCTATTGAGCTGCACACGCTGGTCAGCCGTCAGCGCCAAGGATATACCGGACTTGTTGGTCCACGTTGTGCCGTGTGTATAGAGCGTAGCGCCGTTAGACTTGTCGGTGATGGTCGTGCCCTTGCCTTCGTTCATCGGGTAGTACGCCGCCAATTCGCGTTCGTAGCCGGAGAGCCGTTTGAGGTGGGTCAGTGCAATCTCTTCGGGTGTCAGCACTTTGGTCCAGACACGTACCTCGAGCATGTTTCCCTTGAAGCCTCGACCGAAGACAAGCGGTGCATTCGTTTTGTAGTCATTCAGGTCGTATGGTGGTACATTAGCATTGTTCGTCACATCGAGCGTGCCGGCATAGAAGCGAATCTCTTTCGACTCATTGTCATAGGTAACGATGACGCGCGTGAAATCGAGCATCGGGTCTTGCAGCGGTTGCGAATAGGTGCGTTGGCCATTGATGTCGGCATAGAGGCGGTTATCCGCGGTCTTACCGAACAGCACATTGCCGTCACTCTCTTCATGGGAGAAGAACACCTCATCGCGGTTAGGCTCCGTCGGCTTGACGAGCATGTCAATGGAGATGGAGTGCTGCGAGAGGGTGCGTCCTACCTTTGTGCCGACGTAACTATCCTGCGAGCCGTCGAAATGCAGGGACGTACCGGTGGTGATGCCTGTGGCATTGGTGACACCGAGGAGTTGGAAGTTGTTATCCTCATCGAGGTAGTTACCGGCGATGGCTTCGTTGAAGCGGAGCTTGAGGTCGTCGCCCACGCCGAGGATGGCATTAGCCGGTTGCGGTGCGCCGAAGACACGCGGCGGACGGGTATCTTTCGTTCCGCTGATGATCGGCGAGGACTTGGTAACAAAGCCCGAACCGTGGCGGCAGAAGGATACGGCACGCAGGTCGTACTGCTGCTCCATCGGGTCACGCTCGCCATAGAAGCGGAACGGCGTGATGCGTCCGTTCTCGATCATCGCCTTGTTACCCGACGCGAGGGCGTAGAGACTGTCGTCGGCATAGAACGAGCACATATTCGTCCAGTCATCATCGGACTGCGAAGCGAGTTTGTATTGGAACTCAATATGGTCGAAGTTCTTATGACGGACATTAAAGCCGTTGATATCGATAGGCAGGTAGTAACCGGCGGAGTCATGCGGCGAGAGGGTGTTCATCACCCATCCTTGTCGCGGTGACGCAAGCGCTACAGGGCTCGACTCCGGCAGGAAATGCACGGAGAAGTTGAGAGCGGTATTGTTCACACCGCAGTCGCCTACCGTGAAGAAGAGCTGGAGGTTGTTGTAGTCATCTACTATTCCGCGCTCTACCTCCATCGTCTGTACGACCGATTGGCCGGGCAAGAGGTAGTACGTAAGCGGTTGAACCAACGGCGCACCGTTGATATAGACCTTTGCTCCGTCCGGGTTGCTGGTGCCCGACAGCGAGAGATTGAAGGTAGTGCCTGAACCTGCCTGACCGTAGTGCTGCGAACCTGCGTTACGCAGTTCGACGTGGAAGATGGCACGCTGGTCGGCGGGCACGTTCGTCTGCTCGTAGGTGTCAATACTCAGTTCGGGTTTGGCAATCATCACTGTCGGGTTAGAGAGCAGTGTGCCCGGCTTGTACAGAAGCGTCGTGTCTCCCTGCTCGTGCGTACAATAGGTATTGCCGGCTTCGGTGAAGAAGACATAACTGCCATAGAGGAGGTCTTCGTAGTCCTCTACATCCACCGCTTCGCGAATATCTTTCGTCACATTCTTCCATACGGAATCCAAGGGTGCACGATGCACACTGACGGTGATATCGCCTTGGTCATCCGGTACAAGGGTGAAGCCGGTGGATTTCTTCTTGGTAGCATCTTTTGAATCACGCGTCGTGGGAGTAAAATCCAAGACGGGATTGAGTTTGAGTTTCCATTTGGAAGAGGCAGTAGCAATATTATAATTCTCATCTGTGGGTGTATCTCCCATGTCAAAGTTAAACATCTCTCCTAATCTAACCCACGTACTAATTGAAGCGCCAAAGTCCTTACTCATCGTATTAAAGAAAGTGGCAAGGAGCGATGTGCCGGTTTTAAACGCTGCGTCTTTTAACGATTTGATGCCACTAGTGCCAATAGGTACGCTATTGATGTTATAGGTGGCAGAATACGAATCGGAGTGGGTGTAGGTATTGCCGTAGTTGACACTATAGGTGCCAATGTGCTTACCTGCCTCGCGTGCCATCACTTTTTCCTTCTCGTTGTCATAGAGAACGCCTAACCAATGCGCGATCATATTCTCCAACGCGCCTACACGGTCGGTGAACGCTTTGGTACTATTCTGAGGCACGATGAACTTATATGAGTCTTTGGCGAGGGTATCTTGCAGATTGATAGATGCGGTGGAGTCAATATACCAATAGACAGCCTCATCCCGTGCATTTGCTGCCGCTTGTGCCGCTTGCTCGTTTTTGAAGACCTCTAACAAGCCGGATGCCTCCAATGCCAGTTTTGGAATGACGGTATTGATGATATAGTGTTGCGACCACGCGAAGGTATTGGAGACCGTGGTACCCAGCACCACTTTCTCGCCCGTCACGAGGTGATATTTCTGACCATCTGCCATTCCGCTTGCCAGCACATGCATTGCACCGGCATCGATAGCCGGTTTGCGGGCTCGGAAGAGATTGTCGTCAATGATGGCAATAGACTTGGCCTTACCGGACAAGATGCTTGTGGTGGCACCCAAGAATACATCGGCATTGCCTCCAATACCGGCTTTATTCTTCTTGGTAGAGGTGGAAATCTTCTCCGTAGTAGTAAAACTATAGGTATATTTATGTCCCCATGAATAGGAAAATACAATAGGAATGGTAAAACTAATGGTTTTGCCCACATCAAAGTGTGAACCCGTATATGTACCTCCGCCTGTTCCTACGAAGATGCCGATATCACGGTTAACCGTTCCTCCATATTCCGGATACAACTCAACACCTACCTTCACATCAAAATTATCGGTATAGGAGAAGGTATAGGTAGTACCATTCTCCACCCACGCGCTACTGCCGTTTCCGCCCGGATCACGCACGATATCGAGAATATTGATCTCCGCTTCGGTGGAAGTCAGTTCTTTCTCATCGATGCGGCTACCCACTACGAAGGCTTGGAATCCTGCCGTCTCTACCGACGCGCCTTCCATCTTCAGGACGGCACTCACGGAGCAGAGCGCACCCGTTCCGCTAACTTCGGTATTGAGGTTGTCTACATCGAGGAAGAAAGTCGTTTTGCCCTTATCGTCCAATTTATACGCCTTGCTCTTCTTGGTATCGTGCAAGCCATTATGAAGGACTACCTCGCCTCCGCGTTCCGGAACACGGTCCAACTTACCGGAAGGTTCATTGTTATAGTAATAGTCCTCATGGGCAAAGGCCTCGAACTGGTACTGTCGCTTATTATAATAGAGCGGATAGTTCAGCAGATACGATACGGTTCCGTCTTCCGCTGTGGAGTATAGATCCACCTTTCCTTTGGCTCCCGTGAGTCCATCTACCTCCATGGTCGGTTCACCGAGTCCGCTGCGCTTCAAGCCGTAGATATATTGCGAGAGTGTCAGTTGAACCGGCGAACGATAGATACGGTCATAGACGGCGTTGTATGCTGTTGCGCGTCCTTTTGCGTCAATCGTTAGTGTATCACGGATGATGGTCAGCGGTGCGTTGGTGAGGTCGAAGGTCTCCGAACCCTGACCGGAAGCAAACAGCGTCGCATAGCCGGTAGCTGTGGCTTGGATCACTTTGTACTTCACCGGATATAGCTCTACGGCATATTCGCCGGTATTCGGATCCGGATGAATGGTGATACGCTTTTCCTCCGTAAGCATCGTGGTCGTACCTACGGTATATTCCTTCACGGCACTCAACGAATCGGTATCATAAATCTTCTGCGCAAATACATTGTATAAGGTATCGCGCGTGGGATCCTGCGGGTCGTGCACGAAATGGGCGGTGTTGTCGCCCTCCAGTTGGAGCACGAGCGTCAGGTCATCGCCGAGGTTGTTGGTTCCTCGTCCAAAAGCAGCAGGGAGGTCGCGTTGGTCAATACCTCCGGCTACACGTCCTACAAGACGCACTTTCGTCTGGTCATAGAACCGCACACCGTCCAGCGGCTTGGAGAGCGCAAAGGTCCGTTCGCCCGTCGTCACCTCCAGATAGCCCTCGTTGACGAAGGTATGACCCGGTTTGACAATCTGCAGCGTGTATGGTTGCGCCTTGGTCAGCGTCAGTTCGAAATTGCCGTCCACACCGGTGGTGAGTGGTGCACCGTTGCGACGCACCGTGTCGCCGTTGAGCACGAACATCGCGCCTGCTACCGGTATCGTACTCAGGTTATACAAGGCACGACCGGAGAGGCGTACTCCGTCCACATTCTCAAAATTGATACCCGTAGCTACGGCTTTAGCAGCAGACAAAGGAATTGCCGCCGTGCCGGCAGAGGTGTTATTATACCGGAAGGTACCATAGGTAGCGGTAGGTACGATGACATAGGCCGTACCATTAGTCAGGTCGTACGTCAAACTATCAAAGCGGAACGCACCCGTCGCGTCGGTAATGAGCGTAGTGATCACGGAGTCTTCTTTCTGCAAAGCCACGTGCACACCGGCGATACCGCTATTATCCGGCATCAAAATCGCACCGCTGATCTCACCGTAGGGCGTACGCCAACCTTCAGCAGAAGCGTTGTTCTCACTATGCTTGCCATTGCAGTTATAACTCGCTACAATTGTATAGTCGTAGTGTACACTCGGTTTAGCGGTGGCATCAAAATAGATAACATCCAGACCGGTATAGAGCGTATCTGCAGACTTGGAGCTTCCCACCTCTTTGCGCAGCAGTATATATTCATCTACAGCTTCGGAAGAAGCTCTCCAGTTCAGCAGCACACCGCGCTTGAGTTCCGTTTGTGCGGCACCTTGCGTAGCGGTGAACGAAGTGATGGTAGCCGCCTCGTCGTAATAGAGGCTTTCGCCGGCGATGGTCTTCGGTTGCAGGTCAATCGAGTCCTTCACGTGGAGGTCAGCCGAACTCTGGTCGATACGGACAGCATACGTGTAATGCGTACAAGCGCGATTCGCTATATCGGTATAGAAAGCCTTCCAACTGCCGTCAGCCTGGCGACGGATGCTGTCTTGCGGGATGATGAATTCCTGTACTATATCCGGGTTCTCTTGTGACGAACGAATCAGGACGAGACGCGCTGTCCGATCCCACATACAGCGTCCGTAGCCATCATTGAGTTCAGACTCCAGTTGAAGAAACATCTGCTGCTTCACCGTGGATTCAATCTCCGCAAAGCGTGCTTTCTCTGCCGCACTCATCTCCTGCAGAAGGCTAACGTTAGCCATCGGTCTGCCGTAAGCTATATAAAAGGCTATTTCAGTATTACCGTCAATACTATAGGTCTCATTCTTCTTATACCCGTTTGCACCGATCAGTTCCAGATGTAGGGTTCCTTCACGAGGTACGGTGATGGTTTGGTCTGCGGTGATTCTCTCTCTTGCGCTGAAGGTATTTCCTTCTCGGTCATAGACGGTGTAATACGCATAGCCCGGGGCACGCGCCACATTGACCACATCCTTAAACGTCAACTGCACTTCTTCGCTAAATCCTTCCACCAATTCATAGCTGAGCGAACACTCGTTAATATTGGGCGAGAAAGTTACCTCCTTGTTATCCAATTGGATAGAAAAATGCACCTTGTGGTTCTCGTCATAGTTGGCATCTTTGGCATAGTCCGCCAAATTGTTCGCCAGCGGCGTCAAGAAATTATGTTTGTAAAGCGATACGGTCTTGGCGTACTCATGAATCCATCCCCATACGGACGATGAAGCACGGCGGATACGGTAGTACACCGGTACAGCAGGCAGATATACTCGGTCTGCCTGGAGCTTTAGATTCAGTTTGCAGAGCGTATTGCCCTCACCATCCTTCACCTCATAGTTAGGTATTGTAGTGAAGGCTTTCACAGAAAGCGTGTCTCGCTCCGTATCTGCTTGTCCGGTCCATGTCGAGCGACTTTCGTCCTTATAGGAGTACGATCCTTTGCCTTCCCCTCGCTCCATCATTTCCACCGACACGGTCTCAGCATCGCTGTAGTCCGCTTTCATAGCGCGCTGTATCTCAAAATAGTCGCCATCCACCAAATCCGCAGCCTGCGGGTTGCGTACTGTCCATGTGAGCACATTCTTACCGGTATAGGTATTGGTGCTATCGGTTTGCTCTATTGCCGTAAAATCATAAATCTTGTGGTAAGCCGGAATGGATACACTTTGGGTCTTTTGGGTGCGAAGAATACTATCCTCTTTGCTGTAGAACACCGTAAACGTAGCATTGAAATTCGACTGAATAGAGTCGGTTGCTTGTACGTAGATATGGTCCACGCGATCCGTGGCCTTGACCTTCGTCGTATCGAAGGATGTATAGTACTCCACGGGATCATAGAACAATGAATAGGGCACTGCGGCTATGCCGTGACCTACATTTCCACCACCCGAGGTAGCGTAGAAATACGGCTCCATCAACTGCGGGTCGATGAGGTTGTTGATGCCCGTCATATTGCGTTTCAGCGTCCAATGTTTAGCATAGGAGTTACCTAATTTAGAAACGGCATAGATATAAATATCCGCTTTGATATCGAAAGTATCGTTTTTCATGGACTCAGGCGGATACCAATCCATCTCAAGCCACGTCACATAGTCCATATCATTGGCTACCTCTTTCTTTTTGGTCACTGTGTATCGGTACTCCGCACTATCGTTGGGATTCGTGTGCTTGTAACCGGAATACTCATTGGTGATGACCAGCGAACCGATGTCGCCATTGGAGCGCAGGAAAGCGTAACCGAAATCGACCTTGTCATTTCCGCTTGGACCATCGCTATTGGTCTCTCCGTGGAAATGGAAGAGATCCACTGTTTTGGTTGGATCATTCTTAGAAACTAAATAAATCCGGGTATGACGTTTTCCCAAGTAAGAAAGAATAGTATCCTGCACATAGTAGTTCTTTCCGCCGCGCGAGAAAACCGGCAACTTGAAGTGGATACTTCCTGTTAGCGTACTCACTTCGTAATGCTCCTCTCGCTCCAGGTAGTCATTCGCCTGCGCCCTATTGGGAACAAGGAACAAAGACCCAAGAGCAAGGATAAATAAAGAAATTCGTTTCATATCTCTTATTCTCTAAATCTTTAATTCTTCCACTCTTTACTTCGCTGTCGGATGAATCATCGGGCGAACATACTGCTCGTTCGTCGAACCGCGTTTGAGCCACTTGATATCCTCCAAGTGAGGTTCCGGCATCGTTTGCAGGGTCTGATAATAGCAGTAACCTTCAGGATCCGGCGTGAAGATCATCTCGTACTCCTCCGTGCCTTCTTTCTTATTGATGGTCACGATACCGGGCGCTTGGTTGCCGATATAGTGGACGGGGCTGCGAAGTGACATAATGGCCGAATAGAAATCCCACATGCGCTGACCGGTGTTGCAGTCGTAGTGGGTATACACCTGCTTGATGGGATTGGCTTCAATCCACGCCAGGTCTTTCAATACCGAGTCGGTCGGGTAGTCCAGATAGTCACCCGCCAGAGACGGCGAGAAATAGATAGGTACACTGTGCGGCCAGAGTTCAAACAACTTGATGGAGAAATTAATCGCGGTCTTATGACCGAAGTTATAACCCGGTTTGGTAATATCCTCACCGAACTTACCGCCCATGACGTACAGGCCTTTCACTTTTTGCTTTACCAACTCCACGCCGTTTAGGTTCGAGTACTCATCGGGTTCGGACTCGAGCAGTTGTGCTACCGACGACATAAAGCCGATGGCAATGATATCGACCGAGTTATCCGGCTTATCCGCCAACAACTTACGGTACAGTTTCCATCCTTCGGGCAGGGCTGAATAGTCGCTGATACTGCGCTCGAACATAAGCGAACCGTCGGCGTTCTTGAGGTCCGCGATACCGCCGTAAGGGATATACGCATGCGGATTCTCCACGCCGTGACGCTCCACACCCATCGGGATATCTCCAAAACCGTAATAGGTATTCATGATATCCGCCAGACGGATATACTCCTCGCCCATACGGCAGACAATACCGCCGATGAGGTTGCACTCCTTGTGGTAATGCGCGAAATAATAGATCGCACCCAGCGCAAACAAATCATCGGTGGACGAACCGATGTCGGTGTCATAGATGATGTACGGCGCACCTTCATAGACCTCATCTACGGTAGGTTGCGGATCCGGCTCGTTTTGATTACAACTGGGTAAACACAGCAGTACCATCAGCAGGACTGCAAGGGTGGATAAAAAGAATTTTCTCATGGGTATAGTTATTTATTGTTTACATTCTCAATATTCTTCAGCAATCCCACCAAGAACTGCCAGCACGGTTCGATGGAGGATATCTCCACCGTTTCGTTGGGGGTATGCGGGTCGTGGATGGTCGGGCCAAAACTGAGGAACTGCATATCAGGGTATTTCACGGAGAACTCTGATAGCTCCAGACCTCCGCCGACAATCTGCAGCATTATCGGTTTTTGGAACCGTGCTCTGTAGGTATCTTGCGCAAACTGCAGCAGCGAAGACATGGGCGATGGGTTCCATGGTGAGAAACCACCGAAGTGACGGGAGTTTGCCTCGGAGGAACCGATTAACCACGCTTCATCAATTGCGGTTACTAATTGAGCTATTTTCTCGTCATGAAATCCGCGAGCGTAGTAATTGACCTTTAGTTGTCCGTCCGTTAAAGCGATCACGCCCACGTTATTGGATGCTTCGAACATACCGCTGACGGTGGTGCTCCATTCAGTGACCCCTTGCGGAGCATCGGCCAAGCCGTTGGCGACCAAAGTGCTGTGCGCCGTACTCAGACATTGCGAAGGAAGCGATACTTCGCTTATGGTGATGCTCATTCCCGGGTCGGTCTTGGCGAACTTCTGCATCATGTTGGCTTGATAGGCAGTAAGAGCCTGTTTGTAGTTCTCCTTATCAGCAGCCGGCACAGCCACTACGCACGTACAGAACTCCGCAATGGAGTTAGGAAAAGTTCCTCCGTTGATAGAGGCGATCTTTGCAGGATGGGTTTTGAGGAAGTCGCCCATCAACTTGATGGCATTGCCACTGCCTGTTGTAATATTCACACCACTATGCCCGCCGGTTAAGCCGCGGATAGCGATCTGCAGCGCAGCGTAGTCGGTAGGAATGGTCTCAGCCGTTGCGTTGAGAGTTATTTCCACTTGCTCGCCACCTGCTGTACCGACGCATATCTCCCCCTCTTGCTCCCAGTCAATATTAAAGAGGTACTTACTCTTCAGCAATCCTTCCGACAATGCCTTCGCGCCATCCATACCTTGCTCCTCGTTCCAAGTGAACAGACACTCTAACGGACCGTGAGAAATCGTCTTGCTATCCAGAACGGCTAACACGTTCGCTACACCGATTCCATCGTCTGCGCCAAGCGAAGTCTTATACCCTTTGGAGTGGATAAGATTGCCTTCCACTTCTTGCTCGATACCTTGTGTCTCAAAATCTATCTCATACCCTTCTGCCGCTGCACACACCATATCCATGTGCGTCTGCAAGCATACCATCGGCGCACCCGCCATACCGCTCGTCGCATCCTTGTAGATGATGATGTTACCGTTGTCCTCTACGCAACGCAGATTGCGCGCGGCTGCAAAAGACTTCAGGTAATCGCGCATCTTATCCTCGTGCATACTGGGACGAGGAACAGCGTTCACCTCTTTGAAAAATTTCAATACCGCTTCCGTTCCCGCCTCTTCAGGAGTGGGTGTCGGTTCCGGTTCTTCGTTTTTACAGGAGTTGAATGTCATCATCGACATTGCTGCCAACACCATCATCAGGTGGCGCGCTTTCAGATTTAAATGTCTCATTTTTATTGGTGTATCTATTTGTTGTTTTAACTACTTTGCGCCAAA
>Ga0265301_10002356_pt1 | contig 21991 bp, 16 predicted proteins | sample AusTroGonzalo_MG_2_FD_193488 | JGI IMG/M metagenome (GOLD analysis project Ga0265301, IMG submission 193488) | Bovine rumen microbial communities from tropical cattle in Woodstock, Queensland, Australia - Gonzalo_04 | ecosystem: Host-associated > Mammals > Digestive system > Stomach > Rumen ... | reverse complement strand
TTATGTTCTCCTTTCAAATAATTGTTCTCTTGTACTCTTGTCTAAAAGCAGTACTCTTGTCTACTTCTTGAGTTCTGGGTACGAGATACGCGTATGATAGGTGGTCTTCAGTTTCTCGATAAGGACGGTCTTGGCGTACTGGACGTCGCGGAAAGTGATGGGGCAGTCGCGGAAGTAGCCCTCGCTGACCTGTGCGTCGATGATATGGTCAACCAGTTCGCGAATGTTCTTCTCGGTATATTCGGACAGCGAGCGGGAGGCGGCCTCCACTGAGTCGGCCATCATCAGAATGGCCTGTTCCTTCGTCGTCGGGTTAGGGCCGGGATAGGTGAAGAGCAGGTCGTCGACGGGCTCTTCAGGGAACTCGTTCTTCTGTTTGACGTAGAAGTACTTGGCCTTGCCCTGTCCGTGGTGTGTGCTGATGAAGTCGCGAATGACGTTGGGCAGGTTGTACTTATCGGCCAGCTTGACGCCTTCCGTGACGTGGCTGACAATCATTTGCGCACTCTCTACGTATGTCAGTCCGTCGTGCGGGTTGTAGCCCGACTGATTCTCAGTGAAGTAGATGGGCTTCATGATCTTGCCGATGTCGTGGTAGAGGGCACCCGTACGGACGAGCTGGCTCTTGGCCCCGATTTTGTTGGCTATCTCTGCTGCCAAGTTGCCCACCTGTATGGAGTGCTGGAAGGTGCCTGGCGCTACCTCGCTCATGCGTCGCAGCAGGTCTTTGTTCATGTCGCTGAGCTCAATGAGGGTGATGTTCGACGTGAAGCCGAACGCCTTCTCAATGATATAGAGCAGGGGGTATGAGCAGAAAAGCATGATACCGCTGAGCAGCAGGTAGTTGTAGTCGCCGAAGTCGATGGCGGTCATGTTGTTGGCTCTCATCAGCTCGAGCGACAGGTTGGTGGCTGTGGCGACGGCGGTCACGATGATGGCTGTCCAGAAGAGCTGTGAACGGCTGCTCAGTTCGCGCAGCGTGAAGATGGCCACCAGTCCGGCCATCAGCTCGACGGCCACGAACTCCAGCGGGTGCTGCAGGATACAGGCGCAGATGAGCACCAGTGTCAGGTGGGCCATGAAGGCCGTTCGCGAGTCCACGAATACGCGGATGAAGATGGGCACCATAGCGAAGGGTATGATGTAGACATGCAGCAGGCTGTGGCTGACGAGGAGTGATGTGAGTACGGCAAAGAGGATGATGAAGGAATAGATCATCGCCATCGAGCGTATCTTCTCGAAATAGTCGTTACGGAAGATGGTGAGGAACAGCGTGAAGGCCACCATGAGGAGACCGACGTAGATGATTTGTCCTACCAGCGTCCTGCTGAGCTGCTTGTCGTCCTTGTGACGGCGCTCGCTTTCCTTGAGGTATGACTGCAGGGTGTTATAGGTCTTCTCGTCGACGATGCCGCCGCGGTCGATAATCTTCTGTCCGCGCTGCACGACGCCCGTGGCCAATGGTACGGTGTTGAGCAGGTCGCGGTGGCTGGTCTCGCTGCGTGCCTGGTCATAGATGAGATTGGCCACGATATAGTCGTTCAGGTTGCACTTCTTCAGCTGTTCTTCGTGGCTGGCGATGGCAGGGTCTGAGAAGAGCAGCTCGTAGGCCTTGACTGTCGACAGCACCTTCGTGATAGGTACGCTGACAGCGTTCTTTCCCTGCACAACGCGTATCATGGCCGAGGTGTCACGACTCAGCTTCTGGTAGTCGTCGGTATTCATGATACCCTGGGTGTACAGCTGGTGCAGGCGGTTGGCAATGATGCTGATGAAGTCGGACGGCAGGTCGGGAATGCCCTGGCTGTACTCCTTGGTGAACTGCCGGACGGCCTTGTTCTCCTGATCCTGCGTGTATGTATAATAAGGTTCGTAGAGCCGCAGAATGCTGTCTTGCTCGGCCTTGACCACCGCGTCGCTCTTGTAGATGGGGAAGTCGAAAGGAGCCGTGAAGTCGGCATAGCGCCAGGGCTTTCCTTGCTCTATCTTGAAGTTCACGTCGCTGTCGCGTGGCAGGGTTATGACGATGACGGTCACAGAGACAATGACCAATGCGGCGCGAATCAGGAAATCGCGCCAACTCAGGGTGTCAGACTGCTTCAAAGTGCTCATTTTTTGTCCTTATTTACGTAATTCGTGACTTTTCCGACGCGAAAATACGAAAAAAAACCGTATATATCAAAAAAAAGTAGTACTTTTGCAGAAAATTAGCAAAATAGACATGTCAGATAGAAGAGTAAGGGTGCGTTTTGCGCCCAGTCCAACAGGCGCTTTACATATTGGCGGTGTGCGTACCGCCCTGTATAATTACCTCTTTGCCCGTCAGCACGGCGGCGATTTGGTGTTCCGTATTGAGGACACCGACTCCAACCGTTTCGTGCCTGGTGCCGAGGAATACATCATCGAGTCGTTCAAGTGGCTCGGTATTAAGTTCGACGAGGGTGTCTCGTTCGGTGGCGACAAGGGTCCCTACCGTCAGAGCGAGCGTCGTGACATCTACCGTCAGTATGTGAAACAGCTGCTCGACGCCGACAAAGCCTATATCGCTTTCGACACTCCAGAGGAATTGGATGCGAAGCGTGCTGAGATTCAGAACTTCCAGTACGACTCGAAGACCCGCACTATGATGCGCAACTCGCTGACCCTTCCAAAGGAAGAGGTCGAGCGACTCATTGCTGAAGGTTGCCAGTATGTCGTACGCTTCAAGATTGAGCCCGGACAGGAGGTGCTCGTCGACGACCTCATCCGTGGCGAGGTGCGTGTCAAGAGCGACATCATCGACGATAAGGTGCTCTACAAGAGTGCCGATGACCTGCCCACATACCATCTGGCTAACATCGTCGACGACCATCTGATGGAGATCACCCACGTTATCCGTGGCGAGGAGTGGCTGCCCAGCGCCCCATTGCATGTGCTGCTTTACGAGGCTTTCGGCTGGGCCGACACGATGCCCCGCTTTGCTCACCTGCCGCTGTTGCTTAAGCCCGACGGCAAGGGAAAACTCTCGAAGCGCGATGGCGACCGACTGGGCTTCCCTGTGTTCCCGCTGGAGTGGCACGACCCCAAGACGGGTGACGTCAGCCGCGGCTACCGTGAGGACGGTTACTTCCCCGAGGCAGTCATCAATTTCCTGGCTCTGCTGGGATGGAATCCCGGTACTGAGCAGGAACTCTTCTCGCTCGACGAGCTGGTGCCCCTGTTCGACATCACGAAGTGTTCGAAGGCTGGTGCCAAGTTCGCCTATGAGAAAGGCATCTGGTTCAACCACGAGTATATCCTGAAGAAGTCCAATGAGGAGATTGCACAGCTCTGGCTGCCTGAGGTGCAGCAGCACTGTCCGCAGGCTACACTAGAGCGTGTGACGGAGGTCTGCCGTATGATGAAGGACCGCGTCAGCTTCGTCAAGGAACTGTGGCCTCTCTGCTCGTTCTTCTTCGAGGCTCCTACTGAGTACGACGAGAAAACGGCCAAGAAGCGCTGGAAGGAAGACTCTGCCGCTCAGCTCACAGAGCTTATCGGCGTGCTGGAGGGCATCGACGACTTCTCGCTGGAGAACCAGGAGCAGATTGTGCATCAGTGGATAGAGCAGAAGGAGTACAAGCTTGGCAATATCATGAATGCTTGGCGTCTGACTCTCGTCGGCGAGGGTAAAGGTCCCGGCATGTTCGATATCTCGGCCTTCCTTGGCAAGGAGGAGACGATTGCCCGTATGAAGCGTGCTATTGAGGTGCTTGGATAATCCGTAGCGCTGATTGTTTCACTTACCCAGGTGCCAATGATTTATAACATCATTATCTATATCTACCTGTTAGGCGTCGCTGTCTATAGCCTCTTCAATAAAAAGGTACGCATGATGTGGCGTGGTGAGCGTGCTGCTTTCGGTGTGCTCAAGGCTAAGGTCGATCCCGCAGCCAAGTATGTGTGGTTCCATGCTGCTTCGCTGGGCGAGTTTGAACAAGGGCGTCCGCTCATGGAACGCCTGCGTCGCGAGCATCCCGAATACAAGATTCTGTTGACGTTCTTCTCGCCCTCTGGCTACGAAGTGCGTAAGAACTACGAGGGGGCTGACGTCATTTGCTACCTGCCGCTCGACACCCCCATCAACGCCATCCGCTTCCTCCGTCTGGTGCGTCCCGTCATGGCGTTCTTCATCAAGTACGAGTTCTGGTATAACTACCTCCATATCCTGAAGCACCGTCATGTGCCCGTCTACAGCGTCTCCAGCATTTTCCGCCCCGATCAGGTGTTCTTCCGCTGGTACGGTCGTCAGTATGGCCGCGTGCTCAACTGCTTCACCTATTTCTTTGTTCAGAACGAACAGAGCCGCGAACTGTTGGAGAAGATTGGTATCCGCTGTGTCATGGTGGCTGGCGATACACGTTTCGACCGTGTGCTGCAGATAAAGGAACAGTCTAAGCATCTGCCCATTGTTGAGGCATTCGTAGAGAAGGGAGAAGAGGCTGAATGCCAAAAGCCGAAAGTCTTCGTGGCCGGTAGCAGCTGGCTGCCCGACGAGGAGATATTCATCCGCTACTTCAACGAACATCCCGAGTGGAAGCTCATCATTGCCCCGCATGTCATTGGCGAGGATCATCTCGCGCAGATTGATTCTCTGCTCGCTGGACGTAAGGTGGTGCGTTATTCCGCTTTTTCTGAGTCTTCCGAAAGCTATGAGAAATTAAAGGACGCTGAGGTCCTCATCATAGACTGCTTTGGTCTGCTTAGCAGCATCTACCATTACGGCGATGTGGCCTATGTCGGTGGCGGCTTTGGCGTGGGCATCCACAACCTGCTGGAGGCAGCCGTCTGGGATGTGCCCGTGTTCTTCGGCCCCAACAACCAGAAATTCCAGGAAGCCCAGGGACTGAAGAAAAGTGGTGGCTTCGAGATTAGCAGTTACGAGACGTTTGCTGCGCAGATAGACCGCTTTGCTGCCGATCCCGATTATCTCCATGCAGAGGGAGTCAAGGCCGGACAGTTCGTCAAGAGCCTTGCAGGAGCTACGGATGTCGTTCTCTCCAGTGTGAACTTATAATGAAAACAAATACCAACTAAACAAAACATACAATGACTAAGAAGATTCTTTTTATTGCAGTCGTGGCTGTGGCGCTCATGAGTGCCGCCCGATTCGATGGAGCCGTTACGAAAGAGAATGGTGCTACGGTTGTCAACACCACTACCGTTTGCCCTGACGTTGAGGGCTATGCCGGTGCCGTCCCCGTGAAGATTTACATTCGTAAGAATAAGGTGGAGAAGATTGAGATTCTGAAGAATCAGGAGACGCCGAAGTACATGGTCAAGGTGAAGAAGGCCCTGCTGAATGCTTGGGACGGACTGACCGTCAAGGAGGCTAAGGCTAAGAAAGTCGATGCCGTCACCGGTGCCACTTTCTCGTCGCAGGCCATCATCGATAATGTCCAGAAGGGTTTGGCCCATTACGAGAAGAACAAGAAGTAAACCGCCAAGAAACAATAAAGAAGGAGTGAACACGATTGTTCACTCCTTCTTTGTATTTCAGCGTCTTGCTTTTTTACCCTTTTACCTTTTTACTTTTCCACCTTTTCTTGTTCCTCCAGATAGAACTTCGAGTACGCCACGTAGTGCTTGGCGTTGTCAGTCTGTCCTGGTCTGACGGGCTTGATGTACTTCGCAGGTACGCCGCCCCATATCTCGCCAGCCGGAATCTTAGTGTTCTGCAGCACCAGAGCGCCAGCCGCCACAATGGCTCCTTCGCCCACCTCGCAGCCATCGAGTAGGGTAGAGCCCATGCCGATAAGCGCGTTGTCGTGGATGGTGCAGGCATGCACCGTCACGTTGTGGCCGATGGTTACGAACGAGCCGATGTGTGTCGGTCCTGTCTCATGGGTCACGTGTACGCAGCTGCCGTCCTGGATGTTCGTGCAGTTGCCGATGGTGATGGGAGCCACGTCGCCGCGAACGACGGCATTGAACCATACTGAGCATTCGTCGCCCATAGTCACATCGCCGACGATCGTTGCGTTCTCACTGAAATAACAGTCTCGCCCCCATTTGGGAGCGAGACCGCGATATGATTTAATCAAAGCCATAATTGTCAATTGTCAATTTCTCAATTGTCAATTCTCAATTATTACAAGTTTGGATTGATCTTGCTCCACTCTGAGATGGGGGGGACGATGTTCAGCGTCACCAGCTCGTCGCGCATCTTGCACAGGTGCTCGTAGCTCTGGTCCAGCTTGGCGTTCTCCTCGGGCAGACCCTGGGGTACCTCGAACTTAGCGCCGTCGGCCGTCATCGTGGTCTTCATGGCCATCATGATGTGGTCGTACTTGTCGGTCTTCACGTATGTGCCGACGGGGAAGCGGAAGGCCTCACCGCCCATGGCAGCGCGAATCATCTCGACACTCAGGTAGGCAGGGCTCTGGAATGAGCTGCGACCGCGGAGCTCGATAATCTTGGCACCGCCCTTGGTCACGTCGACCTTCATCTGCTCCCACTCCTCAGCGGGGAACTCTGCCGTGCCGATGATGTCGGTCAGCTTGCGGCCCTTAATCTCCACGTGGCTGCCGAAGACGGCCATCTGCTCACCGTGACCGCCATAGGTGGCGCAACCGGTAATCTCGTTCTGCATCACGCCGAACTTCTTAGCCAGAGCCGACTGCAGGCGGGTTGTGTCCAGACCGGCCAGTGTCGTTACCTGTCCGGGCTTCAAACCGCTGTAGAGCAGCGTTACCAGACCAGTGAGGTCAGCGGGGTTGAAGATAATGACAACGTGCTTCACGTCGGGGCAGTACTTCTTGATGTTCTGGCCCAGCTCCTCGGCAATCTTGCAGTTGCCGGCCAGCAGGTCCTCACGCGTCATGCCAGCCTTACGGGGAGCACCGCCTGAAGAGATGATATATTTAGCGTTGGTGAAAGCCTCCTTCACGTCGGTGGTAGCCACGATGTTCACATCGTCGAAGCCACTCTGGCGCATCTCCTCAGCCACGCCCTCAACGGCGTTAGCTGCGAAGGGAATATCATACAGACAGATTTCGCTTGTCAGACCCATCATCAGGGCAGTCTGAACCATGTTTGAACCGATAGCGCCGGCTGCGCCGACGATAACCAGTTTGTCGTTTGTTAATGTTGCCATAATCTTGTTGTGTTTTGTTTTTGAATTTCGTGGCGCAAAGTTACAAAAAAAAAGAGATTTCATGCAGTTCCGACTATTAATCTGTGTTAATCGGCACGAAATAGGTCTGCTATCTGTCGCCTTTGCAAAGTCGGTATAACAAAAAGGGCGCGAGTTTTGAAAAATACTCCATGACTTTCGCGAAATACTCCATGAGAATTTTTCAAAACTCATGGAGTATTTTCCGAAAGTCGTGCCCTCCCGTTTTCTTCGTATGCAGTAGGGGCTGTCAGTCCATGTAAGCAACAATCCCGGATGACTTTTGTCGTCCGGGATTGTTGACTGTGTCAAAAGGGAAACTAAATGTTTCTTTATTAATTTCCATGAATTGAAGCCCAGTCATCAAGTTGTACTAGATTATCATAGTGTTTCTTATCTTTAGTAAGTAGAAATAAGGTCAGATTGTCGGGGCTTCATCGAGCAGCTCGCCTGCTGCTCCTCATCACGTTGTTTGTGATGGTGCAAAGTTACGTCGAAAATCATGATGTCAGGTCGAATTATCGTTATTTGAGGTTTAAAATGCGATAATTAACGGATTTTCGACCTCTTTTCACGATTTTTCAACCTCAAAAGGCACTTTTGCTTGAAAAAAATGAAGTTTCTTTTGTTTTTTTTTTCGCTCACTTAATCGTATCTCTGACTGACGTCGAAGATACTCACGTTCGAAAAAACAAAAAGATTTTTTTGTTTTTTACTCACTTAATCGTATCTTTGCACCCATGAAAAGTGTGAATGAACGACTGGAAGCGCTGCGCGAGGAGATGCGGCGCGAGGGACTGGGGGCGTTTATCTTCCCCAGCACCGATCCTCATCAGAGTGAATACGTGGCTGACCATTGGAAGGGGCGCGAGTGGATAAGTGGCTTCAACGGGTCGGCTGGCACGGCCGTGGTGACACTTACCAGCGCTGCCCTGTGGACGGACAGCCGCTATTTTCTGGCGGCTGAGCAGCAACTGCAAGGCACGGAGTTCCAATTGATGCGCATGAAGATGCCAGACACACCCACCATCGCCGAGTGGATTGGTCGGGAACTTGCGGCTGGCGGTTCTTCGCAGAGTGAAGCTTTCCAAGGGTCGGGCACGGCAGTCAGCACGGAGGTGGGTATCGACGGAATGTGTTCGTCGGCCTCGATGGTAAAGGACCTTATCGCTGATTTGCGTCAGCGTGGCGGTATTACGGTGAGGAAGAATTTGGATATACTGTCGCGCATTTGGACAGACCGTCCACCGATTCCGGAAAACAAGGTGGAACTTCAACCGCTGGAGCTTGCCGGTGAGGCGGCTCACGACAAGATTGCACGTATCCGCAAGGCTTTGCGCGAGAAGCACGCCGACGGTATGCTGATGGCGGCGCTCGACGACATCGCCTGGACGCTGAACCTGCGCGGATCGGACGTGCACTGTAACCCTGTGTTCGTTTCTTACCTTTTGATATCGACGCAAAAGGTCACTCTATATATAAATAAGGTGAAACTCTCGCCGGAGGTTGAGACGTATCTGAAACAGGAGGGTGTTGATGTGGCTCCCTATGAGGATGTCGCACAAGGCCTGCGCGACTACTTCGAGTACAATATCCTACTGGACCCTGACGAGGTGAACTATGCGCTTTTTGCTCTTCACTCTTCCGGCAAAGCCGATTCTTCACTCTCCACTCTCCACTCTCCACTCATTGTCGAGGCGGAGTCGCCGGTAGCCAGGATGAAAACGGTGAAGAACCAAACGGAGATAGACGGCATGCGACGGGCAATGGTGAAGGACGGCGTGGCGATGGTGAAGTTCCTGAAGTGGCTGGAGGAGATGTATGGGAGAAATGGGCTTAACGGACGTGGCGGCTCTCTTGAGACGGAGATTTCTGTCTCAGAGAAGCTGGGGGGACTGCGTGCTGAGCAGGCGTTATATCGCGGGCTGTCATTCGACATGATAGCAGCCTACGGCGAACACGGCGCCATTGTTCACTACGAGGCAACGCCCGAGACGGACATACCCCTGAAGCCGGAGGGCCTGCTGCTGCTTGACAGTGGCGCACAGTACCAAGACGGTACGACGGACATCACGCGTACTATCGCTCTCGGTCCGCTGACCGAGGAACAGCGCCATATCTACACGTTGGTGCTGAAGGGCCATATACAGGTGGAGCTCTGTAAGTTCCCCAGTGGCGCCAGCGGCACTCAGCTCGATATCCTGGCACGTCAGGCTATGTGGCGCGAGGGACTGAACTATCTGCATGGCACGGGGCACGGCGTGGGCTCATATCTCTGTGTACACGAGGGACCTCATCAGTTGCGAATGGAGTGGAAACCCGCCCCGCTGGTCAGTGGTATGACGGTGACCGACGAGCCTGGCATCTATCTGGCCGGACGTTTTGGCGTGCGCATAGAGAACACACTGCTGGTTACACCTTACAAAAAGACGGAGTTTGGCGAGTTCCTGCAGTTTGAGCCGCTGACGCTCTGTCCTATCGACACCGCGCCCATCATGGTTGAGATGTTGACGGACGAGGAGCTGCAGTGGCTGAACGATTATCACCAGATGGTGTACGAGCGGTTAGCGCCACAACTGGACGAGGACGAGCGTCTGTGGCTTAAGCGGAGCTGTGCTCCTATGTGATAAATGAAGAATGTTCAGATTATCAAGGGCTATGTGCGCTACCTGAAGCTGCAGCGCAACTTCTCCAAAAACACGTTGGAGGCTTATCAGCGTGACTTGGAGAAACTGCTAATGTTCCTGAGCCGCGAGGACAAGGATGTCCTGTCGGTGCAGCTGGAAGACCTGCAGACATTTGCTGCAGGACTCCACGACATCGGTATCGGACCGCGCTCGCAATGCCGCATACTGAGTGGCCTACGCGCATTCTTCCGTTATCTGCAACTCGACGGCTATCGCGACGACGACCCTACGGAACTGCTGGAGTCGCCACAGATAGGCGAGCATCTGCCTGAAGTGCTGTCGACTGCCGAGGTGGACCAGCTGGAGGAGTCGATAGACCTGTCGAAGTGGGAGGGCCATCGCAACCGCGCTATCATCGAAGTACTCTTCTCCTGTGGCTTGCGTGTCTCGGAGTTGGTAAACCTGAAACTGACAGACCTCTACATCGAGGAACAGTACGTTCGTGTGATGGGTAAGGGCTCAAAAGAGCGCTTGGTACCTATCTCGCCGAAGGCCATCAAGGAACTTGGTTATTGGTTCGATGACCGTCAGGTCATGAAAATCAAGCCCGGCGAGGAGGACTACGTCTTTCTGAACCGTCGCGGCGCCCACCTGACGCGAACCATGATTCTGATTATGATTAAGCAGCAGGCAGAGCTGGCAGGCATCCGCAAGACCATCTCGCCACACACCTTGCGCCATTCCTTTGCCACCGCCCTGTTGGAAGGTGGTGCCGACCTTCGTGTTATCCAAGCACTGTTGGGACACGAATCAATCGGCACCACCGAAATATATACCCATATCGACACGACAACGTTGCGTCGTGAGATATTAGAACATCATCCAAGGAATATGAAAAGGTAGGGCGACAGCATTTTTTTTACTCTTCACTCTTTACTTTTCACTTTTTCTTTGTACCTTTGCAGACTGAAACAATTAAATCGATAAAAATCAATAAATTATCAACAACATGAATCAACTGAAGAGACTCTTCGCTGTGGTCTTTGTCGCCACAGTGGCTGTGGTGTCTGCTGTAGCACAGCAGATGCCTGACATCCCCGTTGACCCCGCTGTGCGCATTGGCAAGCTTGACAACGGACTGACCTATTATATCCGTCACAACGCGTGGCCAGAACAGCGTGCTGAGTTCTATATCGCCCAGAAGGTGGGTTCTATTCAGGAGAACGACGACCAACGAGGTTTGGCGCATTTCCTGGAGCATATGGCTTTCAACGGCTCGAAGCATTTCAAGGGCAACGAGCTGCTGCGTTGGTGCGAGAGCGTCGGCGTGAAGTTCGGTACGGACTTGAATGCCTATACCAGCATTGACCAGACGGTCTATAATATAAGTAATGTACCCACGACGCGTGAAGGCATCATCGACTCGTGTCTGATGATTCTGTGGGACTGGGCCGATGGTCTGCTGCTTGAACAGGAGGAGATAGAGAAGGAACGTGGTGTCATCCATGAGGAGTGGCGTCTGCGTACCTCTGCCCAGATGCGTATGCTGGAGCGTGACCTGCCGAAGCTCTATCCCGGTTCTAAGTATGGTCACCGCATGCCCATCGGTCTGATGGAGATTATCGACAACTTCGAACGTCCGTTCCTGCAGTCGTACTACGAGAAGTGGTACCGCCCCGACAACCAGGGCATCATCGTGGTTGGTGATATCGACGTTGACCAGGTGGAACAGAAAATCAAAACCATGTTCTCGCAGATTGCCAAACCTGCTGCCGATGCCGCCAAGGTGGTGCTGGAGGATGTGCCCGACAATGCAGAGCCCATCGTGGTCATCGATAAGGACAAGGAGCAGCGAATCAATATGGTAGAGGTGATGATCAAGCATGATCCTATGCCCGATTCCATCAAGACATCGCTGGTCTATCTGCTGGCCAACTACATGAAGAATACCGCCCTCGGCATGCTGAACAGCCGTCTGGGTGAGATGGCCCAGGAGCCCGAGTGTCCCTATCTGCAGGCACAGGTGAGCGACGGGACCTATCTGCTGTCGAAGACTAAGGATGCCCTCGACATCGTCGTTGTTCCCAAGGATGGTAAGATGAATGAGGCCCTGCAGCGTGTATTTGCCGAGGTGCGCCGTGCGGCAGAATTTGGTTTTACCGCTACTGAGTATGGCCGCTCGAAGGCTAACACGTTGAGTGCGCTCGACAAGCAGTACTCGAACAAGGACAAGCGCTATAACTCGTCGTTCGTCAACCAGTATGTGCAGCACTTCCTGGCCAATGAGCCTATTCCCAGCCTCGACGACTACTACCAGCTGATGAAGCAGGTGGTGCCCGCCCTGCCGTTGGAGAATATCAATATGATTATGAAGGAGCTGGTGCCTGCTAACGACTCGAATCTGGTGGCACTGAGCTTCAATCAGGAGAAAGATGATGCCGTCTATCCCACCGAGGAGGGACTGCTGGGCGCTATCAAGGCTGCCCGTGCCGAGAAGCTGGAAGCCTACGTCGACAACGTGAAGGACGAGCCCCTCATGACTACCATGCCCAAGAAGGGCTCTATCGTGAAGGAGGTGAAGAACGATAAGTTTGGCTATACCGAACTGACGCTATCGAATGGCGTGAAGGTCGTGCTGAAGAAGACCGACCTGAAGAAGGATCAGGTGTTGCTCAGTGGCGAGGGCTTTGGTGGTTCTGCCCTCTACGATGTTAAGGAGCGTGCCAACATCCAGCTTTTCGACGACGTTGTGGAAGCCAGCGGTCTGGCAGGCTTCTCGCATACGGAACTCATCAAGGCTTTAGCAGGTAAGATTGCCGGTGCTTCGCTGTCGATGAGTACGCAGCGCACTAACATTAATGGCTCGTCGACACCTAACGATGTAGAGACGATGCTGCAGCTCGTTTACCTCTACATGACGGGCGACATCAAAAAGGACCAACAGAGCGTTGACCAGCTGATGCAGACCCTGGAGGTGCAGCTGAAGAACCGTCTGCTGCAGCCCGAGGCTGTCTTCGGCGATTCGCTGAACCTGACCCTTACCTGCCACAATCCGCGCTTCAAGAATATTGGCGTTGAGGACCTGAAGGACGTGAACTACGACCGTATCCTTGAGATGGCTAAGGAGCGCACGGCTAATGCCGCAGCATTTACCTTCACCATCTGTGGTAACTTCGATGAGGCTGCCATCCGCCCGCTCATTGAACAGTACATTGCCTCGCTGCCCTCGCAGAAGAAAATCGTGAAGGGTAAGGATGTGTCGACAGACTTCAAGGGTATCGTCATCAACAACTTCAAGCACAAGGCTGAAACACCGAAGGCTATCGGCGTGATGGTGTGGAACTCGAAGAAACTGCCCTATACGCTGGAAAACAGTATCATGGCTTCGATGGCAGGACAGATTCTGTCGATGGAGTATCTGAAGAAGATTCGTGAGGACGCCAGTGCCGCTTACACCGTACAGGCACAGGCCAGCCTGAGCCGTGATGACTTCGGTACCGAAGCAACCATCCTGTGCTATTGTCCCATGAAGCCCGAGAAATCCGATACCGCTATTATGATTATGCGTGACGAGGTGGAGGCTCTTACCAAAGGCTGTGACCCCGACAAACTACAAAAGGTGAAGGAGTACATGCTGAAGAATCACGGTGACCAGTTGAAGCAGAACGGCTACTGGATGGGACGCATAAGTACTTGGCGTAAGTATGGTCTCGACTTCCACACCGACTACGAGAAGGTTGTCAATGCTCAGACACCTGAGACAATCGCCGCCTTCGTCAAGAAACTGCTGGCGGCCGGTAATCGTGCAGAGGTCATTATGCTGCCCGCAGAGTAAATCGTAAATTGTTAATTGTCAAATCGTAAATGACATGAGTTATTTGTTTTCATCAGAATCAGTGTCTGAGGGCCATCCCGACAAGGTGGCGGATCAGATTAGTGATGCTATATTAGATCAGTTCTTGGCTTATGATTCTCATGCCCGTGTGGCCTGTGAGTCGTTTGTCACGACAGGACAGGTAGTCCTGATGGGTGAGGTAAGCAGCGATGTGTATATTGACCTGCAGACGATTGCCCGTAATACCATCAAACGCATTGGTTACACCAAGGCAGAGTATCAGTTTGACGGTGACTCGTGCGGCATCCTCAGTGCCATACACGAGCAGAGTCAGGACATCAATCGCGGTGTCGACCGTGCTGATGAGGAAGAACAGGGCGCTGGCGACCAGGGCATGATGTTCGGTTATGCTACCAACGAAACAGAGTCGTATATGCCAGTCTCGCTCGACTTGGCCCACCTCATTATGCGCACGCTGGCCGACATCCGCAAGGAGGGCAAGGTGATGACCTACCTGCGTCCCGACTCGAAGAGCCAGGTGACGGTGCAGTACAGCGACGAGGGCGTGCCAGAGCGTATCGACACCATTGTGGTCTCGACGCAGCACGATGAGTTTGCCGATGACGAGACGATGCTGGCGCAGATCAAGGATGACGTAATCAACATCCTTATCCCCCGTGTCAAGCAGCAGATTCATTCGCAGAAGGTGCTCGACCTCTTCGGTCTTGACATCAAGTACTATGTGAATCCTACGGGTAAGTTCGTTATTGGCGGCCCTCATGGAGACACGGGTTTGACTGGTCGTAAGATTATCGTCGATACCTATGGTGGCAAAGGCGCTCACGGTGGTGGTGCCTTCTCAGGAAAGGACTCCAGTAAGGTGGACCGTTCGGCTGCCTATGCTGCGCGCCACATTGCCAAGAATATGGTGGCAGCCGGTGTGGCCGACGAGATGTTGGTACAGGTGGCCTATGCCATTGGTATGGCTCGTCCGATGAATATCTACGTTAATACCTACGGTCGTTCGCGCGTTCAGATGAGCGATAGTGAGATCGCACGTAAGATTGAGCAGCTGTTCGATTTGCGTCCGAAGGCCATTGAGCGTACGCTGAAGCTGCGCCAGCCAATGTATGTCGAGACGGCTGCCTATGGACACATGGGCCGTAAGTCGGAGGTGGTGAAGAAGGTGTTTACCAGCCACTACCACGAGACCAAGGAGATGGAAGTAGAGTTGTTTACGTGGGAGAAACTCGACCGCGTGGACGATATCAAGAAGGCTTTCGGATTATAGTCGATGGACTTGCACCTGCCGCAGTTCTCACAGGAGATTTACTTCGCCAAGGACACGCTGCTACAACTTGATTCGTGTGGCGTGGACTTTGGCGTGGCAGGCGAGCCCGTACAGGAAATGCTAAGTAGCGACAATCTGATTACGGGGCTGCTCCTGCTGTGCTTCGTGATGATGCTTGTGGCCTATTTGCATTTCAAACCCTATCTGGCTACGCAGTATCGTGCGCTATTCCATGTCCCACGTTCCGACAGAGAGATGCCAGGGGAAACCATGTCGGAACTGCGAATCAAGTTGCTTTTGGCATTCCAGACATGCCTGCTTTCCAGTGTTATCATCTACTTCTTCACCAAAGCGTATGTTTCAGAATCCTTCGTGGTGGAGAGTGACTATCTGCTGATTCTCTTCTTTCTGGGAATGCTAGTGGGGTATGCTTTGTTGAAAACGATATTGCGCTCGGTGGTCAATGGTGTGTTCTTTGGTGGTAAAAGAAACAGACATGTACTGCGGTCTATGTTGCTTGTTACTGCTTCTCAAGGGGTACTGATTTTCCCTGCCCTGCTTCTGTATGTTCATTTCAATGTTTCTCTACAAAACATACTCTGTTATTTCCTTTTCGTTGTCGTTTTGGGCAAATTATTGGCTTTTTACAAGGCTTATGTAATCTTTTTCCGCCAAAAAGGCGGTTTTTTGCAGATTATTTTGTACTTTTGTGCCCTCGAAATCGTGCCTCTCGCCATTCTTGTGGGAACATGGATGGTGTTGGTCGATTCTTTGAAAGTAAATTATTAGGACAACGTAAAGATGATAAAGAAGATCTTGGTCTCGCAGCCGAAACCCGCCAGCGAAAAATCGCCCTACTATGACATCGCTGAAAAGTTCGATGTCGAATTAGTGTTCCGTCCCTTTATTAAGGTAGAGGGTATGACGGCAAAGGAATTCCGCACACAGAGAGTGAACATTCTGGACTATACGGCCATTGTGTTTACCTCACGTCATGCCATTGACCATTTCTTCACTTTGGCCAAGGAGCTCAGAGTGACGATTCCGGAGGATATGAAGTATTTCTGTGTGACAGAGACCATTGCACTCTATATCCAGAAGTATGTCCAGTACCGTAAGCGTAAGGTGTTCTTCGGTACTACCGGACGCGTCGATGATTTGCTGCCCACGATGGTGAAGCACAAGACCGAGAAGTATCTCGTGCCGATGAGCGATGTGCATAATGACTCTCTGACGCTGTTGCTCGACTCAAAGAAGCTGATTCACAAGGAGTGCGTCATGTACAAGACGGTGAGCAACGACTTTACACCCGAAGAGGTTGAGACATTCGACTACGACATGCTGATTTTCTTCAGCCCTGCAGGTATTGAGTCGCTGACCAAGAACTTCCCCGACTTCAAGCAGGACAAGATTGCTATTGCTACGTTTGGCCCTTCGACGGCTAAGGCTGCCAAGGATGCTGGCTTGCGTCTTGACCTTGAGGCTCCGTCGGAGAAGTATCCTTCGATGACAGGTGCTCTTCAGCACTATCTGCTGTTGCAGGAAGATTAATCCTATATATTCAATAAGGTGGAAGGTGTTCGCGCCACGTTTAGTAAGCGGGAGCGTCTGTTCAGCCTGAGACTGATAGAAATGCTCTTTGGACAGTCGGCGAGTCGTTCGCTGGCTGCCTTTCCTTTGAGGGTGGTCTATCTTCTGTGTGAGCGTCAGGATGGTGAAGAACCGGTACAGATGCTCGTGAGTGTTCCTAAGAAGCGTTTTCATCACGCCGTGGACCGTAATCGTGTGAAACGGCAGGTGCGTGAGGCTTACCGTCTGCGTAAGCACGCTCTCTATGAAGCTTTGCCTGAGGAAAGGTCGCTGCTTCTGGCTTTTGTTTGGCTTTCCGATCGTCATCTGCCAACGGCTGATGTCGCTGCAAGGGTAGGGAAACTGCTTGGAAAACTTGAGACGACGCTTCTTGCTTCACAAAAAAAGGTGTAAGTTGTGAAATCCGCGGTCTTTTTTATCCGAAGAATCCTTGTCTGGCTTTTGGTGCTGCCCATCCGCTTCTACCAGACCTGTATCAGCCCTTTTACGCCGCCTTCCTGTCGTTTTACGCCGACGTGCAGCCAGTATGCTAAGGAAGCCATCATCAAGCACGGCCCCATCAAGGGCCTTGGCCTTGCTGTTTGGCGCATTCTCCGCTGTAATCCTTGGGGCGGTTCCGGCTATGACCCAGTGCCCTGATGAGGGTTGCTTTGCGAAAAAGATAAGAAAAGCGTTCGGTAATTCAAAAGAAATGTGTACCTTTGCATCCGCTTTTTATAATAAGGTATAAAGGAAAAAAGATAGATACAATGAGAAAGAACTTTGTTGAAGAGCTGAAATGGCGCGGTATGCTGGCACAGATGATGCCAGGTACGGAAGAGCTCCTGCAGAAGGAGATGGTAACGGCCTATCTGGGTACTGACCCCACGGCTGACTCACTGCACATCGGCCACCTTTGTGGTATCATGATGCTGCGTCATCTGCAGCGTTGCGGTCACCGTCCTGTCATTCTGGTGGGTGGCGCTACGGGTATGATTGGCGACCCCTCGGGCAAGTCGCAGGAGCGCAATCTGCTGAACGATGAGACACTGCGTCATAATCAGGAGTGCATCAAGGCCCAGGTGGCTAAGTTCCTTGATTTTGAGTCGAAGGATGAGAATGCGGCTCTGATGGTGAACAACTACGACTGGATGAAGAACTTTACGTTCCTTGATTTTGCCCGCGAGGTGGGTAAGCATATTACCGTCAACTACATGATGGCTAAGGAGAGCGTCCAGCAGCGCCTGAACGGTACAGCCCGCGACGGTCTCAGCTTCACGGAGTTCACTTATCAGCTCCTTCAGGGCTACGACTTCCTGTACCTCTACCAGCACTATGGCGTGAAGTTGCAGCTGGGCGGTAACGACCAGTGGGGTAACATGACCACCGGTACGGAACTCATCCGCCGCACCTTGGGTAACGAGGTGGAGACCTTCGCCCTGACTTGTCCGCTCATCACGAAGTCCGACGGCAAGAAGTTCGGTAAGACAGAGTCGGGCAACATCTGGCTCGACCCGAAGCGCACGACGCCCTATCGCTTCTATCAGTTCTGGCTGAATGTGAGCGATGACGATGCCGAGCGTTATATCAAGATATTTACTTCCTTGGATAAGGAGACTATTGATGCCCTCATTGAGGAGCACAAAGCCGACCCCGGCCGTCGCATTCTCCAGAAGCGTCTGGCAGAGGAGACAACCATCCTGGTACACTCCAAGGAAGCACTGGATATGGCTATCGAGGCCTCGAACATCCTCTTCGGCAAATCGACAAAGGAGGCTTTGGAGAAACTCGACGAGCAGACCTTCCTCGATGTGTTCGATGGTGTGGAGAAGCACGAAATCAGTCGTGACCAGCTGGGACAGCCCGCTGTGGAACTGCTGACCACCGTTGCCCCCGTGTTCCCCTCAAAGGGTGAGATGCGTAAGATGGTGCAGGGTGGTGGTGTCAGCCTGAATAAGGAGAAGCTGACCGATCAGAACCGTCCCGTCACTGCCGAGGACCTCATCGATGGCAAGTATCTGCTGGCCCAGAAGGGTAAGAAGAACTACTATCTGCTCATTGTAAAATGAGAAATAAGAAATGAGAAGTGAGAAATGATAGGGAAAAATTTGGCCAAACGCCAAATTTTTCCTATCTTTGCACCCGCAAAAGCAAAACGATTGGACGATGGTGTAATGGTAACACTACAGGTTTTGGTTCTGTCATTCCCGGTTCGAATCCGAGTCGTCCAACTACTAAAAACAAACTCTAAAACAACGTAATTATGGCAAATCCTTTTTCACTCGAAGGCAAGAATGCCTGGATTACCGGTGCTTCATACGGTATCGGCTTCAACATTGCCAAGGCTTTCGTGGCCGCTGGCATCAAGAACATTATCTTTAATGACATCAACGAAGAGGCCCTGAAGCGTGGTCTCGACAACTATAGGGAGGCTGGCATCGATAACGTCAAGGGCTACGTCTGTGACGTTACCGACGAGAATGCCGTTAAGAGTCTGGTGGCTAAAATCCATGAGGAGGTCGGCCAGATTGATATCCTTGTGAACAATGCTGGTATCATCAAGCGCATCCCCATGCATGAGATGAAACGCGAGGAGTTCCAGCAGGTCATCGATATCGACCTCGTCGGTCCGTTCATCTGCTCCAGCGCTGTCATCCCTGAGATGATGGAACGTCGTGAGGGTAAGATTATCAACATCTGCTCTATGATGTCTGAACTGGGCCGTGAGACTGTCAGCGCCTACGCTGCTGCCAAGGGTGGCTTGAAGATGCTGACTCGCAATATCTGCTCCGAGTACGGTGAGTACAACATCCAGTGTAACGGCATTGGCCCGGGCTACATCGCTACGCCTCAGACTGCTCCCCTGCGTGAGCGTCAGGCCGACGGCAGCCGTCATCCGTTCGACTCGTTCATCTGTGCCAAGACGCCGGCAGGCCGTTGGCTCGATCCCGCAGAGCTGGGTGGCCCCGCTGTGTTCCTGGCCTCTCATGCCTCCGACGCCGTCAACGGTCACGTTCTCTATGTCGACGGTGGCATTCTGGCCTATATTGGTAAGCAGCCTAAGTAAGCGGCATTTCGTGTCTAATGAATAAATGATAAATAATAAAATGAAGAAAGGCTTCCTCTGCAGGAAGCCCTTCTTCATTTTTCTTTACAACAAGATTAGTTGATAGCGTCAGCCAGCTCGGCACCAGCCTTGAACTTGGCAACCTTCTTGGCAGCAATCTTAATCTTCTGCTTGGTGGCGGGGTTGATACCCTCGCGAGCGGGGCGCTCGCTAACGCTGAAAGTACCGAAACCAACAAGAGCGATCTTGTCACCAGCAACGAGTGCGTCCTTAATAGCTGCTACAGTAGCGTCAAGAGCCTTCTTTGCGTCAACCTTAGAGATGCCAGCACCAGCTGCAATCTTCTCTACCAATTCTGTTTTGTTCATAATTACGTTTTAAATTTAGTGATTATTGGATGTTAATAACTCAATTTCTCCCGAATTTCTCCGCAAATATAGGGGAAAGAATTTAGAAAAACAACAAAAAATGGGAAAAATTTGCTTTTTTATTGAAAAATAGTTGCTGTCAGGCTCATTTTCTGCTATAAAACAGATATTTTTCGTAATTTTGCAGCCGAAAAGTGTAAAATGGACATCTGGACGCGAATAGTGGCCGATGGTGTCGTAGATCGTAAAAAGAGAATATGTTTCGTAACATTCCTATAGTAACAAAGAACCTGCTCATCATCAACGTCTTGATATTTGTGGCGACATGGATTCTTGAGCAGCAGAACATCAGCCTTGCTGAGCTTGGCGGTCTTCATTTCTTCATGGCCAGCCATTTCCATCTCTATCAGTTCCTGACTTACCAATTCTTGCATGCCAGCCTCACGCATTTGTTCTTCAATATGTTTGCGCTGTGGATGTTCGGTTGTGTAGTCGAGAATGTGTGGGGAGCGAAGAAATTCCTTTTTTATTACATTTCGTGCGGTGTCGGCGCAGGCCTGATGCAGGAGGTGGTGCAGTTCTTCGACTTCTACCTGCGTGTGACGAGCCAGGATCCGTCTATCGCGTTTGGTGATCTGTTTGAAGTGGGACGTCAGCTGAGTGTTCAGCTGAATATGTGGAGCACAATAGGTGCCTCAGGTGCCGTCTATGCCATCTTGTTGGCTTTCGGCATGATATTCCCGAACGAGCGTATCTTCATCTTCCCGTTGCCTGTGCCTATCAAGGCCAAGTGGTTTGTGGTTGGCTATGCTGTCATCGAGCTGGTGTCGGCAGTCAGCTCGTCAGCCGACGGTGTGGCTCACATGGCGCATCTGGGCGGTATGCTGTTCGGCTTCCTGATGATTCGTTATTGGAACCGTCATCCCGATTCCCGCTTCAATCGTTCCAGCGGCAAGGATTTCTTTCAGCGTTGGAACAACAGGAATTCTAGTCAGGCGAGAAACGCGAACCGTAGCAGGAGTACACGTTACGAGGAGCCTACTTATACCGCTTCGACGAATGCGGACGATATGGAGTATAATGCCCGCAAGCGTCAGAATCAGGAAGAGATAGACGCTATTCTTGACAAGATTCGCAAGAGTGGCTACGACAGTCTGACGAAGGAGGAGAAACGCCGTTTGTTTGACGCCAGTCAGGACCGATGATTAAGCAGTTGAAGCGAATTACCGTCAACTTGATGGCAGGTGCCAACGTGGCGACTGTGCTGCTGATGTTGGCGACGGGCTATTCTGACCACATCAGCCCCGTCAGTCATCCGCAACTGTCGTCTGTCGGCATGACTTTCCCGTTTTTCCTGTTGGCCAATCTGCTGTTTCTGTTCTTTTGGCTGCTGTTCAAGTGGCGTCGTGCATGGATTCCCGTCGTAGGCTATGTCCTCGCGTATGTACCTATTTCTATATATATGCCGCTGAACCGCCCTGGTGATACGGATGAGGCGACACTGAAGGTGCTCTCGTGGAATGTGTATGTGTATGGCGGAAACGGGAATTGTGAGGATGGCTTCCCGGTCGTTCTTGACTACCTGAAACAGCAGGATGCCGACATTGTTTGCCTGCAGGAGGATGTTGACAGCTGGCGCAAAAACGCTTTTAAGAAGTTTCAGGAAATTTCTTATCCCTACAACGATACGACGTTATTTGCAAACACGTCGAATACCATGAACGGTGTGGGTATTCACAGCCGTTATCCCATCATTCGCAAGGAGCGTATCGTCTATGAGTCGTATGCCAACGGCTCGGTGGCCTACTATCTGAAAGTCGGTGGCGATACCCTCCTCCTCATCAACAATCATCTTGAGGGAACCCATTTGTCGGAGGAGGACCGCAGCCGTTATCAGGATATGCTCAAGGGACGGATGGAGCGTGACACGGTTCGCGCTGAGTCGGCCTATCTGGCTGGTAAACTGGGGCAGTCTGCAGCCAAGCGCGCCTTGCAGGCTGAGGCCGTTCATCAGTATGTCGTCAGCCATAGCCAGTATCCCGTCATCGTCCTTGGCGACTTCAACGACAATCCCATTTCCTATTCGCGCCGTACCATCGCCA
>Ga0265301_10002353_pt1 | contig 22020 bp, 16 predicted proteins | sample AusTroGonzalo_MG_2_FD_193488 | JGI IMG/M metagenome (GOLD analysis project Ga0265301, IMG submission 193488) | Bovine rumen microbial communities from tropical cattle in Woodstock, Queensland, Australia - Gonzalo_04 | ecosystem: Host-associated > Mammals > Digestive system > Stomach > Rumen ... | reverse complement strand
TCGGGGTCGATTTTCCGGCCATTGACGATGATTTCCTCGGGCGCATCCGAATAGACCAGTCCTTGACCGGCGATTTCCATACAGAGGCGCATGGTGGGTACAGCGGCAGAGACATAGTACAAGGGACGCATCTCTCGAAATCGATTGACATTTATCCAATCACTGTAGTCGTCGTATCTGCATGCCTGAGGCTGAATGACGGGTTCAATGACGTAACAACCTCTCACCATTCTTCCTAACCTGCTGTAAACCATGCTATTTTCTGGCAAGTTGTTTGATGGATTGGGATTTCGGTACACCAGAGTCATTTTATCGCGATCAAAGCTGGAAATGGGCACCGCCGTATCACCTTCGTTCACAATCTCCGCCTGAATACGAAGATATACATGTCCACGATCGTAGGAAGGGATAAGGACTTCACCCAACCGCATTTTCTCGGGTTCCCAAATTTTGTCCGTAACATTGCTGATTTCCAATGACTTGAACTTAATGGAAACCTGTGCCGCGCAAGGCAGGGTTGCGAAGCAGCATACGACGGCAATGGCTGATATGAGAATTCGTTTATACATTGTTTCAACTTTTAGATTGCAAAATTACATTTTTTTCCGACCAACCTCACAACTACTAACTACTAACTGCTAACTACTAACTCTTTTATTTCGACTTCGTTGCCCCGCAGCAGCCACGTGTTCTCGCTGTGGCAGTGGGGACAGGTTTTGCCGAACTTGATCGTCTCGTACTCCTCTCCGCATCCATCGCAGTGAGTGACAGCTGGGATGGTGTTGATCTTCAGCTCACATCCCTTCAGCAACTCCTCTTTGTCGGCGGCCCAGCGCCAGCAGTCGGTGAGCAGATGTGGCACCACCGTTGATACCTCCCCAATGTCCATCACCACGGTGGAAACGTGTTCCACGTGGTTCTCCGCCGCCACCGCTTTGACATCGCGGATAATATAGAAGACGATACCGAGTTCGTGCATTTTTACTTCTTAAAAACAATCTTCGCGGCTCGCTTGAGCATATACGGCAAAATTCCGCTGAACTTGTCCTCGGAGGTGCGCATGATACTGGCTTCGGGGTGCTCGCGGAAGAGGTGAATGGCATCGAAAGCGCACTTGGTGGTGCAGATGCCGCAGCCGATGCAGCGGTTTTCGTCAACCACGGAAGCACCACAGCTCAAGCAACGGGACGTCTCTGTGCGTACCTGCTCCTCAGTGAGCGTGAGCGTATATTCACGGAACTTGTCGGTCTGTTCCGACACACCCTCCACTTGACGGGATGAGTTGTCGTAAGATTCTACCACAATGTCGTCCTTGTCGAGCTCGATGAAGTCGCGGCGGTTGCGTCCGATGGTCATGTGACCGTGCTGCACGTAGCGATGCAGACTCTCGGCGGCTTCCTTACCAGCGGCAATGGCGTCGATGGCAAATTTCGGACCCGTGTACACGTCGCCACCCACGAAGATGTCCTCCTCAGCGGTTTGGTAGGTTAACGGATCAGCCTTGGGATAGACACCTCTGACGAACTCCACCTTCGTGTCTTTCAGCAAGTCTTTCAGGATAACTGTCTGTCCGATAGCGAAGATTACCATATCGGCATCCAGCGTAATCAACTCGTCCTCATCATATTGTGGGTTGAAACGGTGATCTTTATCATAAACGGATGTGCATTTCTTGAAGACAATGCCTTTCACCCGTTCGGAAGAATCATTGTTCGTCCCTACAACCTCCTTCGGACCCCAGCCGGGCATGATGACCACGCCATCTTCGCGGGCTTCTTTGCGTTCCTCCAATGAGGCGGGCATGATGTCTTCGGTCTCTAAAGAGAACATAGTAACGGATGCCGCGCCGCTGCGTTTTGCCACGCGAGCCGCGTCAATGGCCACATTGCCACCTCCGACCACCACAACCTTGCCCTGTAGAGGCGAATCATTATTCGCCCCTACGTTTCCACAATTGTGTTCACGTAGGAAATCAATGGCGGTGGTAGTGCCGGGGAGCGTTTCGCCCGTGATGCCAGGCAATTTGCCGCCTTGACATCCGATGGCCACGTAAAAGCCTGTGTAGCCTTGCTCTCTCAATTGTTGTATGGTGATGTCTTTTCCGACTTCCACACCGGTGCGGATTTCCACACCGATTTCGCGCATGATGTCAATTTCAGCCTTGATTACATCTTTTTCCAGTTTGTAGGAGGGGATGCCGTAGTGGAGCATACCGCCCGGCTGCTCGTTTTTCTCGAAAACGGTGGGTTTATAGCCCATCGTGGCGAGGTAGTAGGCGCAGCTCAGACCGGCAGGACCGCCACCGATGATGGCAATTTTTTCCTCCCATTGCTGTTGTACGTTCGAACAAATGTTCACCTCAGGAACGAAGCGGGTCTCCGCTTTCAAATCCTGTTCGGCAATGAACTTCTTCACCGCATCTATGGCGATGGGTTGGTCGATGGTGCCACGCGTGCAGGCATCCTCGCAGCGACGGTTGCAGACGCGTCCACAGACCGCCGGGAATGGGTTCTCGCGCTTAATCAGTTCCAAAGCTTCGGTGTATTTGCCTTCCGCAGCCTTCTTCAGATAGCCTTGCACCGCAATATGTGCCGGACAAGCCGTTTTGCAGGGTGCAGTACCGGTAGGGTAGCAGTTGATGCGGTTCTTGTCGCGGTAGTCCTCGTCCCACTTTCCCGGTCCCCACTTCTTGGCATCGGGGAGTTCCTGCTTCGGATAGGTCTGCTCACCGTGCTTGGTGCAGAGTTTCTGTCCCAGACGGACAGCACCTGCGGGACAGTATTCCACGCAGCGACCGCAAGCTACGCAGTTCGCGGGCTCGACCTTCGCTACGTAAGCACTGCGGGACATGTTCGGGGTGTTAAAGAGTTGTGATGTGCGTAAAGCGTTGCAAATCTTAATGTTACAATTGCATATTGCGAAAATCTTCCCTTCGCCATCTATATTGGTCACCTGATGCACAAAACCGTGATCCTCAGCCTTTTTCAAGATAGCCATGGCCTCGTCGTAGGTGATGTAGTGACCGCGGTTGGTCTCCACCAAATATTCGGCCATATCGCCCACGCCGATACACCAGTCGCGGTAGTCGTCGGCGCAGCCTTCTTCAAGTTTCTTGCGTCCATAACGGCAGCTGCAGATTCCCACCGCCAAGTGACCTTCGTAGCGTTTGAGCCAGTAGGAAATATGCTCAATATCAGCCGTTTGGTTCTCCATGGAGATAGCCTTCTCTACGGGAATCACGTGCATGCCGATGCCTGATCCACCCATAGGTACTAACGGGGTAACCTTCTCCAACGGCAGGAACGTCATGCGCTCGAAGAACATGGCCAGCTCGGGGTGCTTGTCCATGAGCTCAACGTTCATGTTGGTATATTCGGCACTGCCGGGCACGAACATCGGCACCCAGTAGATGCGGGCGTCACGCTCGAACGAGGTGCCCGCCACAGGGCCTTCCTTGGTGTATTTGTCGCCATAGTCATACTCCAACATTCCGAAGAACGCAAGCTTGTCGAGCAGCTCGTCAAAGGACTTGTCGTCCGGAGTATAATTCTTTTGGGCATTCCATTCGTGGAGCTCAGCATAGCTATGGTGTTCTCTCACTTTGAAGAAATTGCCGGGCAGCATGTCGAGGAGCAGGTCAAGCGATGCTTCGCGGGTTACGGCGTCCATTTCATCCTCAAAGATGCAGGCGAGACCCCAATACTCGGGTGCATCGGTGGTCATCTTGATTTTTCCAGGAACGCGGTCCGTGACGTGACGGACGAATTTCAGGAGTTTTGGGTTCGGGTTTTTGTCGCCCTTGTGTTTCGGGACGAACTTGGTGGACATTTCAGGCATATACTTCTTGTTTATTACTTCGTGTTAACATTCACTTATCTGGTCGAGAAGCCATTCGGCGAACTCTTCCACACCTTTTCCAGTTTTGGCAGAAAGCGGAAAGATCTGGGCTTCAGGGTTGCGCAACTGGATATAGCGCTTGCATTTCTCCATATTGAAATCGAAATAGGGCAACACATCGATTTTGTTGATTAACACCACATCGCAAACCGTGAACATCAATGGATATTTGAGAGGCTTGTCGTCGCCTTCGGGCACAGAGAGAATCATGGCGTTGGCACAGCTGCCGGTGTCGAACTCGGCGGGACATACCAGATTGCCGACATTTTCGAGGATGACTAAATCGAGGTTGTCAAGGTCGAGATTGTCCAATCCCTGACGGGTCATCTCCGCATCCAAGTGGCACATACCACCAGTATGCAGCTGAATAGAAGGCACGCCGGTCGCCTCGCGGATCTTGTGCGCATCCACATCGCCGTCGATGTCGGCCTCCATCACAGCTAAGCGCAACCGACCTTTTATCCTGTTAATCAACTGGATAAGTGTCGTGGTTTTGCCACTTCCAGGGGCAGACATCAAGTTCAAGAGAAAAACTTTCTTCTTTTTCAATTCCGCGCGCAAAGCATCCGCATCCTTTTCATTGTCGGCGAAGACACTTTTTTTTATTTCGATAATCTTAACTTCGTCCATTTTGCTAGGGTTTTCGGTAGAATTTATGAGAAAAAACAGAGCGACAGACCTAAGCCGGCCATCAATGAATATCTCGCTGGCAAAGTTACACAATATTTTCATTTAAACTACCTTTCAGAAAAAAAACATTCTCCGATACCTCTAATCCTCGTATTTCATTCGGGAATATTGTGTATATTTGCCGCCTAAATTCAACCTATTATGACAGGCAAAGTAATTATTGTATCCGCGCCGTCGGGAGCTGGCAAAACCTCAATCGTCAAGCACGTTCTGCAGTATCTTCCCGAACTCCGATTCTCCACATCCGCCACCACCCGCACCATGCGCGAAGGCGAAGTCAACGGCAAAGACTACCATTTCCTCTCAGTGGATGACTTCAAGAAAGGCATCGAGCGCAACGACTTCCTCGAATGGGAAGAAGTTTACCGCAACCAATTCTACGGCACCCTCAAGAGCGAGATCCAGCGCATTTGGGACGAGGGCAAAACCGTGATTTTCGACGTTGATGTGAAGGGCGGACTCAATATCAAGAAATACTTCGGCGAAAACGCGTTGGCGATCTTCGTGGAACCTCCTACCGTACAGGAACTTGAAAATCGACTGCGCAAACGTGGCACCGAAACCGAAGAGTCGCTGCGCAAAAGGGTCGAAAAAGCCGAGTATGAACTGTCGTTTGCTCCGCAGTTCGACAAAATCATCCTCAACGACAACCTCGACGACGCCCGTGAAGAGATGCTTCAAACCATCCGTGAATTTCTTGACTAAGAATGAGTTGTGAACGGAAACATATCGCTATTATAGGAGCGGGAGCTTCTGGACTTTTCTTGGCCAGAAAGCTTTCCGAATCGAAGGAGGTGGAGGTCACCCTCTTCGAGAAAAACCGCCAGGTAGGCGCGAAAGTGCGTGCCTCTGGCGGCGGCAAGGCCAACATCTTCAACCGCGATGTGCGCCCGGAACATTACAACCAGCCCGCATTTATCGCAACGTTGCTGCAACAATATACCCCCCAACAGCTTGAACATCAGTTCGACAAATGGGGTCTGGTAACGATTTCCGACGAGGAGGGCCGCGTCTATCCCGCCTCGCAGTTTTCCCAAACCGTGGTGGATGTGCTGACCGATTTCGCCTCTGACAATATATATATAATGACAGAGTACAACATCCAACACATTGAATATCAGCACAACCAATGGAAGATTGACGACCACCCCACTCTGTTTGATACCCTGGTACTCGCATCAGGTTCGCCCGCTGGTATGATCCCCAAAAACCAGCGTGGTTACAATCATTACCTTCTGGATTTACCATTGAAAATCAATAGTTTGCAGCCTTCTTTAGCCGGCTTTCTACTGGAAGATTATCCCAAGTCGCTGTCGGGCTGCCGCACCAAGGCCATTGTCTCCCTATATCAGGGCAACAAGCTGATTCACAAAGAATCCGGCGAAGTCACCTTCAAAGACGACGGCGTTTCGGGTATCGTCATCATGAACCTTTCGGCACATTACCGCAGGCTCCCGTCCACGAAAAACTGCCGTCTGGAAATCAACCTCACCTACTGGAACGAAACCTTTAACACCGACACCTATTTACGCAACAACCATAATGTTACGGGACTATTGCATCCGAAATTGGCTACCTTGTTTCAGGAAAAGCCCTTTGATATCCACCGCCTCACCTTCCAAATCGCAGACACCTACGCACTGGACACAGCGCAAGTCTGCCACGGTGGCATCGATTTGTCGGAAATAGATCCCCATTTTAAAGCTAAAAACGTCCAGAATCTCTATCTGTTAGGAGAAATCCTGGACGTTGATGGTATTTGTGGAGGCTACAATCTATTTTTCGCCTTTGCCTCAGCAGCTGTGGCCGCAGAAAAAATGGTGTAGGAGCGAATCACTATCCGCTCCTACATTATGAATTAATACTTCGGTTCCACTCCCATATTGAAGAATATGAACGAGAACATGTCGGTCACCTCTTCGATGGTCTTATCGAGGGGTTTGCCGCCGCCATGGCCAGCATTGCTCTCGATGCGGATAAGGTGCGGTTTGTCGCCGACATCACTGTTCTGTAATGCTGCCGCGTACTTAAAGGAATGCGCAGGCACCACGCGATCGTCGTGATCGGCCGTCGTCACTAAGATGGCCGGATACTCCTTGCCGTTCTGGATGGAGTGCAGCGGGGAGTACTTGTAAAGGTACTCGAACATCTCCTTGCTGTCCTCGCTGGTGCCGTAATCCACTGCCCAGTAGCGACCGATGGTAAACTTGTGGTAGCGCAGCATATCCATAACACCTACTTGCGGGATAGCCACCGCGAAGAGGTCAGGACGCTGGTTCACAACTGCGCCTACCAGCAGACCGCCGTTGGAACCGCCCTGCAACGCCAACTTCTCTTTGCTCGTATATCCTTGGCTGATAAGATATTCCGCCGCTGCAATGCAGTCGTCAAATACGTTCTGCTTCTTCATCTTAGTACCGGCCTCATGCCACTCTTTGCCGTACTCGCCGCCACCGCGAAGGTTCACGACCGCCAGCACACCACCCTGCTCCAACCACAGAATGCGAGTCGTGCTGAAACTGGGCGTCAGCGAAATGTTGAAACCACCGTAACCGTAAAGCAGAGTCGGGTTGTTTCCGTTCATTTTGGTACCCTTCTTGTAGGTGATGAACATCGGAACCTTTGTGCCATCCTTCGAGGTGAAGAACTTCTGCTCGGTCACATATTCATCAGAGTTGAACTTGATTTCGGACTTTTTGTAAAGGATGGATTTGTTGTTCGTGACATCGTAGCGGTAGATGGTAGCCGGAGTGATGTAAGAAGTAACGGTATAGAACGTTTCGGTATCTTCTGTCTCACCACCGAATCCACCGATGGAGCCAATCACGTCGTTATCGAGATTGGTGAGGAATTTGCCGTTTTCGTCAAAAATCTTCACTAACGAACGGGCATCCTTGGTGTAGTTGGCAATCAGGCGGTGACCGACATGGCTGACACCGGAAAGCACATCGCCCTTGGACATGGGAATGAGGTCGGTCCAGTTTTCAGAAGAAGGATTGTCCATCGGAATGCTGATTACCTTATACTCAGGCGCATCATGGTTGGTCATCACGATAAGCTTGCCGTCCATCTCGTCCACCACGGAATAGTCGTCCTTGAAGTCGGTCACCACCTTCACGAACTGAGCATTAGGTTTGTCCAGATCTTTGAAATACAAGCAGTTGCCCGAGGTCGATTCGCTGCCGTAAATCACCAAGTAACGTTTGTTGACCACTTCGGCGGAGAAGCTCAGATTCGGGTTGGTTCGATCTTCGTAGGCCAGTTTGTCAGCCTTTTGGTCGGTGCCAACTTTGTGGTAATAGAGCTTGCCGTTCTCATTCACACCAGAAAGTTCGTTTTTGGGTTCCGGGAAGCGGCTATAGAAGAAGCCGTCGTCCTTCCACGCGATGCCGGAAAACTTCACCCACACAAGGTGGTCTTTTAGCGTCTCGCCCGTAGCGATGTTCTTGACGTAAATCTCCTGCCAGTCGCTGCCGTTGCGCGAGATAGCGTAGCCGAGGTAATTGCCGTCATCGGAAATGCCGAGCGTGGAGAGCGCAACGGTGCCGTCGTCAGAAAGTTTGTTGGGATCGAGCAGCTCGACCGCCTTTCCGTCAAGGGAGTTTTTGTAGTAGAGCACGCTCTGGTTCTGCAAACCGTCATTGCGATAGAAGAAGTAGCGGTCGCCCTTTTTCCACGGCGCACCCTCCTTCGGGTAGTTCATAATGTCCTTCAGATGTTGCTTCATCTTTTCACGGTAGGGAATCTGCGACAAAAACTTGTTTGTCACCTCGTTCTGCGCTTTCACCCAGTTAGCGGTCTCCTCGGAGTAATCGTCCTCCAACCAACGATAAGGATCGGGCACTGCCACACCGAAGTAATGATCGACAGTGTCGCACTTCTTGGTCTCGGGATATTCCACCTTCGGGACATTGTTTTTCTTATGACATGATGCAAGCATAATGATGGTGCTTAATGCTAAAATACTGATAGTTAGTTTTTTCATTAATATGATTATAATGATTTAGAAAGTGCAAAGATACTTTTTTTCGTAAACCGTGATCTGTAATCAGTAATCGGGTCTATTTTACGACCTTCTGTTCGCGTCCAAAAACTTCCATTTTTTTCCATAAATTGCCGTCATAACCATCATTCAAAAAATCCAGCCCATTCAATTTTCTTTCTAAAACATTATAAAACAATGTATTACATTATTTATTAACACAATCCCACAACAATCAAGTTATCAACATTTTATCGTTGATGTTTATTTATGTTCATAACTTTTTTCCATTCTCTTCCAAGCTGATTATCAAACATTTACAACATAAATTAACTAACAATTATTTATAAATAAGCAATCTATGGAAATTGATTTATGAAAAATTATATTTTTGTCGTCTCAAAAAAATATTATTGAAAGGCATAGAATAGAATTATGGCAACGGAATACGGATATTGGGAAGTCTCCATAGAGAAGAGCGGACGGCTGAAGCTGCCCACCGCCCTTCTGCGTTCGTTGTCGGAAGATGACCGCAAGAAATTCTATGTCACACATGGTTTCGGTGAATATATAATGTTATGGTCTGAGAAGGCCTACCGCAAACAGATGGACTACATGAACTCCCTTGACCGAAACCTGACCCGCGTCAAGCTGTACCGAAACGCATTTTTACGCAATACCGCCATGTTGGAGTGCGATTCCCAAGACCGTATCGTAATCCCGAAACCGTTGATGGAAATGTATTCCATTGACAAAGAGCTAGTCATGGTATTGGACAACGGACAGATTGAGATGTGGAACAGCAAGAAGTATCACGAAAAGTTCGACATGACTCCCGAGGAGTTGGAGAAGCTGAACGAGGAGATGCATCTCGGACACTATTTGCCGGAAAAGGAGGGGTCGAATGGAATATCATAACCCCGTACTCCGTCAACTTTCTGTAGATTATTTGGTTAGCGACCCTAATGGGGTTTATGTAGACGTCACCTACGGCGGCGGCGGTCACTCTCGCACCATCATGGAGAAGCTGGAACAAGGTCGGCTCATCGCCTTCGACCAAGATGTGGATGCGCAGTCGCAGCTCATTGAGGACGAGCGTTTCACGTTCGTGGCTTCCAACTTCAAAAACCTCAGCCGCTTCCTGAAATACCACCAAGCCTACCCCGTCAACGGCATTTTGGCCGATCTTGGGGTCTCCTCCCACCAGTTCGACACCCCCGAACGCGGCTTTTCCTACCGCGAGGACGGTGCACTGGACATGCGCATGAACACGCAATCCGGAAAATCCGCGCAAGACGTTATCAACCAATACGATGAGAAGGCCTTGAGCGACATTTTCTACCGTTACGGAGAACTCTCAGACGGTCGCGCCCTCGCCCGCCGCATTCTCAAAGCCCGCGAGGAGCAACCCATCCTCACTACCCAGCAGTTAGTGGAGGTGCTGCGTCCGGCGTTGCTGCGCGGTAAGGAGAACAAATCACTATCCAAAATTTTCCAGGCCATCCGCATTGAGGTCAACCAAGAGATGTCTGTTTTGGAGGATTTTCTAACGCAAACTACTGATGCGTTGAAAGTTGGCGGTCGCTTAGTCATCATCTCCTACCACTCTTTGGAAGACCGTCTGGTAAAGAACTTCATGCGTTCTGGCCGACTGGACGGCGAAATGGAAAAGGACTTCTTCGGCAACCCGCTGACTCCCTTCAAGCTGATTACCCGAAAGGCCGTACAGCCTGAGGATGAAGAAATTAACGATAACCCTCGCGCCCGCAGCGCCAAGCTACGCGTCGCGGAAAAAATAGAACCTGTCAATCATGGAAACCACATCTAAAACCAACGATCGCAACAAGCCCGAAAAGACCAAATTCGGCAACTTCTTCTCCAATATCTTCGGTGGCGAAATATTGGTGAACAAGAAGATGCGTCCTTGGTATTTCTATTTCTTCTTTGTACTGATCCTCGTTACCGCGCTGGTTATCAGCGAACAACGAATCAACGCCAAGGAGAAGAAAATCAATGAGCTGGAAAACACTTACAAGGAGGAAATCAGCAAACTGAAAGCCAACAACCAGTTCATCCCTTACGAAAAGAACAAGATCCTCATCCAGAAGATGCAGGAAAAAGGGTTCATCACAGACGAAAAACAGAGTTTCACGGTAAAAGAGACCCCAAGACCGGTTCAAAAGCGCCGTTGGTTTAACAGAAAGGAGCGTAAACATGAGAACAAATAACAAGCAAAACGCCTCTCCGTCCACACTCCGCCGCATGACGGTCGTTTACCTGCTGGTAATGCTGGTGGGCATCGCCTGCTTGGTCAAGATATTGTACCTCTCCATCGTGGAGCGCGCCGTGGCATCCGGAACCTCCGACAAGTGCGTTGACACCACCCTACCCGATTGGCAAGACAAAGAATCCGACGACACCTACTGCTACGTGCGTGAGAACAGTCTGCGCCCGGTGCGCGGCGAAATCTACGACGACCACGGACGCGTGCTGGTGGCCAACTTCACCGTCTTCGAGGTGGCTTTCGATGGCAAAGGTTTTGCCAAAGAGTATGCTGACACCCTGAAGAAGAATCCGAAAGCATATGACGAGATCTTCAAACGTCTCTCCGACGACTTCTATAGTCAGTTCAAAGACCGTTTCCCGAAGTATAACGCTGACTATTACTACCACTTTTTCACTGATAACATCAAGAAAAAGCACTATGCCACCCTTTTCTTCGTAAAAGATTGGGACGAAAAGTCATGGGTGATGGGCGTTGATACGGCATTCATCAAAAACAGACCATATTTATATAAGACTGTAAAAAGCGAAAAGTCGGGTGATTCTATCCGCAAAAAGATTCTGCACACCCACTTCAACTTCGTGCCCGCCAATGTGCGCATCAACCCTTACGGGGAGATGGCCAAACGGACACTCGGCATCGAAACTCCTGACCGGAAGTACGGTTTGGAACATGAAATGAACGCCATTCTGGCCGGCATCGAAGGCAGTAAGAAATATCTTGAGCTAAACCACGCCAAGGTTCCGCTCAGAGAACGCCTCGACCCGGAAGACGGATATAACATCCACACAACCATCAAGTTGGAAATCCAACATGCAGTCCACAACGAACTGTCTCGCAAGCTGACGGAGTTGAACGCTGAATGGGGTTGCGCCATCGTGATGGAAACCAAGACCGGCGAAATCAAGGCCATCTCCAACCTGCGCCGCGCCGCCAGCGACGGTTCCTACTACACCGAGAGCATGGAATACGCCCTCAACGCCAAAGTGGAACCCGGCTCCACCTTCAAAATCGCTTCTCTGTTAGCGTTTTTGGAGAAGACCCCCTTCGACACCTCCGCCATCTATCCAATGTTCAACCATACGTTCGAGTTCCCTATGAAATCCGGTGCTGTGAGACGCTACCACAAGAGCGACTCCAAGGTGCATGGAGAGACCTTGGGAACCCCTGATGAAATCATCCAGCGCTCCTCCAATATCGGTATCGCATCGATGATTTTCCACGCTTATGGAATCAACCACTTCCACGACTACTATAACCAACTGAAGAAGATGGGTATGTTCGACACCATCCACACGCAAATCGGTGACATCCTGCCTGCTTCCATCAAAGACGGAACACGCGACTTCAACACCTACTACGCCACCTGTTTCGGTGCCGGCTTCACCATCCCGATTCTGCGCACCCTCACCTACTACAACGCCATCGCCAATGGCGGAAAAATGATGGCACCCCTCTTCGTGCGATATGTCACCGACACCTATGACACTGTTCAGCGGTTTGAGCCTCAAGTGCTTAAAGAACAATTCGTTTCTGACTCCACTATTGAGAGAGCTAAGAAGTACCTGGAGCGCGTGGTTTGGGGTCCCTATGGCACAGCTCGCCGATTCCGCGACGAAAACTGCATGTTCGCCGGCAAAACGGGTACCCGCGACATCTGGGATGAGCAGGCGCACGCCTACCGCACCGACATCAACGCGGTTTCCTTCTGCGGATACTTCCCGATGGACAAACCGCAATACACGATGATCATCTACATCTACGGTGTGCCTTACCACAGTGATGTGGCCGCCGACGCCTTCGCGAAGATTGCCCGCAGCATCATGAACAGCGCCAATTACAGCGCCACAAGAAGCGCTGCCGACTTCCCCTTCACGCCGCTGGGACGCACCGCCCCCATCCGGGCGAAGTACTTCAACACGTTGATGAACGGACTGGGCTATGATACCGTAACTTACGAAACCATAGTTCCTTACATGCGAGTGGACAACACTGACACCAACCGTCATGTGAACGCCATTGCGTTACCGCTGAACACCTTCCAGAAGATGCCCGATGTGCGCGGAATGATCGCCTCCGATGCCGTCACCGAACTCATTCGCGCTGGCTACAACCCTCGCATCATCGGCAAAGGCCGCGTGAAAGCTCAAGTCCTCGATAATTCCTCCGGAATTGTGAAATTATATTTGGAATGACAAAATCCAGGGCGTATGCAACCCGCCCCCTCAATAACCTTTAACCCTTAACCTTTAACCTCTAAACCTTAAACCTTCCAAAAGACAATGAAACCATTAGATATACTACTGAAAGCCCTGCGTTCCCGCGAGGTGACAGGAAGCTCCGAGATCAACATCACGGAGATTCTGTTCGACTCGCGTGCTGTCTCCGCACAACTGGAAGGACAGACGCAACTTTATGTGGCTCAGCGTGGTACTCAGACCGACGGACACAAATACATTCCCTCTGCCATCGCACAGGGTTGCCGTGCCATCGTTTGCGAAGAGCTACCCGAGACGCTCAACGAAAAGGTTTGCTACATCAAGGTGAGCGATAGTTCCGTGGCTTTGGGTATGCTCGCCGACGCCTTCTACGACCATCCCAGCCGCAAGCTCAAACTGGTGGGCATCACCGGCACCAACGGTAAAACCACCACCGTGACGCTGCTGCAACGCCTCTTCATGTCGGCAGGTTATCACGCCGGGCTGATCTCCACGATTGTCAACAAAATCGACAATGAAGAGATCCCTACTTGCCACACCACACCTGACGCCGTAGAGCTCAACCGACTGCTCTCTCAAATGGTGGAGAAGGGCTGTCAATACTGCTTTATGGAGGTGAGTTCGCATGCGCTCTGTCAGCATCGCGTGACAGGTCTGCGATTTGCGGGTGCCATTTTCAGCAACATCACCCACGACCATCTCGACTTCCACAAGACCTTCGCCAACTATATCGCTGCGAAGAAGTCTTTCTTCGACAAACTGCCCAAAACCGCTTTTGCGCTCACTAACGTGGACGACAAGAACGGTCGCGTGATGGTGCAGAACTCCAAAGCCGACATCCACACCTACAGTCTGCGCACCGCCGCCGACTTCAAAGGCATGGTGATGGAGAACGCTTTCACGGGGCTGCACATGCGCATCAACAACCGGGAAGTCTATTTCAAATTATGCGGTAAATTCAACGCTTACAACCTGTTAGCTATCTACGGCACAGCTGTTTTGCTTGGTATGGACCAAGAGGAGGTTCTGACCCACATGAGTCTGCTGGACAGTGCTGCGGGCCGCTTCCAGATGCTGCACAACCAAGACGGCGGCACCGCGATTGTGGATTATGCGCACACGCCCGATGCGTTGGAGAACGTCTTGAAGACCATCCGCGACATCGTTAGCAAAGAGGCCGAAGTGATTACCGTAGTGGGTTGCGGCGGCGACCGCGACGCGCTGAAACGTCCTGAAATGGCGGCCATTGCGTGCAAGTACAGCTCCAAAGTGCTGCTCACATCCGACAATCCGCGCACCGAAGACCCGCAAGCCATCCTCAACGACATGCTGGCAGGCGTTCCCTCCAGCAAAAGCCGTCAGGTGCTGGTCATCGAGAACCGCCACGAAGCCATCAAGACTGCCTGCATGATGCTGCAAAGCCAAGGAGTGTTGTTAGTGGCCGGCAAGGGACACGAAACCTATCAGGAAATCAACCACGTCCGCCATCATTTCGACGACACGGAGGAGATTAAAAAGTGTTTTAATATTCAATAATACTGTAAGTTATGCTATACTATCTCTTTTCTTGGCTACATCAGCACGGATACCCCGGCACGGGTGTCTTCCAATATATCTCCTTCCGTTCCGCGGCTGCCTTTGTGCTCGCGCTCTTCATCGCCATTTTTGTGGGCAAATACTTCATCGGCTTTCTGAGAAGAAAGCAGATTGGGGAGAGTGTGAGAGAGCTGGGATTGGCGGGACAGAGCGAGAAAGCCGGCACCCCGACCATGGGCGGTATCATCATCATCGCTGCTATCCTGATTCCAGTGCTACTGCTGTGCGAACTGACCAACATCTACATCATCCTGATGATTTTCACGACAATTTGGCTGGGCATTCTCGGCTTTTCCGATGACTATATCAAGGTTTTCAAGAAGAACAAAGACGGACTCTCTCCACGCAAGAAGCTGATAGGTCAGATTCTGCTAGGTCTCGTAGTCGGTTTCGTCATGTACTTTCACCCCGACGCAGTCATCTGCGAGAAGACCTCTCCGAAGCAACAAGTGACACAAGCTTCCGCCAACGACTTATTACAAATTGAGAATCAGGAGAATGCACACTCTCCGAGACTCTTTGACGAGCCTCACCACTCCTCCAAAACCACCATCCCGTTCTTCAAGAACCACGAACTTGATTACGCCGGTCTAACCCGCTGGTTGGGCGACGAAACGGGCAAATGGTCCTCCCTCTTCTTCATCCCGATCATTGTCTTCATCATCGCGGCAGTCTCCAACGGTGCCAACCTCACGGATGGATTGGACGGGTTAGCGACAGGCACCACAGCCTCTGTGGCCGTCGGCATAGCTCTGCTGGCCTACGTGTCGGGTAATGTCATCTTCGCTTCCTATCTGAATATCATGTATATACCCAACATCGGGGAATTAGTGATTTTCATCTCCGCCGTCATCGGGGCTTGCATCGGTTTCTACTGGTGGAACTGCTATCCTGCTCAAGTCTTCATGGGCGACACGGGTAGCCTCACCCTCGGCGGCATCGTGGCAGTCTCCTGCATCATCATCCGCAAGGAGCTGCTCATCCCCATTCTCTGCGGCATTTATCTGGCTCAGTCCGTGTCCGTTATCATGCAAGTTTCCTACTTCAAATACACCAAGAAAAAGTACGGTGAGGGCCGCCGCATCTTCCTGATGGCACCCCTGCACCATCATTATCAGAAAAAAGGACTCCACGAATCAAAAATCGTGCAACGCTTCATCGTCATCAGCATGATGCTCGCCGTCCTAACCCTCGTCACCCTCAAAATACGTTAACCCTAAACCTCTAAGCCACTAAGCTTCTAAGCTTCTAACCTATAAACCTTAAACCATAAACCTTAAAACCAAAACCCATTATGCCTACAAAAAAGACAAACAGTTTCCGCTTATTCGAGCAAGCAAAAGAGACCTACAATCCTCGGGTAGGAACCCTATCCGAGCAATTGATCAGACTTCGTCAGAAGAATATCGCCGAATCGCTTTCCGACTTCGAAGGCAGTGCCCACAAACTGGAGCATGTGAAGAGTTTCACTGGAGTGGAATTCATCGACGATGCACGTTCCACCACCGCCAATGCCGTTTGGTATTCGCTGCAATCCATGACCAAGCCCACCGTTTGGATCACCAATATCGACGATCCCGACATTCTCAATGAGGACATCCTGAACGAGGCCCAAAAGAAGGTCAAAGAGGTGGTGTTGCAAGGTGTTTACAATATCGACGTTTATCAGAAAATCGCCGAACTCGGAATTCCTGTAATGATGACCATGAGCATGGACGACGCCGTGAACCACGCTTTCTACGCTTGTCAGAAGGGCGACACTGTGCTTTATGCTCCCGGCATTCACGGCAACAGCCAACTCACCTATCGCGAGCGCGGCGACCGTTTCAAAGCCTCCGTCGCACAACTCTAAAGCAGCCGCATCATGGAGACAGACGTCGCGAAACCGAAACTTCCGCTCCTGCAGCGCATCAATTGGAAAGCCGACAAGGTCATCCTGATCTTGGTGGTCTTCCTGACGGCCATATCCGTCGTCATGGTTTACAGTATGCGAGGTCAGGTGGTGCTCAACCATCTGAAGCACTTGCTGTTCGGCTATGCCGGCATGTTTTTGGTGTACCATATCGACTACCGAAAGGCGGGTGCTTTCGCCCCCTTCCTACTCGGAGTGGCCATCCTCTTGCTGGTGCTGACTATGCTCTCGCAAGCCGTGCGCGGTGTCACCATCTTCGGTCGTGACGTGCAGACCTTCTACATTATCGGCTTCCTGATTATCTTCTACATCTCCAATTACATTGCGCGGCAGCTTCATAACCACGGAGAAATCTCCCAGTCGAATGTACGATACCTTTTTATCCTGCTGACGCTGTTCTGCGGCGGCATTGCCACCATGAACATGTCCACCGCAATCATCCTTTTTATCACAGGTTTGGTTCTGTTTTTTGTAGGCGGATTCAGAATGAAAGACATTGCGGGATTGATAGGCGTCGTGTCGGCCGTGCTGATCGTGGCCATGATCGTGGCCGTCAACCTCAGTGACGATAAAAAGGCGAATTTCGGACGTATGGCAACCTTCATCAACCGTCTGGAATACTACATCACCAAGGACAACACCAATGGCTACGGCGACCAGATGATTCTGGCGCGGGCGGCCATCGCACGTTCAGGGTTCAACCCCGCCGGTCCGGGCAAAGGGGTCATCAAGAACCGTCTGCCCGAAAAGGAGACTGACTACGCCTTCGCCTCCCTCTTTGAGGAGACCGGCATCGTGGTGGGTCTGGCAATACTTTTCGCATACCTCATCATCTTCTACCGGGCGCGTAAAATCGCCAAAGAGGCAACTGGCACCTTCGGTCGATTGCTGGCCTTCGGCATCGGGTTCTGGTTCACTTGTCAGGCGCTGGTCCACATCGGCGTCAACTGCGAACTGCTGCCCACCACCGGACAAACGCTACCGTTCATCAGCAGCGGCGGCGCCTCCCTCTTCGTCTCCGGCTGCGCCATCGGCATGCTCCTCAACATCGGCAAAATCTCCAACGAAGAAAGCCAAAAGGAGAATCCGATGTCTTACTTCGAAAAATAACAATGATCCAGATCAATAAACTCTCAGTAAACTTCACCGGAGATTTCCTCTTCAAGGACGTCTCGTTCGTGGCGGGCGACCGCGACCGCATCGGTCTGGTGGGTCACAACGGCGCGGGGAAATCCACGCTACTCAAAATCATCCACCGCGACCTCGAACCAGCCTCCGGCACCATGGTCATCACATCCGGTCACCGCGTGGGTTACCTGCCGCAAGAGCTGGTCGGCAACTCCCCGCTCTCCGTATGGGAAGAGGCCATTTCCGCATTCTCGGAAATCAAGGTCATGGAACGCAAGATGGAGCAAATCTCCACCGAACTGGCTGAACGCACCGACTACGAATCCGAGGAATATGCCAAACTAACCCAACAGCTCTCCGATCTCAACGATCGATATAATCACTTGGGAGGCAACACGATGGATGCCGAAACCGAGAAAGTGCTCCTCGGCATGGGATTCCTGCGCGAGGAGTTCCATCAGCCCATGTCCTCCTTCAGCAACGGCTGGCAGATGCGCGTCTGCCTCGCCAAAATCCTGTTACAAAAGCCCGAAATCATCCTCCTCGACGAGCCCACCAACCACCTCGACATCGAATCCATTCAGTGGCTGGAAGAGTATTTGGCCAACTATGACGGCTGCGTCATCCTCGTTTCCCACGACCGCGCTTTCCTCGACCGCGTCACTAACCGCACCGTTGAAATCACGTTGGGGAGCATTCAAGACTACAAATGCAGCTACTCGCAATATGTGGAGCAACGCTTGGAACGTATTGAGAATCAGCAATCCGCATACGAAAACCAACAACAACAGATTGCCCAGATCGAGCGGTTCATCGAACGTTTCCGCTACAAAGCCACCAAGGCACGGCAGGTGCAGAGCCGCATCAAGATGCTGGAGAAGATGGAACGTGTGGAGGTCGATGAATATGACAAGAGCTCCATTTCGTTCAAGTTTCCGCCTGCACCGCACTCCGGACTGGTCGTGGTGGAGAGCAAAAACCTCAACTTAGGGTACGACACCAAACCGGGCGTGCTCACCGGGGTCGATTTCCGCTTGGAACGTGGCGAACGCGTGGCGTTCGTGGGGCGCAACGGCGAGGGCAAATCCACCATGGTGAAGGCCATCGTGGGGTCGCTACCCCCCGAAAGCGGTGAACTGCAACTCGGCTACCAGGTGGTAGTGGGCTACTACGCACAGAACCAAGCACAGTTGCTCAACCCCGAAAAGACCGTCTTCGAAACCATCGACGACGTGGCAGTGGGCGACATCCGACCCAAAATCCGCACCATCCTCGGCAGCTTCCTCTTCGACACGGAAGACACCGAAAAGAAGGTGAAAGTGCTCTCCGGCGGCGAGAAAGCCCGTTTGGCATTGGCCAAACTGCTGCTCTCTCCCTTCAACCTGCTCATCCTCGACGAGCCGACCAACCACCTCGACATGCCCTCCAAAGACGTGCTCAAAAACGCGCTGCTGCAATACGAAGGCAGCCTCATCCTCGTCTCCCACGACCGTGACTTCCTCCAAGGACTCACCTCCAAGGTCTATGAGTTCAAGAAGCATCAGATGCACGCCTTCACCGGCGACGTCTATGACTTCCTGGCACAGCGAAAAATGGAGACACTGAACGAGCTGCAAAGCCGAAACATCGCTGCAACATCCGCCACAGGAGAGAAGATTTCCTCTAACAAAGAGCTTTGGGAGCAGAAAAAACAGCGCGAAGCCGATGACCGCAAGAAGAAAAACCGCCTTCGCAAGCTGGAAGACGAATTGGAGAAGCTGCAAGGGCAACTGGCTGATACAGAGGCACGTTTGGCCGATCCAGAACACAACGCCGAAGCCATTGCTTCCGGTGAATTGTATCACTCTTATGAATCCTTGAAACAACAAATCGAGGAAAAAGAGATGGAGTGGCTGGAATTAAGCGAATAAAAAAAATATTTTGTACCTTTGCAGCGTAATAAATCTGCAAAGAAGATGGCCCAGTTTAGCAAAAAAAACTTTGCAAGAAAAGAACTTTTTAAGATATTCATCTCCATTCTCATACTGATGGTGGCTGGCACCATCTACTATTTCTATATCAGAAAAGATGCGTTGCACACAGCGGAAAGACGAGCCGAATATACTTTGAAAAACACCGAGCGTACAATTCTCATCCGCATGGGGAAAATAGAGACCTCTGTGAATGCTATCCTTCCTATGGTGGAATACGCTTTAGACGACCCAGATGCGATGTTCGAAATCGCGGAGCACATTTTTGAATCCAGTTCCCGCATTATGGGTGCCGGCATCGCTTTTGAACCAGACTATTTTCCTGAAAAAGGTCACTGGTATGAGACTTATGTAGGATATCAGAAAGGTAGTGATACATTAGTCATCAAGCAATTGGGATGTAAAGAACACAACTATTTCGAAATGGACTGGTACAAGGATGGGAAGGCGTCACCGGATGGCAGTTGGAGCAACCCCTATTACGACAACGCCGGCGGAAAAACGTTTTTAATCACCTACAGTATCCCTATCCGTGATTCTTTGAACCAAGTTGTGGGCGTAATCGGCACCGATGTCACCCTGGACACACTTGCCAGCATCATCAGGAGTGTTGAACTTTATCCCCATAGTTTCTGTACATTAACCACTTGCGATGGCAACGTAGTGGTAGGGCCACCATCCACAGTTAAAACCAAAGGCAAAGTCCATGTCTTCTCCGAGAAGATTGACGGAAAAGACTTTGTTCTGACGCTCACCGTTCCCGACAGTGACATGTACAAGCGCTTGCGAAAAGCAACCCTCTTTTTCACACTCCTGGCCCTTACGGGTATATTCTCTGTTTTCTTTATCTCTTACCGATCCTTGCAAAACCTTTGGAAGCTCAACGAAGTGCGCATGAAGGAGCAGCAAATCGAAAACGAACTATCCATCGCCCGCAACATCCAAGCAGCACTGCTGCCCGACAAATCGACCGTAACATCCAACAAAAGTCTGGATATCTGTGGGATGCAGTCGCCTGCAAGATTCGTAGGCGGCGACCTTTACGATTTTTACATTCGCAACAACAAACTCTTGTTCTGTATTGGCGACGTATCCGGCAAGGGGGTTCCCGCCGCACTTTTGATGGCCATTTCGCACAGCCTATTCCGCACGATATCGTCTCACAACGAGCGTCCTGAGATAATCATGGAGGCTCTCAACAACGCTATCAGCGACAACAACCCGGACATCATGTTCATCACGATGTTTTTGGGTATATTGGACTTAAACACTGGAACAATCAGCTACTGCAATGCCGGTCACAACCCGCCCATCGTTATTAAGGATGGTCAGGCCAAGTATCTGGACACCGAACCCTCCCTCCTCTTGGGCGTGGAGTCCTCCGCAAACTACACCTCACACGAGCTGACCTTGGCCCCCGGCGATTCTTTGTTCCTCTACACTGACGGCCTGACCGAAGCTGAAAACGCCAAGAAAGAGGTCTTCGGGGACGCACGAGCCCTAGAAACGGCCACCCGTTTCGGCACCTTGACGGCAGAACAGCAAATAGAGCAAATGCACCAGGCGGTCCACCAATTTGTGAACGACGCCGAGCAGAGCGACGATCTCACCATGCTCGCCATTCGGTATGTCCATGGTGGCAACACACTCGTTTTGGAAAACCGAATCCAGGAGCTCGACAAGTTAATGCCTTTTTTGAACCATTTCTTCGAACAAGAGAACATTGACATGTCGCTGCTGCCCCAACTCGACCTTGCTTTGGAAGAGGCGGCCACCAATGTCATCATGTATGCCTACCCTGAAGGCGAAACGGGCACTGCCGAACTCGAAATGGAGCTCAAAGACGGACAAATCCACTCCATCCTCAGCGACTCCGGCACGCCTTTCGACCCGCTGCAACGCCCCGATGTCAATCTTGACGTTTCGTTGGAGGAACGCGCAATCGGCGGTCTTGGCATCCACCTCATCAAAGAGATCATGAACGAAGTCAACTACGAATACTCGGACGGCAAAAATATACTAACAATGACGTTTGATCTACACAAAACTCTTCCTTTAGAACAACAAATATCGAATGATTAATAAAAAAAGATAAGATTATGGAAATTACAATTACCGAAGAAGGCAAACAGTTGATTGCCACATTTGACGGACGATTAGACACCGTGGCCGCACAACAGATTGAAGAAACCATCACCCCGCTGCTCGAACATGCAGACCAAACCATCGTTCTCGATTGCGAGAAGATGCCGTTTATCAGTAGTTCCGGATTGCGTATTTTCTTGAAAATCAGAAAAGAAGTAGAAGCAAAGGGTGGCAAAATGCTGTTAAAGAATATCTGT
>Ga0265301_10002346_pt1 | contig 22053 bp, 21 predicted proteins | sample AusTroGonzalo_MG_2_FD_193488 | JGI IMG/M metagenome (GOLD analysis project Ga0265301, IMG submission 193488) | Bovine rumen microbial communities from tropical cattle in Woodstock, Queensland, Australia - Gonzalo_04 | ecosystem: Host-associated > Mammals > Digestive system > Stomach > Rumen ... | reverse complement strand
CCGTCCCATCTGCTCAATCTCTGCATCTTCGCAGTTAAAGTCGATACGGCAATGCTGATGAATTGCATCAAGGTTCAGCCACTTCAAGCCCGTTTTCTTTTTATCATCCATATTGATTTTTGCTTTTTGTCTTTACCTTGCGGACAAAAAGCGGTTGTAGGTTTACCGTGTGTTTTTCATAGACATAAAAAAAGGGAGCCTCGATTGAGACTCCCTTTTTAATTTTCTTCGTCGTAGCAAATATATCGGACAAACGCCTTCTCGCTCGAATGGCCCGTGGCTCGCAATATCTTGCTCCGTGGAATGTTTCTCAAAGTATTAATCGTCGCAAATGATCGCCTCGCGCTGTGCGAGGAAATGAGTTGGTATCTTCGCTTTGTCTCTCTGATAATCACACCGTTGATTTTGTTGTCAATGTGAACTTCATCCATGAAGTCCTCACCTATATGGTGCAATAGTTGGTGCAGATAGGTATTATAATTATTGATTTCTCCCGTGTATGGCGCACGGTAGCCGTACTTTTCGAGAATGGAGAAGGTGATACGGCTGTCGATGCTCAGGGTGTTGATGGGTACAAAGCATTTGTTGCCGGTCTTTTGTTGCACAATCGAAAATTGTCCATTCTTGAAATTTTCAGGACTGATGCGCACGAGGTCGCTGTACCTTTGGCCAAGGTTGCATCCTAATACAAACATATCGCGCACCTTTTCGAGTGTTTCAATATTATTCTTTCGCAATTTCGCCACCTTCTTTTGCCTAAAGTTATAGGTTTCCTCTTTGCCTATCTTGAAATGGTAGATGTGGCTGATTTCATCAGGCGTGAGCGAAATCTTAGACGGAATATAGTTCGGTATATCCACCTCTGAATAACTTGGATTAAGTTTCACGCCGTATTTGCTTGACCAATTCAGCACCGAAATGAGATTGGCTTTGACGTGACCGATGGTTGAGTACTTCAATCCTTGATCCGAAAGAAAAGGCACGAAGTGATTCCAGAAGACACTGGAAATCATCGCAGGCATAATCGTGCATCCAAACTGCTGCTCAATGCTCTCAAGTTTATTGACTAACATACGATAGTTCTGTCTGATTTTCGGGTGTGAGCGTTGCTTGATATCGCACATCTTTTCGATACACTCAATCACCGTGCAATTCGTTAGATCGAGCGCGAACATGTTGTTCATACTCGATGCTAAATACTCGCGGAAGCCGTTGTTGGAAGTTCCATAAAAATTCTGTGTCATCATATCTACTATATATAAAAATAGGGGCAGCACTGCGCGTTGCTTTGGCCTAAAATGCGAAGCCACCTGGACGTTTCCGTTACCAGACGCGGTTACTGCCCCAATGGGGTTATTATTCAAATATGGCAGATACAACAAATGCCACCTATGATGGCGGCATCGACGTACCGCATTTTAGTTTAAGCGGTGCAAAGATAAGCATAATATCTGAAACGTCCAAACAATTCACATAAAATAACAGATGCAAGCCCTGAAAGCCTGCATCTGTTATGTATTGAGTTATTACAAAAACTATATTATTATTGTATCAAATCTCCGCAGCATCAAGAGCTTGTCTCAGTTTCCTTACAGATGTAAACAAAGCTAATTGCTCAGAATCAGTCAATGTAGTGTTATCACCCATAAGTAGGAAGTCTGATTTTATACTGTAGGTTTTACCAGCATCTCTTCCTAAGCTGTATTTAGTTGGCTCTCCATAGCTGCTAAGATCTATAGATGATACATTAGGATCAACATATCCATTTATTTTTGTGCTTGAAATAGGGTTAGATATGAGATTTGCCACATAGCATGTACCAACATTTGCATCAGTTGTTGCTATTGCTGTGTTTCCACTTTCATAAATTGAATAACTCTGCCCGGAAACTTTGAGTTGAACTAAACCCAACGTTCTAACTGTGCCATTAGACACCCTAAAACTCCCGACAACTGTATCAGCGGGACCATGATAATACCCATCTCTTGCTGTATTAGTTTCTTCAAAAGTGCTTTTAGTTTGTGAGAATACAACGAAATTATCCAATAAATTCATACCTGATGGAAGTAAGAATCTATGGCTATAATTGGATATTCCTGAAGGTATTGTAATGGTATCTGTAGTAGCATCATAAGTTCCAGCATTCTCCATTGTCAAGACACTATCACTAATAGCATCATAAGAGAGTTGTGAAATGTTTCCACACATGAAGAATGGCATAAACATTCCTACTTTTTCATACAAGCCCGCTTCTTTGAGTTCATAGATAAACTTGTTTAGGGCAACAGTCTGGGCAGAATATTCATTATAACGAGTCATCTTGCTTAGAATCTGCAAGGTCTCATCCTGCATAGGAAGAGGTAAATCAATTTGGCCAAGTCCACAATTTGAACCATCAGCCTCTGGAAGAATAATAATCATAATCTTAATATTTTATATGTTTATACTAAATGTCTTTTAATTAAAGAGGCCACAGTTTGACCAAATCTCAAGTACCCTTCTGTTTTTGGATGTACGTTGGCAACAGAATTGTAGTATTCCAACATGTTTGAAATGCCAATCCCACATTCACCAAACACATCAAGACATGGGATAGAATAAAAATCAGCAATATCCTTCAACACTTCTTCCTTATTGCGTGCATTTACCATTCTGGGCGCATTATAATAACTTGCACTATCATAAGTTCCATTTGGTAACAGAAACTCGCTTGCTGTTACAGCGTGAATTGGGAACACAGCAACCATGATGTGTAATTGTGGGTATGTTCTCTGTAATAATTCTATTACAGTTTTGTATCCAATACTAACAGTCAAGTCACTTCCCATAAGCCATTTTGATGTGTCTTCCCAATCATCACTTACAGAATTACCGATAAAATATGCAGCCTTGTCTATCTTTGCACTATCGGTATCAGTAATGCTGACAGTCATACCTGTATTATCAGTATCAGTAAAAGTCAGCGAGGTAATAGTGGTATGACCTACAAAATCAACTGATTCTCCATCCTCTGCAAGAGTATCTGTAACCATAGTATAGTTATACTCCAATATCTTTCCGAGTATTGTAGAAAGGCTATCAGTAGATTCCACCTGGATATTATAATTGAGAGTTTGACCTCCAATAACAAAAGTAATGGTAACAGCACCACTACTCGATGGAAGAGCTGTAATAGCCAAATTCTTACCAGCACTCACATCTAATAGTTTCAGAACCGCATTCATTTTTCTGTCAGCTGCTGGTACAGACTGCAATAAAGATACTCCCCAATTACTAAATTGATAGTCCCCCTCTATTGGATCAGTAGGCACAAGGGCATTGACAGTCTTATCAAACCCAGCGGAAAGATAGTCATTAACATTTTCAAGAACTACAATAGCATTTTCACCTTTCCCTGAAATATAACCGCTATCTACAAGATGTTTGCACCTCCATATTGCATTATCAAAACCATCACCACCAGTGAAGGTTCCCCCAGTAGATAGTTGATTACCTGCTGCACTATTCTTTTCCTGACTGAAGGTACACCCAAGAATCCTTGCAGTTTCATTTGCCCATCTGCCATTAGAACTTAGGCTATCACCAAGAACAAAAAGCTCATAATTACTGTATTGTGCATGATTGCCCTTACCATCCAATGTTTTTATTACCGAAGTCTTAATAGAAGGAACGACAAGTCCTTCCTCATTAAATTTCGCAATAATATTTCCGTCATTATCCGTAATATACAGTTCCTTGGAGAAAGAAGGATTTATAATCTCAAGCACCCCCCCGATATTATTGACTACATTTTCTATATTTTGAATATTTTTCGCATGAACTCCAGAATTATCAATCTTTGCGAGAATATAACCGTTAAGATCTACGATATAGAAGGTATCATTATATTTAGATGGTTTGATTTTAGAAGCCAATTCTGTTGTATTAAAAGCAAAAGGGTACACACCTCCACTTTCAATCAAATTTTTACTTTTTGCTTTTGGCTCCTCGTCCACTCCCTGCCAGTTAGCTACATTAGTAAACGTGGCAACGGTAGTGGCATCAGATGGAATATATCTGTATTGTACATACTTATTGTCAACACTCGATACAAACTTGAAGGACATGCCGCCATACTTGTACTTCGATTCGAGGGCGTTGAGGGCTGTGAGGGCGGCGGAGAGGTCGGCGTAGGTAGCCAGCACACCACCGACGGCGTTGTGCTTGGAGAGGTCGAAGACACCGAGTGAATCGACGTACAACTCAACGGCATCGTGATCACTCTCAGCACGGGTGTGGTCTGACTCCGCACGGGTATGGTCATTACCGGCCTGAGTGTGATCTGCGGCAGCTGTTTGGTGGTCAGCAGAAGCAGTCTGATGGTCAGTGCCAGCCTGTGTGTGGTCATCCACAGCAATGCCATGATCAGACTCCGCACGGGTATGGTCATTACCGGCCTGCGTGTGGTCATCAACAGCGATACCGTGGTCACTCTCCGCACGGGTATGGTCATTGCCTGCCTGGGTGTGGTCATCGGCTGCAATCTCATGGTCTGCCTCTGCACGCTGATGGTCAGCAAGAGCCGTATCACCCTGCGCCTTTGCATAGTCGCCCTGATCCTTCGCGTAGTCACCTTGCGCCAGGGCATACTCCGCCTTCTGTTGCGCCAGAGCCGCTTTGTCGTTAGCCAGTTGTGCGGCGGATGCAGCGAGTGCGGCTTTGTCGGCTGCGAGCTGGGCTTTCGCGGTGGCGAGATCGGCAGCAGATTGCGCCAAGGCTGCTTTGTCAGCCGCGAGCTGGGCTTTCTGATTGGCCAGATTTGCGGCAGCGTTTGCTGCATCGGTTGCGGCAACGGCATCAGCTTTCAGACCTGCGTACTCATTCACACGGGCCGTTTCCTGATTGATACGTTGCTGCTCATTCTGCTGACGAGTCTGCTCGGCGGCAATACGAGATTCCTCATTCTGTATGCGAATGGTCTCGGCTGCGATACGCTGCTGCTCGTTGGCGATGCGCTGGGCCTCATTTGCGTAGGCAGGCAAAGCAAATTGAATTTCTGGGGCTGTCTCGCCGGTGAAGTCGAGCATCACTTGATATGTCTCGCCATCGATTTCGGTGGTGATGTTCGCCTGATTCAGCACCTCGTCTTCGGTATCGTCAGGGAAGTCTGCCACCGTGAAATGATATGCCACTTGGAACTTCAAGTCACCGATGGGCAAATGATGGTCATCGAACTGCACCTGTAGTTTCGTCGGCTCCGAGGGATCAAATGAACAATGGTCGTAGGTCGTACCATCCCAGCCGACATAATAAGCCTGCGAGGGTGCCCCCGTCCAGAACTTGATGCAGAACGGGGTCATCCATCCGGCATCCGATGTTAAAGTCAGAATGAAGTCCGACTTATAGTTAATCCTAAAGATTTTTGCACTTGTTGCCATATCCTTGTGTATTTATTTGTCCGTAATTGTCAGAAGCCAGTCGCATGTAAGGCTTCACCATCATATCGAATGCGTAGGGCACCGTGTAGAGATTCGTCTGGGTAATCGGCGCACGCTGTGTATATGATACCTCTACGAGCATCAGAGCCGCCACAAACAGCGGCTTTGGCACTTCGCCGTAATGCTCGATTACCTCCGTATAACTCCGCGCTATCACGTTCAGCACCGTGTCCTCTGCCGCATCGCCGTACAGCCCTAAGAGTTCATCTTCGCAGTCGAAGTCTATGCGACTATGTTTCTTGATCCAGTCAAGCGTCAACCATTTCATATATATTCTTTTTTTGTCTTTTCTTATCGAGAGAAAAAGGCTCATGGGTTTACCATCACTTCGCGGAGTCCTCCCCTCTAACAAAAAAGGCCCGCCGCCGCGAGCCTCACTAACAAAACAATTTCTGATTAAATGAAAACCTACTCTATGTAGGTGATGCCAGTGGGCCTGAGCCCTTGAACTTGATGGAGCCAGTGCCGATATTAGACGTGGTGCCGGTGATGTTGGCCTCATTGCAGATGGCCGTGCCTTGCCGCGTGGTGCTGCCGATGACAAGCCGAAGGGTGTAGATGCCGCCCACCTTCAGCAACCCCTCTACAGGAGCATCGCTGCTCACCAGGTGGTTCAGCGATATGTCCCAATCCTCTCGGCCAGGCACGTATTCTTTCGATGTCTGATTCGACTCACTCGCTTTCTCAATGATGTCGCACCTCATGTTCACTGCGCACGACTTCGCCATAGCGATAATTGGCGTTGTGCCGCTCGTGCCACTGTATATCTTAATATTCTTTCCTAATACTACTGCCATATCCTAATCTCCTATCTTTTTTATTTCCACGTCATCAACTCTCCCTTTCCGCTGCGCTTCGTGTAGCGGTTGATCATGATGTATGCCTGCTCACCTGATAGGATGGCCTGCACCGTACCGCCGTTACCACCACCTATACCTTCCAGTTCATGCGCCAGCCCTGCCGTCTGCGCCCTGTTAAGCACAACCTCGCCTGCATTTGCCAAAATTGGCGTGACATCCCCACTGAAGTGTGTGCCCGGCACCTCATAGCCTCCGGCTGCATGGGGAACGATACCGCCACGGGCGAAGAACGGCAAGAAGCCAACGGCCTGCAAACCCTCTATTACGCCGAGAATGGTGTTGATGCTTGTGAGGATGGTCATCACGCCCTGAATACCTGACATGATACCTTGTAATTCCTCTGGTATCTCAATACCCATCTGTTGTAATCCGCCAAAGATGCCTTGTACGCCGCTGGTCAACTTCTGCATCTCGCCGACTACAGTCTTATCTTTTTCTTTATCATCTTTGCCGAGAAGTTTCTTCCAATCTTTCTCGCTGATATCCTTTTTGTAGTCCCAATCCTTTACTCCGAGTATATTCTTTTCTATATACTCTCGCATCATGTCGTAACCGCTGTTTTTATTAGGTCCAGTAGGCATTAAATCCTGCTGTACCATAAAATCGGTTTTTGCCTTGGCATTAAGCCATTGTGATTCTATGCGATCACGTAGAGATTGCTCTTTATTGGATGTTGATGAAGATGTTGTGCCTCCAAGACCTTTTATGTCTGCCTTTACTTGGTTAATCTGTTTCAGCAGATTCTTGCTCAAATCGGTATCACCGGCTGCAATGGCTTTCTTTCGCTGATCTTGTAGTTCTTTTAGTTTTTTTGTGAGCGATGCTATGTTCTGCTCTGCGCCGCTGGTGTCGATGTCAGCCTTTATTGGGTTTAGTATTGTTTTTGCTGCCTGCTGATATTCTGTCAGCATCTTCTTTGCTGCATCAATCTGAGCCTGAATATCATTTACGTTACTTGTACCGAATGATTTCTCCTGTGAAATCAAACTTTGCCTCAGTCCTTCGTCTTTGGTGTTTACCCATCTGGCACGGTCTTTGAAATAATTCTCTCTTTTATTGATGTATTCCCATATTTTGGCTTGTTGCTGCTGATAAATGCTTTGGCGATTACCTTCACTTGCATTAGAGAGATTGGTTATCATGCGACCAACCTTGCCACTGCCACCCATATTTCCATAGGCATTCATCAGACGACCTGCCTCAGTCAGTTTATTCAGAAGACTTGTAAGAGGGCCACCTATCACATCGAGTATGCCGATCTTCATTGAAGTCCAGAACTGGTTGCTGGCTTCTTCGAGTGGTGCGAACTTACGGCCCAACGCTTCCATCTTATTCTGGAGGCTGACATTTGCTTGTGCAGCACGGTCGGCAGCGGTTTCCACATAATCACCAGCCTTAGCCATTTCCTCACGAATGATGTCGCCGACGGCCTTAGTCATGTCTCCCGTCTCTGCCATACGTTCTTTAATTTGAGCGGCTGACAGTCCAAGGTTGTCGAGGATCATAAGCGATTTACGACCCAGACCAGTTACAATGGAGTCCACCATATAATCGACCGACTGGCCAGTGTCCTTGGCCTTTTGCTGCGCAAAGGCGAGCATGGTGCCAAGTTCTTCGACAGGAAGTTTGAAGTCGTTGAACTTCACGGCTGCTTTCATTAGTTCAAGGTCAGTCACGGTTCCGTGAGTAGCCTGGCGCAGACCGTCCAAGATGTCACCGCGACCAAGACGCTCAAAGGCTATACGAATGCCTTCTCCCTGTTTGGCCAATTCAATACCTTGTTTGACGGCATCACCTATCTCGTTGGCCATCGATGAGACGGTACCCATCGCCATACCTGCGGCTTTGGTCATCAGATTACCTCCGAAGACCTGAAGCATACCACTCAGTTTGTCGCCACTGAACAGTCCACCGCCACTACCACCTATATTTGGAGTATTCATGTCGTTGAGCTCCTTGTTCAAGTCACCCAGTTCGCGTTTTGCCGCAATGGTTCGGTTTTTCAGTTCTTCAAGGCTCTTAGACATGGCCTGACCGATGGGTGACTGCTTCTCAGCGTCACTCATCTTCAGGTAATCGCTTTTCAGGTTGACGAATGCAGCAGACAACTCACTGATCTTCCCATTAGCCGTATTGCTGACCGTCTGCATCTTTCCGAGTTCACTTGCAAACTTTACAGCGTCCTTGTCGGCATCAGCAAAAGTCTTACCGGCACTTCGGAGATTCTGACCAAGTGCTTGCAATCCTTGCGCCGCTCTTTTGATTTTACCTTCGTACTCTTGCGAGTCAACCTTTAATTTGATAATACTGTCGCTCATTTTTTTAATATTACTTTGATTCAAGCATAAAAAAACGCCCGATATGCTGTTACACATATCGGGCGTTTTTTATGCTTGGGTTTACTTATCTTTTGTAATCCAAAAACTTTATTAATAATGAAGCTACCTCCTTGATTAGTATAAAAGTTTGTCGGGGGTTTACCGTGTTTTTCGGGTGTATTTTTCAAGCAAAAAAAATGGGCGACCGCCGCCGCCCGATTAATCGTTTTTACATCGAAGAATTACTTAACTAAAATACCATTATACATATATATATCAAACAAATCATAATCATCATGAATATCAGGCCAACCACCACATACATACAGCCAGCGAGGTGGATGGGCATGGGCTCCTTTTCCTCTTTATCAGATTCTGGAATTTCGGGCATGTTAGCCCAGTATGACATGGGGTCACGAAAGAAATCAATCATAGTTGTTATTTTTTTAGTAAATTGTCGATTACTTGATGACGGTTCCGTCCGTCGCAACGATAAGACACATGCACCCAATACGAACCCTTCGCGTTGTGCTCCAAGATGAGTTGGTCGAAGTCACATTTGGCTTTGATCCATTCGAACCACCGCTTGCCTTTTGTCAGGTCGCCGTCTATGCAGAGGTCTGCTGCCTCGCCCTTCATGTGCTGCGAGTTCTTCACGCCACCAACGGCATTGTTGAGTGCCAATGATCGGTAGCCGCTGCCTATCTTGATGGGATGGCCCATCGCCGTGCGGAGTGGCTGCAAGATGTTGTGGACCAGTCCGCAGAGGTTCACCACGTCAGTCTGTCCTGGATTGTTGCGAATACCTTTTTCTTTCGCTGTGGCACTCGCTGTCAACTCTTCGAGTGTGAAGTTCTTACTGATCTGTGTTGTCATCACTTAGAAGTATTTAGTCCAAGCGTAGATTTTGCGATGCTGGAGATAGTCGGTATCATCTTCACAGGCATAAGCCTCGGCCTCGAATGGATTGCTGCGGTATGCCTTTTTGTGGCTATGGTAGCGGACCAGGCCATAGAGGTAGAAGAGTGCATAGAGGGCATAGAACAGGACGATCAGCAGTTCAGCCTGCTGCCGTCCGTGAATGCGCTCATGCCGTTCGTCTTCTGGTGCGAAACGGCTGCACGTTCGCACAAAGATGAACGGCCATAGGGTTATAGCCTTATAGCCGTCGAAGGGGATGATATCGTTGCGTACAATCAGCATCCCTTGTGAATCAGATAGATGATGTAGAGCACCAGCGTCAGGGGCCACAGCACGGCCTCTGCTATCTTTACTGAGATACTTGACTCTGATTTGCGAATCAGACAAAAGGCAACGATTATACCGATAATCCATATTGCCAATAGAATTGTAATCATAATCTTTAAGTTTTAAATGTTATAAATTCTCATTAGATGGCTCGATGTCTTCGAGCGTGATACCGGCCTTTACGGGATAGTCAACAACCTTCTTACGGCGTTTGCGGTTAGGGTCGTCCTTCGGCTTAACATCCCCTTCGTCCGAGATGACGACGGGCACACATTTGGCGCAATCGGGTGCCAGTCCGCACATGAAAGGGCGACTTAACTCCGCGATACGGGTATTCCTGGCAATGTCATTCTTCATCTTCTGACGCTCGTCCTGAGTCTCACGCTTGAAGTCGTAGAAGTCTTTGCTGAGTTTTTCCACTTCGTCGCGCATTTCGACGTAGCCCTGTTTATAATGGTCACGATCTTCTCGCAACTCGGCGATGAGACGCTGATTGTCGGCCACCTCCTTCTGCTTGTCTTCGAGCATTTCCTGATACGTATCTTGTATCTTCTGCGCCATCTCGATTTCTTTCTGCTTGGCTTCCGCCTCTGCTTGTTTGGCTTCGGCTTCGGCCTGTTTCGCCTCTGCCTTGGCCTTGGCTTTCTGCCACCGCCATGTAATAAACCAGCCAAGGCCGCTACCTCCGAAGAGCCATGCAAGCCCACTAATGATTGTCTCTAACGTAATTTCCATGTCTTTTGTATATATCTTTCTATAATACCACCGACAATGCGCCGGTGGTTTACTGTTTATTCTTGACAGATGATATCGCCGAGCGCGAGGGCTTGATCGACCGTCCACTCGTTCGAGGCCATCAGTTGGCCGAAAGCATCTTCGGTCAGTGGTTCGAAGTCCACCTCCACCTCCGCGTCGGAGTACTCCTTCATCGCGTCGGCAACCAACTTCTGATAAGCCTTGAACTCGTCGATAAATTGTCCATACTCGGCGGCACCCATCGGCAGCGTCTGTGCGTCGCAGTCAGGCTTGCGGATAGCAGCCTCGTACTGCTGTGCCTTCATCAGTCGGTCGCTGAAGTCGTCCGTAGGCTTCATCTTCTCCGAGGCATCCTTCATGTCCTCATCAAACTTGGTGGCGATGGGCTTCAGCGCACGGGCTATCTTCCAAACTTTAATCTTTTCGGAATCATCCATCTTGCCGTACTTGGCGGTACTGAGCACACTGTATGCACTGACCACCTTCTCAGTCTTAATCTTCTGGGTCATAGTTCGTTAATTTTAAACGTTCTTTTGTTGACTCTTATATATCAGCACCGCACAGCCTGCGCTGACGAGTGCGCCACAGAGACATGCCACGCCGTTGAAGGCGTTGCCGTCCTGAATGAGATAGATACCACCTGCAATCATTGCAAATGTCAATAGCACCAGTAGGCCTGTTCCGAAGAACGCTGCCATAGTCTTCCAACTGAAATCTGAGTTAGCCATAGTTGTTAATTTTTAAATTGTTAATATTATACGGAAACGATAAGCGTATTTTCAGCATCTTTTGTTTCATTTAGGTACCTCACTTTTGCTGATACCTGTACCGATGCCGAAGCATCTATGTAGATATAGATAGGTATTTCATAGAGATATGCCAATTCCACGTTGCTATATGTATGATTACCCAAATGGATATCGATGTCACCCTTCGACCATACATTATCCCGACCAGTCAGTGTTGTACCATTGTCGATAGGATTGACGTAGCCGCCGTCAGTGCGGAGTCGTACATCAACCGATACCGTCTGCACAGCCCATGTTCTTGTTGGCGTGATAAACTCGCCATAGATACGACCAGTCAACTTGTATTTCTTCCATTGCATGTTTCCATTTCTCACGACGGTTTCCAGATAGGTAAAAGCCAAGGTAGTGCTTGTCAGTGAGAACTCCAGATTATCGATGTTATCGAGTAGGGACAAGGTGATGGTCTTTCGGTCTATACCAGGAAGTAATGCCAGCGATATCAATCCACTCACCTGAGAAGTGTCTAATACTTTGTAGGCTTGGTTGGCTGATTGTCCGTCGTTATTATTTCGCATTCCAACGATGAATCTGAAGGTGTGGCCGTCACGACTCCTGTCATTCAGCAGACTGACTGCCGGGTAAGTGATGCCGCTGATGGTCTGTGCCTCTGCATACAAAACAACACTATAACCATAATCACCTATATCACTTACTAACTGATTCAGAATTACAACACAACTTCCTGTTGCTGTGAGGTCGTGAATGGCCACGCACAGGTATCTGCTTTGTACTTCGAGCAAGTCAGAAAATCTGATAGCCGTGTCTTCGGTCCATCTCTTCCCGATATAGATTTCTTTTGCCATAGAATTGAGGAAGAACGTAAGACCGACGCTGTTGGCGAGTTCACCTGACACATCGAAAGCAAACGGCGCACAAGCCAGGTGGTCGTAGTTATTGAAGTCTGTCTCGCGGAATGGCTCAAAGATATTTGTCTGCTTGCCTCTCGGACGCAAATATGTCCATGTGTTGTTAGGGTTTGTGTCACTTGCATTCCAGGCACTTCCAGCCGACAAACCATAACCTACTGCCTTGAACTCGGCATCTGTCAGTGGTGCCAACTTACTATGGCGCACGGGTTTGTGCTTCGCCATCGGATTGATATCGATGCGCGAGGCAACCGTCCACGCAGTACCACCAGCCATGTCAGGAACAGAGTCGCCTACCTGTGCGCTGGCAAGCACACCGAGGTCGCAACTACTTCGCTTCTCTGTAGAACCACTCACCGTCCGCGAGATGGTTACGGGCACTGCCTTGCGGATATCAGATATTTCTACACCAGTATCTGGGTCGGTTGTCGTATCTACGTATATAATTCCATCATCGTATGCCATATCTATGCTGCTTTTAATGTTTCTATTTCTTTCTTCAATATCTCGTTTTCTGCCTCCAGAGCCTGGATGCGCTGCTCATGAGTCATCACCTTGCGGGCGGTGATAACAGCGGCTGCAAGAGCCGTGGCACCGTAGTCCATAGCGAGGTATCCTTGACCGTCCTCGGCCACCGCACTACCAAACAATCTATGGATGTGCTGTGCCGATGTGCCGAGATGCAAATCGTGGTCTCTGCCGTCTTTCCAAGTATAATCAAACACGGGGATTCCAGCAATGTCCTTCACCGTTGCCTCGGTATAATGCTGGATATCCTTCAGTCTGATATCAGACGAAACGACCATCTGCTTGTTGGCGGTAAAACTGCCTGTCACGTTGATGCTCAGATTGCCACTGGCTGCAATATCGAGGTCGGCACCGGAAGACAACTTTGCATAGTTGGTACCTGCTAACATCAGGTTAACACCCATAGAAATTGTTAGCATATTACCACTAATGGTGGCTGCACCACTGTTCTCCGTGAATGACAGACTTCCCAAATATGTGCTTCCGCTAATATACAAGTCCTTCCATTTCTTGCTCGATGTTCCGAGCGAGTAGGTGTTATTAGTGCCAGGCGTGAGGCTGCTGTCTATCGTGCCATCGCTTCCGCTGCTAATACCGAGGGCAGATATGCCGCCGAGTGTATAGAGGTTGGCAGCACTGTGATCAGAGGTTTCAATTTTAATGGCATTGTTGCCTGAGTCGTAGACCAGCCTGATGTTACCGATCTGGAGATAGTCGCCGTTGGTAGAACCCACAACGAAGCCAGCGGTGCTGATAGACTTATAACTTAGTATGCCGCTCGACTCTTCGATCAGACGTGAGGTGTAGTTGGCAGAATTTCCACCAAAGTGCCAATCAATATAACCGCCATAATTCGATAAGGAGCCGCGAGAGTTCAGTTCAATACCGTCAAATCCTGATATTTTTCCGCCGCTGTTGCTGCCCACATCCAGATTACCGCTAACATTTGCCGTACCGTCGAACGATTGTCCCCATATGGTTCTCGATGTATAGAGTTGTGCGGCTGCGGTGGCGTATGGCACTGTAAGGTTTTTGGTTGTGCCTCCAATGGTAATAGTAATGGCGTTACCAGATGTTGTGAGTGATGAGAAGAGGTTTGTCTTATGAGTGCCATCGAGTAGATCGGCATTAAGGTTGGTCACCAATGTCTGAGACGTGACCGTAAATGGTGCTGTACCATTCGCCACCGTAAATTTTTGTTGAGTTCCGAAGGTTTTGGTGCCGATGATGGTCTGATTCGTGGCCAACGTGACATAATCAGACGGGGTGAAGTTGCCGGCATGCCAAACGGTATTCCCTCCCCAGGTTAGTGTTCCGTCTGGAAATCCGTTGAGTGCGGCATAAGTGCCAGACGAGTTGCGGGCATAAATGAAGAATGATCCTCTATCCGATGTCGTGGTATATGAATTTGATCGCAAGCCGATGCCAGCACCATCATAGGCAGAAAAGTTCCAACCGATATCAGCATTTCCACTTGTTCCAGCGTTGATGTTGAAGGTACGATTACTGACGACATAGTTAATGGCCCCCGTCATCGTACCACCAGCCAACGGGAGATAATTAGCCAGTTTGCGGGTTGTTCCGTCAGGAACATCATCGAGGGAGGTGGGGATGTCGTTAGTTAAAGCCATCCTGTCAGTCACCGCCGTACCAGATAGTGCGGTGATTTCAGTATATGTGACGGTGCCACGCGCCGCAATAACCGTTATATATAGAGTTCCTGAACTTCCATTAAGAATCTCTATTGATCTGGCCGGAGTGGATACATTGGTCCATGTAATATCACCACCCCTATCAATACACTGCCAATGATTTCTGGAGGCACCTGCTGTCGTTGAATAGCCGTTACCAATCAGTGTTATTCTTTGAGCAGCACCTCCTGAACTTGTGCGACCGAAAACCAATGCGCTATATGGATTACTAAACGTAATTCTTATGCCTTTAGTTGCAGCGCACTCCAAGGAATATTTGCGAGTCAAGTCTGATGAGTTCAATCCATCCAACAGGTCGGCATTAAGGTTGGTCACCAGATTGGTGTTAGCCATTGTTCCGCCAGCCAACGACAGATAGTTATTCAGTTGTGAGGTCGTAGCATAGCCTGCCAAGGCATCACTCAGGTGACTCAGATTAATCTGCTCGTTGGTGTTGTTAGCCAAGGCTTGCCATACAACATCCATATCGACACCACCGCCACCACCGCTACTCGATTGACCAAGAGCACTCACGCCGCCAGTGGCATAGAAGTTGGCGGCGGTTGTGCCGTCACTCTGCACAACTTTCAGAGCATTATTTGTCGAATCATAAACGATTCTGATTCCGCCAATCTGGATGTATGTGCCGTCGGCGGATGACATTGTGATATTGCCGTTGATGTCCGCTGTACCATCGAAAGCATTGCCCCATAAGGAACGGGCCGTCTCCAATTTTGTCGCACTCGCCACGTTGTCTGTGAGCATGGCGACTCTATCGGTAACTTCAGTGCCAGATAGTGCGGTAATCTCAGTAGATGTCACGGTGCCACGGGCAGCGATAACCGTCACATAAAGAGTTCCTGAACTTCCATTAAGAATCTCTATTGATCTGGCAGGCGTGGATACATTGGTCCATGTAATATCACCGCCTCTGTCAATGCACTGCCAATGGTTTCTGGATGCTCCGGCGGTGTAGGAATAACCATTACCAATAAGAGTGATTCTTTGTGCGGCTCCGCCTGAATTTGTGCGACCGAACACGATGGCACTATATGGATTGCTTAATGTAATTCTGATTCCTTTAGTTGCCGCGCACTCCAATGAATATTTACGGGTGAAGTCAGAAGAATCCAAGCCGTCCAAGAGGTCGGCATTCAGGTTGTTGACAAGATTGGTGTTCGCCATCGAACCGCCTGTCAACGGAAGATAGTTGGCCAGTTGCAATAAGGTGGCGTATGTACCGCTTAGGTCAGGGATGCGGGCGGCATCAAACGTGCCGCTGGTGATCTTGCTCGCTGACAGATTCGGGATATCAGCAGCCACCAGTGCGCGGAAGGTAGCGGCACCGTTGCTGCCATTCGGAGCAGCCAACACGGTGTTGGCAGTTCTTGAAACATCCGAACCGTAATAATCAGGTATGCTCACCACGCCGTTGCTGTCAGGCTGATAGGACGTAGTTCCAACCTTGACCGTTCTAACAAGACCTGTTCCCACGTAATTTTGTACCCAACTTTGCGTGGCGTAGCCGCTCAGAGCGTTCGTCAGGTGACTGAGATTGATCTGTTCGTTGGTATTGTTGGCGAGTGCCTGCCACACTACATCCATATCAACGCCACCGCCGCCACCGCCGGAGTTTTGACCGAGAGCAGAAAGATACTGCTCAGTCCACAGACCTACCATCGCCTTGATGCTGGCAACACCAGAACTATAAGGATGATTGACCTTCTGATTGCTGCTGTTGAGCGCGTTGAAGAGATTCTCAAAGGCAGCGATGGTCATATACTTTGCATCAGCCTCGGTCTTGGTGTAGACGTTCGATGCGAGAGCATAGCCGGCACTGGCATGATTACCCCAACTATATGCCGTGTCCCAATTCGACTGCTTTGCTGTCGTTGGCAGACTGTAGCCGCTGGCGAATGAAACAGCGAGTGTGCCTGTGCTCGTAACGGGTGAGCCGCTGATGCTGAAGCCTGTCGGCATAGACAGACCTACGCTGATGCTCGTGAGATAGCCTTGATTTCCTACCCATGTCTGAGTAGCCATATCGCTGATAGAACCGACGGTGGCATAGGTGCCAGACAAGTCTGGGAGACGAGCAGCATTGAGCGTACCGCTCGTGATCTTGCCGGCTGACAAATTAGGAATGTCTGCGGCCACCAATGCTCTCCACGCTGGGGCACCGGCAGAGCCGTTGGGAGAGGCGAGTACCCAATTGGCCGTCACACTGCCACCGAATGACACTGCTAATGTTCCGCTGCCTGTCACGGGTGAACCACTGATGGAGAAGCCTGTCGGCATCGTAAGACCAACACTTGTGACGGTGCCTGCACCACCGCCTCCACTTGGTACTTGGTATGTCCACGCCGATCCATTCCAGATGATAGCCACTCCGCTCTCCGATGGTGTGCCAAGACCTGCGGCATTGATGCTGGCAAGAGGTTCGGCTAAATCGGTTCCACCTCCACCAGCGGAATTAAGACCAAGAGCACTTAGGTATTCTTCTGTCCATAGACCAAACATCGCCTTGATATTGCTGATGGTCGAGTCGATGTCATTGGGCAGTATCTCAACATCAGGGTCGCCCTGTGTCTCTGCGGGGCCGTAGGCTTTGAATAATTTCGTGAAGAACTCAATCGATAGGTAATTCTGATTCACCCACGACTGCGTGGCATAGCCAGCCATCATCGCAGGATCGAACGTACTGCCTCCACCACCGGCACCACCGCCTATGCGGTCGGCTATCATCCTCTGTATTTTATCACGATTCAATATCATATCTCGATCATCATTAATTGTGTGACATCATCACGCCAGTCGCGTGATATGGATATGGGATAGAGTGTCGTCTGGTTGATAGTTGCAACGCTGCGTGGTGTCACGTCTGTCGCCTGGCTCTGTAGTTCGAGAGACATCATCCGGCGTGCTGTCTGCCAGTAGGTGGCGATGCGGTTGGCAAGATGCTGCTCTGGGTATTGGTTGACCGTCCCTGCGCTATATGGTGCAGTGCTCATAAACGAGCCGTCGGCATTCATCAGCAGGCCATAGCCATAATCAAGGTCATTATCGGCTGCATAGATGCTATCGACATTGTACTGCTCGCTGGCAAGGTTGTTGTTCGTTGCCTCATACTCACGCGATCCATACCTTGTTTTGATAGCATTACGCTCACGGCCCGCCTGAACTGTTACGGCATCGCGGCTGAAGGTAAGCGAGAAGTCGGCAATCTCGAAATTGCACTGCTGTGGCTGGCCAATGCGCTGACCATCCTCGTCAGGAGCACCGTAAAACTCGATGAATACACGCCCAGACAGGTCGGCAGGCACGGGAATCCTTTTAAGGGATGGTGGCGCAATAAGGATAGTGTAGCCAGAGTAATATGCTGGGCAAAGCGTAGGCATGTTCGTCAACATCACATCGAAGATGGTCTTGGTCGTTTCCCAAGTTACTGCTAAATCCATCCATGTCTGTGCGGCAGACAATTTAAGCCATCGGGTCGAAGAACTGCCACGGCTCGGCCCTATGCCGATAGCCATCTTGATACGACGGTTCCAAGACCCTTCCACGTCAGTCTGCTTCCATCCTTCGTATAAGGTGCCCTTCATTTCGAATGATCCACCAGGGAAGGACATCTCATAGGCAGACTCTAACCATACCTTCGCCACATTGTTGTTTGGCTGCTTCATGACTATCTCGTCTACGATGGTCGGGGAACTCTGGTCTTCCTCGCTGTATATCTGCCGACGTACAAAGCCTCCAACGGTATATGTGTTCGCGCCTCCTTCCATTGCACGAACACCTGATGCCGTGAACGTCTGTATCTGTGGTGTCGTGAAGTAGCCTATCATCTCCTCATCTGGATCAGGATTTCCAACCCATGTGTATCCTCCCTGCTCCATCATATCGCGCACACTCTGAGGGGCAAAGGCGAGTTCGGATGTCGTGGCATTTGCATCTGCCTTCACTATCGCTTTGTTGTAACCTCGCAACTGTATGTCGTCATTGTCTGTGGATGCGAAGTCACCAACCGTGACGGTTTGCTTCATGGTGGAGACACTGCCCTCTGCACTCGTTGATCCATTTCCGAGGTTGTAGAGTTGTGTCGGTGTCAGCACCAGCGCATTAGGCTCGCTGGCATCGTCGATACAGGTGAAGTACACCGTCTGCCTATATGTCCTGGCAGTCCATCCCCAATAGCGGCATACATCTTCTAATACCTCATAGAGATTATATCTTGGTGAGATATCACCGTCATTGACGTTGAGCAGATTTCGCCAGTCGAACTTCTTTCGCAACCATGCGCGTGCATCAACACCGCCTTGGAAGACCAGGCTTGTGATGGTATGTGTCGGGATTGTGCCAAAGATATAGTCGAGCAGGTAGGCGAAATTGCGATAGACTGTCTCCGTAGTCCTTACCTGCGTTGCACTCAGTACCGATAAGACACACTGCACTGGGAACTCTCTCTCCTGTGGATTTCCATAGAGTACACCATTGAAGGTCTGAGCCTGCATGAATCCCTGCCAGTCAACGATGGTCGTGTTTCCCTCTACATGGGTAAGTGTAACTGGGCGCGATGTGTCGGTGGCTGGGATCAGGTCTTTCCAGTCGAAGGCGGTAGTGCCGTCTGCCGCATAGCCATCATCCACAATTCTGATGTAACCGCTCTGCGTGCGGACAGGGGTGAACATATCCTCGCTGTTGTCCTCCTGCGTCGTGAACGGCTTTGCACCTCCCTTCAGGGCTACGGCTGTGCCAGTGCCTCCGCCGATGCTGAGGGTGTAGATGATTCCCGTGCCACGAAGCGACCGAAATGTGATGGTATAGTTTTTTGCCATTTATTCTTTCTTTTATCTATGGGAATAAATGGCGCATGGGTTTACTTTCTCCAGATGTTGACTTGCGCTCCGAGACCTACATACATATCCAACTGTCTGGTAAATACACCATAGCCACCACCAGCCTGAATGCCGACGGTAATCAATGGAGACGGCTTCACGATGGTCTTCGTGATAGTCGTTATAATCTCCGGCTGATGGAGACGTAGGCTGTCAAGGTTGGGCTCGAAGCCAGACACCCATGCCGTATAGAGTGAATCGTCGTACCGCTTCTGAATGATAGGGATAGGCACCTCGATGCTGTCACGGATGGTGTCGCGCAACGTATCTCGCTCACCTGGCATCGGAACCTTGATATATACCACCCTGCCAGTCTGTATAGTCTCGGCTGGCACAGGGTCATGGATGATGCTATCCTTCCACACCGTATCCCTCTCAATCACCGTATTTGTCTCAGGCTGCGACTTCCAGAACCATACATTCAATGCGATGCTCGCCAACAGCAGCACCACCACAATCCAAAATCCTTTCTTCATAATTCGTGAAATTTGTTTTAATTCGTTTTTCCATATACAACCAAATTATCAGTTCCTAACAAGTCCTCATTACCATCGTATGGGATGCAAAACATCTGCCATCCTGCTGATGTGAGATATTTGCCATCAGCACTCTTTTTTCCGTAAAGTGCCGGAATCCATATACCATAAAGGCTGTTTCTTACTAAGCACTTATCAAATGGTTTTAACTCTTTCATGATTTACTCCTCTCTTGATTTGCTGGTTCCTGAATGTGGATTTTCACACCCTTGGCATGTACTATAACTTTGCCGTCAACTAAAAGTTTTATCTCTCCAGGCTTTACCAAAATTTTGTCTGGCTTAAATACAATGTCGCTCATAGTTTAACACATATCATCTTTGATTTCCTCACTCTTCACAAACACCAACAGGTGGTCAGTTGATTTCTCGCGGTCAAGGTCGTAGCCCTCATCGTGATACTTGCCGGCTGTGTAGTTCAGCGTGTTCTCATCGTGGTTATCGATGACCATATACTTGTAATTGCGCCGGTACACCTTGCCAAAGCCCATGTATTCATTCCATCCCTTATGGTATAGGTCGTGATACTTGGTACTAAGTTTCTCGAATCTCCGTTTTTGGATGATTACGACGATCAGCATGATAACACATGCTATCAACATTAAAATAAATGATACTGTCATAATTCCTTATTCTATTGTTATATATTCTTCGTCTTCCGGCTCAATTACTTCTTCATTGCCGTCATAATTATCTATGCGGTATCGGTTGCCCTTCAGTTCTCGAACTTCCAACGTTGCGTAGGCTCCTTCCGCATCCTCTCCGAGAGTTTCGACACATCTCACCAAGTCTGGATCGTGCCGTTTGATGTCAGTACAATAATAGCCGAATGTCTCATTGGGGTATTCCCTTAGTTGTTCTTCGGCAATCGCCTTGATTTCTTCTCGGCCATTCTCGGCCAGCCATTTCATAGCCGCTGCGGAGATGCTGAAACCTCCGAAGCAAGCATTATACACTACCTTGTTCATAGTTCCTTATTAATAATTCTTGCTAATTCTTGCAAATCTTGCAAGTTTTCTTTAGTGATTCTGTCCTTCATACCGCAGATACACATCCATCGCTTCCACGAGGGCTTGAACTGGGTCCACCTTGCACGAATCGGTCTGGGCTCTTTTCACAGGACGAACATTTTCGCGTGAATCGGTTTCGAGCACTGCCGAACCGAAGCAGAACGGCCAGAGAGGTGAGTTGCTGAACGATATGAACGGCACGGGCGCAAACATCGCGTCGTACAGGTTCTCCGTCGGCCCGCTGAACTCGCTGTTGAGCTGCGACACCGGCATGACATATTTCTCAGGTTGTGCCACGCCCATCTTTGTCTGTAGGCAAGCCTTCAGTGTGTTGATGGGGTCGGGTGCTCGATACTTGTCGTAGCCAAAAAACATAAACTGACAGCCCTTGCTATATAGTTCTAACAGGCGGTCGGTAAATAGTGCCGGTTGGAACACCTTGCCTGGGCAGAGGTGTAACCACCCTTGCTCAATCCACGTTTCCAACAGCGGACGGATGGCCGAGTTCTTCAGCGACTCTTCCTTGATCCAGAAGTCGCAGTCGGCATGGAAGAAGTTGCCGCGACCTGCGGGGTTCTTCTTCACCGCGAGCCATGTACCGCCGTGGAAGTCATCACCCATCGAGAAGTCAAAGCCCGTGAATATCACCCACCCTTTGTCCTTCGTACATTGGTCAATCCTCATATCCGTCTGTAGCGGTCGCACGTCCTCGGCACGAATCCAGTTCTTCAGCGTAGAGCCTTGCCACATATTAAAGTCCTTCGTCAGCACCTCCTGCTTCGTGTCGTCCGTGCCAGTGGCCGCTTCGTGGAGTCGTTCGCGGTAGTAGGTCGGCTGCACCGTCGTGCCTATCGAGCGGTTGACCTTCTTAAACAGTTCGGGGTCGTCGAGTTTTGACAGGTCGTCGGTGATTTCCGGCTTGTCGAGCTGTAGGAGCATCGCCGTCCAATAGTCTTCGGGTGTGCGGTGCGGCTCGCCCAGGGGGTAGTCGAGTTCCTGAAGCAGCGAGGCTTCCACCTGTTCGAGTTTGGTCTTATACGGCCCGTCCTTCACCTTTCCG
>Ga0265301_10002341_pt1 | contig 22102 bp, 11 predicted proteins | sample AusTroGonzalo_MG_2_FD_193488 | JGI IMG/M metagenome (GOLD analysis project Ga0265301, IMG submission 193488) | Bovine rumen microbial communities from tropical cattle in Woodstock, Queensland, Australia - Gonzalo_04 | ecosystem: Host-associated > Mammals > Digestive system > Stomach > Rumen ... | reverse complement strand
TAACGGGTGGTGCCTGCCTGCGTCTGATTCAGCACGCAGCCGATGAGATTGATCTCGTTCGTGGACAGCGTCTGGATCGAGGTTGCGATCTGCTGTGTGCTCGCCATATCCTGACGGACGATGTAGAGCGTCGCGTCGGCATATTTTGCAAGCGTGGCGGCGTCGGACATGATGCCGGCGGGCGGGGAGTCGATGATGATATAATCCATTCGCTCGCGCAGCAGATCGAGCACCTGCTTCATGCGTGGCGTATCAATCAGCGGCTGCGGCTGATCGACGGTATTATCGCCGGAGAGCAGCAGCAGAGTGGAGCTCGGAACCGTCAGCAGGCGGAAGTTGTCGCTGGTGCCGGAGAGAAGATCCGGCAGACCGTCCGACGGGTCGGTGATGCCGATGGTGTCCTTCAGCGACTGCTTGCGCAGGTCGCCGTCTATGAGGATGACCTTCTTGCCTTCCTGCGCGAGGGAGAGCGCAAGGTTGGTCGCGACCGTCGTTTTTCCCTCGTTCGGAAGGGTGCTGGTGACGAGCAGAATCTGCTGATCCTTGTCCCAGAGCAGCTTCTGCACCTTGATACGAAGATTTCGGATGGATTCATTGAAGGTCGAGGTAACGCGGGGATTGGTAATGGTCAGCGTCAGATTGGACTGATTGGAGTGCTTCTTCATCTTGACGCTCGGAACGTAGGCGAGGCACTTCATGCTGACGAGCTTCCGCAGATCCTCCGCGGAATGGACGGTCTTTCGCATCAGCGACAGCAGGAAAATCGCAACGACGCCCAGCAGGAAAACGGGAACGGCTGCCTTGGCGCCTGCGGAAAGCGCGTTGTTTGTGTTGTCCGGCTTGTCGGGCGGAGAAAGCGGTCGGTTGATAATATAGATCTGCGTATCGCCGAGCACGTTGCTCGCCGCCTGCGGGTAGACCGTGATCGCCGCGTTCATCAGGTCAAAGGCGTCCTGCGGCTTTGCGGCGGTCGCCGTCATGGTAAACAGACCCGCGTCTGCGGTCGCAACGGCGGTAATGCTGCCGCTGACCGGACGTCCCAGCTCCAGCTGCAGGAGCATTCTCGTGTTTTCGCTTCGGATGATATAAGGGAAGGTTTCGGAGAGCATTTCGGCGGCATTCGCGTCCAGCCATGCGCTGTGCGTAATGATGTCCGTGGTCGTCGCATAGGCGGCGTGAACGGAGAAAACCACGGAAGAGGAATAGACCGGAGAATAGCTGCGGGTGGTGCGGTAGTAGATGAAGACGCCGACGGCGATTGCGAGCGCGGCGGCAAACCAGATCAGACGTTTTGCGGCGCCGATGAAGTTATGCAGGACGACGGCAGGGTTGAATTCCAGAATGCCGGTGGATTTTTTCTCATTCATCGGCGGCTTCCTCCTTCTTCAGCGGCGTCTTGTTATCCTGCTTTTTCTTTTTGCTCTTTCCGTACCCGTAGCCGTAATGCCCGTAGCCGTAGCCATAGCCGTACCCATAGCCGTAACCGTAACCGTAGCCATAGCCGTAGCGACCGGAGCCGGAGGGCATAACGATCGCGCGGAAGGAGCGCATGTTGTTTAAAACGAAGCCGAGGAACTCGGAGTGCGACTCGTTGAGCGTATCAATGGCGTCGTTGACGGCGATCGCGGGCACGAGATCCTGACGAACGACCAGAATGGTGGCGTCAGCCGCTTCCGCCATGACGTCGGCGTCGGCAAAGAAGCCGAGGGGCGGCGTGTCGATGATGATATAGCTGAAATGCTTGCGCAGGGCGGCAAAAATCGGGCGGAAGGAGTCCGCCGAGAACGCCTCCATTTTCCGGCGGCGCACGCCCGCGGAGAAGAGGGTATGCAGATGGGTGCTGTCCGAGTGCTGCACCGCGGCAAGCAGCGATTGCTCGGTGAAGCCGTTGGTCAGGAAATGACCGAATTCCGTGCCGCGCTCGACCGGCTGCTCAAAGATCAGAGACTGCGCCGGTTTACGCATATCGCCGTCTAAGAGAAGGACGCGGCGGTGCTTCTGCGCGAGGGAAAGCGCCAGATTTGCGGCGACGGTGGATTTGCCTTCGTTTTCGCTGCAGCTTGTGATGACGAAAATCTGATGGTGCTCCTTCTCATGCGCCCGCTCCAGCATGACGCGGAGCTGATGGATCGTTTCCGAATAATAGAAGCTGCACAACGGGTCGGTGATCAGCAGGGAGGTCTTCTTGCGGCTCAGCCGACTGCGCAGGGTACGCTTTTTCTTTTCATGGTAGATCGTTGTCAGCAGCTTGCCGTCGATCTGCTGCTTCGCGCCGACGGTGGTTTGCACGGTGTCCGCTTGGAGCGCGGTCGTGACGAGCAGAACGATCATCGCAGCGGCGCCGAGCGGGGCGGACAGCTGCAGCAGCAGGGTACGGGAGGACCCGCTCGACGCCTCCGCGGCGATCGTCGGACCGTTGATGTTATCCAGCACCACCGCGGAGAAGACCGGCTTGGAATACTCCGAGTGGCATTCCATGATCGCCAAGGCGCTCTTGTATGCCAGCTCAGGGGAAGCGGCGGAAACCTCCATGATCAGAATATTGGTGCTGTTGGGCGCGTTGACTCTTACCGTGGCGGGGAAGTCGGTCAAGCCCATCCGCTTGGCGGCAGCCTGCCGCACGAGGTCGCTCGAAAGCAGCTCGCCGAACTGCTCGGCAACGGTGGAGGATGCGGCAAGGTTGCCGATTTGTGAGCTGTTGGAGCGGGAGGTGACGGAGAAGGTGACCGAGCTGGAGTATTTGGGCGTCAGCATCAGACGCTGCGCGAGATAAACCGCCATCACGAAGATCAGCGCGGAGAGAATGACCATCCAGAAGTATCTGACGACGTATCGAATAATACAGTAGAGGTCAAAATTGTCCCACGATATATGTCTTTTTTCGTCCATTTTCGTGCCCGCCTCCTTATTCCACGACCACAGTCAGGAGCACCGTATAGGTGAGCTCCCTGCTGTTTGTGTAGGAGTATGATACGTTGGTGCAGCCATGCTTGGAGGTGTCCAGCTGGCTCAGGTCAATATGAATATCCTCCGGGCTCAAAAGCGCGCCGCTGGAGCTCTCGCGCGCGCTGACAATGTAGCTGCGCAGCTGCTCCTCGGTCAGCTCCTCGTCGCGGTTTGCGTAGATCAAATACTCAGACAGGCGAATCACGGGATGCCGCGAGGTGGAGCTCTGGATAATGACAGGAACCGTGATAACGGCGGTATCGCCGCTGGTGTTCGTCACCTGAACGGTAATGGGATAAACGCCCGGCTCTGTGATGGAAACGGAGATGGACGACAGACGGATTCTCTGCGTGATATCGCCGTCGATCGTATCCGACGCGCTCAAGCGCCCCTCCAGCGACACCTTGCTGCCGACGTTGAAGCTTAAGGGCTGGGAGAGCGCAAACTGCGGCTTGCGGTAGTCCGTGTAGACAATGGCGCGGCTGAAGGTGCAGTAGTTGGAGGAGGAGTCGAAGACGGCGTAGTAGATCAGCGCGCTGCGAGAGCCGTAGAGCTGCGAAACTCTGCGGACGATGATGCGGTCGGTCAGGTCGCCGTCTACGTTGTCATAAGCGGTCAGACCGCTGCAAAGCTCCGCCTCCGAGGCGTGGACGCTCACGCGGACAGCGTTGCCGTCGCAGACAATGACCGGCGCCTCGCGATCCACCATCGTGCGGTCATAGAGGAAGAAGGCGGTAAACGCGACGGATACCACCAGAAACAGAACGATGACGATGATTTGAATATTTCTCATAGCGATTCCTCTTGATTTGGGGCAGGAATGTGCCTGTCGTGAATGATTCGGCTCGGATTGATTTCAAGCAGCAGCTCGATATAATGCGGGGAGCAGAAGCGCTCCAGCACCGGCAGGACGGATTGAAGACCCGTCGTGCGGTAGCGCGCGTCATGCGCGTCGCTGGCGATCACGTGTGCGATGCCGGAGGCGAGCAGGTGCGTTCCGGCGTGGTAGGCGCGCTCGCCGAGAAGACCGAGGAGGCTGCCCTTGTTGAGTTGGATGACGTAGCCGTTCGCAAACCAGCCGACGGCGAGCTTCGGGTCGTGCTGCACGCAGTCGTAACGCTCCGGATGGGCGACGACGGGGATCAGACCGCGGCGGGCGATCAGATCCAGCGCGGCGGTCATGCGCTCGGCGGAGTCGTTGAAATTGAACTCCGCCAGAAGATAGCGCGAACGGTTGAGCGTGACGATCCGGTTTTCGTCCAGAACCCTCCGGAGATTGGAGCGGCTGGCGAACAGCTCGCAGCCCGGCAGCACGCGCAGGGGAATGCCGTGCTGCTGCAAAAGGGCGCGGAACATGCCGAAACACACGTCGTAGGCGTCGCCGCGGTAGTTGGGAATGTCGTCGCTGAGATTGCAGTGCGGGGTGCAGACAATGGTATCTACGCCGCTGCGCAGCGCATGCGCCGCCATCTCGCAGGCGACGCGGGCGTTTTCCGCGCCGTCGTCGATCCATGGGATGATATGGCAGTGCAAATCAATCATAACAACCTCCGCAGAGCGTCCGTGCAAACCTCTCCAAAATATACCTTATAAAATATAGCATATCACGCGCCGTTTTTCAACCGGAAAAAGATACTTTTTTCGCAGAGGGAGCATATCCCCCTCCGGAAGGGGGAACGGCACGGAGCGCCAAGGGGGAGAATTGTCTCCCTCAGTCACGGCTTCGCCGTGCCAGCTCCCTCGGAGAGGGAGCTATGGATGATATCCCCCTCTTAGAGGGGGAACGGCACGGAGCGCCAAGGGGGAGAGCATGCTGCCCAGTAGGACCGCGAAGCGGCGGAGAAAGCAACTCCCTCAGGCTCGCTAACGCTCGCCAGCTCCCTCGGAGAGGGAGCGATTGGTAATGTGCCGCGCGCGGCGAGGGAGCCGGACTTCCGCGATATGTGCAAATTCTTTATCGAAATTGCACAATTTTTCGACCGGAAAAAAAGAAAATTTAACTTGCAATCGGACCGGACTTGTGCTAAGATGAGTTCGATAGTATAGGTAGAAATGGGAGTATACATATTTCACGCAAATAGCGTTGCTTTTTGCGGCTGAAAACACAACATATGGATATTCTGCGCAAGAACAACCCAAAGCTGAAAACGGCGGCGCGGGAGCTTCGCCGGAGCATGACGAAGGAAGAGCGCCACTTGTGGTATGACGCTTTGTGCGTGTACTCGCCGCGGTTTACGAGGCAGCATCCGCTGGGCAACTATATCGTTGACTTTTACTGTGCCGCAGCGCATCTGGCTGTGGAGCTCGACGGCGGGCAGCATTACGATGCGGAGCACGCTGCGAAGGACGCGGAACGCACAAGGCAGTTGGCGCTGCTGGGGATTGCGGTGATCCGCTTTCCGAATAACGCTGTGAAGCAGCAGTTTCAAGCCGTCTGTGAGACGATTGATCGCTGCGTCAAGATCAGACTTGCAGGGGAGCCGCTTCCCGATCTTACCGGGGATACGGTCATTTGAGCGGAAGCCCCCTTTTGTAAAAAGGGGGGCAGGGGGGATTTATCCTTACCAGCCCGCCGCAGGCGGTTTCAATAAAAAGCCTCCTTTTGTGAAAAGGAGGTGTCCGGTGTATACACCGGGCGGAGGATTTAACCTTAAATTGAAATGATCGCCCTGCGGGCGACGGATAGAGGTTAAATCTCCCGGCTCCTGCGGAGCCACCCTCTTTTAACAAAAGAGGGCTTGGGACGTAACAACGGCGGGGGTCCTGCCGATGGAAAGGATCCAATCTCAATTCGTTAATTAAATTTCGTGAACATATAAGGAGGAAATGTTTATGAGACTTACAAAACGGCTTCTGGCAATGCTGTTGCTCGTCTGCATGGTTCTGTCCCTGCTCCCGGCAATCGCACTGACAGCAAGCGCAGCAACCCTGGACAACACTGCGCGTTGGACAGAGGTTACTTGGAGTCAGATCTCCGACGGCGATACGATTGTTATTGCGAACACCAATAACAAGGCGTTGCCCAACACGACAACAAGCACCAACCCGGCCAAAGTATCCGTTACTGTTTCCGGATCCGCCGGTTCCCTCACGATCACGCCGGGGTCCGGTACCATTAACAGCCTTGCATGGGATGTTAAAGTGCAGTCCGGTGCGGGCACTTCTTCGATGATTGCGAAGCTGTATCAGCATGACAGTACGACCGTCAACCTGTATCTGACGGGTACCAGCAGCAATACAGCGCTTCGCGTCGGTACAACTACGTCGAATAACACGTTTACGATGGGCAGCGGCGGCAAGCTGCTGAAGGTTACTACCGGCACCCGTTATGTCGGCGAGTATGTCAGTGGCTCCGACTGGCGTACATATAACTCCGAGACTGCCGCCAACTACAGCAGCCAGTCTTTGAAGTTTTACAAGCTGAATGCTTCTGCCCCTGCGACTACTTACTCGGTCACTGTGACGCAGCCGTCGAACGGCTCGATCACGTACTCTGATACCCTGACCGGACTGTCTGCTAACAGTACCGTTACATTGACGGCGAACCCGAACACTGGATATCAGCTTGGCAGTTGGAACATTCAGGGCGCAGCCTCTACCTCTACAAACGGTAACAGCGTGACCATTACTATGGGCAGCGCCAATGTAACAGCAACTTGCTCGTTTACGGCGAAGACGCAGTATACCCTGACCTACAACGTCAACGGAACGACGACAACCGAATCGCCCTCGCCGTACGGCGGTGATTCTGTCACGCTGCCGAGCTCGGTTGCGACGACGCCGAACGGCTATACCTTCGTCGGCTGGCTGGCGAGCACCTACGCGACCAGCGACACAGTGCCGACCGGTCTGCTCGGACCCGGCGCCGGATATACCATGCCTAACGCAAACACCACGCTGCACGCGGTGTTTGCACAGGGCGACGGCGGCGGAGGAGAGTTTGTCCTTGTCGAAAGTGCGCCGTCTGACTGGTCCGGCGATTATGTCATCGCCAATACGAATGCAGCCGCTTACGTCATGATCGCCGACGGCAGCATCTCCGGTACCACCTATTCTACGTCAAGCGCGGTCAAGACGCTCGCCGCTGCCGGTATTACCTATACTGCCGCCAGCAAAAAACTGACCAACGTGTCCGACGACTATGTATTTACCGTATCCGCAGCGACGGGCGGCAAATACTATATCAAATTGAAGGGCGCCAACACGGATCTGTATCTGATCAACAACAGTACAACCGGCTCGTCCTCCGTCAGCACGCAGACCTCTGCGGATACCACGGCAGAATGGACCTTTGAAGGTCTCGGTAGTGCTGGCAACGCCTATCTTGTTGGCAATGCCGGCAGATACCTCGGCTGGAACTCTTCTTATTTCCGTGCATACGCTGCCTCGAACAAGGATACCTATCAGACCTACCTGTTTAAGTCTTCCGGCGGCGGCTACACCGGCTATACCACCTCGCCCTCCGCCGTGGCGACCACCTATACGCTGACCTACAGCGCAAGTCCCGCGGCAGGCGGCAGCATTTCGTGCTCCTACAGCAGCGGCGCCGACGTGGCAGAGGACGCCTCGGTGACGTTGACCGCGACGCCGAGCCAGCACTACAGCTTCACGAGCTGGACCGTAAGCGGCACGTCCTCTTATACGGAGAACGGCAATCAGCTCAGCTTCTCCATGACCGACGACATCACCGTGACGGCGACCTTCACGGCGGAGACGCAGAAGACCCTGACCTACAGCGTCAACGGGGACACCACCGTCATTTCCTCCGTGCAGGCTTACGCGGGCGATTCGGTCACGCTGCCGAGCTCTGCGACGGCGCCCACCGGCTTTGCCTTCATCGGCTGGCTGGCGAGCACCTACGCGACCAGCGACACAGCGCCGGCCGGTCTGCTCACGGGCGGCGCCTCCTACACGATGCCCTCCAGCAACACCACGCTGTACGCGGTCTTTGCAGAGGAAACCACCAGCAGCGACGGCGGCTTCACGCTGTCCTACACCTATGAGGACAATAACACGACCTATTACGCCGGCGCCTACGGCAGCAGCATTATCGCAGCCTCGACAGATCCGGCGAGTGCGGTTACGTATTATATTGAAGACGATACGTATCTGTACTACATGAACGGCGAGACGAAGACCTACGTCAATCATAACAGCTCCACCAGCACAAACGTCTCTACGAGCACCTCGAATCCGACGGCTTGGACGATCACCGAGAGCGACGGAACGATCGAGTTTGCAAGTACGGCGAACGCTGCCAGACACCTCTCGTTCAACTATAACAACGCCAATCCGCGCTTCAACGCGGTTTCCGGCGGCTCGACCTATACGCTGAACAAGAACGCGGCGGTTTCCTACTCCGGCTACACCACCTCGCCCGTGGCAGCCCACACCGTTACGTGGCACAACGGCAGTGAGGTCTACGCCACCACCTCCGTGCGCGAGGGCGATACCATCACCGCTCCGGCGGAGAACCCCACCAAGGCGGACAATCAGGAAACCTACTACACCTTCTCCGGCTGGTCGGCGACCTCCGGCGGCTCCGTCGTGAACAGCTACGGCACCATGGGCGCAGCCAATAAGGACTTCTACGCGGTCTTCAACTCCGCGACCTACAGCTTCACCCCGTCGATCAGCGGCTCCGCCTCCGTCCGCGTCGGCAAGACGATCAGCCTGACCTCGTCTCTGTCCGTCTCGCCCAGCAAGGACGTCTCCGGCTACACCGCGACGTGGACCTCCTCCGATCCGACGAAGGCGACCGTGAGTGCCTCCGGCGTGGTTACCGGTCTGGCGGCAGGCACGGTCACCATCACCGTCAGCTACACGCTGCTCAACGGCTCCACCGCGACCGCGACCAAGACGATCACCGTCAACGCGGTCAGCTACACCAACACGATCGGCGCGGTCACCGGCACCTACAATTCCGGCACCGATACCGTCACCTACGCGGCAGCCGACACGACGGGCAGCCTGAACTACACCGTCAGAAACAACGACAACGAAACGGCGAGCGGCAGCACCTTCACGCTGTCCGGCACGCCCGTCTGGTCGATCGTCGGCAGCGACTACGGCGCAACGATCAACGCCTCCACCGGCGCGCTCGACTTCACCGGCGTCAACCGCGCGAGCGAACGCACCATCACCGTGCAGGTCACCGGTCTGACGGCGACCACCGTGACCGGCAGCATCGCAACGAGCGTTCCCGCCGATACGATCACCGTCGTCATCGCCCGCGACACCAGCATCCAGCAGACGCTGAGCGCGGTCAACGACACCATCGTCATCGACTGGGCGCTGCCCGTGACCTTCAACGTTCTGACCAATGACAGCGCGAACGTCGACTACACCATGACCAACACCGCGCTGCCCGCCGGCGTCACGTCGAACGGCAACGGCTCGTTCACCTACACGCCGACCGGCTGGCAGACGACCGATCAGACCTTCAACTACACGCTCTCCGGCACGGTCAACGGCAGCGCGACGACCTCCACCGCGACCGTCACCCTCAAGACCGCCGACGCGGTGTACTACGAAGAGGGCAACGGCATCTTCACCTTCACCGGAACTTGGACCAACGTGTCCGCGGGCAGCCCCGTCAGCAGCCTCACCGACAACGCCGACGATATCTTCGGCTACGAGACGGCTTACGCGTCCTACTCGACCTACTCCGGCGGCACGGCGAAGCAGACCACCGTCACCAGCGAGAAGACCAACCTGCCCAGCGTGAGCTTCACCTTCGCGGGCACGGGCTTTGACGTCATCTCCGCCACCACGATCAACAGCGGCGGCGTCAAGCTGACGGTCAAGGATTCCAGCAACCAGACTGCCACCGACCCCGCAACTGGCAGAAAGCTCAACCAGATCATCGACACCTTCCGCGGCTATTCCTATGAGGACACGGCGGTCACCCGCTACGGTCTGAAGCAGGTTATCCGCTACAAGCTCGAAAACGAGCGCTACATCGCCTACACCGAGGATGCGGTGGACGCGCTGTCCAACTATACCTATTATTATGACGGCGAAACCGGCGCCTACGTGTCGAACAGCACGTGGTACTCCGGCACGCCCGGCGTCTACGCCGACAGCGCCAGCGGCTTCACGCAGGATCCCAGCGGCTTCTGCATCCTGATCACCGACAGCTCCTACTGGGTCGCCGGCGACAGCAGCTCCGCCAACTACTACCAGATCCCCGTGATCCGCATCACCGGCTTGACCTACGGCACCTACACCGTCACCGTCTCGCCGATGTATTCCGCGGCGTACGACCACGCGCAGGACGGCAGCTATGACTTCATCTTCGACGGCGTCCGCATCTACAACCCGGTTTCCGGACGCTCCGCGGAGTATAAGTACATCAGCATCCGCGACGCGGTCGCGGCTGGCGGCGCCGGCTCCGGCACCGTTACCGACCACAGCTTCAGCGCTTGGGTCCACAACGCGAACAGCTCTCCGAGCAGCCATACCCGTACCTGCACGGACTGCTCCGAGACCGAGACGGCGCTCTGCTCCTTCACGAGCGCTGTGACGACGGAGCCCACCGCCGGCAGCGCGGGCGTCCGCACCTACACCTGCTCCGGCTGCGGCTACTCCTACACCGAGAGCATCCCGGCGACGGGCTACACCGCAACCTTCCACGTGCCGAGCGGCGCGACCGCGCCCGCGGCGCAGACCGGCGCCTCCGCCACCATGCCCGCAGAAGTCGCGGCTCCCGCGGCGTTTGACGCGCACGAGTACACCTTCGCGGGCTGGGTAGAGGCGACTGTGAGCGACGACACCACCGCGCCAGCGACGATCCATGACGTCGGCGACTCGGTCACGCTCAACGCGAACACCGACTTCTACGCCCTGTATACCTACGGCGGCGACGCTGATCCGGAATTCGTGAGCAGCACCGATGACGTTACGGAAGGCACCTATGCCATCGTTGCAAAGCGCTCCTCCGGTAATTTCTGGATTATGACCTCTGATCTCGGTTCCGCCAGCACGAAACGCTATCAGGCGACGGACTCCAACGTAGATACAGACGCCGATATTCTGGACTACAGCTTCACGGACGCTATGAAGTGGGAGGTCGAGGAAGGCGCCACCTCAGGCACGTGGTATCTGAAGAACGTTGATACCGAGACGTACGCGACGTGGAGCTCCGGCAACTCCGGTAACCTCAGCAGCACGGCATATGCACTTATTGTCGGCACTGTGACATATAACAGTGTTACCGGCGTGGTCTTTAAGAGCAACGCAGATAATACGCGCCAAATTGTTTTGAACAGCAATAGCGGCAATGACTATTTCGCATTCTATACCGGCGACAATGCCGGTGCGCGGCTTGTGAAGCTCGGCGGCGAAGGTCCGCTCACCTATACGACCAGCCTGAGCGCAGCCGGCGCCGTCACGCACGACTACGCGGCGAGCATTCTCCCGACGACCCTCGCGCTCCATCCGAGCGACACCGCTACCGTCACCGCGACGCTGACCGACGGCGGCGCGACGGTCACCGGCGTGACCCCGACCTACGCGAGCAGTAATACGAGCGTCGCGACGGTCGCTTCCGACGGCACCGTGACCGCGGTCGCCAACGGCACCGCCAACATCACCGCGACCTTCACCGTCGACGGCGACGACTACACCGCGACCTGCGCGGTCACCGTCACGACCCTTGCGACCTACACCGTGACCTATTTCGTCAACGGCAGCCAGTACAGAACGGAGACCGTCACGGCGGGCGACAGTCCGTCCTTCACCGCGCCGGACTACAGCGTGAGCAGCTACACCGCCCACGATTATGAGTTCATCGGCTGGAAGGAGGACAGCGCGCTGAGCGACGATACCACCACCCCCCAGACGATCTACACCACGGTCAGCACCAAGCCGATCAACTCTGCCAAGAGCTTCTACGCCGTCTACCAGTACACCACCGGCGGCGCGACCACCCCGGTCACCGAGCTCGGCAACGGCGCCTCCGGCAGCTACGTCATCGCGGCGAACGTCAGCAACACCTATTACGCGATGCCGAACAGCAGCTTCAGCGGCAAGCCTGACGGCGCTGAGATCACGTATTCGGGCAGCGGTCCGATCAGCACCACCGCCGCCTCCGGCTACGCTGTGACCTTCACCAAGACGAGCGAAGGTTATACGATCAGCAATGGCACGAATTTGCTCGGCTGGAGTTCCAGCAATACCACGAACTTTGCCGCAGACACGAATACGGCGTGGGCAATCACGACCGGCACCCACGGCAGCTACCGCGTAATGAATATCTACACCAGAGATAGTACCTCCACGGAGAGATGCATTACGTACAGAGCCGGTTCGACCAATGTCTTTGCTCCTTATGCTCGAAGCAATATCAACGGCACCGAATACTTCGACGTGGAGATCATTCCGGTCAGCGACGGCGTGACCTACTTCGCGACCACGCTGAACGTGGCGAGTTCGCACACCTACGTTGCCACCATGAGCACCGCCACCCTCACGATCGAGGAGGGAGAGGAATCCATCGCCTACGGCACCCTGACCGATAACGGCATTGTCACCAACGCCTATACGCCGGTCTACACCTCCAGCAACACGAGCGTCGCCACGGTCGGCTCGAACGGTTACGTTACGGGCGTCGCCGCGGGCAGCGCCACCATCACCGTGACCTACACGGTCAATGGCACGCCTTACACCGCCACCTGCGCGGTCACCGTCACCGCCGCCCAGACCGTCACGACCTACCGCGTCCGCTACTACGTCAACGGCAGCCTCTACAATACCGAGACCGTCACCGCGGGCGATAGCCCGGCGTTCGACGCGCCGACGACCAACGTCAGCGCCTACAACGCGCAGAGCTACAGCTTCGCCGGCTGGGTCGCCAGCGAGATCACCACGCCCGCCTCGATTTCGCCGACCCTCTATGACACGAACAGCACCTTGGCGATCAACGCGGACACCGACTTCTACGCCGCATATACCTACACCGAGGGCGGCAGCAGCGGCTCGACTACAAAGTGGGCAAAGGCAACAGCGGTTCCTGAAGCCGGTACGGAGTTCATCATCGTATCCGGTACGGCTGCGTTGCAGCATGGAAACCGTTCCTCTGCTACAACAGCGCTTCCGTCCAGCACGGTGTCCTTTGACGCAAACGGTTACATCATTACCTCCACAGATAATGCCTCTACCGGTATTACCGTCGCTGACCATACGTTTGTTGTCTCAAATGAAAGCAGCGTAGATTATTTGAAGGTCGGTGGAGGGAGCAGCAGCTATGTGCACTTTAACAGCAGCAACAAGATAGGCATCGCCGCAAACACCACAAACGCTAAAGTAACGATTACAAAGTCTGGCACGCAGTTTACGATTAAGCGTACGGACGCGACGATGTACCTGTCCAGCAGCTTTACGAATTCCAGCTCCTCGTCGCTGCTTGATCTCTATGTTGCAACGACAGTCGGCGGCGGCTCCGGCGGCACTGCCTACTGGACCACGGTGCTGCTGGCAGGCGACGGAACGACGGCGAGCCTGACCGTCAGCCCGACGAGCCTGAGCATGACGACCGGCGGCTACGCCGAAATCGCCGTGACCGCGGCGAACGGCGGCGCGGATTCCTACGTGACCGCGACCTCCGGCAACAACAGCGTGGCAGCAGTCTACCAGCTGAACGACGGCGCGAACACCCTCGGCGTCACCGCCGGCAGCGCGGGCAGCACGACCATTACGGTCCGCTACTACGACAGCAGCGCTACGCTGCTTGATACCGCGACCGTTTCCGTTGTCGTTACCGCTGCCTCCAGCGGCGGCAGCGTCGGCACGAACGCCAACTTCGGCCGCGTCGGCTCCGACGGCAACGCCCCGACGACCAGCGGAAACGTCAACGCCGGCACGCGCGGCGTCGTCGCCACCTCGATCTCTCAGAAGGCGGCGGACTACTACACCGACAAGGGTATCACTTGGTCGACCCTCACGGCGTTGGCAGGCAATAACTCCGCGAACTCCGTCACCGCGGCGAGCAACAACCCGCTGAAGAGCAGACTCCAGACCCTCATGACGCTCAACAACACTGTTACCTATAGCAGCCTGACCAGCTACTGGCCCAGCACGGACAAGAGCGGCGGCTCCAGCAATAACCTCTTCATCTACTCCAACGTGACGAGCTCCTCCAGCGTCAGCCGCGAGCACGTCTGGCCGAAGTCCAGAGGTCAGTTCTATGAGTCCGGCGCCGGCTCCGACATCCAGCACCTGCGTCCGGAGGACAGCACCATCAACTCCACGCGCAGCAACCACACGATGGGCTACGTCAAGGATGTGGTCAGCGGCTACAGCACCAAGGACTACGGCAACAACACTGTTCTGTGGTACAAAGGCTCTTACACCACGAATGACTGCGACGGCATTGTCGAGGTCCTCGACGCCTGCAAGGGCGACGTCGCGAGAATCCTGCTCTACGTCTACACCGAGTATCCGGAGAACACCAACCTGTTCACCAAGACCTCCGGCGGCGGCTCCGGCAACAACGCCTCCGACGGCAACAAGGTCATCGAGAGCCGCGACACTCTGCTTGACTGGTGCAAGCTCGACCCGGTCGATACTTGGGAAATGAGCCGTAACGACGCTTGCCAGAACATTCAGGGCAACCGTAACGTCTACATCGACTACCCCGAGCTGGCATGGATGATCTTCAACCTCACCCCGCCCAGCACGATGCAGACCCCGTCCGGTCAGGCGTCCGTCGGCAATGTCGGCTCCCGTGACACGGATACCACCACCTACCGTTCCGCTTCGATCATTAACCGCACCGCCGCTGCGATGAGCAGCGAGTCCGCGGAAACCGAGGCAGCCGAGAGCAATGCGGCTCCCGCTGCAACGAGAAGCGTTTCCGCCGGCAGCTTCACCGGCGCGTTCATGATCGACGGCAGAGGCGCCGCCAACACCGCGGCTGACGCCGAGGCATACGGTCCGAAGTACGGCGTTTACATCGGACCGGGTCAGGGCATCGTCTTCTCCCTGACGAGCGCGGACACCTCCATTGAGACGCAGGCGCTCCAGCTTGGCGCGAAGGCGCTCAACGGCGCGGCGGGTAAGATCGACGTCGCCGCGATCGGCAGCGAAAACGGAAGCACCACCGGCATCCGGTACCTGCGGGAGAATCTGACGATCACCTCCGCGACCGAAATGTACTACGAGCTCGACGGCTCGCAGGTCGAATGGAGCGACGGCAAGTCCTCCGTGATCCTGATCTACAACTCCGGCACGGACGTTGTGGCGATCACCAACCTGCGCTACCCGGCGACCAACACGCTGACGATGACCGTTAGCCCCGCTCAGGCGACCAGAGCGTCGAGAGTAATCCGCGAGGTCTACGGTCTGCCTGAGACCGATCCCGATCCCATCAACGACGCGCCTGCGCTCAACTTCCGTTCCGCAAGCCTCTCGCTCAACAGCGACATCGCGATCAACTTCTACGTTGACGCCGCCGTCTACGAGAGCATCGACGCGCCTTACGCGGTCTTCACCAAGGCGCTCTACAACGCGAACGGCGAGATCACCGGCTACGCGGACGCGACCGTCTCCGCCGCAACGCTGACCGATTACGGCTACTGCTTCAGCTTCACCGGCATCCGTCCGGACGAAATGGGCAGCGCCGTCACCGCGAAGCTCTACGGCTACCGCGACGGCACCCTCGTTGAGGGCGATACCTGCAGCTACAGCGTCCTGTCCTACGTCAACCGTATGGCAAACAGCAGCTATGCGGACAACGCGGACTTCCGCACCCTGCTTGCCGACCTCGTCAGCTACGGCGCGGCGGCGCAGACCTACACCGGCTATAACGCCGCGAACCTCGCGACTGCTGGCGTCAGCGCAGCCCTGCTGGAGAACGCCACTGCGGCGGCTCCGAGCCTGACCAACCGCACCGCCTTCGCGCCCAATGCGGTTGAGAGCGTCAGATTCGTCGGCGCATACCTGACCCTGCGCGACAAGGTCACGGTCTGCTACACGATCGACGCCGGCGGCTACGATGCGGATGCGCTTGAGCTGCTGATCTCCTACACCGACTATGACGGAACGCCCAAGACCGTCACGATCTCCGGTGAGGACTTCTCTGAGGCGAATGGCCTGTACGTCGCCTCCTTCTCCGAACTGAACGCTGTCCAGATGCGCACTGTGCTGAGCGCCGCCGTCTACGCAAACGGCGACTGCGTCAGCAGCACGCTCACCTACAGCATCGAATCCTACGCGCAGAGCAAGGCGTCCGGCGGCGACGCGCTGGCAGCCTTGGTCAACGCCATGATGAAGTTCGGCGATTCTGCTATGACATACTTCGCAGAATAAGCAAAAAACGTCAAAACCTGCCTGCTTTCCGCACGCGGAAAGCAGGCAGGGAAAAGAATTTTTCAAGTTGTTAAAAAAATAACTTGTCAAACGGTTTGAAGTATGTTATACTTCCAGTATATGAGAAGGTGATTACTATGAGAAAAGTTTATAGCAGGCCTGTCCTCGTGTACGAAGACTTTGCGCTCATGGATGCGATTTCGGCTTCCTGTCTGGTGCCCGCGCAGCATGAGAATAAATATACCTGCGTTTGGTATAACGAAGACTTCGATGCTTACATCTACGATACACTGCTGGTTTCGGCCTGCGAGTTTGAGGAAATTGCGGTGGAAATTCCGCAGGACGTTGTGTTCCCCTCATAATATTGATTTTACTCAATGTGGAAGCCTTCGGGCTTCCACATTGTTGTGTAAACCTCGCTGATTGCGGAAAGGACGAACCGTCATGCCTTATCAAAGAAATACGAAGCGCGACCATTCCAAGCGCGATACTTGGATCGTGATCGGCTTTTTGCTGCTTGTGGTTATCATCATCGCGGCGATTGTCCTGCTTGCCTCCTCGTCGGGTCAGCCCGACGCGACGGAGCCGACCGAGACGCCCGCCGTCGCCGAAATGCCCTTCGACGTGCCCGGCTTTACCATGCTCGCCGACGCGCCCTTCGGCGAACTGAACGACAGCCTGTACGTTTCCTGCATGGGCGCCTATTCCGGCGCCTTCGTCGAAGACGGTACGGACGATCAGGTGACGGACGTTCTTGCCGTGGTTGTGAAGAATACCGGCGCGGAGCTGCTGGAATACGGCTTGATTACCGTCGATTGCGGTGGCGAGCTGGCGACCTTTGAGCTGAGCGGACTGCCCGCCAGCTCCTGCGCGCTGGTCATGGAAAAGAATCGCAGAGGCTACGATGCGTCCGCGACCTATTCCAACCTGACCTGCGAGCGCTTCGCCGAGCAGAGCGGCTTGATTTTCGACTTCGACGATGATTTTACGATTCATCCGTCGGACGGCGTGATCAATCTGGAAAACGTCAGCGGCAGAGATTTCCAAAACGACGTTTCCGTCTACTATAAGCATTTTGAATACGGATTGTTTGTCGGCGGCATCACCTACCGCGCGCGGATTACCGGCGGCATCCCCGCGGGACAGTTCGCGCAGTCGGTGCAGCAGCATTACGCGCTGGAAACCTCCGCGATCCTGTATATGACCTATGACCGGTGAACGCAAAGCGCTGATCGGAGGGCTGGTGTTCCGCTTTTCCGGCTGGCTGCCGGAAAAGCAGGAGCAGGAATATATCGAGCGGTTTTTCGTCTCGCAGGGCGAGCCGACGCTTTCCGTCCGGATCGTCAGCGTGCCCGATATTGCCTACCCGGCAGGGAAGCGACCGGATTATGCCTCGCCCTACCTTCGCTGCTACCGTGAGGAACATCAAACGCACCGCTATTACCGGCGCGACTGGGAGGAAACGGGACGCGATTACGCGCATCTGATCTATCCGAACGACCGCCCGGACGAGATGGAGCTGCAAATCTGCGAAGACAGGCTGCATTGGACGTTTCAGCAGATTCTGACCTGCATCGGTATCGAGGAGCTGCTTTTGCAGCATGACAGAGCCGTCCTGCACGCCTCGTGGATCGAGGTGGAAGGCGAAGCAATCGTTTTTTCCGGCCGTTCCGGCATCGGAAAATCCACGCAGGCGGCGCTTTGGGAAAGCTGCCGCGGCGCGCAGGTCCGAAACGGCGACCGCACGCTGCTGCGGAGCCTCGACGGAGAGGAATATGCCTGCGGGCTGCCCTATGCCGGCGCCTCCGGTATCTGCGTCAACGCCGCCGCGCCGATCCGCGCGATCGTTATGCTCGGACAAAGCAGGGAAAACCGAATCCGGCGGCTGCCGGAGGTGGAGGCGGTCAAGCGACTGCTGAGTCAGTTGCCGGTTCCGAAATGGAACACTGCAATGATCGGGCGGGCGCTGGAAGCGGCGTCCCGCGCGGCGTCCGCAGTGCCGGTGTACGAGCTGAGCTGTCTGCCGGACGAATCCGCGGTCGAAACGCTGGAAAACGCGCTGAAGGAGTGCTGATATGGAACCGAGACTGGCGAAGTATCTTCATATGAAGGGCATGAAGCTCGGTCTGCCCACCGGCGGAACGTTTGAGCTGACGCCGCGCTGCAATTTTAACTGCAAGATGTGCTACGTCCACCTGACGCAGGAAGAGCAGCGCGCGCGCGGCAGAGAACTGACGACGGAGGAATGGCTGCAAATCGGCAGAGAGGCGCGGGACGCCGGCACGGTGTTTCTGCTGCTGACCGGCGGCGAGCCGACGCTCCGTCCGGATTTTCCAGAGCTGTTTCACAAGCTCAAGGAAATGGGGCTTTTTGTGTCCGTCAATTCCAACGGCGTGCTCTTAGAGGGCGAGCTGCTGGACTTCTTCAAAAACGATCCGCCGACGCGGATCAACGTTTCCCTTTACGGGACGAACAACGAAACCTACGAACGGCTCTGCGGCGTTCCCGCCTATGACCGCGTGCTCCGCAATATTCAGGCGCTGCGCGAGGCGGGGATCGACGTGAAGGTGAATATGTCCGTCACCCCTGCAAACGAGCGGGATATGCTGGCGGTGTTTGAAACAGCGAAGCGCCTGAACGTACATACGCAGGCGGCTTCCTACATGTTCCCGCCGGTGCGCCTGCACCCGGAGCGCTGCGGACAGAATTTCCGTATGGAAGCCGAGGATGCGGGAAAGCTACAGGCGCAGTACGAATTCACCAGATGCACGAAGGAGCAGTTTTTGCAGCGCGTGCAGGCGCTGCGCGACAAGATCTCACCCGACGAGGACAGCGAGGACGATTGCAGCGACGTCGTCGGCGATACGATTCACTGCCGCGCGGGGAAATCGACCTTCTGGATTGACTGGGACGGCAAAATGCTGCCCTGCGGGCAGATGGCGGAGCCTGCCGTGAACGTTCTGGAAACGGGCTTTTCCGAGGCGTGGAAGCGGACGCGCGCCAACGCCGCCGCGATCCGCCTGCCGCCGGAATGCAACGCCTGTGATATTAAAAACATCTGCCACGCCTGCGCCGCCATGTGCTATTGTGAGACAGGACGCTTCAGCGGCAAGCCGGACTACGTCTGCCGCATGAAGCGAAGCTATATCGACGCTATGATGCAATACTGGAAAACGGAATACGGAGGAGAACTATGAACGTAAAACGGGAATTTGTACTGCGCGAGATCGCGGGCGACCTGCTGCTTGTTCCGACGGGAAAGACGGCGCTGGATCTGAACGGCATGCTGACGCTCAACGAGGTTGGCGCGGAGATCTGGAGAATGCTGCCCGAGGTGAAGGATGAGGAAGAGATCGTCCAGCGGCTGCTGCGGGATTACGAGGCGACCGCGGAGGAGGTCCGCGGCGACGTGAGCGCGTTCCTCGACAGACTTCGTGAACTTCATATCATCTAATCCCGCAGAATACTCAAAAATCAGCGGAAAAATGAAAGAAATTAATGGATTTTGCCACTTGCGAAACCCATTGCTTTCGTATATAATAATAACGCTGAAAAAAGGCATAATTTACCTGTGCCGCCGAAGCGGCGCAGCCAAAAATCGGAGGAAAAAACAATGTCTGTTAAAGTAGCAATCAACGGTTTCGGCAGAATCGGCCGTCTGGCATTCCGCCAGATGTTCGGCGCGGAGGGCTATGACGTCGTTGCGATCAACGACCTGACCTCTGCAAAGATGCTCGCGCATCTTCTGAAGTACGACTCCACGCAGGGCAACTATGCCCGCGATCACAAGGTCGACTTCAACGAGGGCGAGGGCGAAGACAACTATATCGTTGTCGACGGCAAGAAGATCGTCATCTACAAGATGCCCAACGCGGCGGACCTGCCTTGGGGCGAGCTGGGTGTTGACGTCGTTCTGGAGTGCACCGGCTTCTACACCAGCAAGGCGAAGTCGCAGGCGCACATCGACGCCGGCGCAAAGAAGGTCGTTATCTCCGCTCCCGCAGGCAACGATCTGCCCACCATCGTTTACAATGTCAACCACGAGAAGCTGACCAAGGAAGACAACATCATTTCCGCGGCTTCCTGCACCACCAACTGTCTGGCGCCCATGGCGAAGGCTCTGAACGATTATGCTCCGATCGTTTCCGGTATCATGACCACCGTTCACGCCTACACCGGCGACCAGATGCCGCTCGACGGCCCGCAGCGTAAGGGCGACCTCCGCCGCAGCCGCGCAGCCGCGGTCAACATCGTTCCGAACTCCACCGGCGCCGCAAAGGCGATCGGTCTCGTAATTCCGGAGCTGAACGGCAAGCTCATCGGCTCCGCGCAGCGCGTTCCGACCCCGACCGGCTCTACCACGATTTTGGTTGCCGTCGTCAAGGGCAAGGACGTTACGGTTGAGGGCATCAACGCCGCTATGAAGGCGCAGGCGAACGAGTCCTACGGCTACAACGAAGACCAGATCGTTTCTTCCGACGTGATCGGCATGCGTTTCGGCTCCCTGTTTGACGCCACGCAGACGATGGTCAGCAAGATCGACGACGACACCTATCAGGTGCAGGTCGTTTCTTGGTACGACAACGAGAACTCTTACACCAGCCAGATGGTTCGTACGATCAAGTACTTCTCCGAGCTGCTGTAAGTCGAAATGCAAAACAAAAAGCGTGCTGCAAAAGCGGCACGCTTTTTCTATGTCTCATTCCTTCGGCAGGTCGCGCATCGTCAGGCTGATGCGCTTGCGCTTCTCGTCGACCTCCAACACGGCGACCTTGACGATATCGCCGACGGAAACGACCTCGGACGGATGCTTGATATACCTGTTGCAGACGCGGGAGATATGCACGAGACCGTCCTGATGCACGCCGATATCGACGAACACGCCGAAGTCGATGACGTTGCGCACCGTGCCGGTCAGCACCATGCCGGGCTTTAAGTCCTTCAGCTCCAGCACGTCCGTGCGCAGGATCGGCGCGGGCAGCTCGTCGCGCGGGTCGCGTCCGGGCTTTAGCAGCTCCTTGGCGATGTCGCGGAGGGTCGGCACGCCGACGCCGCAGGCTTCCGCCGCCTTGGCAACGCCGAACTGCTCCATGCGCTCGTTCAGCGCTTGGATATTGCCGTCGGCGACGTCCTTGAGCGTATAGCCGCAGAGCGCGAGCAGCTTTTCCGCCGCCTCGTAGGATTCCGGATGTACGCCGGTGTTGTCCAGAATCTGCTTGCTTTCCGGCACGCGCAGGAAGCCCGCCGCCTGCTCGTACGCCTTCGCGCCGAGCTTCGGAACCTTTAAGACCTGTTTCCGCGCGGTGAACGCGCCGTTTTCCTCGCGGTAGGCGACGATATTTTTTGCGATCGAGGCGTTCAGACCGGAGACGCGGCGCAGCAGGGACGGGGAAGCGGTGTTCAGATCGACGCCGACGGCGTTGACGCAGTCCTCCACGACGCCGCCGAGCGTCTCATCCAGCCGCTTTTCCGGCAGATCGTGCTGATACTGCCCGACGCCGATCGCCTTGGGGTCGATCTTGACCAGCTCCGCCAGCGGGTCCTGCATTCTGCGCGCGATGGAGACCGCGCTGCGCAGATTGACGTCGTACTGCGGGAACTCCTCCGCCGCCAGCGGCGAGGCGGAATAGACGGAGGCGCCCGCCTCTGAAACGATCATATAGGACACGCCCTTGACTCTGCCCAAAAGCTCGCAGACGGCGTTTTCCGTTTCGCGGGAGGCGGTGCCGTTGCCGATGGCGATGTGCTCCACGCGGTGCTTGCGGATCAGCCCCGCCAGCGTGACGATGGCTTCCTCGCGCTTTGACTTGGAGAAAGTCGGGTAGACGACGGAGGTGTCGAGCACCTT
>Ga0265301_10002339_pt1 | contig 22119 bp, 16 predicted proteins | sample AusTroGonzalo_MG_2_FD_193488 | JGI IMG/M metagenome (GOLD analysis project Ga0265301, IMG submission 193488) | Bovine rumen microbial communities from tropical cattle in Woodstock, Queensland, Australia - Gonzalo_04 | ecosystem: Host-associated > Mammals > Digestive system > Stomach > Rumen ... | reverse complement strand
GGGTCGGGGCGGACCTTGAAGGCGTACGGAATGTGCAGGGTATCCAGGGATTCCTCATCGCGCGACACGGCGGACAGGCTGCCGGAAAGGGAGATGCCGTTGACTTTGACCGGGATGACGGCGTTCAGGTCGTCCACCGGCGCAGAATCCTCCTTTTCGGTCTTTTCGCCGGAGAGGAATTGTTTTACGAAAAGGTCGTAGGCGGGGATGGTGGGCGTGCCGTTGGAGTAATCCACCACGAGGTTGCAGTTTTCGATGTCGATGGAATCGACGGTGCGCTCGACCATGAGCGGGATCGGCGAGTAGCGGATGGAGAGCGAACCGATGCTGCCGACGCTCAGCGGCCTGCCGTCGCGCGTCGTGTCTTTGAGCTTGCAGGCGACTTCCGCCGAGGTCAGGCTGATGGTCTTGATCCGGAACTCCACGCCGTCCCCGGCCATTCGTTGAAGCAGACTGTTGATATCACGCTCAATGAGCTGCGGCAGAAACGCCACTTCCAGCAGCGCGCCCAGCAGCAGGAGGCACAGAATCGACAGCAGGACGATGGCCCATTTCGCGCCGCGCGGAACCCGCGGTTTGCGGTCGGCGGCATCCGGCTTTTCCGCGGACGGCTTTTCCGCGGATGCGGCAGGCGCGACCGGAGCAGACGCATCCGAAGCGGAGACATCCGGGGCGGGCACGGGCGTCTCTTCCGGTTTTACGGTCGTTACTGGTTTGTCTGGTTCGAGTTCCGGCATATTTCTGGGCATCTTTCGTGAAGATCACAAAGGGGTCATGAACGGGATGCGAGCGGAGGTTGCCTGCACGCGTTTCCCTAATAATATACAGGGTCCGGGACCAAATGCAAAGGGAAAGAACGGTCATTTTCGGCTTTTTTTACGGTCTTTGGCATTTTGCAGCGGTCCCGCCGGGAAAAAAGCGGCCTCCGCATTACAACACGAACAAGGGGTGGCAGTGGTCCCCCGCGGGTTATTTTCATCAATCTTTCGTCAATTATCTAAAAAAAGGGCGTGATGCGTTTGAAAAATAAAAAACAGCGTGTAAAGTATTTGAATAACTTATGCGCATAACCCCCACCAACAAAGAATCAGGAATGGAACGAATGATCCCCGTCGTAATCACGGGCCGCGGTCTGATCACCCCGATCGGGCTGAGTCTGGCCGAAAATCTGGAGTCCCTGAAAACCGGAAAAAGCGGCATCAAGCTGATTCCTTATTGGCATGAGCTCAATCTGGATTCGCAGATCGCCGGTTCGGTGAACCTCGAAGGGTTCGAATGTCCCGCGTTCGACCGCAAACAGCTCCGTTTCATGACGCAGAGCGGCGTCATGGCCGTGGCCGCCGCCTACGAGGCGATCACCGAGGCCGGCTATACCATGGAAACGCTTCCCGGCTCCAAAATGGCCGTGATCACCGGCTGCGGCGGCAGCAGCTATGCGGAGTATTACAAGTCGGTCATGACGTATGAACGGACGCATTCGACGCGCAAGATCTCCCCGTTCAGCATCCCGCGCATCATGCCCTCCTCCGCCGTCGCCAACCTCTCTCTGGTCTACAAGATCGGCGGCGAGAACTACGACGTGAGCTGCGCATGCGCCAGCGGCGCGGTCGCGCTCATCCAGGCGATCCGCCTGATCCAGTCCGGCGCGTACGACATCGTGATGGCGGGCGGTTGCGAGGAACTCTGCTGGCAGCAGGCTCTCGGGTTCGGCGCGATGCACGCGCTTTCGAGCAACTTCAACGAGGAACCCGAGCGGGCCAGCCGTCCGTTCGACAAGCAGCGCACCGGATTCGTGCTTTCCGAGGCCGCCGGCATCATGATCCTGGAGAGCGAAGCCCACGCGAAGGCACGCGGCGCGAAAATCCGTGGCCGGATCAGCGGATATGCGTGCAACAGCAACGCCTGCGACATGGTCACGCCCAGCCGCGAGGTTTCCGCCGCGGTCATGTCCGACGCCATCGCGAACGCCGGGCTTCAGCCGTCCGACATCGACTACGTGAACACGCACGGCACGGGCACTCCGGTCGGCGACCCCGTTGAAGTCGACGCCCTGAAGACCGTCTTCCACGAGCACGGCGCTTCCCCGATGATCAACAGCACCAAGTCCATGACCGGGCATCCGATCGGGGCCGCGGGCGCGATCGAGCTGATCTTCTGCTCCCAGATGATCGAACATTCCTTCGTCAGTCCGTCCATCAACGCGGACGACATTGAGGAATCCATGCAGTGGGCGGACATCGTGCGCACTCCGCGCCTGAACGTCCCGATCCGCCACGCGATCAGCAACAGCTTCGGATTCGGCGGCACCAACGCCGCAATCATCGTCTCCCGCTGCGACGCCTGAGGCCGTCTTCATGCCCCTTTATCCGCCGGGTTCGGCCGTCATGGCGCCGATCGCCGGGCACACCGACATCCCGTTCCGGCGCATGATACGCCGCTTCGGCTGCCGCCACGCGTTCACCGAAATGATCGACGCGGGCTCCCTCGTGTTCCAGGGGGAGAAGACGCTCCGTCTGGCCCGGCGCGGCTCCGACACGGGTTTCCTCGGCATCCAGCTGGTCGGGTCCGACCTCCCCACGCTCAAACGCGCCGCAGAAATCATCAACGGCATGGATTTCGACGTGCTGGATTTCAACCTCGGCTGCCCTGCCCCGAAGGTCGCCCGCAAGTGCGAGGGCATCCGGTTTGCGCTGGAGGACCCGGACGGCGCGATCCGCGCGTTCGAAACGCTCGTGTCAGCGTCCCGGCTCCCGGTCACGGCAAAGACGCGCATCCAGGACGAAACCGATCCCGCGCCGACGATCGCATTCTGCCGCCTCCTGCGGGACGCGGGCGCGAGGTCGATCACGATCCACGGCCGCCTCATGAAGAATTTCTACTCCGGGCCGGTCTTTTACGAAATCATTTCCGCGGTCCGCGCATCGCTCGACATCCCGGTGGTCGCCAACGGCGGCGCCATGGACGGGGCATCATTCCGCACGCTCCTGCGGGAGACCGGATGCGCCGCGGGCATGGTCGCGCGTGGCGCGCTCGGCAATCCGTGGATCTTCCGGGAGATCGCCGATCCGGCCGCGCCGCCGCCCGACGTGGCGGAGTTCGCGGAGACCATCCGCGTATACATGGAGGACATGCTGGACTGCTACGGACCGGACTTCGCGTACGTGGTGGCGCGGAAATCGCTGCTGGAGTTCCTGCGCGGACGCGGCTATCCCGGCGCGCTCCGGGCGTCCGTGTCGTTTCTGGATTCCGCCGACGCGCTGAAACGTCTGCTGGACGCGGTCGCGGCGGGTCCGACCGAACGCTACCTGGAAAATCTGGCGTTGCACCCGGAGTCCGTGGAACGGAAGCTCGTCCGCAGCCACTGAAAAAACGGGGAAACGAGAGAAAAACGAGGCTGTTTCATCCTCGTTCAATTCAATCGTCAAATGCGCATCCAAACATCAGCCGCGGCGTCTGGCAGCAGTGGCGCGGCGCATGTCCATGTCGTCCTGCTTGCGGCGGAGCGTTTCGCGCTTGTCGCCGAACGTCTTGCCGCGCGCGAGGCCAAGCTCGACTTTCACGCGCATTCCCTTCAGGTACATTTTCAGGGGAACGAGCGCCAGACCTTTTTCCTTGACCTTGTTCGCGAGGCGCAGAATCTCCTTTTTGTGCATCAGGAGCTTGCGCGGGCGCTTTGTTTCGTGGTTGAAGCGGTTGCCGAACGCATACAGCGCGATGTGGATGCCGTAGGCCAGGAGTTCGCCGTTTTCGATGCGGGCGAAGCTGTCCTGAAGCTGGACGCTGTGGTCGCGGCAGCTTTTGACCTCGGTGCCGACCAGCACGATCCCGGTTTCGCAGGTTTCGAGGATTTCGAAGTCGTGAAACGCCTTCCGGTTGCGGGCGATGACCGGATCGGAACTGTTTTTCGCGTCTTTTTTCTTTGCCGAAGCCATAGTGTGTGCGTTCAATGGGTTACGTGTGCAGGAATTTCGCGGCTTTCGCGCGGAATTCGGCCTGTTTCGGGTAGTTCGCGGCGGTGAGGCCGAGCGAAGCGATGGTCTTCTGCTGTTCAGTGGTAAGGCCGGACGGAATCTCCACGAAGATGCGGACGAGCTGGTCGCCGCGGACGCCGCCCTTCAGCGCGGGAACGCCTTTGCCGCGCAGACGCAGCAGGGCGCCGTTCTGGGTGCCGGGGGCGATCTTCATGCGCGTGCGGCCGGAGATGGTCGGCACGTCCACGATGCCGCCTTGAAGCGCGACTTCGAGCGGGACCGGGAGTTCGCAGATCAGGTCCTGCCCCTTGCGCTCGAAAACGTTATGCGGACGCAGAGCGATGATGACGTTCAGATTGCCGGCGGGGCCGCCGCCGACGCCCGGGCCGCCCTGGCCGGTGACGCGCAGTTTCGAGCCTTCGTCGACTCCGGGCGGGATGTGAATCTGGAGCTCCTTGTCGACACGCACGATGCCGCGGCCGCCGCAGTGTTTGCACGGACGCATGATGATGCTGCCGGTGCCGTGGCAGGCGGGGCAGGGCTCCTGTTGCTGGAAGAACCCCTGGCCGGAAACGGTGAAGCCGGAGCCGCCGCAGGAAGGGCAGGATTTCCGGGTGGAACCGGGTTCCGCGCCGGTGCCGCCGCAGGCGGAACAGGTCTCGTCCTTGGCGATGCGTATCTTCTTGTCGGCGCCGAGGATGGCGTCCTCCAGGTCGATCTCCACGCGGCAGGTCAGGTCTTCGCCCCTCTGGGCGCCGCCGGACGAACGCCGCCTCGAGCCGCGTCCCTTTCTCATGCCGCCGAGCAGGTCGTCAAACGAAAAACCGCCGTCGCCGCCGAACACCTGGCTGAAGATGTCGCGGGGATCGGAGAACCCGGAGAAATTGAAATTCGAAGAGGAGAATCCGCCGCCCGGACCGCCGGAGAAACCGCCGGCTCCAGGCCCGTATCCCTGGCCGCCGGTGCGTTCGAAGACGTCGGGGCCGAACTGGTCGTACTGTTTGCGCTTCTTCTCGTCGCCGAGGACTTCGTAGGCGCGAGAGACTTCCTTGAACTTTTCTTCCGCGGCCTTGTCGCCGGGATTTTTGTCCGGGTGATATTTAACAGCGAGCTTGCGGTACGCCTTCTTGATCTCGTCCGCGGTCGCCGTTTTGGACACGCCCAGTATGTCGTAATAATCCTTTGCCATGTATGTCGCCTCTGTATTGCCTGATTGCCTGAACTGATTTGCGGGCACCTCTATTATTTGGTTTTCAGCGGCTTTTCGCATCTGGGCAAATTCCAATTGGTAAGATTTTCGGTGGTTACCTTCAGGTAGCCACGCTCAAATCTTCCTGCATTAGCCTTTTTGCCCATACGCTGAAAATCCATCCGATCGAAATTAATAGAGGTACCCTTGCCTGAAAACGAAGACTCGCCGGAGGTGTTTTCGCCGCCTCCGGCGTGTCCGGAAAGATTATTCGCCGTCCTTCTTCTCTTCGGGCGGGCCGGAGCTGACCACGACCATCGCGGGCTTCAGCAGCCGCGTGCCGCACTGGTAGCCGCGGCTCCACTGGCGGATCACGGTGCCGCTCGGCACGGTGTCGGAATGCTCCTCGGCGACCGCCTCGTGCAGGGCGGGGTCGAAGGGCTTGCCCTCGGCGTCGATCACGGTCACGTCGAGGTCGGCGAACGCCTTGTCGAACTCCTTCTGGATGATCTGCATGCCCTGGATCAGGGATTCAAGCGAGCTGGACTTACCGGCGGCGGCCACGGCCATGGTGAAATGGTCGAAGACCTGCAGGAACGGGAAGATGGTGTCCTGCGTGGTGTTGTACCGCACGGTCTCCATTTCCTTGGCCAGACGCTTGCGCTGGTTGTCCATTTCGGCGAGGGCGAGGAGACGGAGGCGTTCGGCCTCCTTGAGCTTCTCCTCCGCTTCCTTGAGCTGCGCTTCGAGCTTTTCGATCTTCGCGCAGTCGGCCTCGTATTCGAAGTTCGCGTCGGCCATCGCGGACGCCGCGGCCTGCGCCGCTTCGTCGTAAGCCGCCGTGCCTTTCGGCTCCATGGTGGGCATTTCGCGGGCTTCCGCGGCCGCATCCGCCTCTATTTTTTCGGCATGGTCGATGCCGTGCTTTTTATTGTGCATGGTATTTCTCCGGTTTTGAATATGACTTTTTAATATAGCGTGCCAACGCGCGTTTTTCAACCTTTGTTCGCGCATGTGAACTCAAGTTCGCCGCCTTTTTTCACGTCCACGGTCAGGACCATGCCCTCGTGCAGTTCGCCGGAGATCAGCTTCCGGGAAAGCGGCGTCTCCAGGTCGTTCACGAGCACGCGCTTCAGCGGACGCGCGCCGAACCGCGGATCGTAGCCGCGCTTGGCGAGCACGGTGCGCGCCTTCGGCGTGATCTCGAGCGCGACGCCCTGTTTGTTCAGACGTTCGCGGAGGAGTCCGACCTGGATGTCGAAGATGGATTCGATCTGGGCGAGCTCCAGCGGCTTGAAGAGCAGGATGCCGTCAATGCGGTTCAGGAACTCAGGCCGGAACTGCGCGTGCAGGAGCTTGTCGATCTCGGGGCGCGTCTTCTCCACGTCGCCGCCGCTCTCCAGCAGCAGGTCGCTGCCCAGGTTCGACGTCATGATGATGATCGTGTTCTTGAAGCTCACGGTGCGGCCGTGGGAATCGGTCAGCTGGCCGTCCTCGAGAATCTGCAGGAACAGGTTGAACACGTCCGGATGCGCCTTTTCGATCTCGTCGAAGAGCACAACGGCATACGGGCGACGGCGGACCGCTTCGGTCAGCTGGCCGCCCTCCTCGAACCCGACGTAGCCGGGCGCGGCGCCGATAAGCCGTGACACGCTGTATTTCTCCATGTACTCGGACATATCGATGCGGATGATGGCGCGTTCGTCGTCGAAGAGGTCTTCGGCGAGGGCCCGTGCGAGCTCGGTCTTGCCCACGCCGGTGGGGCCGAGGAACAAGAACGACGCGATGGGGCGTTTCGGGTCCTTCAGGCCGGACCGCGACCGCAGGACGGCGTCGGACACGGCCTCGACGGCCTCGTCCTGGCCGACGACCCGCAGGTGCAGGTGTTCGCCCAGATGCAGCAGCTTGTCGCGTTCGCTGCGGACGAGTTTGGCGACCGGGATCGAGGTCCAGCGGCTCACGATGTCCGCGATATCCTCCTCGGTCACTTCCTCCTTCAGGATGCGCTTGCCGGTCTCGTCGCCGACGAGGGCCTTTTCCGCCTCGGCGATCTGCTTCTCGATGCCGGGGATGATGCTGAACCGGAGTTCGCCGGCGCGCTGCAGGTCGCTTTCGCGTTCGGCCTTTTCGAGCTCGCCTTTCGCGGTGTCGCGGCTTTCGCGGAGCGTCTGAAGCTTGCCGATGGCGTCCTTTTCGGCGTTCCACGAAGCGCGCATGGCCTTCGCCTTTTCCTTCATGTCGGCGAGTTCCTTTTCCAGCTCCTCGCGACGGGCCGCGCTGGCCTCGTCCTTCTCCTTGCGGAGGGCGGACAGCTCGATCTCCATGCGCATGGACTTGCGTTCCGCCTCGTCGATCTCCTGCGGACAGGAGTCGATCTCGGTGCGGAGCTTGGCGGCGGCCTCGTCGATCAGGTCGATGGCCTTGTCCGGCAGGAACCGGTCGGCGATGTACTGGTCGGAGAGCACGGCGGCGGCCACCAGCGCGCCGTCGCGGATCTTCACGCCGTGATGGAGCTCGTAGCGTTCCTTCAGGCCGCGCAGGATGGAAATGGTGTCCTCGACCGAGGGCTGCGGCACCAGCACGGACTGGAACCGGCGTTCGAGCGCGGGATCCTTTTCGATGTACTTGCGGTATTCGTTGAGCGTGGTCGCGCCGATGCAGTGCAGTTCCCCGCGGGCCAGGGCGGGCTTCAGCAGATTGCCCGCGTCCATGGAACCCTCGGACGCTCCCGCGCCGACGACCGTGTGAAGCTCGTCGATGAACAGGATCACGTCGCCGTTCGAGCCGGAGACTTCCTTCAGCACGGCCTTCAGCCGTTCCTCGAATTCGCCGCGGTACTTCGCGCCGGCGATCAGCGCGCCCATGTCGAGCGCGATCAGACGCTTGTTCCGCAGGGATTCGGGCACGTCGCCCTTCACGATACGGACCGCCAGCCCCTCGACGATGGCCGTCTTGCCGACACCGGGCTCACCGATCAGCACCGGGTTGTTCTTGGTGCGGCGGGCCAGAATCTGCACCGTGCGGCGGATTTCGTCGTCACGCCCGATCACGGGGTCGAGCTTGTTCTGACGGGCGGCCTGCGTGAGGTCGCGTCCGTATTTTTCGAGGGCCTCGAACGAGGCTTCGGGATTCTCGTTGGTCACGCGCTGGTTGCCGCGGATCTCGACCAGAGTCTTTAGTAGTGTATCCGCCGTAAGTCCGGCTTTTTCGAGCGCGGCGGCGCAGGCGGCGTCCTTGTCGATCATCGCCATCAGCAGGTGTTCCACGCTGATGTATTCGTCCTTCATCTGCTCCGCGCGGTTGCGGGCCTCAACGAGGATGTTGCTGAAATCGCGCGACGGATACACGTCGACGGCGTTTCCGGTCACTTTCGGCAGTTTGGCCAGTTCGGCTTCCACTGCCCCGGATAGTAGCTGATTCGGGGTGCCGATGCGCTTCAGCAGCGACGGCAGCAGACCGCCTTCCTGCCGCATCAGGGCGGCGAGCAGGTGGATCGGTCGGATTTCCTGATGTCCATATTCACGGGTCATTGCCCCGGCTGTTGCAAGGGCTTCACGCGTCTTTTCGGTCATTTTCTGAATGTCCAGCATAATCGCGACTCCTTGTTTGGATGGTTGTTGTTTTTGTTTGTTGCGATGCCGACTTCAGTAGAGCAATTCACGTGCCAATATTTGAATTCATTCAAAGGCAAGGAGATACGGCTTATTTGGGACAACGGGATCGAGACAATGTGTCTCACTCTTGGGCAACTGCCGCCCGATGTGTCTCCACTCAGATCCAGCCGGACGTCCGTCGGTTATCGTCCGAGTGTTCCCTCCCAAACACGTTCGGCACGAACGAAAAACAGCTTTTGCGACAACGCGGGATGCCTGTGCAGAAATGTCACACCCCCCGAACAAAAAAACACACCCGCGAAAGGAGGAGAATCTTTCCGGGGAAGGGAATATCGCGTGTCCTCCCGGAATGAAACAGCCTCCCATGCGCGGGGGAGGAAAGCCGTCGACGACGGCAAAAGCCCGTTGCGCCGCTGCCGACGCGCCGGACAATTATGGAATCAAAGCTTGCTCGTGATCTTCGTCAGGGCGTTCAGCATGGCGGTGCGTTCGGCGGGTTGAAGCCCCGCAAGAAGCTTTTCGCATAAGCTGTCGACAGCCTTCAGACATTCATCCAGCAGCGTCTGGCCGTGATCGGTCAGCGTGATCTGAACGGCGCGGCGGTCTTCCGGGTTCTGGACGCGCTGAAGGAAATTCTTCTTTACGAGAGATTCGACCAGCTCGGACACGGTCGCCGGAGCAAGTTTCATGGCTTCCGCAAGTTCTTTCAGCGTGACACCGTTCGGCTTGTCTTCGGTCAGACGGCAGACCAGAGCCATCGTCTGGTGCTGGCGGATGCTGACGTCGATGGAGGAAATATTTCCGATGGATAATGTGGACTCACGGAATGCCTCGTTGAGTCTGGAAACCGCTTTTCTGAGAGCAGCCGGTTCGGAATTGGCCATGATTGATATACTCCATGATGACGGGTTAAAAATTCGAAAACAGGATAATATACATCATGTCAAATATTATTGCAAATCGAAACAATCATTTTTCTGAAAAATAAGACAAAGAAAATCAAGTCGGTAGACAAAACCGGACACCGCATGCGGTGATGAAGCAGTGCCGTGCTACGCGACGGCACACAGCAAGCTGTGATGTAGTAATGTCCGGCTGCGCTCGAACACACAGCAAGCTGTGACGTTTTAGTGCCGTGCTACGCGACGGGGAAGCTGAGCCTCCACTGCGGCAGTGCTCAGCTACGCTTGAGCACAGCAAGCTGTGACGTTTTAGTGCCGTGCTTCGCAACGCCACGTGTGCGCGAGCGGATGCCGCGCATTGAATCATCACCGCTTGCGGTGTCAATACGTGAGTTCCTTCATGGAGAACGGCTTGAACGACTTGATCTTCTGTTCGCGTTCCGCCGGGTCGACGCACAGGTATTTCCAGCGGTTGAACGCGAAATCGTGCGGCATGTAGCCGGAGAGCCATTCGTGAGCCATCACGAAGCACATGGTGTGCGTCTCGAAGATCCAGGGGCATTCCCCTTGCAGGAACCGGATCATCTCCTGCGATTTCGCTGCATACGCGGCCGGATCGGCGATGGTCAGGAACTCGCGGTACATGGCGTCGTATTCCGCCGAGCGGTAATTCACGCGGTTGCAGCCGCCGGCGTTCTCGCCGTAGAAGAGCTGGAGGAAGTTTTCGGCGTCGGGATAGTCGGCGGTCCAGGAGTAGCGGAAGAGCTGGATGCTGCCGGCGCGGAGCTTCTGCACGAAGCGCGGCCAGGTGTTGAATTCCGGCTGGATCTCGATGCCGATCTCCTTCATGTCGTTCGCCATGAGCTCGGCGGTCTGACGGTAGAAGGTGTCGCTGCCGGTCTGGTCGAACGTGATCACGAGCGGACGTCCGGTCTTCGGGTCGATGCCGTCCTTGTATCCGGCGAGCTCCAGTTCGCGTTTCGCGGCTTCAAGGTCGCGGTGTCCGAGTTCGGGATTCGGCTCCGTGACAGCGCCGGGGACGCCCGGCGGGACGGGCCCGTAAGCGGCGGAGAAACGGCTGCCGGAATGTTCGATGCGGCGTTCGCGGTCGAACGCCAGTGTGATGGCGCGGCGGAGATGCGGATTGCCGCCGAGGAGCGGATCGGTGAAGTTGAAGCCGATGTAGTTGGTCTCGAGCTGGGGACGCGACAACAGGCGGATGCCGCGTCCGCGCAGGGCCGGCGACAGCTGCAGGTCCTTGTTCACGACCGCCTCGAAGCACTCGCTGTCCGGCACGTACAGGTCCAGACGTCCCTGCAGGAACATCAGCCACGAGGCGAGGGGCTGTTTCACGAGGTAGCAGGAAATCTTGTCGGCGGCGGGCAGGGTGCGGCCGTCGGCTTCCGCGTGATAGCCGTCGTAGCGCTCCATTTCAATGATGTAGTCCTTTTCCCAGCGGCTCAGGCGGAACGGTCCGGACCCCTGCGGATGGTCGGCGAAATCGTCGCCGTAATGCTCCAGCGCGCGGCGGGAGACGACGGCGGTGTAGGGCAGCGCGAGGGCGTACAGAAACCGCGGGTCCGCTTTTTCCAGATGGATCACGAGCGTGCGGTCGTCTTTGATTTCCAGCCCTTCGCACAAATCGTTATACGGCGAGAGATCGCCTTCCTCCGCGGCTTCCGTGCGTTTCTGAAACGCATCAAGGCCGCGGATGCGGTCGCGGATCAGCCAGAGCCCGGGCGAACGAAGCCGCGTATCGGCGAGGCGCAGGATGGAGAACGCCACGTCGCGGGCGGTAATCCTCCGGACGGATTTGTCCGCGCCAGCAAAGGCTTCGCCGTCCTGAAAGAACAGGTCGTCGCGCAGGACACACGTGTAGGTCGTGCCGTCGTCGGAGACTTCCGGCATGGCGGTCAGCATGCACGGTTCGAGCGCGTATTCGCCCTCGGCATAACGGTACTGGAGCAGCGTGTCGTAGAACGCGCCGCAGACGTACTGGCTGGTGGTATCGGCGGCAAGCACGGGGTCGAGCGTGTTGATCTGCTTGCCGAGGCTCATCACCACGCGTTTGACGGTCGCGGGGTCCTCCTTCGGGCCGCCGCAGGCGCAGAGCAGTATGGCGCAGGCGAACACGAGGACAGGCAGAACGGCGTGGAGAAGGCGATGCGGCAATGAGGATGATTTCATTCGTCGTCCGTCCCTTCTCCCTCGTCGCGCATCCAGCGGTCCGCCGCCGCAATCGCGTCCTCGTAGGAAAAGCCGCGTCCCACAAGACAACGCACGGCCTTCGCCTTGCGTTTGCGCGGATCGGGTTCGCGGCGGAACTGCGCGGCCTTATGATGCAGCACGGCGACCGCGCTGTCCGCATCTTCGGAAAGACCGGAGTCGTCGGATTCGCCTGTTTCCGCCGCCGGGTTTTCCTCCTCATCGTTCCCGCTCAGGACCTGTTCGATGATCTCGTTCGGGATACCGCGTTTACGGAGGGCCATGCGGATGCGGGCGGGGCCGTAGCCGCGGGACTTGTAGGAACGCGCCACGTCCTCGGCCAGGAAATCGTCGTGAAGCGCGCCCATGCGCTTGACCGCGAGCACGGCCTCCTCGATCTCGCCCGGGGAATAAAGTTTTTTCGCGGCGAGTTTCGAGCGCAGTTCGTGCGTGGAAACAAGGCGTTTCGCGAGGATTTCCACGGCGGCGACGAGCGCTGTTTTCTTTTCCTTTTCGGGAGGCATGGCGGGGATCCGGTTCCTTTCTGAATCAATCGAAAAAAGATACACCGGAAACCCGGAAAAATCAATCGTTCCCGCCGATTATTTCCGCAAAAAGCGCGCCGATGGGGAGGAACCGCTGGAACTTCACCCGGAGCAGCTTGCGGGAGATGTCCGCGCTGCTGCTGACGATGGTGCGGACGTAATTGCCGGACCAGCCGTCCCAGAAATCCTTCTTGTTGCAGCTGGACTCGATCAGGACCGCGCCGGTGGAGCCGACGAGGCTCTTCGCGAACTTCGTCGCGCACTCCTCCTTCAGCGCCTTGAGCTGTTCGATGCGGTCGGCGACCACAGTCTTCTGCACCTTGCCCGGCATGTCAGCGGCGGGGGTGCCCGAGCGCGGCGAATACGGGAAGATGTGGATGTTCGCGAAGTCCATTTTCCTCAGGAATTCGAGCGATTCCGCGAAATCGGCGTCCGTTTCGCCGGGGAATCCGACGATGATGTCCGTGCCGAGGTGGAGGTTCGGGATCGCCACGCGGGCGTAGGCCGCGTATTCGGCGAACTTCGCGGTGTCGCAGTGGCGGTTCATGGCCTTCAGAATGCCGTCGCAGCCGCTCTGAAGGGGCAGATGCAGGAATTCGCAGACCTTTCCGGCATTTCGCTTCATGGCGTCGACGATCGGGAACAGCTCGTCGCACGGCTCGGTCGAGCTCAGGCGGATGCGGAAGTCGCCGGGAATTTCGCACAGCTTGTCGATCAGCTCCGGCATGCCGACCTTGCCCGCCTTGTAGTGACAGGTGTTCACGCCGGTCAGCACGATCTCCTGGAAGCCGTCGTCCACGGCCTTTTTGAACTCGGCGGTGATCTCCTTCAGGTCGCGGGAGCGTTCCGAGCCGCGCGCGGTTGGCACGATGCAGTACGAACAGCTGTTGTTGCAGCCCTCCTGCACCTTGATGAACGCGCGGGAACGGAACGGGAACACGCCCTGCGCCTGTTCGGCAAAGATGCCCTTCGCGAGCTTGGGAGCGGGGAGAACGTCGCGTTTTTCCAGCAACGCCAGGTATTCGGGCAGGATAGTTTCAATGTCTTTCTTCTGCTCGTTGGTCAGCACCAGGTCGATGTCCTGGTTCCGCTCCAGCTCGTCGCGGCTCACGTCGGCGGCGCAGCCGGTGAAGACGATGAACGACTGCGGATTTTCGGCGCGGATGGAGCGGAGCGCCTGCTTGCTTTTCTTGTAGGCGGTCTCCGTGACCGTGCAGGAGTTGATGAAAATGAGGTTCGGACTGCTGGAGGCGTCCGGCGGGACGATCTGGAATCCGAGGCGGATCAGCCTGTCGTTCAGGAGTGCGCTGTCGGCCTGGTTGAGGCGGCAGCCCAAGGTCATTACCGCTGCAGTGATCGGTTTCATGTTCTGTCGATAAATGGGGGTTGCGGGAATAAATCGGCCCTGCCGGAGCGGAAACTCCGGCGAATCAGGCGCATGTGCGGCGCGGGTCAGGACCGGATCTGGCCCGTCCCGTAGATTTTGTACTTGTAGGAGGTGAGTTCGGGGAGGCCCATCGGGCCGCGCGCGTGGAACTTGTCCGTGCTGATGCCCATTTCCGCGCCCATGCCGAATTCGCCGCCGTCGGTGAACCGCGTGGAAGCGTTCCAGTACACGGCCGCGGAGTCCACGTTGTCCAGGAAGAAGTTCGCGTTCGCCTCGTCGGTCGTAAGGATGCTGTCGCTGTGGCCGGAGCCGTAGCGGTTGATGTGGTCGACGGCCTGCTTCACGCCGGGGACGATGCCGACCGTGACGTCGAGCGACCCGTATTCCTTCGGCCAGTCCTCCTCGGTGGCGGGGACGACCGTGACGGGTGCGGCGAGCTTCGCGAACGCCTCGTCGGCGTGCATGGTCACGCCAAGCTGGGCGAGTCTGGCGGCGAGCTTCGGCGCGAACTCCGGCGCGATCGAGGCGTCGATCAGGATGGTCTCCAGCGCGTTGCACACGCTCGGACGCTGGCACTTCGCGTTTTCGATCACGACGAGCGCCTGGTCCTGGTCGCACACGTGGTCGACGAAGATGTGGCACACGCCCTTGTAATGCTTGAGGACGGGCATCGTGGCCTGCTCGACCACCGCACGGATCAGACGTTCGCCGCCGCGCGGGATGACCAGGTTGATGCAGTCGTCCATCTTCAGCATGGCGGAGACAGCCGCGTGGCCTTTGAACGGCACAAGCTGGACCGCGCCCTCGGGCATGCCGACTGCAGCGCCCGCGTCGGAAATGCACTTTGCGAGGGCCATATTCGAACGCAGGGACTCTTTGCCGCCGCGCAGGATAACGGCATTGCCGGATTTGACGCAGAGCCCGGCGGCGTCGACCGTCACGTTCGGGCGGGATTCGTAGATGATCGCGATCACGCCGATCGGCACGGAGACCTTGTCGATGCGGAGGCCGTTCGGGCGTGTTACGGAGGAAAGGATGCGTCCGACCGGGTCGTCGAGCCCGGCCACGTGGCGGAGGGCGTCGGCCACATCCTTCACGCGTTTCGGCGTCAGGGTGAGGCGTTCCAGCTTCGGGGCGTCCAGCCCGTTCGCTTTTGCCTCGGCGAGGTCTTCGGCGTTGGCGGCCAGGATGAGGTCGATATCGCGTTCGAGCGCGTCCGCCATCGCATGCAGCCAGCGCACGCGGTCGGCTGCGGAGGCGGAGGCCAGGGCGCGGGAGGCGCGGAGGGCGCGGAGCCCGAGTTCATGCATCGCTTCCCGGACGTCGGCTTCGTTGTTTGTTTCGCAGATCATCTGAAATCCTTCACAAATTGATGCGCCGGACCGTCTTTTTGACGGCATTTTCCGGCGCGGCGGCCCCGGTCCGCGGAGCCCCGTGTTGTATGATTGTGCATAATAAAATACTTATCCTTGCCGGATTTGCAAATCGAAATCCGAAAAATTATGGCTTTTTCCCCTGAAACGACAGCATCAGCAGCGAAAACAGCAGGTAGGAACGGTCTTTCCCGTCGGTCTGGTGGGCGTCGATCAGGCGTTCCACGGCGACCCGGTCGAACATGTTCCACCGTTTCGGAAGCGCGTCAAGCAGGGCTTCGCGCAGACGATCGTGCCAGACGGTGCGGAACCACGCCGCCACCGGCACGCCGAAACCGCGTTTTTTTCGTTCGGCCCAGCCCGGCGGGAGCTCGGAGGCAAAGGCGTCGCCGAGGATGCGCTTGCGGCGGGAGTCCTGGATTTTGAAGTCGGCCGGAAGCGAACGCGCAAACGCGGAAACATGCGGATCGAGGAACGGATTGCGGACTTCGAGCGAAGCCGCCATGGAGCAGACGTCGACCTTTGTCAGCACGTCGCCGGGCAGGTAACGGCGCAGATCGTCCTCCATCAGCGACGCCATGAGCGAGGCAGCTTCCGGCAGAGTGCATTTTGAGCTCAGATGCGGACGGAGACCGGGCGCGATCTTTGAAATGGATTCCGACGCGAAATGCGACATCAGGGCGTCGTAACGGGGAGCGTCGCCGGAGATCGCGCCGAGCCGCAGGAACCGTTTCAGGCGTCCGGCCCTGCTCCGTTCGCCCGAATCCGGCAGGCAGGCCGCAGCCGCGCTCCATAGCGCACCCGGGGAGAACGAACGCAGTTTTCCGAGCAGGGCCATCGCACGGTAGCGTTCATAGCCGCCGAAGAGCTCGTCCGCGCCATCGCCGCTCAGCGCCACGGTCACGTGTTCGCGTGCGAACTGCGCCAGGAAATACGTCGGGAGCATGGACGCGTCGGCGTAAGGTTCGCCGAACTCGGCGGCAAGCTTCGGCAGCAGGTCAAAATCCTGCGGCTGGACGGTCTTGATATGGTGATGCAGTCCGTGCGGAGCGATCGCCGCGAGGTGGGCCGCGGCGATCTTGCAGTCGGCGCTTTCGTCGTAGCGCGGATCGTCGAACCCGATGGAGAAACATTCCAGCTGCCCGGACGAATGCTGCGCGGCAAGGGCGGTCACGACTGCGGAATCAAGCCCGCCGGACAGAAACACGCCGAGCGGCACGTCGGCGATCAGACGGCGTTCGACAGCCGCCGATAGCAGATTCCGCACTCGTTCGCAGGCGTCCCCGTAGGAAATCGTCTGCGGTTTCAGCTCAATCCGCGCTCCCCAGTCGATTTCGCGCATGGAGCCCGTTTCCAGCTCGAATTCGACGGCGGTCCCCGGCATGAGCTTCTTCACGCCCTCCCGGATCGTAGCTGGCGCGGGGATGTACTGGAACGCGAGGTAGTCGGCCAGGGCTTCCGGCGAGATTTCTTCCGGGCATCCGGGGCACAGCGTAAGCGTGGAAAAACGGCTGGCGAAGCCGAATTCGCCGGTAGGAAGATGGAAATAGAACAGCGGCTTCACGCCGTGGTAATCGCGCGCCAGCAGGAGCCTTTTTTCCGTTTTGTCGTAAAATGCGAACGCGAAGAAGCCGTTGAGGCACGGCAGGCAGTCCGCTCCCTCGCGGGTCAGGAGTTTCAGAAGGACTTCGGTATCGGATTTCGTGCGGAAGGATTCGCCCCGCCCTTCCAGTTCATTTCTGAGTTCGCGAAAGTTGAAGATTTCGCCGTTGAACACGAGCGTGAAACGTCCGTCTTCGCTCGACATGGGCTGACAGCCGCCGTCGAGGTCGATCACGGAGAGACGCGTGTGAGCGAGCCCAAGCGGACCGTCCAAAAACGTGCCGGAGGCATCCGGGCCGCGCTGGCGCATCGTGCCGCAGAGCTTTTGCAGAAGCGCCTCGTCGGGCGGCGTTTGAGGGTTGAAACAGCCTGCGATCCCGCACATGGCTTATTCCCCCTGCCCCGCGATCGGGATGTGGCGCGACTGCCGCCGGCGAAGCTCCGCCGCCTCGTAGTCAGCCTTCGCCCGCGGGATGAAGCACGCGTCGAGGAAGCGTTCGAGGATGATCTTCCGTGCGAGCTCGGACGGGTGGAGCATGTCCTCGGCGTAGAACCGGTAGTCGCGCAGTTCGTCGTTCAGGATCTCGAACGCGGGGAAGTAGGCGCAACTGTCAATTTTCGTGCAGACATCGGCCATGGCGGCCCGCAGTCGCGCCTTCGAAAGCGAGTTCGTGGCGAGGTCGCCGGGGTTGTGCCGCACGGGCGACAGCGTGAGGATGATCGGGCATTTCGCGTTGTACGAACGGATGATCTCGCAGGCGTTGCGCATGGCTGCGCGGCACGTGTCGTAGCTCAGCACGAACTGTTCGAACTCGTTTCCGGGGGCCTTGTGGCAGTTCGCGACCACGAGGCGTTCGGGCTTGTGCCGCCAGACGACCGCTGTGGAGACGGTCATGAGGAAGAAATCGGCTTTTTTGAGCACGCGGCGGAACTTTTTTGCGGATTCGTTGGCCTTTTCGACGCCCTCGGTCGCGCTCGCGGCGGAGAAGGACCCGTGGTGCCGCCACGAATGCCATAGGCCGTTCAGCTCGAAGAAATCGCTTTCCGTGTAGCCGCATTCCAGCCGCTGCAGCGCGTCGTTGATGGAGTACGGGTTGTACAGGATGCCGTTCGGATTGATCATGCCCTTCATGCTGCTGTCGAGCAGAGTCTCCGCGATGTCCTGCGCGAAGCACGAGCCGATCGCGGCGAGCGTGCCCTGGGCTCGAATCTTCGGGAAGGGGAAGGTGTAGTTGACCGGAGTGTACGGAATGGGGCCGGACGAGTTCATGTGAGCGGACCTCCTGTGATGAGTTTTTCCAGCAGAAGCGAGTAGCGCGGCTCGCGGACGGCGTTGCGGACCGCCATGGAAACGGCCTTGCGGGAGCCGACCAGGACCATGAGGCGTTTGGCGCGCGTGATGCCGGTGTAAAGCAGGTTCCGCTGGAGCATCATGTAGTGTTGGGAGAGCAGCGGCATCACGACGGCGGGGAACTCGCAGCCCTGCGATTTGTGGACGGTGACGGCGTAGGCGGGCACGAGCTGTTCGGCCTCCTCGAAGCGGTATTCGACCTGCGGACCGGACTCGTAGCGCACCTGGAACGATTCGTTCTTGAAGTCGATGCGGCCGAGGAATCCGAGGTCGCCGTTGAAGACGTTCTTGTCGTAGTTGTTCACGATCTGCATGACCTTGTCGCCGGTCTTGAACGTGCGGCCGAGGGAGCGGAACACGAATTTCTTCTCCGGGTTCAGCTTCTCCTGAAGCAGTTCGTTCATGGCCTGCGTGCCGACCGTGCCGCGGTTCATGGGGCACAGCAGCTGCACGTCGCGGATGGGGTCGAGCCCGAATCGGCGCGGGATGCGGTCGCAGATCATGCGTTCGATCACGTCGGCGGCGTCCTCCGGATCGTCCTTTTCGATCCAGTAGAAATCGGCCGGAGCGTCTTTCTCGCGGCGGGGCAATCGCGGCACGACGCCGTGATTCACGTCGTGGGCGGCGTGGATGATGCCGCTGCCGTCGCCCTGACGGAAAATCTGCGTGAGGCGGGAAACGGGACAGACGCCGGACGCGATGAGGTCGTTCAGCACGTTGCCGGGCCCGACGGACGGCAGCTGGTCCGGGTCGCCGACGATCACGACCGACGCTCCGGGCTTGACCGCGCGGAAGAACGCGAGCGCGAGCAGGATGTCGAGCATGGACGTCTCGTCCAGCACGAAGAGGTCGTAGGGCAGCTGGTTGCCGCGGCCGAATACGAACTTGCGAGCGGCGGGGTCCCATTTGAGCAGACGGTGAAGCGTGAACGCGGTGATGCCGGTGGCCTCGGTCATGCGTTTGGCGGCGCGTCCGGTCGGGGCCGCGAGCGCGATGGCGAGGCGGGCCAGCTTCGCGCGGCGGACGATCTCCGAAACGACCGTGGTCTTGCCGACGCCGGGACCGCCGGTGATGATCGTAATGGGCGACTGCGATACGCGGTCGACGGCAAGAAGCTGTTCCGCGCTGAATTTCGAGTTCGGGGAGTTCGGTATCTGTGCGAGTTTCGCCCCGGCGTAGCGTTCGCGCGATTGGAGAAAGCGGATGACAAACGGAAGTTCGTCCTCGCAGCGCAGGAGTCCGGGCTCGTAGATCATCACGTCGCCCTCGTGCGAGACGCAGGACGCCGCGCGCTTCGTTTCGAGCGCCTTTTCGATGGCCGTGCCCGCGTCCGCCTCATCCACGTCGAGGATTTCCGCCAGGAATTTGATGAACGCGGCTTGCGGCATGCAGACGTGTCCGGCCTGACGCGCCTGCAGGAGGCCGTAGGTCACGCCCGCGGTCATGCGGCGCACGTCGTTTTTGCCGATGCCGAGCTGACGCGCGATCTTGTCGGCGTAGGTGAAGCCGATGCCCTTGATGTCGGCGGCGAGGCGGTACGGGTTCTCGCGGATAGCCGCCGGGGCCTCGTTTCCGTACTTATCGTAAATCCGGACGAACCACGCGGGATTGATGCCGAGCCCCTGCAGGTAGATCTGGCTTTCGCGGCGGTCCTCGTTCTCCTTCCACGCCTTGCGGATGGCATCGATGCGCTTTTTGCCGAGGCCGGGGACCTCCTTCAGGCGGCGCGACTGCTGGTTCAGCACGTTCAGCGTGTCCGTGCCGAACGTGTCGACGATGGCGCGGGCGTATTTTTCGCCGATACCCTTCACGACGCCGCTGGAAAGGTACTTGATCAGGCCGTCGCGGGTGGCCGGGAGCGAGAACACGCACGAGCTCACGCGGAACTGACGCCCGTGGTCCTTGTGCATCTCCCATTTGCCGGAGAGCTGGACCGTCTGGCCGGGGGAAAGTCCGGGCACGTTCCCGACGGCGGTAAAGACCGCGCCCTGAGCGTCCCGCAGGCGGAACACGGTGTACGAGTCGTCCTCGCTTTCGTACACGATGTGTTCCACTTCCCCGTTGAGCTTGTGCTCGGCGAGGGTGGCGTTTTCGGATTCGAGGCCGAATTCGTCCGTCATGGCCGCCCGCGGGTTTGAGCTCGCGATCGGAAGATCAGTGGTGCGAGAAGATGCGTTCCGGGGCGTGACGCAGCGCCACGCCGAGCTCATTCGCGCGCTTCACCACGTCGGCGTCCTTCAGGGAGCCGGCAGGCGAGACAACCGCACGGATGCCGGCGGCGGCGGCGACTTCGAGGGCGTCCGGGAACGGGAAGAAACCGTCGCTGGACATGGCCGCGCCGTCGAGCGTGACGTCGCCGGTGAATTTCTGCTTGAACTTCTCGATGGCCTGTTCGACTGCGCCCACGCGGTCCTGTTCGCCGGTGCCCACGGAAAGCGTCTGGCCGTTCTTCACGATCACGACGCCGTTCGAGCGCACGGAGATGTTGATGTACCATGCCGCGAGCAGGTCCTTCGCCTGCTGGTCGGTCGGCTCCACAGTCGAGACCTGCGCGCCGCACGCCTTGTTCTCGCCGGTGGCGGCGGGGAGGTCGGCAAACGAGCGGACGTGGGTGAGGAGCGGGGCGGCGACCACGAGCGAACCGTCGGCGAGCACCTTGATGGTGTTCACGGCGGGGTCGCCGACGAATTTGGGCAGGGTGTCGAGCGCGCCGCACTTGAGCACGCGGAGCTGCTTGTTGACCTTGTAGGTCACGCTGTCGTTGAAGACTTCGAGCGCTTCCGGTTCGAAATCGGGGGCCACGACGCATTCGGCGAAGAGCTCCATGATGGCCGCCGCAGTGTCCTTGTCGACCTTACGGTTGAACGCGATCACGCTGCCGAACGCCGCGCGTGCGTCGCAGTCGCGGGCCTTGATGAAGACCTGGCGGAGGGTTTCGCCGGGCAGTCCGACGGCCGCGCCGCTCGGATTCACGTGCTTCATGACGGCGCAGGCGGGCTCTTCGAAATATTTCACGATGTTCAGCGCGCCGGAGATGTCCTCCAGGTTGGTCTGCGACAGGCCGTTCTTGCCGGTTTTCAGGACTTCGAGGTCCATGATCGCGCCATGCTCGTCGGCGGGACGGTAGAACGCGGCGGGCTGGTGCGGGTTGGTGCCGTAGCGGAGGTCGTCCTTCTTGACATAGCGGCGTCCGCAGACGACGATTTCGGCGGGGAAATCCCCGATGTTGGCGGTAAGATAGGTGTTTCTGTCGATCTTTCCAGACATTTTTTCGACTCCGGCTTTGAAAGGTTGGATTTTTGTGGTATCTTAAAAGGGTATCTCTGTTCGTTGGGGCGGATGGATTTTCAGCAGACGGGCAAAAAGGACAATGAAGGAAGATTTGAGGGCGGCTACCTGAAAACGTAACCGCCGAAAATCTTACCAGTTGGACTTTGCCCGAATGCGAAAAGCCGCCGAAACGAAAAGAATAGAGATGCCCGTGAAAAAACGCATCAATCAATTTACATTCATGCGGGCAATATCGCAAATCACATTCGCAAAAATTCTTCGATTTTATTCGGACATGACCTGAAATGAACGGACTATTTCTGACACTGGAGGGCGGCGAAGGCTGCGGCAAAACCACACAGCTCGAACGTGTTGCATCGGCGCTGCGCACGGCGTCCGGCCGCGAGGTCGTCACGGCGCGTTCCCCCGGCGGCACGGCAGTCGCGGAGAAGATCCGCAACATCCTGAAGTCGCGCGAAACCGGCGAGGACCTGCTGCCGGAAACGGAGCTGATGCTCTTCGGCGCGTGCCACGCCCAGATGTGCGAACATATCATCCGGCCCGTGCTGGAACGCGGCGGAATCCTGATCTCCGACCGGTTCACCGACAGCACGCTCGTCTATCAGGGCTGCGCCCGGCGCATCGACCCGGAGACAGTCCGGCGCGTGAACGAGTTCGTGTGCCGCGGCATCCGGCCCGACCTGGTGCTG
>Ga0265301_10002335_pt1 | contig 22175 bp, 16 predicted proteins | sample AusTroGonzalo_MG_2_FD_193488 | JGI IMG/M metagenome (GOLD analysis project Ga0265301, IMG submission 193488) | Bovine rumen microbial communities from tropical cattle in Woodstock, Queensland, Australia - Gonzalo_04 | ecosystem: Host-associated > Mammals > Digestive system > Stomach > Rumen ... | reverse complement strand
GTGGCTTAGAGGGCATCCCCCCTAGCGAGGACTGCTAGTGAAACGATAGTCCGAGCTAAGAGCGGGTGCATCCGAGTAATCACCGTTAAAACGGAGTTTTGACGCATTTACGAGGATAGCCACACGCGAATGGCAAAAGTAGTATGGGCGGACGCGATCAAGACGGTCAGCGGCGCCTTAGTAAAAATCAACAAGAAAAGCCCTCATGCGGCAGACCAAAAAATGATTCTCGCTACCCACCGTGTAGCGGAAACGACCAATCCTAACTGTTCCAGCCTGTTCATCCGAGGCTTGCAGTCCATCACCCGCACGACTCCCGTCAGCAACGACGAACGTGCTCAGCGTGGACGCTTCGGCACTGTAGCGGCAGCGGTAGCAGCTCGTGCGAAGGATCTGAGCAAGGTCACCACTGACCAACAGAACTTCCTCGCGCAGAAGGACCTGCCGAACGGCAAAAAGACCATGAAATCGTACCTCTGGTCGCTGGAGCTCGCAGCGTATGACGAGGAACATTCGTAAGAATGAAAGATGAAAAATGAAAAATGAAGGAAAAAAGCGCCCGGGAGGGTGCTTTTTTCTATCGCTCAGCGCGGATGGGGTTTTCGAGAAAATCCTGATAGGCCAGTCGGATACCGTCTTCCAGTTCGGTGGAGTAGGTCCAACCGAGCGCGGTTGCTTTGCTGACATCGAGCAGTTTGCGCGGCGTACCGTCGGGTCGGGTAGTATCCCATTCAATGCGACCGGTATAACCTACCACTTTCGCCACCAGTTCGGTTAAAGCTTTGATAGTCAGTTCTTTACCTGTACCGGCGTTAACGGTCTCATTACCGGAATAGTGGTTCATCAGGAAGACGCAGAGGTTAGCCAGATCATCCACATAGAGGAACTCGCGCAGAGGCGAACCTGTTCCCCAACAGGTGACGGACGCTGCTCCGGATTCTTTGGCTTCGTGGAAACGTCTGATGAGCGCCGGCAGCACATGACTGTGCTCGGGGTGGTAATTATCGTTAGGACCGTATAAGTTAGTCGGCATGACGGAGATAAAATCCGTGCCGTACTGGCGATTAAGGAACTCGCAGTATTTGAGTCCGCTGATCTTGGCCAAAGCGTAGGCTTCGTTCGTTTTTTCCAGTTCGCCGGTCAGCAGACAAGACTCTTGCATGGGTTGGGGCGCCAAACGCGGGTAGATGCAACTGGAGCCGAGGAACTCGAGTTTCTTGCAGCCGTTCTTCCACGCCGCATGGATGACGTTCATCTCCAGAATCATGTTATCGTACATAAAATCCGCCAAGGCGTTTTGGTTAGCGATGATGCCTCCCACTTTAGCGGCTGCGAGGAAGACATATTCGGGTTTTTCAGCAGCAAAGAACGCTTCCACTGCTTCTTGCCGGCAAAGGTCCAACTCCTTATGGGTACGGGTGATGATATGGGTGTATCCCTGCCGCTGTAACTCGCGCACGATAGCCGAACCCACCATGCCACGATGGCCGGCTACATATATCTTTGAATCCTTTTCCATCATTTCACAATTCCTTTCTCGAGGTATTCGGCCAGATTAAAATGCTCGTGTGTCACTTTGCGCATATCGTGAGCTACCATCAGTTCGACAAGTTGCTCGAACGACGTGCGTTGCGGGTTCCAACCTAATTCTTTCTTGGCTTTGGTTGGGTCTCCGAGCAAGTTGACTACATCGGTAGGCCTGTAAAAATCAGGGCTGACGGCTACGACCACTTTGCCGGTTTTAGCATCAATTCCTTTCTCATCGATGCCTTGTCCTTCCCAACGAAGCGTGATACCGGCGTGTTGGAAAGCGAGTGTAGCGAACTCACGGACGGTATGTTGCACACCGGTAGCAATCACAAAATCTTCCGGCGTTTCGTGCTGCAGAATCAACCACATGCACTCCACATAATCCTTGGCATAGCCCCAGTCACGCTTCGAATCGAGATTACCCAAATAGAGGCACTCCTGCTTGCCTTGCGCAATACGGGCAGCGGCTAAAGTGATCTTACGGGTGACGAAGGTCTCACCACGTCTTTCGGACTCATGATTGAAGAGAATGCCTGAGCAGCAGAACATATCGTACGCTTCGCGGTATTCCTTGATGATCCAATAGCCGTATAACTTAGCCACAGCGTACGGCGAGTAGGGGTGGAAAGGTGTGGTCTCGCTCTGCGGCACTTCTTCCACTTTGCCATACAACTCGCTGGTGGAGGCTTGGTAGATACGACATGAGTGCTCGAGGTGGTTGGTACGTACGGCTTCGAGGATACGAAGCACGCCTACGGCGTCTACATCGGCGGTGAACTCAGGCGCATCGAACGACACCTGCACATGACTTTGTGCGGCGAGGTTATAGATCTCCGTCGGTTGCACTTGTCCCACCAACTTAACCAGCGACATCGAATCGCTCATATCGGCGTAGTGCAAATGGAAATGCGGTTGACCTTCCAAATGCGCTATACGCTCCCGAAAATCAACTGAACTGCGGCGGATGATGCCATGCACTTCGTAGCCTTTGGCTAACAAAAATTCCGCTAAATACGAACCGTCTTGACCGGTTACACCGGTTATTAAAGCAATGTTTTTCATTGTTTGTGACATAATTTGCGAGTGCAAAGGTACGAAAAAAAATCAATATACACAAAAAAAAGTACAAAAAATTTGCGTATATGAAAAAAAAGCAGTAATTTTGTCGCCGATTTCGAAAGTTATAGAGCAAGTCCTATACGACCAGCTCCCTCTGAACTCCCCCAGGCCTTGACCGGAGCAAGGGTAGGAGGTTGTAGCGGTGCGATGTAGTCAGCTTGCTCTTTTTTTTTTAGTCGAGGCGTTGACCGGCGAGGTTGTAGATATGGCCGTGACGGTAGATGATGATCTGATCGCCACGTAGAAATTTACGATTGGACGATTGATGATTGACGATTTCTTCTACGCCGGAAGGGAGGTCCATTTGGTACGCTTCCCAAGCATCAGGGATACCGTAGCCGTACTGCACAGAATCAGGATTAGCATAGCGGTTAGCCGAACGGATGATACGCTCGCGAATCTGCATCGCGTTCTCATCGGGCAGGGCAGACCATAACGAAGCCGCCAAACCAGCCAACAGAGGAGTAGCAAAACTGGTGCCGTTCTGATTGGTGATATAACCGGATGGCGTGACAATGGCTGTCCTGACGCCAACAGCGCAGACATCGGGTTTGATTCGTCCGTCCGCAGTAGGTCCATGACTGGAGAAATAGCCGATATTGCCTTCTTCATCCACCGCGCCGACCGTTAAGATACTATCGGCATCGGCCGGAAGGTCAATTTTCTCCCAATCATCATCGCCTTCATTGCCGGCGGCTATGCAGACTAACATGCCTTTGCGAGCCGCTATCGTAGCCGCACGACTGACGCGGTACGTCTTACCGTCCAGTTGCTCATAGGTGATATCCCAATCGTAGTTATCAAAGAAGAAATAGCCTACGGACGCGGAGAAAACATTGACGCCAAGCGAGTCGGCTTTCTCCAAGGCTGCCACCAGATTATCCATCTCTTTCTTGGACTCATGCGGGTCTTCTTCCGACCGCATCAGGTAATACTGTGCCTTCGTGGCAGCGCCGTAGTAATTATCTTGGATGGCGGAAATAGTGCTGAGACACTCCGTGCCATGTGCACCGGTCGAACCGTAAAAATCATCCTCATCGTCCGTAAAATCGAAGTGGCCCAGTTCCAGTTCTTTTTGTCGGAAGCACGAGAGCGTATTGGCTTTGTAAAAGCCACCATCACTCAACGCCATCAGAATACCTTGCCCTTCAAAACCCGCTTGGTGCAGCGGCAGGAGGTTATAGAGGGCTAATTGGTCGTTGGTCTTTGGCTCTTGGTCGTTGGTCTCTTGAACGGCTTGTTGTATGCGCCAGGGAGCGAAATATGGACGCTTAGGACTATCATCGCGGGTACATTCGACATCAGTCACAAAAGACCATGTGGCCACTTTAGCCGCTAAGTCCTTATCCATCTCTACCGTCGCGCCGTTGAACCATCGACTGGTGTGATGAACCGTAGCACCTGCGTGACGCAGCGAATCAAGGTAACAACGACTAACCGGATAATCCATTTGGTCGGTAGGAATAGACCATTTGGCGCGTTGTTCGATAGCGCGCGGCGATAGAGCCGGCGCACTCTTTTCCGGTTTATCGACAAACGAAACGAAATAGATGAAGAGGATTAGCGCAAGCATAATTGTACGACGTTTTCTACGTGTTGGGTGTGTGGAAACATATCGACGGGTTGAACGGCCGTCACGCGGTACTTGGCATCGAGTAAGGCGAGGTCGCGCGCCTGAGTAGCAGGATTACAGCTGACATACACGATACGTTTGGGTTCGGCTTTGAGGATCACATTGACCACATCTTCGTGCATACCGGCACGCGGCGGATCGGTGATAATGATGTCCGGTCGACCGTATTGGGCAATGAAATCATCATTCAAAATATCCTTCATATCGCCTGCGAAGAAGCGTGTGTTCTCGATTTGGTTAATCTTCGAATTAACTTTCGCGTCTTCAATCGCTTCCGGCACATATTCGATACCAATCACTTCACGGGCCTGACGAGCTACGAAATTGGCGATTGTTCCGGTGCCTGTATAGAGGTCGTAGACCAAAGGTGAAAGGTGAGAGGTGAGAGGTGAGAGGTTCTCAAAGGCAAAATCTCGCGCCACTTTATAGAGTTCGTAAGCCTGTTCGGTATTGGTTTGATAGAACGATTTAGGACCGACCTTGAACTGCAGACCTTCCATCTCTTCGATGATATAATCCTGACCAAAATACGTGTGCACTTCTTGGTCCCCAATCGTATCGTTGAACTTGAGATTCTCTACGTATAAGAGGGAGATGATTTCCGGAAACTCTTGGTGCAGATATTCCAGGAAATTTGAAATTTGAAATTTGAAATTTGAAATAGGTTCCCCAAAGACGACGATGAGCATCAGTTCGCCTTTGTGGTTTGAACGCAGGATAAGCGTGCGGAGCAGGCCCGTGTGCGTGTGTTCGTTATAGAAAGTCAGTCCGTGAGTCTTGGCGTACGCGCGGATACCGTTTCGGATGCGGTTATTGATATCCGGCATCAGGTGGCACTCCTCGATATCTAAGACCTTGTCAAAAGCGTTGGGGATATGAAAACCGAGACCCGGTTCGCGTTCTGCATCTTTGGCAGGTGGAGTAGGTAACCATTTGCGGTCAGACCCCGTGAACTCGAGTTTATTGCGGTACTCGTAGATATGCTTGGAACCGAGGATGGGACGAATCTCCGGCAGTTCGATTTTACCGATTCGGGTAAGATTGTCAACAACCTGTTGTTGCTTGTATTTCAACTGCTCTTCATAAGGCAGGATTTGCCATTTGCACCCACCGCAGACGCTAAAGTGCTTGCATCGCGCTTCGCATCGTACGGGACTGGGTTGCACCAGACGAACCACTTTGCCTTCCATGAAACTGTGTTTCTTCTTCGTTATTTGCAGGTCTACGATGTCTCCCGGCACGCAGTTAGGCACAAAACAAACCATATCGTCGATTCGCAAAAGGGCTTTGCCTTCTGCTGCCACACCCGTTATTTCGACCTGCTCATAGAGCGGTAAATTCTTCTTTTTTCCCATCTTTATTCTCGTTTTGGGTGCAAAATTACTACTTTTTTTTTATTTATGCAAATTTATTTGCACATATCAATTATTTTTTGTACCTTTGCACTCGCATTTGGATTTAAGAGAACGCGGGTGCGAATCCCGGACTGACCGGCAACTGTGATGACCATAAGGTCTAAGTCAGATCGCTTGCCAAATGGCTCGATTGATAAGTCCTCTTGGATTAGGACGAACAATGGCAAGAAGATTATTTTTCATAGTTGTATTAGCACTCTGTGCCGGCTCTGTATATGCGATAAGCAATACGGAGTTGGATTCGTTATATAGTGACTTTTACATAGATGAGGTGGAAGTGACGGCGCGTTCGTTGACGAAAGATGTGATTGTGCCGCAAACGCTCAAAGGCGAGGAATTGCAACGGTTGAACGCCCTTTCGGTAGCTGATGCGCTGCGGTATTTTTCCGGCGTGCAGTTAAAAGACTACGGCGGAGTAGGAGGTATCAAGACGATTAACGTGCGTTCGATGGGTAGTCAGCACACGGCTGTTTATTACAACGGCGTGCAGATCGGCAATGCCCAGAACGGACAGGTGGACTTAGGGAAATACAGTCTGGATAACATGGAAGAGATTCAGCTCTATAACGGTCAAAAATCCGATATCTTCCAGTCCGCGAGAGAGTTTGGCGCAGCCGGTAATGTGTATCTGACTACGCGCAAACCTTATTTTAAAGCAAACGAGCGCGTGCATGTACGAGGCAAGATGCGGTTCGGTTCATTTGCTTTAGCAAACCCGAACGTAGGCGTGGATGTCAAGTTGACGGAAGCCCTTTCGATGACCATCGATGCGGAATATGTATATTCAGACGGTAAATATCCCTTCCGTTACAAACGTGTGTTACCGAGTGGCGAGACGGCGTACGATACGACGGCTGTTCGTCAGAACGGCGATGTAAATGCAGTTCGTGCAGAGCTTGGTCTTCATCACTATTACAGCAATACGGGTTTTTGGCGTGTGCACGGCTATAATTACTGGAGTGAGCGTGGTGTGCCCGGAGCGATAGTCAATAACGTCTGGCGAAACGGCGAGCGGCTCTGGGATAGAAACAGTTTCGTACAGGGTATATGGCAAGACGAGTGGTTTAACCGCTGGAGCACACGGTTATTGGCCAAGTATGCCAATGATTATACCCATTACGTCAATTATGACCAGCGTTTGCTGCCATCCGATAATCAGTATTGGCAACAAGAAGTGTATCTATCCTTGGCCAATAAGGTGCAAGTTTTCAATTGGTGGGATGTGTCGCTGGCGTACGATTATCAGTACAATACGCTCCGCAAAGAAGAGAAGATCAGCGGTGTGACGGATGAGTGTTTCGCGCGGCACAGTCATTGGCTCTCTGCCGCAACTGCCTTTAATATCAAAGAGTATCTGCGGTTGCAGGCGTCCGTCTTGCTAACACAAATCACCAATGTCCAATCTCCCATATCCAATCCTCCCAAAGTGACACCGGGTGTGTTTGTGTCGTTTAGACCATTAGCGTTCAGTAGGTCGCCTTATGCGGACCTTAGTTTGAATGCCTTCTATAAACAGAGTTACCGCTATCCGACTTTTAATGACCTGTATTACACCGATTTAGGTAATGCAAATTTGCGGCCTGAATTGGCTCGACAGCACTCAGTTTCGTTAGAATACAGAATACAGAGTACAGAATACAGACTTCATTTGTCGGGTTCGTATTACTATAATCGAGTGACGGATAAGATTATTGCGTATCCGAAAGGTCAGCAGTTTAGATGGACGATGCTCAACTTAGGTGATGTGAAGATTAACGGCGTAGATGCGAAAGCCGATGTGTCGGTTTATCTGCCGTTGCGGTTTGTGTTGCGAACACGACTCAATTATACCTACCAAACGGCCATTGATGTAACCAACCCTAACGATACGTATTACGGTCATCAGATACCGTATATCCCTTGGCATAGCGGTAGTGCGGTAGTCGGACTCGATTGGGAAAGCAAACGCGGCGACCACTACGGATTTAATTATTCGTTTATCTATGTGGGCGAGCGGTACTGCCAGCAGGAAAACACGATTTATAATTACGTGCAGCCTTGGTACACGCATGATTTGTCCATCTATGGTGAATGGCAGATTCGCCCTGTATGGCTAAAGGCCAATGTAGAAATCAATAACTTGCTCGGACAGGATTACGAAGTAATCCAGAATTATCCGATGCCTAAACAAAACGTACGATGCACAGTTGCTGTGAGATATTAAGAATAAAGAGTAAAGACCGCTGCGCTAAAGGAATAAAGACTCAAATGCTTCGACTATTCAAGGCATTTTTGTCCTTTGTCCTTATTCCTTATTCCTTACTCTCTTGCAGGGGCGATGAAGTTATTTATCCGACGATTGGGACGCACGTGACGGATGAAGTAGGGAAGGGTGGTCTGTATGTGCTCTGCGAAGGGAATATGGGATCGAACAAGGCGCGCTTGGATTATATGAACTTGAACGCCGGTGATTACTACGCCAACTGGTACGGTTCGCGTAACCCGAAGCAACTGAAAGAGTTAGGCGACGTAGGAAATGATATTCAGCAGTACGGCAGACGATTGTATGCCGTGATTAATTGCTCGCACAAAGTAGAAGTGATGGACCTGCAAGCGCGACATATCGGTCAAGTGGAGATATCGAATTGTCGCTATATGGCTTTTAAGGACGATAAGCTCTATGTGAGTGCCTATGTGGGTTCTATTGCTACGCCGGAACTATTAGGCTCTGTATATGAAGTAGATACAGCTACGTTGCAAATCACAAGAGAAGTCAAAGTGGGCCATCAACCGGACGAATTATGCATCATAGATGATAAACTGTATGTTTGTAATTCAGGCGGCTATTTGATGAGTCAATACGACTCAACCATCTCGGTCATCGACCTGCGGACCTTCCAAGAGATAGAGCAGATTCCGGTAGGTCTCAACCCCACACGAATCCGCGTGGATAATCAAAAACGCCTATGGGTATGCTGCCAAGGTAATTATATGGATGTGGACCCTTGCTTGGTGGTACATGATTTGTCAAAAGCGGTGAAGCGAATTGAGACGCCATGTATGAATATATCTATCTGTGATTCAAAGGTATATATATTGGATGGTGAGGATAATAAACTACGTGCTTTCTCTACCGTTGACTTGACCGAGCAACCTATGCCTGTGGATATAACTTCTTTTGAACATCCTTATGGTTTGCTGGCAACGCCGGAAGCTCTCTACGTGACTGATGCCAAGAATTATGTATCTTCGGGTGTGTTGTATTGCTATAGCTACGATGGCGTAGAACATTGGCGGGCTAAAACCGGCGACATACCGGGCCATTTATGTCAAGTAGCAGGCGAATATCGTCTCGCTCCGGACACGACGAAACCAGAACCGTCAACTTACTCTCCTTATATAAAACGCGTATATGAATATGTACCGGCGATGGGACAGTTTATCAATGAGTTACCGAAATACGAAGCAGGTGACGATGCGGAGGTCATGTGCCGCAAATGCGAGGAGGCAATCGCTAATAATGCCGGTAAGTTAGTATGCTTAGGCGGATGGGGTGGATATATTACGTTCGGTTTTGACCATGCGGTGGAGAATAAAGAAGGCAAAGACATACAGATATTGGGCAACGCCTTCTATATGAGTGGTTCAAAGGAATATGGTAGTTCTGAACCCGGCATTGTGCTCGTTAGTAGAGACGATAATGGAAATGGAAAACCGGACGACAGATGGTACGAACTGAAAGGATGCCTGTATGACGATGTGCATGCGCAGCATTCTTATTCGCGGACCTATACAAGAGAAGGAGACACTCTTCAAAATCCTTTCCATAAGCACCCCTATTACCCGCAGTGGATTGAAGAGGATAGTATCACGTTCTACGGAGCGTTATTACCTTCACAATCGATTGTTGTTAGCGGCCAAAACGTGCAACGGATATTAGATTACGGCTACGTGGATAATAAACCCAATATAGATACAGACGGGACTTCGTTTGATATATCTTGGGCAGTAGATGAGAACGGAAATGCCGTAACACTGGAAAAGATTGATTTTGTGCGTGTGTATACAGCTGTGGATGAGATTCTTGAAATGACCGGCGAACTAAGTACAGAAATAGCCGGAGCAATAGATTTGCATATAACTAATTAAACATATACGATTTTCGTATCATTAACTTATTTATTAACAACCAAAAACAATCAAAACAAATGAAAAAAAGTTTTTTATTCGTTGCTGCATTGGTCATGACTTTTGCAGCTTGCCAAAAAGAAGGCGAAGTACAAGACAAGACAGTAGCTACCTTTGAAGAGGCAGCTATCAGCCCTGCAGCTCCGGACAGCGAGTTTGTCTATTCTGTTGACACAATTGCTTTATTAGCAAGTGGTAACTTCGAACTTACACAGACAGTCTCTTGGTCTGGCACAAGTGTGAGCGGTGCAGTTGTCACCAACCGTACGGACACGAAGTTTGAGTCGCTCAAAGATACGTACAAATCTACAGCAGGTGGCGCTTATGCCGGCAAGAACTACGTTGTGTGGTACCATAGTGCATGGGGGGACAAGCCTGACGTAATCAAACTTAAAAATGCTGCTGTTGTTCCGGGTATGTATGTTTGCAATAATGTATATGCTTATAATTCCATGAAGAATGGTGATACCTATGCTGGAGGACCTTTTGACGCAAACGACTTCCTGACACTCACCATTACCGGTTCGTTGGATGGTAAGGATGTTAACACAAAAGTTGACTTTGACCTCGCTCGTGGTACTGACATTGTTACAGCATGGACCTACGTTGATCTCAGCAAACTTGGTAAGGTGGATGAGTTGCATTTCTCTATGTCCGGAAGCCGCAATGATCCACAATGGGGTTTGAATACTCCCGCTTACTTCTGTATTGACAACCTCGGTGGACACCGTTAATCAATGAAACAAACCTGGTTGTACATCGTACTTCTATTCTGCCTCGTCGGGTGCACTACGCACTCGGCGGAGCAGGGGACTGTACCTGCCGGTAATGCGTACGCCGTTGGTTTTCAGTTGACGGAGACCGACAGCGCTGTTATCGTGGAGGTTTTTCAGCCGTACCAGCGGATGGTGATTACAGAACCGATGCATCGTATCGGTACGATGAGCACCGTGCAAGTGGGCTTTCTCTATGCTCTCGGAGCCATCGACCATCTGGCTGCGGTTTGTAATCCCGAACTGATCTACACACCTATCAAAGGCTCAGAGATGGACTTGGGCGACTCTATGAAACCAAGCGCTGAGCGCGTGTTGCAAGCAGGGCTGGATGTGTTGCTGGCTGTCAATTACGGTCAGTACGACAACCTTGAAGCCGCACGATTGGAGAAACTCGGAGTGCCGATTATCTACATCAACGAATGGCAGGAAGGTTCGCCTCTTGCGCGTGCCGAATGGATACGTGTGATAGGCGCCTTAACCGGCAAACTGCACGAAGCCGATAGTATATTTGCGGAGGTAGAAACGACGTATAAGCGATTGGCGATGAGCGATGAGCGATTAACGGTGAGCATCATGAGCGGAAACAATTTTAGAGGTACCTGGTATGTGCCGAGTGGCAAGAACTACTTGGCGTATCTGTTCAAAGATGCCGGAGCTCAGTATCCGTTCTATGACGACGAACGCGCCACAAGTATTCCTCTGACCATTGAGGAGTGTTTGCACGCTTTTCATAATGCCGATGTGTGGGTAGGAGCCGGAGGTAATTCCTTAAAGGAATTAGCAGATATGGACGAAAAGCACACCTGGTTCAAGGCTTATCAGAACGGCCGCGTCTACAATTGGCGCAAGCAACTCAAACCAGGCGGCGCGAATAATTTCTGGGAACGTGGGGTAGTGCACCCCGAAGAAATGCTCGAGGACGTTATTCATATGCTGAATAACGCCCCCGATAGTACGCTCCATTTTGCTAAGCGATTATACTAGTTGGCTGGATGACTGGCAATCTCCAAGAGACAGGCTCTACACAAACAATCTGAATAGTGCGTGCGCAGATAAGCGCGCGCATTTTCATTTAGCTCTATCCCCACGCATTGGCAGAACCGATCGTGCGTACAAAGAAAAGACGCTCCGCATCGCGGACACGTCTTTTCTTTATTTACCATTTGGTCATTTACCATGTACCAATTATTTCACTAGTTTAACGATCAACGAACTCAGCGCCGGCACTTGGATATCCGTGCGGTTGAGGTCCACGTGTTCTCCGTTTAGCGGGTTGATACCTACTGCATTGTATCGGCTGAGGATCTCTGCGTAATGGGCAGTAGGAATAGTACGTGCTTCTTCTGCTGCATTAGCGAAGACAAAAACAGCTTCGTTGGCGTTATAACGGAAGAAAGCGTACGTGTTGTCGCGACTCATGAAATGCATCGTACGACCGAAATGCAGAACCGGTTCGCTCTTGCGCCAATTGAAGAGAGCCGCCTGATAATCGAACATATCTTGCATCTCCGGCGTTACTTCGTCGCCTAAAGGCAGCGGAGCACGGAGGAAAGAGTGGTTGCTTGGGTCCGGACAAGCAGACGTCATCGCGTACTCATCACCATAGAGCACCTGCGGAATACCACGCATAGTAGCCAAAAGGGCGTAACCGAGTTTGACGCGACGCGGGTCTTTATCCTTCACTACATCGGTAATACGCGCCATATCGTGGTTACCAAGGAAAGTGAGCAGTTTATTCACATCGGCGTACTCATAATCGAGCGTCAAAGCGTCATAAACGCGTGTCAGACCGTTGCCCCATCCTTGTCCGTCGTTCTCCAAGGCTTGACGGATAGCTTCTTCCGTCGGGAAATCCATTACGGTAGGCAGGTTCGAATCAAAACCGTCAAAATTGCGAGCACCAGACTGCCAATAGGCAACAGCCGGAGCAGGACGAGTCCAGCACTCACCCACAATATTGAGGTTCGGATACTCTTCTCGAATCGCTTTGAGCCACAGACTACCAGGTATACGCTCTATATACGGATAGGTATCCACACGCAAACCATCGAGGTTGGCGTACTCAACCCACCAGATAGCCCACTGCTGGAAATACTTGAGCAAGTCAGGGTTCTCGAGGTTCATATCCGGCATCGGGGTGTCGAACCATCCGCGGTTAGAGAGCAAACGGTCGTATTCCGAGGCATTGATATCATAATTAGCCGTGAAGACATTGTTGGTATTGGTGAACTCGGGGAATTGGTTGATCCAATCTTGATAAGGCAGGTCAGCCATCCACCAATGCGCTGCACCACAGTGGTTAGGAACCATATCCATGAGGATCTTCAGCCCTTTCGCATGTGCTTGTTCTACCATCGAAGCATACAGTTCGTTGGAACCGTAACGAGGGTCGATATGGTAATAATCGGAGCAAGCGTAACCATGATAACTCCAAGCCGCTTCATCATCGCCTAACATCGGAGTGGGCCAAATAGCGGTACAACCCAGTTTAGCGATATGGTCAAACGAATTGATGATACCTTGGATATCGCCGCCGAAACGTCCGTTAGGGTTGTTCTTGTCCGCTTTCTCACGCGTATTCTTGGTGGAGTTATTGCTCTCGTCGCCATCCACGAAACGGTCGGACATAATCAGGTATACTACATCTGCCGCCGTAAAACTTTGACGCTCGCGACTACCGGCCCGACGCTCTGCGATGGTGTAATCATAAGTGGCTTTCTTATTGCCTTTCTTAAGCGTGATACGATAGGTGCCCGGTTGATTAACGGCCATATCAACAAATAGGTAGTTAGGACTCTCGGCATTGTGTTGACCTGTTGGAACCAAACCTAAGCAGGCGCCTCTCATCACTTTACCTTTGGTTACTTGCTGTACAGTCACTTGTGCATCTGCCAGATCCTGCCCATGGAAGAGTAGGGTAAGTGGCGTGTTCATCTCTGTCCACCAGCAAAGGGGTTCCACTTGTTGAATCTTCGGTGCCGCAAGTAGCCATTGGCTAAGCAATAAAGCGGCGGCAAAAATAGTAAGTTTTTTCATATCTCGTTAATTAGAATTTGGTTCAATTTTTTGTGCTCGTCTTTGAGGTGCAGATATTTTTTCCAGAAGGTTTGCATCTCTTCCGTCGGGTTCTGCAAGAAGGACTCCGAACCCTGTTCGTCTATGCGACTAATGACCATCCCTACAGAGATGCGATGTGTATCCAGCGCAGGTTGGAAGGTGCGGTCCTCTTTATCCTCTACATACACTTCACGCACCAGTCCTGTCTCCTCCAACCGCGAGAGCAGTTGATTCACTACTCGAATCGGCAAATGGTCGCGAACGGCAAGTTCGTGAGCTGTCAAAGGTGCTTCGTCTGCTTCAAAGCGGCGAATAATAACCGACAGTAGGTAAAGAGTGATGAAGTCTTTATAACGACGAGACATTAAGTTGAGGTCATGTTCGTACTCAAACTCTTCGTTATTTTGAATCGCGTACGCCATCTCTGCGCCGATAAGAATGAGCAGGCTGGTGTATTGGAGCATGGTCATCAAAATAGGCAAAGTAGCGAACGCTCCGTAAACGATACTCGTGCGGCTTAAGAGGGCTATCAAATAGACCGACAGCATTTGCAAGAGTTGGAACAACGTACCCATCAACACGCCGGGAATAACAGCAGGAAGGAACTTCACTTTGGTGTTAGGTATAGCTAGGTACATGCAAGTGAATAGCCCCCAGCAGATAAGGAATTGCACAAATTTAACGGCACTCTCTTGCGCCGCACCGAGGTGTATATAGCCCTCTACCATCGAATGGAGATAGAGGTTAATACCCGCTGAGCAGACGATGAGGATAGGAATAAGCACTACAATTGCAATATACGTAGTGATCTGCCGCAAGATAGAACGAGATTTGTGTACATTCCAGATCTTATTGAACGATGTTTCCACCGATTGGAAAAACGAATACACCGCCCAAAGTAGGATGAGCAAACCAATACCGATGAACACTCCGCCTTGTGCCGTTTCCAAATACCGGTCCACCATCTCCATGATCGTCGGCACTAAGCCTGTCTCGCCTAAAAAAGAGGCATTGAGTTGCTGCTCGATGATGTCTGACACATCAAAACCCTTGGCGATAGCTACTATCATCGCCAGGATAGGCACAATCGCAAAAATAAGAGAGAAGGTAATACTTTTGGCCGTATCGTTCAGGTTCTTGCTGGTAAAACCACGAATGACGAGAGAGATGGTTCGGATGGTAGCGTAACCAATTTTTTGAAAGAAATTATCGTACTCTGTACGCCGCCACATATCGTAGCGAAGAAAATGAACTATATCTGAAAAATTCTTCATGGTTTTTGCTTATATAGGGTCCCCGAAGGGAAAAGTAGGTCTATAAGCCGAGTTCTGTACCCTTGCGGGCGTCTATCATTAATCTCGAGTCGCGTGTTACCACGTGCTTCTCTCGCTTCCTACCCTCCAACGCATTCCTATGAATATCGCGCGAGCAACGCTCAGACGTTGGTTTACATGGAATTGCAGCCCACAGTATACTCGTTTCACATCTCTCGTCTCTGTAGAAGTGACCAAACATTGCTGCCTGACGGCCGTTAACCGCTGTGGTGCTCTGTGCTGCTCGGACTTTCCTCAGCTTTCGCCGCGATAGACCGACCTACTTGTGAGCGGTGTACGGGAATCGAACCCGCCTCCTCGGCTTGGGAAGCCGATGCACTACCGATGTGCTAACACCGCGCGCTTTCAAAATCGACTGCAAAAGTACAAAAAATATTTGATATGTGCAAATAAATTTGCATAATTCAAAAAAAAGTTGTAAATTTGCAACAAAATTTACCATTCTATCCTATGAGTACCTCAAAAATGGATATGCCTCACGGCACAGGACAGGTCGTAACACCTATGCTTCGAGATAGTGCACAACGACGTTCTATTCCCAATATCAAGTTGCGTTTATGGTTAGCTGCTACGCGTATCGGCGAAGATGAACAGGAGTACGCGTTAACGGAGCAAGAGACACGCGCACTTAGTCGCGAAGTGCGAAACGGATTCTTGGAGAAAGGTGATCCTCGTCGTAACCTCGATGAACCATGGGAAATACGTATCTCTGATGGTACTACAAACCTAACGGAAGAATTGCGTATCCGTTCGTGGATGGCGTATAAAGCGCCGTACGATGGTCATAGTCTGCTGATTATGCACGAGATGCCGTGGATGGAGCCTTATCAACCTGCTCCGGCATCTGAGTTGGCAGAAGGAGGAACAATCATTGCAGAGGAACTGTTTGAGATAGGGGGCAAGAAATATGATGTGCGGCTCTTTATTCATTGGCCGACACAGGAGGTACGTACGTACACATTGGAGGAGATATTTGAGCAATTACGCGCGCTACGCAAAGAATGGCACTATCGAACCGGTAAGCACGAGATAGAGGTGCTATTGGGCCATAACGGCGAATCGGCGTGGACCTATAAGTACTATCAATATTCCGATTTTCCGGAACAGTTCATCGCCGATATTCAAGGGGATGAAAAAGCCTTACAAGGCTTGGACCGCATAGCCGTTCAGCCACATAAGTTATTCCTTCACTACCGCCATCACAGTGAGGATTATCAGATAGTTGCTAAGTACTATGGGATGGATGATTATGAGGATGGCTACGTGACCGAGCGAGAGAAAATAGGGGAGAGAAGAGAATTTGAAATTGGAGATTTGAGATTGGCGAATTGAAATTGATATAATTATGACAAACGAAACAATTGAGTTATCCTTGATGGAACCCGAAGAAAGAGAGTTGGTGGAATTTATCTACAAGTCTATTCCTGCTGAAGACCGAGGCGAATTGAGTGCCGACGATATACTGCTGGTGTTGGACTTAATGGATGATTTTCTGGAAGAACAAGGACTACTGCGTGAAGACCCTCAGACAGGCGAGATGGAGTATCTGGATGGCGAAGTAGATGAGACCGAACAATTGAATTACATCCTGGCTGCTGTCAAAGATGAGGGTAGAGCTATCTCGGCTGTCCAGATTCAACTCATCCAAGATGCCGAACTGCAATTCGGTATCCAAAAAGGCTATTACGAGGAGGAGTAAATTGTTAAACGGTTAAATTGTTAAGCCGTTAGACTGTTTAGGTCTTCTTGAATTTGTGCACGAAGAGCATCGAGCGAATTGAACTTATGTTCTTCGCGGACGCGACGCACGAATTGTATCGTGAGCGTTTGATTGTATAAATCACCATTAAAGTGCGGTATATGCACTTCGATGGTGGTTCTTTTATTGCCGACAGTAGGGTTAGTTCCAATGTTACAGAGAGCGGAGCTAGTTGAGAGTTGTACCTCATACACTCCTGCAGCAGGGATAATCTTGTGTGGATCGGAAGGGACGATATTGGCAGTCGGAAAACCAATCGTGCGACCAATACCATTTCCATGTGAAACGATGCCGGTGAGGTTATACGGACGACCCAACAGTTCATTAGCTACCTCTATTTTGCCGTTCAGTAGCGCTTGCCGAATTTCCGTTGAAGATATATGCCACTTTCCATCTATAAACTCACCTGAACTAAGCACTTCGATACTTACTTGTTCGCCCAAGTGATAGTAGTCCTGTGGACTACGAAGCCTATCTGAACCAAACTGATGGTCATAGCCCATGAGCAGGGTAGTGACCTGATATTGGTCATGAAGAAAACGCATAAACTCTTGAGCTGTCAAATGACAGATGTTTGCAAAGGGCAGTAGTAATACTTCACCATAGGTGCTCAGTAGCGCTTTGCGTTCATCCAAAGAGGTAAGCAGTTGAGGAATATAATCGGCTTGCAATACTGCACGCGGATGGATGTCAAAGGTTACTATTAACGGTTGCAGACCACGAGCCTTCGCTTCTTGCTGCAATTGGGCAAAGAGGTATTGATGCCCTTTATGCACTCCGTCAAAAAATCCTATAGTTGCGATTGATAACATCCTGCGTCAGGGCGTTTGTCTAAACGATTAACTCCTTCTCTGTCAATCGGATAGGAGAGTGCTGCAATACTATCGCCGATACCTTTAGCAGGGCTGATAGAATCCAAATGGAAATCGTAGTAAATATATTCCTTATACTTATAATAAGTATTCTTAAAGACTGCCGCTGTATCGTCTTTCTGCCAATAGACGTTTCGGTCAGCGTGTGGTAAAAGCAGCGTGTCCGTCTTGAGATAATTACCCACAAAAGCACCTTCGTAATATTGGTCAAACGGCGTAGCCACCACGAGTTGATTCTTCAAATATCCTGTGATGATACTATTGTAGAATGAACTGTTGGTAAATGGCTCAGACTTTTGCAGATTATTGATAAAGACGGCTGATGCATTCTCTTTCGCCACCGTCTGCACGCGTATATTGGTGTTTCCGAAATAAGAAGCGATGGTTGTGTGGGCAAAGGTATGCGTACCTCCGTCACAATAGACGCAATACGATGCGCAATTGCTTATCTCTGTGTTCGATACCACCGCATCCACATTCGTTAAAACCAGTCCGTACATGGTGTGATTATGAATTCGACATCCGTTCATCGTCAGTTTGGGAAGATTCGTGGAGCGGTTGCTGTAGCACGATAAACCTACGGTTCCTGAAAGGATATCTACATATTCGAAGGTATAGTTCTGCGGCGATTCGGTTTGCAGATAGATACCGTTCCATCCTCCTCCTGCATAGCGGTAAGGCACACTATCGAAGAGTCGGTCCAAACGGTCGCCACAAATAGTAATAGGAGCCTCTAAGGTGCCTTTGGCTACCACATCGCCCAAGGCATAGATACACGCCTTATTATGCATATAGATTCGTGCACCTGCATCGATGGTTGTTTTACCTCCGATGATGACAGTATCGAAAAGTAGGTAAGGTTTCGTGGCCGTGAAATGGTATTGGAAGAACTCCGTTCTTCCGCAACCGGGTTTACCTATTCGTACCGCATTTTGACCATAGGCTTCAAGAACCACATTTTGGGTTGCACCATTCGCCAAATGGAAATGAAGTAGGTCTTCCATTAAAATAACGCCATCCGCAGATAGTGCACCAAAATCAGTTACGCGAACAAAGACAAACGCACTATCGCCTCCGTTAATTTGCAGGTTGGTAAGTCTACTTAAATCCTGCTCGCCATCTACATTGACGCGGAAAATCTTTCCTTCCTCTAACCATATACGGTCAATGATAAGCGCCGAGGTGTTGCGGTTATAAACCTTGAGCGTGAAAGTCGAACTGCCTTGCTGGGTGAAAACCGTGTCGAAACAAACGGTATCGTGCGAGAAAGTTAAACGAAGCGTTGGATCTGCGCTCGGTTGGTACTCACGGCAAGCGAATAGCGCACACGCACATAAAACTATAAATAAAACCTTGCGCATCATTCGAAGTTAAAAGTCAGACAGATACATTGATTTGTCAACCTACCAATACGGTCTGGATCAATTCCGCGCATATCCGAAGCAGTTGGATGTACCTTTCTATCATCAAGACGGTCGTACTGATCTACAAAACCAATCCGATAGGTGATCTCTGGACATAGTTTGAACCAAGGCAAATAGATATCTACACCGAAACCGACTTCGACGAATCCGTCAAAGATTTTCAAACCCACAATGTCTTTGTCACCATATGGGTTCACATTCAGACTAACACCTCCTCCGGCAATGACGTAAGGGCGATAGTTACTCTGCCGATCTGCCGAGAATTTCAAGTATAAAGGAATATTAATCGGAATAGACATCACAGAAACTGTGTAAGCGGGATCCTTTGGTTCATACTTATCAAAACTTAGTATTCTACCAGAGATAAATTGTAAGCCCGGGCAGAAACGCAAATTCACATTCTTATGAAGTCGTAAATCGCCTACAAACGCTACATGAAATCCAGGAAGAGAACCGCTTACGCGTACGTCGTTTGCGTCTGGATTTGCTGTTGTTACACCAAAACCGGCAAAGTTAAGACCTACTTGAAATCCCATATGCAGCAGTTTGTCATCTATATAGGGTCGGTTCATAGCCTCCTGAGCGAAGCCGGTAGCTGCACACAAGCAGAGTAGTATCGTTAGTATGTAGTGCTTACCTTTCATTTTTTACTTTTCATTTTTCCCTTAGAAACTGCTGTCTGTGTTGCTGTTTCCGCTATCATCGAAATCATCGCCACTACCACCCAAATCGGCATCAGGACGTCCGCGACGACGCGGTTGCTGGTTACCGAAGTTATACGTGATGGTAAAACTAATCGAACGGCTGTGCCATCTGTTCTCGCTAAACTGCCAGAAGCCTTCGCCCCACGTGATATTACGACGTGCACGACTATCAAGCAAATCTCGTACATTGAGCGCCAAGGCCAATTGCTTGTTGAGGAAAGTGTGGCGTAAGCCTAAGTCAATCGAGTAGGAGTGGCTGGTTGTACCTTGTGCTACGACACGTGGCGAACGGTAGTTAGCACGGATCTGTCCGCTGAAATTCTTGGTGAACATGAACTGCGCAGTAAGGCGTACCGAACCGGCGAAGATATTCTGTTGCGCCAGGTTGATGTCGATGGGCTGCCCTTGGTGAATAATCGTTTGGTTAACCGCCGCGATATTATTCCAATAGAAATTGGCGCTGGTGGTTAATTGCAGCAGTTCGCCGAACAAGCGGTTCTTCGCTACCACTTCTATACCTAATTCTTGCCGCGAACCGACATTGAAATAGGTATTCTTCATCACGTTGCCATCCATATATTTGTAGTTCTGGATAGCCCGTTCCTGGTATTTCCAGAAGATACCGGCCGAGAGCGTATGACGCTCCCATGTCTTTAAGTAATTGAGTTCGAGGTTGTTAGAGAACGCCGGCAATAAGTCTACGTTACCGTAACTGATGTTCGTTGAGTCGGAGAAGTCCATGCGTGGGTTGATCTGGTGTCCCCATGGACGACGCACACGACGGGTGTAGTTCAACTGCAGCTCATGTCCATTTCCGAAATCATAACCAATGTACGCACTCGGGTAGACTTGGAAATACGCGGTATCTTTCTTGTTGGGGTAGGCCGCATAGGAATCTTGGGTTTTGCCCGCATCATCCTTATAGAACGACTCTAAGTGCCGCATATAATACTCACCACGCAAACCAACTTGGATCGAGAGTTTATTCCAGAAACGATTGCCATAAGTAATATAGATTGCGTGATTTTGCGTCAGGCCTTGAAAATCCGCATAATATGGAAAGAGTTCTTTTTCTGGCGTTTTTTCCCAATCGTTAAAGGCATTGGCAGAGGAGTTACTCCAGTTACGCGTATAATCATATCCTGCTTCCAAGCGGCTCTGAGGCGTCGGTTTCCACTCATAGTCGGCTTTTATCTCGATACCTTGCTCTTTGCTTAAGCTTCCTTGGTATTGATACATGGTATCTATACCGGATTCCGTTTGCTCATAGTAGGTATCCATGTTAAAATTGAAGTTGTTGTAGGTTCCGCTAATCATCAACTGATGATTATCCAACTTGAACGTATAATCGAGTGTGGCGTTTCCACCCGGGTGTGCACCTCCGCCTTTTTGATTACGGATGTACTCGCGGTTATTGGCGGCATTGAGTATATCGGTATAGGTATACGTACGTTGGTTGGTGTTGTTCATGCCAAGACCAGGTACGTTGGTACTAACCATACCAAATCCTGATACGCCTAAGGTGTGACCTTCGGCTAAGCGGAAATTGAGTCCCGCACGAGCGAACATCCCGCCACCTTTGTGTGTCTGCAGGCCTTCTTGCACCAAATGAGATTGGATAAGCGAACTGTCTAATTTCTCTGCGCCTGTGCCGTTGAGATTATATCGGTCGGTCGTACTACCTCCGTTACTGGAGTGATAGCGGTAACCTACGTTGAAATAACCATCTACCGGACCAGCGTTGAAATTGATGTTCAGGCCTGCGTTGGCTCCCGGAGGAGTGGTCCACGGTTTGGCTAAAGCATAGTCGATACCGGCTTGTACTGAACCGTAGAAACCGGCTTTGCGGTCCTTTTTCATCACCAGGTTGATGATACCGGCTGAACCTTCGGGTGAGAATTTAGCGCTCGGGTTGGTGATGAGTTCTATTTTCTCCACTGTACCGGCAGGCATTTGTTGTAGCACTTGTGCGCGGTTTTCGCTGTTCAGACCTGCCGGCTTACCGTTAATCCAAATCTCCACATCTTCGGAGTTACGAAGCGATATATTACCTTCCTGGTCTACATCTACAGACGGAATATTTTCCAATACGTCGGTTACCGAAGCACCCGCAGAAGCAATATTCTGGTCTACCGTAAAGACCTTTTTGTCCAACTCAAAACGCATAGAACTACTTTGTCCTACCACTTCCACTTCGTTCAGCGTTTGCGTATCTTCCTTCAAAGCAATACGGCCTACGTTCACATCTTGACCGGAAATGGTGAGTGGCCTTTTCTGCTCGGTATAACCCATAAAACGAACCACTAATTCGTATTGGCCGTTGGCTACCTCAATGGAGAAGGCACCCGTAGCATCGGTCACGGTTCCGGTAACAAGGGTAGAGTC